>SXGS01194202.1_pt1 | contig 19271 bp, 10 predicted proteins | sample 3174681 | NCBI WGS metagenome assembly SXGS01 (sample SAMN11356861, study PRJNA531348) | freshwater metagenome | isolation source: freshwater sample F1-80 | place: China: Fuxian Lake, Yuxi | collected 2017-12-25 | reverse complement strand
GACATCCACCACGCTCCAGAACCATTACCGGTGGGTTTCGTTCGAACGCCCTCTTCACGAATTTCGTTGACCAAGTGGTTTATCCACTTCAATTGAAGTGCTTTGTCTGCGAATTCGTCCCAATCACCACTTTTCTTAGCCGCATACATTTTTTCCTTGAATTGAGCGACGGTGATTCCCATTTTTTTCGCGATCGGCTCCGCGAGGCGTCGCTCCCACTCCTGCATGGTCGCGATCTCCTGCTCCATATTTGTCATGTTTCCACTTGCACCGCCGGACATCTGGTGATGCAGAATGATCGCATTTGGATACGCATAGCTATGCGGCGCAAGTGTTGCAATGGTTGCCGCCATCGAAGCTGCGAAACTCTTCACAACTACATGCACTGGAGCATCGCTTGTCTCGATCGACTTGAGAATGCGATATCCCGCCATGACACTTCCTCCTGGTGAATTATTGATAACAATAAAAATTGGAAGCTTTCGATCTTGGTTGTTGAAATAATCAATTCGATCACAGACGGCATCGGCGGTTCCAGACACGATCGCTCCGTTCAATTCAATCTTGCGATCGCTGATCGTCAGAACACCATCCTTGAATGGCTCCATCGTGTATGTCACTGGTGTGTTGACTTCGTCACGCCATTTGTCTTCCAAGTCGCGATTCTGAATCTGTGCGCCCAGCGTTTGCATTGAAGCAGTCGCGCGTAATTGTTCGTCAGCCAACTTTGCCTGATCAGCTTTACGCTTTTCCGCAGCGAGTGCGTTTTCCACGGACAATTGTTCAATTTGACGCCTCAATGCGCCAACAACAATTTTTGTCTTCATATCGAGCACAGATTCTGCCACGGCAGATCGCTCAAGCTCGATCTTGCTATTGGAAAGTTCCATCTGCAACTTGGTCGAGCTGACATCAAGCGCCTGCTTCATCCGAACTTGTTCCGTGGTTTGGCTGGAGAGTTCATCACTCAGTTGCGCATCACGCAACTTCTGCGCGCGTTGCAGAGCTTCAATTTTGGATCGATCTGGTGCAGATGCACTTGTCTCCTTGGCATTCAACAGCGCAAGTTCTGCCTCCAACTTTCCCTTTTCAAGCACCACTTGTTGCAATGCTTGCGCTTGTTTCTGCTGCGCGAGATCACCTTCAACGCGAAGTCGATCAATTTCTGCCTTCAGCGATGCGAGTTCTGCAGCCAATTTCTCGTTTCGGATTTCAGCCTCTGTGCGCAGATCCTTTAATTCAGTTTTTTCATCGTTCGCTTTCACCACGGAACCATTTTGGGTTGCTGGTACTTGAGCAGTCGCACAGTTTGTCGAGACAAATGCGCCAACCAAACAAAATGTGGAGAGAAATGAGATTTTTTTGAATTGCATGGCTTTAAAATTCTTTCGTGTTTGAGATTGATAAAGAGAGTTCACATTATATCCATAAGAAATTCTTAGCGGATCAAAGAAGTTTTACAGGCAAAAAAGCATACTTTTTATTCGAATACAGGGCCGTACTACTGCTGGACACATTCTGAACTAAACACAACGATTAAAATGACTGGCGCAGAGTTCTACATTCTGCGACTCCAAATGCGAACCAACTCACGACTGAGAATTTTCGCGTCGCTTGTTCTCTTGCAACTGTGCGCTAACTATTGCTCCAGAGACCTGCGTTTCCATTCTTGTCGTAAATTTTCGCCGAAGATCCATTGCTATTTTGGATAAACCTTCCTTCCGAAGGAGTTGCATAAGAGTTGGAATCAATGGACCAAATCATGGGAAAAGCGGTTCCACCTGAGCCTCCGCCAGTGTCGCAAGTGCCCCACTGACTCAACTCGGTCGTCTCTCCTCGTGCATGCGAACAAGCCCGCCGCCCTGTTTTTTTGCGCGATACATTGCTTTGTCTGCGGATTTTACAATCTCGTCTGGTTCAAGCTGATTTCCTTGAAAAATGGAGACCCCAATACTCGCCGTGCAAGCGAGTTGAATGATTTCATTTTGCCCTCCATCATGCTTGATTGTGAGCGAATATTTTTCGCCCAACACAGCGAGCAATTTTTCGGCAACTTGGGATGCCTGTTCGCGAGATGTTGAATTCACTGCGCTCAGCTGATTCAACATCACAACAAATTCATCTCCACCAAATCGTACCACCGTATCACTGGCGCGAACACAATGCTTCAAACGCGTTGCGGCCTCGACCAACAATGCGTCACCAACTGCATGACCGTATTCGTCATTGACTGGCTTGAACTGATCAAGATCAATGAAGATTATCGCGCCAAAGTATCCACTTCTACTGTTGACAATCATTGCTTGATTGAAGCGATCATAGAACAGGGTTCTGTTGGCTAATCCAGTCAGCTTGTCATAAAAAGCAAGTTGTTGGATTTCATTTTGAAGGCTCTTACGCTCTGTGATGTCAATTACATATCCATTCCACAAAGTCGAACCGTCAGATTCACACTCTGGTTGCGAATGCATATGCACCCAACGGGCTGTTTGGTCGGGAAGAATAACTCGATAGTCCTGATTCCAAGCAGTAAGTTTCTCTTGTGATTCCCGAAGAGAGTCCCGAAGTCGTTGCTTATCTTCGGAATGAACGTTGTCAAACATTAGAGATGGATTTGCCTTTAATTCGTTGGGACTTAAACCATAGATCACTTGCGAAGCCTCACCAATTATTGGAAAAGAAGAACTTCCGTCGGGTCGAATACGAAATTGATATGTCATTCCGGGGAGCCCAAGCGAATGTTTCTTGAGAATTGAAAGTTCGTCGGCGCAATCGCTTTCAGTTTTTTTGCGCTCAGTGATATCCCGCGAGATTCCGACAAAGCCAGTAATTTCACCTGTGAGATTTCGAATAGGTTGGATCGTCAACTCATTCCAAAATTGTTCCCCATTCTTTTTATAATTGCGAATCTCTCCATTGAACATTCTTCCACGTTTGCAAGCCAAATCAATCGCATTTCGGGTCTCGTCGTCGGTGCCTTCGCTCTGGACGAATGAATATGAACGCCCGAGGATTTCACTTTGCGAAAATCCCGTCATCAAACAAAACGCTTCATTCACAGAGGTAATCAACATCTGGGCATCAGCAATGAAAATCCCATAAGGGATAAAATCAATGTTCAACAACTGCGGAAACTTTGTATCTACCAATAAATCGATAATGGCTGGTGCTGATTGGGAATTATTTGCCATATTCCTTTTTTTCAAAATGCCCGTTTAAATTGTAGCAATAAATAAAATTTTATCAATCATTTTCCGGCATTTTTTGCAAAACATCATGGCCTTATCGGCATCTGTTATCCTTACACGAGAAGTGCCTTCACTCCTTAAAAATTCACGTTTGCAATTGTCAAATCAAAATAGATTGGCCAGATTTCGCAGTCTGCTTGTCATCGTGTGTGTGATTGGCATCGGGTGGATCGGATGGTCCATACTTGATCGAATACTCATTGATCGCAATCCAATTATCGTTGGGATTTTACACTCGCAGACTGGACCGATGGCGGTGAGTGAAAAGTCGATGATCGAGGGCGAGATTCTTGCGCTTGAGGAGATCAATGAAGCGGGCGGATTGCTCGGGCGACAAGTTGAATGGGTGATTGCCGATGGCGCATCAGACTGGCCGAAGTTTGCGCGTCAGGCGGAAATTTTGATTCAAGGAAAAAAAGTTTGCGTGGTCTTTGGTTGCTGGACGAGCGCAAGTCGAAAGAGCGTTCTTCCAATATTCGAAGCAAACGACCATCTGCTGGTCTATCCAATGGCATATGAAGGTTTGGAGCAATCGCCCAACATTATTTATACGGGCGCCTCGCCAAATCAACAGATCACACCCGCCGTGCAGTGGTGTCACGAAAAACTTTCGGCTCGACGCTTTTTCCTAGTTGGTTCGGATTACATTTGGCCACACTGTGTCAATGCGATCATCAGCGATCAACTTGCTGGACTTGGCGACGAGCGTCTTGCAGAAATGTATGTTCCATTTGGAAGTACGAATGTCGATGATGTTGTCAAGCAGATTGTTGCGACGCAACCTGATGTCGTACTCTCTTCAGTTGTCGGAGATTCTGCAATCGCGTTGGCAAAGAAACTTCGCGAAGCTGGCGTTCGCCCAGACAAGACCCCAGTTCTGACTTTCGCAATCGGCGAGAGTGAGCTGCGCACGATGTCGAGCGATGACATTGCGGGGAATTATGCGTCGTGGACTTATTTCCAAAGCATTGACCGACCTGAAAATCAGATATTCGCGAAAGCGTTCAAAGCGCGGTTTGGGAGCGAGCAATCACTCTCGGCAATAGCGGAATCTGGTTACAACAGCGTGAAACTTTGGGCACAAGCTGTGCAAGAATCTGGCACAGATGATGTTCGCCTAGTGCGGCAATCACTGCGCCACCAAAGTTTCAACGCACCAGGAGGAATCGTCGCCATAGATCCCGAAACACAGCATGCATGGCTTTCTGTTTATATCGGGCGGATCCGTTCTGACGGTCAGTTCGACATTGTTTGGACCAGTAAGACACCCGTGCGACCTGTCCCATTCCCAATCTCGCGTACACCGATTGCGTGGAAAAAGTTCGTGGAGGACCTGCATACGGGTTGGGGCGGAAAGTGGGCGGCACCTGTTGGCGTGGCGAATGTGACCGTTATTGAAAGTTCAAAGGCAAAGTCACAATGAGTAAAATGACATCTGCCAATTTGGCGCCAATCAAATTTGCGCTGCATCGTTCGATTGCAGGTCGTCTGTTGATTTGGTTCTTGCTGATTTCTCTCATCCCCTGTGCAATCATCACCACGCTGACTGTGCGCAGTGCGAATTCCGCGCTCCAAGATTCTGTTCATGACAACTTGACTCAAATCGCTGCATCCAAAGCGGTCGAACTCGAAACCTACTGTCGTGAGCGACTGGCGGATGTCACGACGCTCGCGCATGATCCTGCCTTTCTCAAGGCAGCGAGCGAACTCAACTCCAATCAATCACAATTGAGCGTTTCAGAAGAGGGTGCAATCTTGGGGGAAGCTGCAAATGCGGCAGGCTTCTTGCAAATGCTTTTGATCGACCCAAAGGGAAAAATTCTCTTTTCGACAAACCCAAATTTTACAAATGAAGAATCAATTCTTACTGGCACACTTGCATCAACTGAACTCGCGGCAGGATTCGAGAGATCACGCACACTTCTGCAATCTGAACTTACTGGATTTCAGGTTTATGCATCCAGCCCAAAGCCGCTTGCATTCTTGACATGCCCGATATTGAAAAATGGTCGAGTGATCGCCGTTCTTGCCGGAGGCATCGGACCAGAGCGCATTTGGCGGATTCTTTCAGATCTGAGCGGGCTTGGCAATACTGGAGAAATTGTCGTCGGCGAGCACATTGGAAGTGAAGTGATTGTGACCGCTCCGCTTCGCAGCGATCCTAATGCCGCATTCCGTCGCAAGATCTCACTTGGAGATAAAAAAGGGTCTGCCACACAGATGGCTGCGAGCGGAAATCGAGGTTATGGAATTGTCAGTGACTATCGAGGAGTCGAAGTCGCGGCGGCATGGTGCTATTTACCAAGTTTTCGATGGGGAATGAATGTAAAACAGGATGCAAGTGAAGCCTTTGCGCTGATGGGTTTTCAAAGGAATGCGATCATCGGACTTTCAGTTGCAATCATTCTTGGGGTGACGATTACAGCGATCCTTGTGGCACGAAGTATCTCCAATCCCATTCGGACTGCATCCAAAGTTGCAAGACACGTGGCATCTGGTGACTTACGAGCAGATGTTGGGTTGACAAAGAACGATGAAACTGGCGCATTACTGGTTGCGATTCAAACAATGACAAACGATCTGCGTGGACTGATCGGAAGGATTCAAGTCTCGTCGGTCACTTTGAATGCGACCGCGACGGCGATTCAAACCACCAGCAATGATCAACAGCAAATTGTTGCAGACTATGGTTCGGCAACCAGCGAAGCGGTTGCAGCAGTGAAAGAGATCACTGGGACAAGCCACGAACTTTCAAGGACGATGACCGAAGTCAACGCATTGGCTTCGAGCACTGGCATCAAGGCAACTGAGGGACGCAACGATCTTCAGGGCATGGAATCCACGATGCACTCACTCGAGATAAGCACAACTTCAATCGGCACAAAGTTGGCGACGATCAGCGAGCGCGCATCGAATATCAACATGGTCATCACGACGATGGTGAAGGTCGCAGATCAAACAAATATTCTGTCCATAAATGCCGCAATTGAAGCGGAAAAAGCAGGTGACTACGGCCTTGGTTTCTTGGTTGTTGCCCGCGAGATTTCGCGATTGGCAGAACAAACTGCGCACGCATCGCTGGACATCGAACGTATGGTCACGGAAATGCAAAGCAGTGTCACGTCGGGCGTCAAAGAAATGCATATTTTTACAAACCAAGTGCAAGGAGCAGTTCGAGAGATTGGAACACTCTCCGCAAAGCTTGGAGAGATCATTTCGGCCGTGGAAGGAATCTCTGGGCGCTTTGGAATGGTGACCGAAGGAATGTATGCACAATCTCAAGGTGCGGAACAAATTCGAGATGCGATGGTGCGCTTGACGGATGGCGCCGCTCGAACGGCTGAGTCGCTGAATGTTTCCAACCGTGCAACTTGTGAATTGCGTGGGGCCGTCGCGGAATTGAAGGAAGAAGTTTCACGCTTTACAACTTGAAGTTCCTGCGTCCCCGACCTACTTGATTGGACCAAGAGTTTCCTGAGTGATAGATCCCACAATGAGCGCATCTGAGAATTTGCAGGACAACAAGTTTTCACCAGAGAGTCTGCCGGCGAACACAAGCAGACATCTATTTCTTGGATTCCTTCGCGATCCCCTTTGGCTTGCAGCGTTGCTTATTGTCATCATTGCCGCAATCAGTGTGCGCGGATCGATCCTCTTTCGTAGTGCATTCCCTGCTGGAGTGGATGCGGGCTACTACCCCGTGCAAGCCCGCGCTCTATTGGAACATGGACAATTGGAATGGAGCGATGTTCCGCTGATTTTCGCCATTGATGCCGTACTTGCAAAGTGTGCGATGTTGATCGCTGGCTGGGACATAGATAGCGCAACTCTGTGGGCATCGCGTGTTGTGGATGCTGCTGCAGAACCCTTTGCGGCGATTGTGATTTTCTTTGCCGCGTGGATTTTCAGTCGCGGTGCGCGCAGAGCGATTCTTGGCGCGATCGCTGCGACGTCAATCGCAATTTGCAGTCCACCACTAGTCCGCATGATTGGTGACTTCGAAAAGCAATCGCTTGCAATGGTCTTTATGTCTGCAACATTTGTTGCTATATGGTGCGCGCTGCGAAACTGCGGCGCATCAAGAGGACAGACTTGGCGTTGGATTATCAGTGTTGCATTCTTGGCTTTGACCGCACTTACGCATGCGGGAACATTTGCTGCGACAGCGCTTGGAGTGGCAATCTTGTTTGCAATATGGGCTATGCGTGGAGGCATTGCACGCGGTCACGGACTCCGCGTTCTGGGATGTTTTTTACTTGCGTCTCTTGTGACATTCGCCACTGTATGGTGGCTTGCACCAAGAAAAGCGGTTGCGATTATGGATGCTCCGGCAAAACTCTTTGCGGGTGGAGATCGTGGACCAGATGGAGATCGTGGACCAGGTGGAGATCGTGGACCAGGTGGAGATCGTGGACCAGGTGGAGATCGTGGACCAGGTGGAGATCGTGGACCAGGTGGGGATCGTGGACCAGGTGGGGATCGTGGACCAGATGGAGATCGTGGACCAGGTGGGGATCGTGGACCAGGTGGGCCGGATGGGGCAAGGAGATTTGCAGGAATTCCAGGCGAAATCGTGCTGAATAAAGAATCTTGGATAATCGCACTTGCAGTTGGATGCGCGGCGTTGTTCTTTGCGACAAGATCGCTTCGGCGAGTCGGCGAAAATCTGCGGACAGAAGCACGCGCTGACGAAGCATTCGCGTTGGGAATGTTCTTTACTGCTCTGGCACTTTGTTGCCCTTGGTTGAGCGGTGAATATCTCATGCGACTTGTGTTGATGGTTCCAATTCCATTGGCGCTGGTTGTCGCATTCGTACTGACTTACAAGTCACAAGAAGTATCAAAGCCTCGCATCGCATTCATCGAAATGATCGCCACAGCGGTGCTTTCCGTTGCACTATGTATTGCAGTTGTGACTCCAGTCATTCGCGATATCGATGCACCTGGGATGGTGCAGATCGACGAAGCGGATATCAAACAATTGCGTCAGTGGCGGTTGGAACTGGGCAGTGACCAGCGAACGCTTATCGTCGCTCGGCATGGCTTGGAATTCTGGGCTGGCTTTGCAATGGGAACGAAATCGCGGCAAAACACTTTGCGTGAATCAGATTTCGATACTTACGAGCATATTTATCTGTTGATAGAACAAGGCGGGCCGGGCGGGCGAGGCGGCGGGCCGGGCGGGCGAGGCGGCGGGCCGGGTGCGCGAGGCGGCGGGTCGGGCGGGCGAGGCGGCGGACCAAGTGAGATGCGAGATGATCAAAGACCGCCAGCACAAATGGGTGGAAGTACAGGCCGCCCCGACAGTCGGAGGCAACGAGAATTTGCAGAGCAAATCCAAATCGATAATCAACGCGCAGGCGCGCTCGGACCGATGAACGGACCGATGCGTGGCATGCGTCTTCCAGTAGGTGCGAAGGTCATCCGAAAGTCCGATCGATTTACGCTGTGGGAAGTTCCCAAGTCCGCTCGAGAGTCATACATCGATCGAGAGTGATTACACTTTATTGCAAGTGGCACTCATTTCACAGACTGAACATTCGAAGATTCATCAAACACCGACTCATCACAATTCAGGAAGCAGAGCGTTGAAGAGTGCTTGGGCAATCGCTGCCCTGCTCTTTGCTTTTCTCGTCATCTATCCGATCTTTGGAGGCATCGTTGCCACAAACGATGATCTCAAATTTATTCGTGGAGAAGATGCGACCAAGCCTCTTTATGAAAATTTTCGACTGGCGTGGCTTTATGCAACAAGCTTTCGTCCACTCGAACTGATCGTTGCTTCATTCTGTGATCCAGTGACGCTTGAGTGTTGGATTGTTGTGCCGATCCAACTCTTGGGAGTGATGACCGTCGTTGCTGGCATTGTCGCGATGTGCAAGCGCGTGCTGCCGCATTCGCCAATTGCCGCGCCACTCATTGTGATTTGGGTGCTCCTCTCGCCGAGCACGATGTCATCCCTGTGGCAAATGGATACTTGTTCGCAAACTTGGAGCAGTGCGCTTGGACTATGGTGCGCGATATTGACGTGGGATGCCTTTGTTGCAGTACAGCGCGGCGAAAAAATTTGGAAAGAGATGCTGGTTCTCTTTGCGCTTGCTGTGCTGGGTATGAATATCAAAGAAACTTTTTATGGTTGGATCGGTGGTATTGCAATCGGGTGGACAATCGCATCGGTTGTTTGTTGGCGTAAAGATTTTCGCCCTTCACTTCGATCCGCATTGCCGCTGATTCCAATTCTGATCATTCCTCTGATTGCCGTCGCCCTTCGATACAAATTTGGCGGATTAGGGGCGCAAACCAATCTCGATAGCGACATCACTGGGCGGTATCAATTCTCTCTGGGCGAGAATCTTTTGATCAATGCGAGCGTGTCGATGTTTGGAATTTTTATAAATGGACCTCTCCATCTTTTCACCGACGAAGCCGCTTCACTGCTCTTGCGTGCGCTTTGCCCACTCAGTGGACTAGCTGCAGGGATTCTGCTGCTGTCCGCAATTGCCCTTCGTATATTGCACCGAGATTCCAAGCAAGAAATTTCGCTCGGCCCCATCTTTCTTGCTGCTGGAGTTTGCATTTGCAGTCTGGTTGCGACCCTGGCTCTTGGCACAGTTTCCGACATGTACGGATTCGGCGCCAACATCGGCTCCGGCATTTTGCTCATTACAAGCATCTTGATACTGTGGGAGCCTATCGACGGGAGCGATCAAAAGATGTTCCGAGCATTGGTCTATTGCTCTGCCGCGACACTTTGCTTGACTGGTGTCTATGGCATAGCAAGCCGAACATATCAATTCTCCATGACGTGGCAATACACTCGAATACTGAATGAAATGGTCCTGACGCATATTGCTTCTCTGCCCCCCGTTGCGCCCGATGCACAGCCCGTGATTTTCTTTTTCACAGACTCCTGCTGTACTGGCCACACCTTTAGCCAAATCATGATCCCTCTGAATCAATCCTTGGGCAATGATTCGGTGGAAGCGTGGCTGAACCGACAATATCCAAAACAGAAAATCATCTTCTTGATTGGAAAGCCTGTTGTCATTCGTAATGGAATTGACCTTCTTGTGGACTGCGACAAACTTCCCAAGCGTGAAGATTGGTGATGCGCCAGCGATGAACACTCAACCACAAATCATCAATTCGCCCACTCGTAAAATCCGTCCAAATGTGGTCGTGATTTATCACTTCTATCCGCACTATCGATCCGCGGTCGTCGAAGCACTCGCCCGAAGTGAAGTCGCCGATTTCACTTTCGTTGGAGATGATCATGAATATCTCCACTCAATCGAGCCAGCGATATTGTCCGACAATGTCAAGTTTCGCCTTGCTCCAACCCATCTGATCTTCAAGCCATTTATGTGGCAATGGGGAGCAATCAAGTGGGCAATCAAACCGGAATTCGACACGGTCATCATGCATGCGGTGCCACATTGGCCATGCACTTGGATTGGCGGGATTCTCGCGCGGATGATGGGGAAACGAGTGTTTTTTTGGGGGCACGGATATCTCTATGAGCCCAAGGGTTTCAAAGGGTTGATCCGCAGAGCCTTTTACGCGATTCCAAATGCCCACATGTTCTATGGTCGAATCGCCAAGGTGATCGCAATAAAGCACGGTTGGGCTCCGAATAAATTGCATGTGATTTATAACTCGCTCAACACGGGGCAGCAACGCAAAATCCGCGACGAGTCAACCAAAGATCAAGCGCTTGAAGTTCGGCGACAAATCTTCGGCAATGATAATCCCGTCGCAATTTGCACCACTCGGTTGATCGCAATTCGGCGATTGGACTTGCTGATCGATTCCATCCACACACTGAAGCAGAGCGGTCATTCAGTCAACTTGATACTTGTCGGCGATGGACCAGAATCAGAACGATTGAAAAAACAAGCTCAACAACTTGGGGTGAACGTTCACTTTGAAGGCGCCTGTTATGACGAGCGACGAATCGCACAACTTGTGATGGCATCGAGTGTCACCGTTGCTCCGGGAAAAGTCGGACTGACTGCGATGCACAGCATGGTGTACGGAGTTCCTGTCGTCACGCACGGCGACGCATCCGACCAAATGCCTGAATGGGAAGCGATCATTCCTGACAAGACCGGAAGTCTTTTTCAAAGTGGCAATGTTCAGTCTCTGTCCGATGCGATTCTCAAATGGACACAGTCGCAATTTCCGGACAGCAATACTCAAAAAGAGTGTCATAAAATTATTGATCGTTTTTGGAATCCTGATTTTCAGCGTCAAGCAATCGAGAACGCAGTGCTCGCGATGGATGCGGACGACTTGCGCGAGAATCGCGGACACATATAGAAAACTGTTAGCATCTTGCCATGATCATTCGCACAACAACCGTTGTCATTTGTTCTTTTTTTGCCTCATCCTCTGCTCTGGCGCTTCAAGCCGGGACTGCTGTCAAAGCGACGGCCGCAGTGCCGCAGGTTGCAGACGTTGCAACGGCTCCAACTCAGCCCGCTCCAGACGGACTTCTTGATCAAGACGATGTGCTCGAAGACGCGGCAGAAATCACCGCCGCGAAGTATCCAGATGCTGAGAGTGTTCTTGTTGGCGAATATGTGCGCACGGAATATAAAGCCGATGGAAGCTATGTCACCTTCGACGATGAATATGTCAAAGTGTTGACCGAAGAGGGGCGGCAAGGGGCGCGAGAAAAGCAGTTTTCATACAACGCTTTTTATGGTGGGATGAAAATCTTAGCGGTCGAAGTGATCAAGCCAAATGGGCAAGTCGCATCTTTCGATCCTGCGACGATCAGCAAGGAACAGGTTGATCGATCACAAATGTCATCCAACATATACGACCCAAATGACAAGATCATGGTGTCAGCCGCAAAGAATGTGGAGATTGGAGATGTGGTTCGATTCTTTGTGCAGCGGTGGGAATCGAAGCCACGAATGAAAGATAGTTTTTCTGACTTCTGCGTTCTCGAACAACCAGCTCCGATCAAAAGTGTCGTCTATGAATTCATCGCGCCAAAAGACAAGCCACTGCGAACGAAGATTGTCTTAAGCGAAATCAAGGGGACCGTCACATTCACTGAGAAAACTGAAGGCGACAAGATCACATACACGTGGACCGGCAAAGACATTCCGCAGATGTTCTTGGAATCAAGCATGCCTGCTTGGTACACGGTGGGACAGCGATTGATTGTCAGCACGCTTGCGAATTGGCGGGAAATCAGCCAGTGGTACTCGAAAATCAGCCAATCCCATTTGGAAAAGGTCACTCCAGAAATGAAGGCGAAAGTCGCTGAAATCATTGCGGGAATGACCACTGATGATCAGCGCATCAAGGCGATCTTCAAATTCGTCAGCCAAGAGATTCGCTATATGGGTATCACCACAGAAACAGATGCGCCTGGATACGAACCTCACGATGTCAATACGACATTTGAAAATCGATACGGCGTCTGCCGCGACAAGGCCGCGCTCTTGGTTTCAATGTTGTCCGAGGCGGGTATTGCGTCCTTCCCAGTTCTTATCAACAATGGAGAAAAGCTGGATATCGAAGCGCCACGAGTTGGTTTCAATCACGCAATCACCGCGGCGCGCGGCAAGGATGGAACGTACATCTTGATGGACAGCACGGACGAAAACACTTCTGACTTGCTTCCTCAATATTTGCAGAACAAAAGTTTCTTGGTCGCAACTCCAGAGGGCGAAACTCTGATGACTTCTCCGATTGCATCAGCCAGCGAAAATATGATGTTTGTCAACACCAGCGTCACGCTTGCAGATGATGGAAGCGCTGTCGGCACAACAACCGTGGATTTTCAAGGAATCAACGACAACGCGTATCGCGGAATGTTTGTGCAAATGAAACCATCGGATGTTCGGCGAGCCTTTGAATCCGCGATCAAGGGCATTTTGCCTGGATCAACATTGACGAGCTTGAAGCTGACTCCAGAAAATATGCAAGACAGCACTCAGAAAATCCAATTGGTGATGAGTTGGACGGTGCCAAATTTGCTGGTCGCTGGTGGAGGTGCGGCACAACTCGACCTGCCTTTCACGGGGTACGGATTCAGCGTTGCGCTGAGAACGATCGGCCAGGGATTGCAATTGGACAAGCGCAAATATCCATTGGAATTGAATGTGCCTTGTGGAGTGCACGAAGATGTGCAGATCAAGATGCCGCCAAGTTTGGAAAATGTGATTGCCCTGCCGCAATATGAGAATACGGATCACAAGGACTTTTCTATCACGCAAACTATCACCGCGAAAGCTCGGGAATTGAATGCGTCAATTGACATCCAAGTCAAATCCCCAGAGATTTCACCTGACGCATATTTGATGATCAAGAAAGCAATGGCGAATATGGAAATCAACGGGCGCCAGCAACCAGTCTTTTCCCGCAAATCGAGCGTGACTCCCCCGCCTCCTCCAACTGCAGATGTTGAATTGATCAGCAGTAAGTATGCCCTTCGCATGGACTCGCCAACAAGTTGGACAACGCGTCAAGAAGTCAAGCAAAAAATACTCACCGTTGCTGGCAAGAAGTCCGCGAGTGAATTGAAATTCGACTTCAATCCACTTTGGCAGAGTGTTGAAATCGAATCTGCGCAAGTGACTCAGAACGATGGAACAATTCGCAAGATCCAGCCTCAAGAAATGAATACGCTCGATGCGCAATGGGTGGCAAGTGCGCCAAGGTACGCAGCCCAAAAGACACTTGTTGTCTCGCTGCCAGGAGTCGAAGTGGGATCGATCATCGAATACGCTGTCAAGTTGACATCAAAGGATCAACCCATCTTCAGCAAGGGATACACATTCGCGAGCAGTGAAAGCGTGAAGAATGTCGAGCTTTCGTACGATCTGCCCGCTGAGATCAAGCCACGGATCGAAATGGATTTCCCAACCGATGGCCATATGACTGACGTGACAAAAGATAGCCGACGAAAGATCACATTTGTGTGGAAAGATATTTCACCCCGAACTCGTGAAGCTTCTGCACCACCATCTTGGATGGATGCGCCGGACTTTGTCATGACCACCAGCACGTGGCCCGAGTATGCCAAAGCCGTTGGAAAACAGATTGCGCCACTATGTATGAATCAAACAGCAAGCATTGCCAAGGCGAATGAATTGATCGCTGGCAAGACGACGCCAATTGAGAAGATCACCGCAATCCGCGATTTCGTCGCACTGCAAATCAGAATGGAAGGACCAGGATTTGCTGAACTTCCACTTGCTGCTGCCTTTTCTCCAGCTGATGTCACGCTAAAGGATGGATATGGACATTGGTCCGATCGATCGATACTGCTCTATGCGATGCTGAAGGGTGTGGGCTTCGAACCAGAACTTGATCTCGCATCGTGGAGTTCGAAAGAACCAACAATACAGAAGCGTTCGTTCGATTTTCCAAGCAGCGGATATTTCTCCGGCGTTGTCTGCCGCGTGAAGCAACCGCAAACGGGAGAGTGGTTGCCGCTTGACTATCTCAGTCAATACGCGCCGCTTGGTGCGACATCGCTCGATGGCGAGCCCGGATACACAATGGAAGGAACGCCGTTTGTCTGGAAGGAACCGACTGGTCTTGAAAACTTTGAAGAGACAGTTCTTGCAATGGACCTCGATGCCGAAGGAACTGCGTTGATCACCGTGACTTCCATTTATCACGGAACTGACCATGCTGGATTTGTGCAGCAATACACAGAAATGACACCCGAAGAGAGAAGGCGAAACTTTCAATCTCTTGTCAGCGGTATCGCGCAAAATGCGAAACCTGAGGGCGAACTGGTCACGAACTTCACATATCCAGGGACCTTAAAATTCACCGTCAAAGTGCCGCGTTTCGGCGTGAAAAATGCTGGCGGACTCTACTTTGATCTGCCTTATGTTCCCCAGTCGATCATGCCGACTGATTCTGATCGTCGCGAGCGCGCGTTGCTTTATAACGGCGAATCAAAATCGAAAATGGTCTGGGAAATTTCTGCACCTGCAGGGCTTGTGCCGGTGATTTCTCCGGAGAATCTTGATTGGCGCGGGCCGGGGAATTTAGGCACGGTCAAATTTGTTGCTGAACCGAACGCTGCAACCGATGCGACTCGGCTGACTTATTCACTCGAAATGGATTTGGCCCCCGCCGTCATCCCAGTTGGTAATTACAGTTCACTCCTCGACCTGAATCGCAGATTCAGTCACCCATCCGCACGCAGAGTGCTCTTGCAACCAGTCATCGCAGCGGAAAAACCTGCTCCAAAGATTGCGGCGCCCGAACCGAAGGCCGGAGTTTGAAGCCAGCGGATTTGAACGAGGCTTCGTTTTTGGAAAATCTGTGGATCGGCGCGTGAATGCACTGTCATTCCATCTCAAATTGGCGCAAGTGAAGCAGGTGGGGCAGGAAATGAGCTGTCAAAACCCATTCTGAAAGCAAATCGGCTTTCGCTCAAAGTCGTCCATCCGCACAATCACCGGCGTCCGACGAGTATCTCTACGAATGGCGCGAAGCCATCGTCATAATCGCTTGGTTCGATGGTGACTGCGAACCCAAGCGATTCGAGATGCTTTGTCGACGCATCTAAGTATGAATGTCGCTGTGGAGGAGCCTGCATCGAGTGCGTCGGAGTCATTCGAAGTTCGCTTCGCGTCACGCGCGCGAGTTCCGTGATGCCTTTCAAGTGGAAATCTAAGTCAAACATATTGCCTTGCATCATGCCGCCATTTTCGACCGAGGCATAACAAAAGAGAAAGTGACTTGAAAGAACAAGGTCGAAACTGCGATCCGCAAAAGGTAAGTCGGGCAGAGAAGCGTCGATGTATCGCACCCCCTTGCCACGGAGAAAGTCCTTGGAAAAACTTGCAAGCGCGTCATATTTATCTTTGCGAAACTTTTCCATATCGCGAATATCAAAGTTGCCAGGGGTTTGTTCGATCTGGGCGAAACATTCGTCAATATGTTCCTTGCCACTCTTGAGAAGTTGCTCGATTGACATTGCATACATCGGATCGCAACCGATCACATTCAATTCGCGCTCTGTTCCATCTGCAATGAATGAATCTGGGCCGCTTGGACAATCAAGAATTGATCGGCCACGCAGCGAGGATTCGTCCAGCGAAAACATCGCCAAATACTCTTGATAATTGCGGCCAAAGAAAGCGACAAATGGAATTGAAAATGCTTTTCCCATAAAGCCAGTCCCAACGGCCTTCGTCGTCAGTCCTTGGCCTTCAACTGGGCATCGTTGGCTTTCAAGAAAACCTTGATTTCTTCAGCCATTCCAAGCAGCTTGACCCACTGCTCCTTATAGAGCGTCACGGGGAAACGCCCGAGTCCATAGACCGAAAGCGCGCCTTTCTCGCTGACTTTCAACGAAAGTCCTTTTGCCGAGACATGCTTGAGCGCAGCATTTTCACTGCGCAGTCGTTCGATTTCCATTCTCATTTCTTCGTCAGCCATTGGTTGCTCCTTGGTGTTGTGAGGGGGCAGAATATCGCACACTTCGCCTTCACGCTCAAAGATCCCTTTTTTTCTTTCCGCCATTTTTGCAGCGAAATGTGAAATTCAATACACTTGCAGATATGAAGAAATCAACCAAATATATTGTCACTATTGCTTCTGCGGGTCTGCTTATCTCAATCGGCGCTGGATTTGCTGGGCGAATGAACTCCCCAGCAACTTCGCAATCGAAAGAGGAGTCACTGAAAGCCGCCAATGCAAAGTTTTATTCAAGTATCAACACAATGCTGAGCACTGGAAATGCGGATTCGTTTTCAGATGTTTGGTCTCATCGGGACAATGCGTCAAACTTCGGCCCATCTGGTAATCGACAAGTTGGATGGAAGGCGATCGACGCGGAGTTCAAGCGTGAAGGCGCTATGAAGATGGGCGGAAGTGTCACCTGCGAAGACATGGTTGTTATTGTCGACACTGATGGTGATACGGGATATATCACTTGCGTTGAAATAGGGAACAATATGACCATCGACGGCAAGACCAGCCAAGTGAAATTCCGCTCGACCAACATCTATCGCATGGAAGGTGCGCAGTGGAAAATGGTTCACCACCACACTGATGTTGCGCAAGTAATGCAGGACAGCGCATCGAGCAAAGCGAAGTAACTTCTCAGACGCTGACGAGTTCAATCATTCTTGTAAACGGCGCTAGTGATACGGTCTTTCACCAGTAATTGTTGGCGGTGGAGATAGTTTCAAAGTTGATGGCGACGATTTGCGAAGCCGCAGTCAAACTGTCTGCGTTGTTGGCTTATTGCTTCCGCAACTTGTGGCGGATTGCGTCCCAAGAGTGAGTCTGTTTCACGCCCATTCGACTTCGTTTCAACGCGATTTTGAAGCATCTTTTAAGGCGTGCTTGTCGTGAGTGAGCTGAGCCAGACATCGGCCGTTTTTTTTTGTGTATTGGGTCAGAAAATCAATTCAAGAAGGTTTACCTCTCCTACGCTTGTTGGGAATGCCTCGAAGTTCCGCCAGCCAATCTAAAAAAACCCCGCAAGCGCCAAGTGGCGCAAGGCTGGCGATTATTTTTGGTGACCAACTTGATGCGCAGTCGTCGCTTATTCGATCTTTGCGGTCGCAAGACACCGTGCTGATGATGGAGGTGGTCGCAGAATCGCGGCATGTGCCAAGTCACATTCAGCGAACTGCGCTGTTTTTTTCTGCGATGCGTCACTTTGCGGATGAGTTGACCAAGAAAAAGTTGCGCGTTACTTACATCAACATTGACGACCCCAAGAACACTGGCTCCTTCGAAACAGAAATTGCGCGCGCCATCGCCTCAGTGAAGCCATCTGGAATAGTGTGCGTGCAACCTGGCGAGTGGCGCGTACTGAAAATGTTGCAACGCATCGAAAGTTCGACCGGCATTGCGCTGAATGTATTACCCGACGAGCACTTTCTGACAACGACCACGGATTTTGCGGCATGGGCAAAGGATCGCAGCGCATTGACGATGGAATTCTTCTACCGCGAGCAGCGCCGTAAGACGGGATATCTGATGGAAGGCAGCGGCAAGAGCGCCAAGCCTGTTGGCGGTGAATGGAATTTTGACAAGGAGAATCGCTTGCCATTTGGCAAGAGCGGTCCCGACCCGCGGCCCCGTGCGCCGCTCACATTCAAGCCCGACAAAACCACGCTTGCAGTATTCGCCGCGATGAAGCGCGCGCTTCCAGATTTGCCAGGAAACGCGGAATCTTTCGCTTGGCCCGTGACGCGCGATCAAGCACTCGCCGCGCTTGAAGACTTCATCAAGCATCGTCTTGCAAAGTTTGGACCATTCGAAGATGCGATGTGGTCAAGCGAGCCAATTCTGTATCACTCCGCGCTTTCCAGTTCGCTGAACTTGAAACTGATAAATCCCAAGGAATGTTGCGAGCGAGCCATCATTGCATACAACGCAGGCAAGGCGCCGCTGCAATCGGTTGAGGCTTTCATTCGGCAAATCATTGGATGGCGCGAGTTCATGCGCGGCGTGTACTGGCTTGAGGGTCCCACTTACGCGGATCGCAACGGGCTTGATCAACGCGGAAAACTGCCGCACTTTTACTGGAGCGCCGAAACGGACATGGCGTGCATGAAGGCTTGCGTTGGGGAAGTGCTGAAGACTGGATATGGTCATCACATTCAGCGGTTGATGGTCACTGGCAACTTCGCGCTGATCAGCGGTGTGCATCCGCGCGCGGTCAGCGATTGGTATTTAGGAATGTTTGTGGATGGCATTGATTGGGTCACGCTGCCCAACGCGCTTGGCATGGTCATGCATGCTGATCGGCGGCCGAACGCGGCGAAGGGCGTGAGTGGTCTTGTTGGCACGAAGCCATATGCGGCAAGTGGCAAGTACATCCAGCGTATGAGCAATTATTGCAGTGGTTGTCGCTACGACCCTGCCGAGCGCAGTGGCGAAAAGGCGTGTCCTGTGACTGTTTTTTACTGGGACTTTTTGATTCGCACCCGCAAACAGTTGGCGGGGAATCAACGAATGGCGATGATCTATAAAAATGTGGATCGTATGACGCCGGCTGCGATCACGCAGATCACAATT
>SXGS01188631.1_pt1 | contig 19277 bp, 9 predicted proteins | sample 3174681 | NCBI WGS metagenome assembly SXGS01 (sample SAMN11356861, study PRJNA531348) | freshwater metagenome | isolation source: freshwater sample F1-80 | place: China: Fuxian Lake, Yuxi | collected 2017-12-25 | reverse complement strand
GTGCAAGGCGTCGAGGTGGACCAGTTCGCGGTCGAACGCGGCTTGGTCCTCGGCGGCACGCGCGGGTTGCGCCGCGGCCAAGGCGCGGGCCTTTTCCCAATCGCCTGCGCGTCGCAGGTGCCACCACCATGCGCGCGCCAGTCGGTACAGCGCCAGGCGGCCCATGGCGTCGCGCGCGTCGTCCGAGAACGCGCGGCGCAGGCCGTGGTCCTCGAAGGCTTGCACGTTGGCGCGGCGCACGACGCTGTCGAAATCGTTGGCGTTCCAACCGACGACGACCAGGTCGTAGCGTCCATCCAGCAACGCGCGGCGCGTGGCTTCGGCGTATTGGCGGCCGGAGTACCCGTTCACGCCCGCGTTGTCGACCACCGCGCGCGCGCGGCGCGGGTCGGTCGAGCGCCGCAGCAAGGCCTCCAACTGGCGCGGCCAGGTGTCGCCTTCCTCGACGCCCTTGCCGAAGGTGCAGGAATCACCCACGGCCAGGACGCGCATGCCGCCGGGCTCGACCGCGGGCGAGCTCGAGCGTCGCCGCCCCGCGTCGTCGGTGGCGTAGGGGCTGCCGTCCCAATGGCTCTCCCACGCGGGACGGTGCACTTGCTTCTGCACCGGATCGGCGAGGTAGGGGCTGCGATCGACCAGGGTGAATGGTCCCGGCTCGCCGGCGCGCGCCAAGAGTTCGGCCACGACGAGCAGCGCGAGACTCGCTCCCAACCCCGCCAAGAGCTTGCGCAGGATCCGCATGCCTCGCCCAGTCTGCGGCGTGCACGGCGAGGCGGCTAGTCGCGCCTAGGGGTTTCGCGGGCTCACCGGGCTGCGCGGGCCCAGTAGTCGCCTTTGGCGAGCATTCGCCTAGGGCTAGCCGTCGGGAGTCTGCAGCGCGGCTTGCGCGGGTGTTGGCGTTTGACTTGGGTCAAAGCCACGCCTTTCCCTTCGGTGGCGAGGTCACCGCGGCTGTCTATCTGTTTGTAGGAGAGCGCCCTGGCCGCGACGCGAGTCGGGTCGCAGCAACCAGTTGTCACCCAAATGGAGATCAAGAACGGCACATGCACCACGCTTCTGGACAGGCCGCCGGCACGAGCATCCGTTGGGTGAGCGGTCGGGTGGTCTGTCGTTTGCGAGCAGCCAGACACAGCTCTAGCCCCGGCGCCAATCGCAACGGGTGCCTCTTGCCGTGCACCTCGCCGGGTCTCAGGCCGATCGACAGCCGCGGGCGACCGAATGGCTCGTGGCGCCGTCGGATTGGCGTGCGGGGCGGCATCGGGGCGGCATTGCGGGGCGGAGTAAAAGGGGCAAGGGCCGGCGACATCTACGGTGGAGGAGACCTTGGCCTAGCCTCGACCAGCTCTGGGTCGAAGAGCGTAGGGTGGTCAGCTGTCGACTTAACTACATGTCAATCCAAGGCTTGTGGGTGAAATCTCGGCGCGGTGTGCCTGAATCTTACGCGCACGGAAGAGTCCGCTGCGTACCTAAGAGGATGGGCTCTGGCGACGCGCTCTCCACGGTGCAAGCCAAGCCGGCGAACCGCAGCACCGGCGCCTAGACCTTGGCTTGCGCGGCCCGTTCTCAGGTCCAACGCCAGCAGCCCAACTTCCAAGCGACCGACCCCCAAACGACCAACCCAGCCGACTGCTCCGTTCCCCACCACCACCACGCACACCACGGGATTCGCCGACCAGCGGATCCGACCACCACGAGAGGGACACCATGAAGCGAACGAACAACCGCCAGCGCCTGCCTGCCAAGTCTGCACGCCCCGCCGAGCAGGGGACGCGTGGGCGCACGCGTGCTCGCTCGACGGGCGAGGTGGCGCCGACCGCCGCCCAGAAGCAAGCCGACAAGGGCCAGCCGCAAGCCGCGGCCAAGCCCAAGCGTGGTCGCGTCGTCCCGGCTGCCGCGCGCGGGGTGGCATCGAACAAGTTTGGTGCCATCAAGCCGGCTGCCTCCAAGGTGGTCGCCACGACCACGCCGCAGGTCCCGTCCTGCTTGACGAATGCCGAGGTCGACCAGCGCTTGGACGGCTTGGCTCGCAATCCGGCAACTTGGGAGAAGGAACTCGCCAAGTACGCGGCCGCGTGCGATCGCGCCGGGCGCGACCTCGAGATCGTCGACCCGCAAAGTTGGCGGCGCAAGTTGGCGCGCGCCGACGGGAGCAAGGTGCAAAGCGCCGAGACCCAGTTCCGGCACGAGGTCGACCAGATCGTCATCCTCGAACGCGAGGACGAGTTCCGCCTGGCGCGACGCATCGAGTACGCGCGGGTGCGGCTTGCCAACGCCGTCAAGGCGGCGGGATTGAAGCCCGTGGCGGTCGAAGGTGGGGCTGCCTCGGCGCCCAGCGCCTTCCTCGGCCAAGGCTACGACTGCGTGCGCGACAAGACCGTTTGCCGCCGTTGGGCCGAACTGCACGCCCTGCGCACGGAACTGGTCGAGCGCAACCTGTACCTCGTGCTCATCAATGTCGAGCGTTATGCGCACACCAGCGCCGGGCGCCTCGACTTGATGCAAGAGGGCTCGGCTGCGTTGTACCGCGCCGTCGACGGGTTCGAGTGGCAGCGCGGCTTGTTGTTCCGCACCTACGCGGTCCACTGGCTGAACCAGGCGTTCCGCAGTTACCTGTACAACTGCACCACGACCGTGCGCTTGCCGGTGTACTTGCAAAAGGCCCAACGGCATGTGTGGGCCGCGCAGGAACGCTTGAAGTACGGCGACGCCTCGGTCGCGGCGTTGGCCAAGGCCACCGGCCTCGCCGAAAGCGTCGTCGAGACGGTGCTCGACTCGTCGCGCAGCACGATGTCGATCGACGCGCCTTCCGCGGGCACGGACGATGCCGGGTTGCGCGACCGGTTGGCGGGCGATCGCGGCGATCCGTATCGCCCCGAGTTGGAGGATGTGTCGCTCTCGAGCGGACTGCAAGCGGCGTTGGCGAACCTGTCGGAGCGCGAGCAGACCGTCGTGCGCATGCGCTTTGGCATCGGGCTCGAGCGCGAGTACACGCTCTCCGAAGTGGCGGCCAAGCTGGGCGTCAGCCTCGAGCGCGTGCGCCAGATCCAACTGCGCGCCATGGGCAAGTTGAAGACCGACGACCTCGAGCGGGTCGCCGATCCGTACTTGAACTGAGCGCGAACGCTGGATCGACACGCTGCCTACGTTGCGGTGCCAAGGTTTCGATGTCGGTGCCGCTGTCCTGGTTCCTCAAGCCAGTCCCAGGCGTTCGATCCTCAGCTCGCGTCAATCACGCCCCTTGCATCCGGAAATCCTAGTTCGGCGGGGCTAGAGACTTGATCGTGAGCTGTGGTGGCTCCCACCCCGGTCGGGCGTGCGCGGCACGCACGGTCGGTCGGTCGGGTGGAGTCCTTGGCGAGGCGGCGTTCCGTGCGGACGGGGCGCCGCCTCACTGCATGGGTGCCCGCGCGGACGCGGTGGAGATCGCGGCGCTGGTATTCAGGCATTGCGACTTGGGCCGCGCGAGGCGGGCCGGGGGTCCCCTGGCCCGAGGCGGCCACGGCAGCCTCGGCAGCAGTCGCGCCAAAGAGCCGCTCGAGCGGCTTGCCGCACCCGATGGAGCATGCATCACGCGTGGAAGCACTGTGTCCGCGGCGTTGCGCGGGTATCTTCAGTCGCATGCCTGCGAGACGCACGACCATGCCGGCCGCGTTGGAGCGACAGGACGCCGCGCAAGCGGTCGCGCCGCGCCGCCTCGACGCGGGCGAGTTGCGGCGCTTGTGCCTGGACCTCTTGGGCCGTCCGCCGCTCGCGGAGGAACGCGCGCGCTGGATCGGAGGGGTGGCCGACGAAGTCGTGGAGGCGCTCGTCGCCTCGCGCGCGTTCTGGGCCCAATGGCTCGAGGAACAGCTGTGGTACTTCCTCCTGGTCGACCAGTTCGCGCCGCGCGGCGAAGGTGTGTTGCGGCTGCCGGACGAGTTGGAGGCCGGCGAGTTGGATGCGCGCGACGCGGTGCACCGCATCGCCTTGGCCCCGAACTTCGACCAGCGCAATCCGGGCGCGGACACCTTCGTGACCGTGGTCATGGAACAGCTGTGCGGCCTCGAGGTCGCCAAGCAACGCCGCGAACTCGAGCTCGGCAAGAAGATGTACGAAGGCGCGGAGGCGCGCTTCCTCGGCGGCGCGGGACGCTCGCAGAGCGATGTGGTCAAGCTCGCCGTGGAGAGCGACGAGTTCGCGCGGCACTACTTGGCGCGCGAGCACCTGCGCCTCGCGCACCACGCTGCCGAGCCGCGCCAGTTGGCGGCCTGGGCGCGCCGCTTCGCCAAGGAGCCGCGCGAGTACCCCGTGTTGGTGCGCGAGTGGTTGGCGGGAGCGTCGCTGGAGAAGCGCTTCGCGGCGCGGCGGCCGTTGTCGAACCGCGCGTGGGTGCGCGCCTTGCATGTCGATCTCGTCGGACGCGAACCCGCGCGCGACGAGTTGGAGCCGATGCGCCAAGCGCTCGACGCCTTGGCGGATCCCACGCCGCTGCGCAGCGTGATGGCGCGGTTGCTGCTCGATGGCGGCAAGGCGCGCATCGCCCCGCCGGACGCCGACAAGTCGGCGTGGGTGCGTGCGCGTTGGCTCGAAGTGTTGGGGCGCGAGCCGCGCGCGGAGGAACTGGCGGGTGTCTTGGAGGCCTTGGCGCGCCCCGAGTGCCGCGCGGAGACCGTCCTGTACGCCTTGGTGACCAGCGTGGAGGCGACGAGTTACTGATGGACGCGCGCTTGGAAGCAATGGGTGCCGGTGGAGCCGAGTCGCGGGACGAGCACTTGCGCTCGGCGCGAGCGGCCCTCGATGGGCGCGACGGCTTGGATAGGCGCGGGTTGCTGCGTCACGCGGCCTTGGGCGCGGCTTGCGGCGCCGCGGCGACTTGGCTCGGTGGCGCGGCGCGCGGGCTGCCGATGCAGGGCGGTTCGTCGTCGATCGTCGCCAAGTCGCCGTCGCGCGTCGTGCTGGTGGCCTTCGCCGGAGGCGTGCGCACCAAGGAGACCTTCGGCAGGCTCGACAACATCCCCAACCTCAAGCGCATCGCCGATGCGGGCGTGCTGCACACGCGCGCGCGTTCGGCCAACCTCGGGCATTATGGCGCGGCGTTGTCGATCTTCACCGGCGTCGCCGAGCAGCGCGGCATCCGCGAGAACTCGCGCGGCGACCAACCGACGGTGTTCGAGCTCGTGCGCAAGGAACTGGCGTTGTCCGCCTCCGAGGCGTGGATCACGACGGCGGGCGGCGCGCAGCAGGTGAACTACAGCCACGGGCTGCACCCCGACTACGGCGCGCGCTATGGCGCGACCACGCTCGATGGCGACGGCGTGTTCAACCGCGAGTTCAAGGGCTTGCTCGAGCGGTACGGTCGACCGCGCGAGTGGCCGGCAGGCGAGAAGGACGCCTTGGCCTTGGTGCGTCGCTCCATCTCGGGCGGCGGAGCCGAAGCCGAGCGGCGCATCGCGGCCAACGAGCGCGTCGAGCAGTGGATCCTGTCCGAGCTGACGCGCGGCACGGCCGAGCTGACGGGCGCCAACGCGGCCGACGCCAAGGCGCTGCGTCTGGCGCGCAACCTCGTGACCTTGTTCAAGCCGCGGCTGACCGCGGTCGTGCTGCAAGAGGCCGACATGGCGCACGGCAACTACGGCGGCTATGTCGAGGTCGTGCGCAGGAACGACGCGGCCATCGGCGAGTTGTGGACCGCGATCCAGTCCGACGCTGAGCTGGCCGCGACCACCACCTTGGTCGTCGTGCCGGAGTTCGGGCGCGACCGCGACCTCAACTCGCGCCGCGGGCTCGACCACGGCGATGGCAGCGACGACCTGAACTACGTCACCTGCCTGTGCGCCGGGCCGGGCTTGCGGCGCGGCGCCGTCGTCAAGGACGAGGTCGGCGTGGTCGATGTGGCGCCCACGGTGTGCGATCTGCTGGGAGCCAAGGGGCGCGGCGGCCGCAAGCTGCCGCAGCTGCGCGCCTGAGGCGTGGAGACGGCGCTCGACATGCGCGCGGGCGACGCGCGGGAGCGACGCGGCGCGCTGGGCGCGTCGGTCGCCTGGCTGGGAACCGCCAGCCTGTGCCTGGCCGCCGCCATGGGTGGAGGGGGTCTGTCAAGCTCGCTTGACAGCTCCGGCTTCGCCGCCGGCCAGGGCACCGCGCCCGCGCAAGGCTGCCTCGCTTGCCACTCGGGCATCGAGGACATGCACCCGGCCGCGTCCTTGTCGTGCGTCGATTGCCACGGCGGCGACCCGACGGCGACCACCAAGGAGGCGGCGCACGTGGCGGGCCGCGTGTCGCGCGGCGAGGACGAGCGCGTGGCGCCGCTCGACGCGGACCTCGCGCGCCGCCGCTTCGAGAACCCGATGGACCTGCGCGTCGTGGACCAGACCTGCGGCGGTTGCCACGAGGACGCGCTCGAGCACTTGCGCACCAGCCTGCACGGCACGACGGCCGGGCACCTGAGCGACGGCTACTACGAGACGGGCGCGTTGAAGGAGAAGGGCGGCGCCTACGCGGTGTTCCCGACGCGCGCCGGCGCCGCGGGCGGCGTGGTCGACTTCCTGCCGCAAGTGCCGGAGTTCAAGTCGCCCAGGAACCCCGAGGACTTGGCGGCGCACTTCGGCGACTTGACGCGCAAGGAGTGCTTGCAATGCCACCTGTGGTCGGAGGGCCGCGCGGTGCGCGGGCGCGTGGGCTTCGACGGCGAGTACCGCGGCGAAGGCTGCGCCGCCTGCCATGTGCAGTACGCGCACGACGGGTTGTCGCGCTCGCGGGACCGCACGATCGACCGCGCCGAGCCCGGACATCCGCTGCGGCACGCGATGGTGCGCGCGGCCCCGACCGAGACTTGCACGAGCTGCCACTGGGGCGACGCGACCATCGGCATGAACTTCCGTGGCTTGGCGGCCTTGCCGCCGGGCGCGCCGGCGGGGCCGGACGTCCCAGGCACGACCGACAAGCTGTCGCATCGCCAGTACTTCCTGCATGATCCGGCGACGCTGCCGCCGGACGCCCATCATCAACGCGGCATGCACTGCGTCGACTGCCACACGCAGAACGACATCATGGGCGATGGGCGGCTCGTGGGGCACATGGAACAGGCGGTCGAGATCGACTGCCGCGATTGCCACGGCGACTTCCGCGCGCCCGCGACCTTGACGACGCGCCGCGGCACGCCGCTCAAGCATCTGCGGCGCGAAGGCGAGGCGGTGATCCTGACCTCGAAGGTCGACGGCAGGGAGCACGACGTCGTGCAGGTGGCGCACCTCGTCGATCCGGCGCACGAGGACTACAGCGCGAAGGCCGCCGCGGCCATGAACGAGCACCACGCGGGCATGACCTGCCACGCTTGCCACAACGCGTGGAACCCGAACTTCCTGGGGTTCCACTACGACCGCAACGAGTCGTTGACGCAGCTCGACTTGCTCACGGGACGGCGCACCCCCGGGCGCGTCACGACGCAGGAGAAGGTCTTCGCCACGTGGAAGAGCCTGTATCTCGGCCTCGACGAGGAGGGTCGCGTGGCGCCGTACCTGACCGGGTTCTCGACGATGGGTTCGTTCACCGACGCCAAGGGCGAGCGCGTGGTCGACCAGCGCCTGCCCGCGACCCAGGCGGGCTTGTCGGGCATGGCGATGATCCACCACCAGATGCACACGACGCGCAAGGAAGGCCGCAGCTGCGTCGACTGCCACCGGGCGGGCGAGGTCTACGGCACCGGATCCGGCGCGTTCGAACTGGCGCGGCAGATGATGTGGGTCGCCGACCGGCGCGGGATCGAAGCGGTGGCGCTCGACCGCACGCGCCCCGTGGGTTCGGCCGCGCTGGCGAAGCTCGTGCTGCCGGATGTGGTGGACTTGGCGCTCGACTGCGATCCGTTGCAAGGCGAGGGGCGCTGGCTGTACGCGAGCGAGGGATCGCGCGGCGTGCATGCCATCGATGTGCGCGATCCGCGCGCTCCGCGCCACGGCGGGTTTGTCGCGCTGGCGCGGCCGCGCGGGCTGGACCTGGCCGGTGAGCGCCTGTACGTGGCTGATGGCCCAGGAGGCCTCGCCATCCTCGATGTGTCGACGCCCGCTCAGCCCGTGTTGCTGGGGCGCGCGCCGACGGTCGATGCGCACGCAGTCGAGGTGCGCTGGCCGCACGCCTACGTTGCCGATGGCGCCGGCGGCTTGTGGATCTTCGACGTGCGCTCGCCCATCGCGCCGCGCGTGGTCGGGGGCCTGCCGTTGGCGCCGCCCGAGGGCGTGGCGCGCGTCATCGACCTCGATGTGCTGTTCCAACCATCGCGTCCCAAGCAGGGCGGTCGCACCACCGCGCGCAGGTTGGTGGCGTGCGTCGATGAAAGGCAGGGCCTCGTGCTCGTCGATGCGACCGAGCCCACGCGGCCGCGGCGCTTGGGCGAGGCGCGGCGCACTCCGGACAACTCGACGACGAGCTGGCGTTCGGTCGTCCTGCAGCCCAAGGTCGACCTCGCCGATCGCCAAGGAGGCACGCGCACCGCGGAGCGCGACTACGCCTACGTGCTCGAGGAGCGCGGCGGGGACAACACGACCTCGCGCGTAGCCATCTACGATGTCAGCGAAGGCGACCGCGCGCGACGCATCGGCTTGGCAGGTGCCGGCAGCAGCGGCGAGATGCTGGTGCTGGCCAACGTGTACAACCCGCCCTTCCTGCAGACGATGCTCCTCGCCTGCGGCGGCGATGGCGTCGTGGCGCTGGACGCCAGCACGAGCGCCGCGCCGCAGCTCGTCGGTCCGGTCGCTGGCTTGCGCGACGCCTACGCGGCCGTGGTCGAGGCCTTCCCGCTCGACAAGACGATCGACGAGTCGGGGCGGGCGTTGAAGGATGTCAGCCACGCCGGTTCGCGCTGGCTGCGCCTGGCGGAGATCGAGCGCTTGCTGGATGTGCCAGCCGAGGCGCTGTTCGACCGCGTGGCGCCACCCGCGTCGATGCCAGCCATGGCCGCGCGACTCGAGCATCTGCGCCTCGATCGCGACCGCTCCGGCTTCCTCGATGGCGACGAACTCGCCGGCGCCTTGGTGGCGCTTGACATCGACGGCGATGGTCGCGTCTCCTTCGGCGAGCATGCTGCCGATGTGCTGCGCGCCGGCAGCTCGCGCACGCGCGTGGAAGCCGCGCCGGTGGTGGTCGTGCGCTCGCGCCTCGGGCCCGACGGCGACCTCGCCAAGTTGCTCGACCGCGTCGATCCGCTGCGCCACGACGCCGACAAGGATGGCTCGCTGTCGAGGGACGAGCTGCACAAGGCGTGGTTCGCCGCGCTGGATCTGGACGCGTCCGGTGGCTTGAGCTTGTCGGAGGCCTCGCGCGCCCCCGGCGCGTGGCGCGAGCTGCGCTGGCAGGACTCGCGCGCCAAGGCCGCGTTCAAGAAGCTCGATCTCGACGGCGACGGCAAGCTCGCGCGCGCCGAAGTGCGCATCGCCGACGAGGATTGGGCGGTGCTCGACGCCGATCGCGACGGCAAGGTGCGCCTGCCCTATGTGCGTGGTTCGGCGCAGGACCGCGCCGGTTCGGAGCCCTTGGGCCAGGTCGAATGGCCGCTGCGCCGTGCGGAGGCCGTCCCGATGCCACCCGACGGCGGCAAGGAACGCCACTACGCGTTGTTCGACGGCGACAAGGACGAACGCCTGACACGCCGCGAACTCGGTCCTCGTCGCGACCTGCTCCTCGCGCTTGACGACGATCGCGATCAAGCCGTGTCGGAGGTCGAGTTCCGCGCGCGCCTCGATCGGATGGCGGACAACGGCACCGATGTGCTCGCCGACGCGTTCCTCGCGCGTTGGGATCTGGATGGCGACGGCGTGGTGGAGATGTCCGAGCTGCCGTTGCCGGCATGGATGTGGCGGCGAGTGGGCGCGAAGTGAGCGCGCGGCGTCAAGACTGCCTGTAGTACGCGTCGACTGCTTCGCGTCCTTCGACCTTCGTCCAGCCTCCGCGCTCCAGTCCAAGCGCGTCGCGCCCGACCAGGCGGAACACCAGGCCGATCGGCGTGATGACGAGGTAGTACACCGCCGCCATCGCCACGGTCGTGACGACGAAGCCGATCGGCATCGCCACCATCAACGACATGATCCAGAACGGTCGCAGCAAGGTGGGTCGCGCCAGGCCGGCGACGAGCAGCACCAAGCCGAGCGCGACGAGGATCCAGAAGGTCGACCACGGGGCGCCGAAGCGGTGCGCCATCCAGCCGATGGCGGCGAAGCCCAAGGGCGCGAAGAGCGCGAACTGGCGCAGTTGGCGCAGGCTGGCGTTCCACGGAAGGGTCGTCACGCGCCACCTCGCTTCTTGCCGATCATGATGTAGAACCCGCCTTCGCGCGAACCGCTGACGATCATGCGCGCCTGCGCGAGGGCGCGGTCGAGGGCCGTGCCGGGCGAGGCGGGCTCGAACAGTCGCTCTTCGGTGGTGAAGTCGCCCCACGGCACGAGCGGCGGCACGCCGTGCACGAAGTCGAAGCCCGCCTCGTCGAACCACTCGAGCACTTCGCCCATCGTGTGCTTGGACTCGTGCGGGTGGCGGTATTGGTCGTTGAACCACGACTCCTGCTTGTCGCGCGACATCTTGGTCGTGCGGATGTAGCCGTCGATCCAGCGCATGCGTCCGCCGGTGGCCTGGAACACCTTGCGGCGCGCGTCGAGCAGCAGGCGGCCGTACTGGTTGTAGAGGCCGATGACGATGTGTCCACCCGGCTTGACCAGTTTCGAGATGCCGACGAAGCCGCCATGGGGGTCGGCGGTGTGGTGCAGCACGCCGTTGCACATGACCACGTCGAAGGACTCCGGCGCGAAGGCGGGCTTGAACAGGTTCATCTGCACGAAGCGCACGTTGTCGAGGCCTTGCGAGGAGCGGAATCCTTCGGCGAGGCGCAGCGAGTTCAAGCACAGGTCGGCGCCGGTCACGCGCCGCGCGCCGATGCCGAGGAAGTTCGACAACTGCCCCGTGCCGCAACCCACTTCGAGCACGGTGGCGTCGTGGGGGATCTGCTCGTCCAGGAGCCGCGCGTAGATGCCGCGCCGCGACTTGGCGAGCAGCGTCTGCACGCTCTCGCGTTCGTCGTAGTGCGGGAAGGGCTGCTTCTCGTAGAAGGCCTTGACCGCCTCGGTGACGTCGCCCTGCATGGGCTCGTGCGGGTGGAAGAAGCGCCAGATGCCTTCTTCGCGCGCGTAGGACCGTCCGCAACCGCCGCAACGCGCGGCGTCGTCCGCGCGCGTCAACATCCCGCCGCAGCCCGGACAGGCCCAGCTCGCGGCGAGGGCCGGATCCACGGCTCGGGCTTGCGCGGCCCGCACCGCGGGCTGTTCAGCTCGGCGCCAAGCGCGCCCGTCGGCGACACACGCATCGATGCGCGCCGCGAGGAAGGTGCGCAGCGACGCTTCCATCCCGTCGCCGTGCTGCGCGGAGGCCGCGGCGAGGCTTTCGATGCAGCACAGCGATGTGCCACGCGAACGGCGCAGGCCATCGAGCAGTCGCGCCAGGTGTGGATGGCGCGAGGGATCGACCAAGTGCAGTCGCACGCGCGCGCCGCCATCGACCAGCGTCGCTTCGCGCAGTCCATCGAAGGCGGCGCCCGGCGCGGCCTGCACCAAGCGCGTCGCTTCGTCGGCCAAGGCGCACACGATCGGCAGGCCCGTCGTGCCGAAGCCCGCGAGCGCGCGTTGCGCGTGGCGCAGGTCGCCTCCTCGCGGAAGGCCCAGCACGCAGCGGGTCGACAGCGACTCTGGTGAAAGTTCCGCGCCGCCCAGGCACAAGGCCACGCTGCCTCCCTCCAGCAGCGTAGCGCGCGCCATCTCCAGCGGATCCGGGCAGGCGCCACCTCGCAGACCCAGTTTGTCGGCGAGTTGGTCGAGCGCCGCGCCGCCGTCGGCGGGAGCACTGGGCGCTTCGGCCTCGCGCGGTTCCCCGAGCAGGGCGTGGCGCGTGTGCAGCACGGCGCCCAACGCCGCCGACAAGCCGTCGGCGGCGGGCGCGAGGTGCACGCGCTCGAAGCCGCACTCGGCCAGGAAGCGGCCACCGAGTCGGTTGCGCACGAAGGCGGCGCCGCCCACAGCGAGCACAGGTGAGTCCACCAGTCGTCGCGCGCGTCGCGCGGCGGCGATGAGCAATTGTTCCAGCGCCGCGGCCCACGACGCGGCCAACTCGGCGTGCGCCGCCTCCAGCGCGTCGAGTGGATGGCGCGGCGCCAGCCCCGCGCGTCGGCCGAACTCCTGGAGGTCGATGGACTCGCCCGAGAGCAGCGCGGCATCGACGTGCATCGAGCCGTCGTCCTGCAGTCGCAGCATGCGCTCGCGCAACGCCTCCAGCTGGCGTGGCGCGCCTGCCACCACCAACGCTTCGAAGCCGCGCTCGTCGCCAGGACCCAGCCCCAGGTGGGCCAGCATGGCCGCGTGGAGCAAGGCCGGAGAGTGCGGGAAGCGCAACAGCTCGACCGCGCGCGCCCCATCGGCATCGCCGGCGCCCAGCGCCATGCCACACCACTCGGCGTCGTCGATCGCCAACAGCGCGGTGCGTTCGGCGCCGGCGTGGTGGTGGGCGAGGGCGAGATGCGCCTCGATGGTCGGCACCCACACATAGCTCTTGTGCGCGAGGCCCAGTTCCTTGTCCAGGTGCCGCGCGGCGAACAAGCCGCTCGCAGCCCACCACGGCAGGCGCTTCTTGAAGCTCGCGTAGCCACCCGGAGCAAGGGCGATCTCCGTCTCGAGGAAGCGTTCGAAGCCGCGCAGCGGCTTGCCGGCGACCACGACCCAGTCGACCTGGGACGCCGACAGGCCCGCCGCCTCGAGGCAGGCGCGCGCGGCGCGGCTGTTGACCTCGGTGGGGGCGCTGCCGCGCGTGGGCTCGCGGCGCGCGGCCAGCACGCGACCGTCGCGCACGAGGACGGCGCCCCCGCGGGGACCGAGGGCGGAAAGGCCGAGCAAGGTGGTCATGGGGGAGGTCCGGGCGGGGGGAGGCCTAATCCTATCGGCCAAGTCGGGTTGCAACTCGCGCAAGCCACCGCCCGGGATCGATCCCTTGAATTGCATCATCCTTTTCTGGAGGGCGGTAGCGCTCCCCCGCGCCCGTGCAGCTTCCCTCGCGGGCCGAGCTTCGCAGGGGATTCCGCCAATTCACGACGGTCTTCGCCCGCCTTGTGCGTGTCCACTTCCAGCGTCTCTGCGCTCGAGCTTGGCGCAGCGCCGCCGGCCTCCGCCGAGGCCGCAGGTCGCGGGAGGCGGTCGCGCGCGCTCGCGCGGCGAGCTTTGCTTCGTGGGTGGCTCGGCACCAGAGGCGGGGGTGCCATTGTCAAGCCGCCTTGACATGAAGCTGGTTGGATCCGCCGTCGAGCTCGGCGCGCGGCACACGCACGAAGGGCGGCGAGGGCCTCCTCGCGGGAATTTCCGCGGAATCGCCCAAGGTCGGGCGCCCTCGATCCTGTCCTAGTCCATGAAGCCTGCAAGCGCGGTCCTCCCACTGCGCGCTGCTGGTTCGCTCCGCGCCTCGTCACCACGCCCCCGCAGGGAATTCGTGACGGTCCAACCACGCACCTTTCGTGTGCAGGGTCGGCGCGACGGACATCGCGCTTCATTACTCCCACGCCGCAAGGACGAACGCACCTTCCATGAAGATCCAAGTCTGCACCATCCTCCACGCCGCCTTCGCGCTGGCCAGTCTCGCCTCGGCCGACGCGACGAAGCCGAGCTTCCCCGACATGCAGGGACAGCTCGTCGCCGACCAACTCGACGCACGCACCGTGGCTGTGATCGCTGCGCGCTACACGGCCAACTTCGACGAGCAAGGCGCCCGTTTCGCGCCGTTCCTCGGCGCGACCAACTCCAAGCAGCACGAGCTGCGCATGCGACTCGCCTCGGCGACCATCGGCGAGCAAGCCATTGAAGTCGTCCGCGACGCCGGCGCGACCCTTGTCGCGGGCAAGGCCAGCTTCGAGCGCGGTCTCGTCGACGAGGTCTACGAGTTGTCCGCGGACACGATCGAGCAGACCTTCGTGGTCGAGAAGCACCCCGGCGCCGGCGATTTGCGCCTGCGTGTGGACATCGACACCCAGTTGGAGCCGCGCGTCGAGGGTGCCGGCTACGCCTTCCGCGACGCGGATGGCGAGGGTGCTTCCTTCGGCGCCGCCGCCGTGCGCAACGCCGACGGGAGCCTGACGAGCGTGCCCTCGCGCCTCGTGGAGGGTGGAGTCGAGATCATCGTGCCGCAGGGCTTGCTCGACGCCGCCAGCTACCCGCTCGTGATCGACCCCGTCGTCTCCGCGCTCGCCATCGACAACGGCGCCAGCATCGCCACGGAGGCCGACGCCGCCTACGACCTCTCCACGAACACCTGGACCGTCGTCTACCAAGTCCAGGCTGGCGCCGGCAACGGCGATGTCTACTGCCGCATCTACAACGCCTCGACCATGGCGTTGCGCGCCAGCCGCATCATCGACGCCAGCCTCGAGGATTGGACGAATCCGAAGATCGCCAACAGCCGCGCCGGCTCCAGGAACCTGGTGGTGGCGACGCGCGACTCCGCCTTCGCGGCCGCGGCCATCGTTGGACGCTTCGTGTACCCCGTCAACAACGATGTTGGACCGGTGGGCCTCATCTCCACGGGCAGCATGGACTGCTACAACGCCGACATCGGCGGCAGCAGCGGCACCAGCTCCGCGGGCGCCCAGTTCTGCGTGGCCTACAGCAGGCCCTTCAGCGACTTCCGCGTCGATGTCGTCGCCAAGCGCCTGTCCTTGAACGGGACCGCGGTCGGAGCCGAGAGCGTCGTGTCCGGCGGCACCGAACAGTTCAACGAGCGTCCCGCCGTGTCCAACGTGCACGACGGCTCGGGTTGGGCCATCGCCTTCGAGCGCATGGGCTGGGACGCCAGCGGTCCCTTCTGCAACCAGGTGTGGGGCTCGCAGGTCTCGCTCGCCGGCGCGGTCCTCGGCCCGGTCGCCGTGAGCATGCTGGCGGCCGATCGCGCCAACGACCATGACACCGCCAGCGTCTGCGTGCTGCCGCGCGTCGGACCCAACATGCGCTGGTTCGTGGGCTACACGCGCCGCGTCGCCTCGAACCCCGACGTCGAGCTGGTGTCCTTGGACGGCCTCGCCATCCGCGCCCGGAGCAGCGCGCATGCCGTGCGCGCCGCCAGCGCGGCCTTGTTCGAGGCGCAACCCTCGCTCGCCTTCGCGGGTGGATCCAGCATCGCCTTGGCCTTCACGAGCACGACGGCGGCCGGCGTCGGCGCGCGGATCATCTACATGCGGGTGCCGATCGTCACGTTCGGCATCCTGGCGGGTTCGTTCGGCACGGCCAACAACACGACCTACGTTTCGCCGCTGGGCGAAGCCTGCGTGCAGCCGACCGTCGCCTCGCGCCTCGAGAACGGCGCGACGGGCAACGCCGACTTCCTGGTGGCGTGGACCGTGCAGGGCTTGCTCGACATCCGCGGAGTGCTGTTCCGCGCCTTGTGACAGGTCGCGCAGCGCGGCGGCCGAGCGCCGCGCGGGGCCGGGCCGGTGGACTTCGCGTCCGCCGGCCCGGCCTGCTTTCCGGCCGCCAAGCGCGCGATCCTGGTCGCCATGCACTGGCGCCCGCATCGGCGCAGCGAGAGGCCTGCGGCGAGCGATGCGCGCGCGAATGTCCGGATTTCTTGACGGACATGCTCGTGGATCGGCGTGTCCAAGGGCGAGCGCGCGATCGTCGCGCGCTCGCCCGCCGAAAACTCCCACGCATGCGAGCGATTGCCATGAAGATCCAATTCCAAGCCATCCTGTCCCTCTGCTGCCTGCCCTTCCTCGCCAGCGCCACGCCGGCCGAGGCGCCGCGCGGCGCGGCCGGCGTCGGCCCCGAAGCCCGCGTCCCGCGCGTCGCCGAGCGCGGCGAGTGGCGCTTGCCGAACAGGCTGCTCGTCAGTTGGCGCTCCGACGCCAGCGCGACGGAGAAGCTCGCCGCGCGCGCCTTGGCGCGGGCCGCGTCGACGCGCGACCTGACCACGCCGGCCATGCGCACCTTCGGCGCCGGCGAACTCGAGGCGTTCGAGCTGCCGCTCCTCGCCGACCTCGACGCCGTCGCGGCCGAGTTGCGCCGGCAGCCGGGCGTCCGCGCCGTCGACTTCGACGTCCTCGCGCGTCCGGCGAACGTCTCCAACGACCCGTTCGTCGTCGGAGGCCAGTCGTGGGGCGTCCTCGGAGACACGACCACGCCCATGAACGCCCACGGCAGCCAAGCCATGGAGGCTTGGGGCAGGGGGCTCACTGGCGGCTCGAACGTCTACGTCGGCGTGATCGACACGGGCGTGGACGTCAACCACCCGGACCTCGTCCAGAACATCTGGCAGAACCCGCACGACCCCATCGACGGCGTCGACAACGACGGCAACGGCCGAATCGACGATCGCAACGGATGGGACTTCGTCAACAACGACCGGACGGTCTACGACGGTTCGCCGTCGAACCTCTGGCGCGACGAGCACGGCACGCACGTCGCCGGCATCCTCGGCGCGCGCGGCGGCAACGGCATCGGCGTCGCCGGCGTGGCATGGACCACGAAGATCATCACGGGCAAGGTCATCGACAACGGCTCAGGCCCCATCTCCGGCGTCGCGCTCGCCCTCGACTACATGATCGACCTCAAGACGAGGCATGGCTTGAACATCGCCGCTATCAACCTGTCGCTGGGCTATCCGGTCTACACGCAGGTGGTGCGCGACGCCTTGGCTCGCGCGCGCCTCGCCGACATCGTCGTCGTGGTCTCCGCGGGCAACGGCGGGGCGGACAACGTCGGCGACAACATCGACCTCGCCCCGTACTACCCGGCCGCTCACGCCGCGAACCTGGGCAACATGATCGCGGTGGCGAACATCACGAGCACCGGCGGGATCGCTTCGGACTCCAACTTCGGCCCGCGCGCCGTCTCCATCGGCGCTCCCGGCACCAACATCCTCTCGACGCTGCCGCAGAACCGCTACGGCTACTTGAGCGGCACGTCGATGGCGGCACCATTCGTGACCGGCGCCGTGCTCGTGTGGCGCGCCTCGCGGCCCGCCGACAGCGCCGCCACGACGCGCGGCTCGATCCTCGTCAGGCGCATCCCCACGCCGTCCTTGTCGGGCAAGGTGTCGACGGGTGGCAGGCTCGACTTGTCGACCTTCTGAGGCGCGCTCGCGCCACGGAGGCAGTGGAGGGGGCGTGCGTGCGGGCGACCGCACGCACGCCTTTGCCCATCGCGCCCATCGCGCCCGGAGCCGCGCGCAGCGCGTGCTTTTGGCGGATTCCTCCAAGGGCGCGCGTCGCGAGTCTTGTCCATGGGGACGAAGCGACGGCGTTCAGCGCGCGCGTCGCGACCAAGTCCGCGTCACCTCCCACGCAACGAAGGAACCTCCCATGAAGATCCAACTCCAAGCCCTGTTCTTCCTGTGCTGCCTGCCACTCGTCGCGCAAGCCGCCACGTTCCAAGCGACGGCCGAAGTGTCCGCCGCGCCGACGCTCGGCCGCGTCGCCCAACCCTCCGAGGCGCGCGCCGCGCGCACCTTACTCGTCAGTTGGCGCGTCGACGCGCTGGAGACGGAGAAGTTCGCGGCGCGCTCGCTGGCTCGCGCCCAGTCGATCCGCGACTTGACGACGCCAGCCATGCACACCTTCGGCCACGGCGGCCTCGAGGCCATCGAACTCCCGCTCGGCGTGGACCTCGAGCTGGTAGCGGCCGGCCTGCGCCGCCAACCGGGCGTGCGCGCCGTCGACCTCGACCACGTCGTGCGCGCCGCGGAGGTCTCCAACGATCCGGCGGTCGTCGGCAACCAGACGTGGGGCCTGTACGGCGACCTGTCCACGCCGGCCAACCAGTACGGCAGCCAGGCCGCCGAAGCCTGGGCCCGCGGCTTGACGGGTTCGCCGACCGTCCACGTCGGCGTCATCGACGAAGGCGTCGACGTCAACCATCCCGACCTCGCGCCGAACATCTGGCAGAACCCCAACGACCCCATCGACGGCGTCGACAACGACGGCAACGGCAAGATCGACGATCGGAACGGCTGGGACTTCCACAACAACGACCGGACCGTCTACGACGGCACGCCGTCCGACCTCGTCCGCGACGAGCACGGCACGCACGTCGCCGGCATCCTCGGGGCGCGCGGCGGCAACGGGATCGGCGTGGCCGGCGTCGCGTGGAACATCAAGATCATCACCGCCAAGGTGATGGACTTCCGCAGCGGCAGCACCGTCGGCCTCGTCCAAGGCCTCGACTACATGACGGACTTGAAGTCGCGGCGCGGCATCAACATCGGCGTCGTCAACATGTCCCTGGGCTTCGGGTCGTTCAGCCAGGCCGTGCACGACGCGCTCGAGCGCGCGCGCCTCGCGGACATCATCGTGGTCGCGGCGGCGGGCAATGGCGGCTCGGACTACATCGGAGACAACAACGACACCACTCCGTTCTACCCGGCTTCGTACACCCACTCGCACATCATCTCGGTGGCCAACATCACCAGTTTCGGCGGGCTGTCGCCGACTTCGAACTACGGGCCGATCTCGGTCGACATCGGGGCGCCGGGCACGGGCATCCGCTCGACCTTGCCGCAGAACCGCTACGGGTCCAAGGACGGCACGTCGATGGCGGCGCCCTTCGTGGCGGGCGCGGTGGCGGTCTGGCGGGCCAGCCGTCCGACCCACAGCGCGGCGACGACGCGCGGGTTCATCCTGCTGCACCGCATCGCGACGCCATCCCTGAACGGCAAGGTCTACATGAACGGCCGCCTGAACATGTCGAACTTCTGAGGTGCAGGCCGCACCACCGAGGCAGTGGAGGGGGGCCCCGTGCGGTTGCACCGCATGGGGCTCTTCCTGCTTTGGGGTCGAGGGTTGCCTTGCGGGCTTTTGGGTGAGCTTTGAGAGGTAATTAGTGGTTACATGGGCCTTTTCGGGTTGCTCCAGCCGCGGTTCTCCCTGCCGGCCTCCGCGGGCTTGCGGACCCCGTCCGGAGTGGAGTCCAGGGAGCCCGGACCCGCTCCGAGCGCCACCGGCGGGCGCATACGGACGCCACCGCCCCGCCCGAGCTCGCCGCGAACCCGGGCGGACGGTCGGATTTGGTAATCTTGCCGGCCAAAATCCCGCCCGCTCCATGGATCGCGCCACCCCTCGAGAGACCGCGCCCGGCACCGAGCCGGACCATGCCCCCGCGCGCCGTCCCGACGGGTCCTTGCCCAAGCCGTCCTGGCTCAAGGTGCCGCTCCCCGGGGGGGAGGGGTACGCGCGGCTGAAGACGCTGGCGCGCGAGTTGAAGCTGCACACGGTGTGCGAAGAGGCGCGCTGCCCCAACATC
>SXGS01434849.1_pt1 | contig 19290 bp, 13 predicted proteins | sample 3174681 | NCBI WGS metagenome assembly SXGS01 (sample SAMN11356861, study PRJNA531348) | freshwater metagenome | isolation source: freshwater sample F1-80 | place: China: Fuxian Lake, Yuxi | collected 2017-12-25 | reverse complement strand
TGACGGCCGTAGCTTTCCTGGCGGCCCGTGCGGCAAAGGTCGACGCGGACGTGCTCGAAGTCGGACTAGGGGGACGATTGGATGCGACCAACGTCTGCCTGCCGTCGGCGACCGTGGTCACGAGCATCGACCTCGACCATCTGCGCCTGCTCGGGGATACGCACGACGCCATAGCCGGGGAGAAGGCCGGGATCGTCAAGCCGGGGGCTCCGTTTTTCTGCGGCCTTTCCGACGACGACGCCGGTTTCCGCCCGCTTCTGGCCGCCGCAACGGCGAACGAAGTCCGTTTTCTCCACGTGCGAAACGGAATCGACGCGACGGTGACCTTTGAGGGCCGGCTCTCCAGTGGTCGTCTGGGCGTCCGTTTCGACGGCCAAGTCGGCGACATCGCACTTAAAGCCGTCGAAGCGCCGGGGGGAGGACCGCATCAGGCGATCAATGTTCTCTTGGCCGTCGGCGCGGCCGCCGAAGTCCTAAGCCGACTCGGCCGACGGTTCGATCGTCGGGCAGCCGCGATCGCGATCGCCGAGACTTCGTTACCCGCACGGGCCGAGGTCTTCGGAAGCGGACCGCTCTGGTACTTAGACGGCGCGCATACGCAGCGAAGCGTTGAAGCGGCCGCGCGGCTGTTTCGAGCCGGGTATCCGGACCTGCGCCCGGTCCTGCTGGCTGCCTCGACGGAAGAACGCGACCCGGGGGCCTTGTTCGGAGCATTGGCGACGTACGTCAAAGATGCAGTCTTCGTCCCCATCGCTTCGCCTCGCACGGCCGACCCGGCGCATATTCTGCGCGCCTTCCGCGCTGCAGGCGGTCAAGGGACGACGGCTACGGATAGCCTCTCAGGAATGATCGTCGCTGCGGAGAAGGCAGGCGCCGACGGCGCCGTCCTGGTGCTCGGGAGCTTCTACTTGGCCGGCGAAGCCCGAGCGAAACTCCTGTCCGAGGTCTGATTCCAAGAAACCGGCGCGCGGCCGTGGACGCACGGTCGGAACACGGATCTTCAAGCACCGACTGTAAAGTCAATTTCAGTCGCCGTTTCGAAAGAAGCGCAACACGGAAATCCGACGACTCCCCCAAAAAGGGCGACGGGCGCGGACCTCGCCGACCAAGGGTAGTCGGTTCGATCCGCGCCCCTTCACCGGTACCGATGCCCTCGGTACCGAGACATCGAGCTCAAACGACCGAAGTCGCCTCGCCTGCCGCAGCGTGTCTCCCACTGCGACCTGCGTCCTTCCTTCCGCTGCGCCCACACGAGGAACGAAGCCGTTTCCGACCTCGTTCACCGTGCACCGAGGAAGAATGCTCGGTGTTTTCTGCGACAACCCGAAGGGTTTCGGAGTCTTGCCGCGTCTCTGTTCGCTCAGTTTCCGAGCCGGCGTTCTTCGCTTCCGGAGCTGAGATTTTCTAAAAAATTGGGGTTTCGACCGAAAAGATCCGGCCTTCAGCCACGAGCCGGCGACCCGTCCCCACGCTGCGCCGGTGACGGTGAGCGAGGAAGTCCGAGATGACACAGCTTTCGCGGCTAAGGCGAAGACGGTTTCTAAGCGCAAATGTGACAAGGCAATGGAAATTTCCTTTTTTGCGGCTTCGCCAAATGAGACGACGCAACTTCAGCCCAAATCGGACGCTCGCTCGCGAGAGTCGAGACGGCTGGTCGGCGAAGTTGCTTGCCTTGCGCCCTCCGCTACCGTTTGCCCCGACATGAGCCGTCCCCCGCCGCGGCGGATCGGTCGCCGATGAGCGACCCGTCCTACACCGCCACCGCCCCGCTCCCCCACCATCCGAAGTCGCTCAAAGGCAAAGCCCTGGCCGCCATGGCCTTTGCCGCTTTAGGCGTCGTCTACGGGGACATCGGCACGAGCCCGCTCTACGCGATGCGCGAGTGCTTCCACGGCGGCACGGTCGCGGTCAATCGCGACAACGTCTTGGGTGTCCTGTCGCTCGTCGTTTGGGGACTCATCATCGTCGTTTGCGTCAAGTACCTGCTGCTACTCCTCCGCATCGACAATCGCGGCGAGGGCGGCATTCTGGCGTTGGTCGCACTGCTCACGAGAAAGCAAAAGGAGCGGCAAGGTCGTGTCGCGCTCATCGCGCTCGGCGCGTTCGGGGCGGCGCTGCTCTACGGCGACGGCATGATCACACCGGTGATCACGGTGCTCGGCGCGGTCGAGGGCATCGACATCGCGACTCCCGCTCTCAAAAGCTGGGTCGTGCCGATCACGGTAGGAATCTTGCTCGGACTCTTCGCGATGCAGCGGGGAGGCACCGCGTCCGTCGCCAAGATCTTCGCACCCGTCACCTTGCTTTGGTTCGTTTCGATCGCCGCGACGGGCATCGGGGCGCTCGCCCAAGACCTCTCCGTCCTCGAAGCGGTCAACCCTTACTACGCGCTCCAACTCCTCAGGGCCTTGGGGTCGGATGCGCTGGTGCTGCTCGGGGCCGTCGTCCTCGTCGTGACCGGCGCGGAAGCTCTGTACGCGGATCTCGGACATTTCGGCGTCAAACCGATCCGCCTCGCGTGGTACGCCGTCGCGATGCCGGCGTTGCTGCTCAACTACTTCGGGCAGGGGGCCCGCCTGCTTCAGGATCCGTCGGCCGCGAAAAACCCCTTCTACGCCATCGTCCCGGACCACCCCTTCGCTCTCTGGGGCATGATCGTCATTGCGACCGCGGCGGCGATCGTCGCTTCGCAGGCGCTCATCTCCGGGGCGTTCTCCCTGACGCAACAAGCGATGCAGCTCGGCTACTCGCCGCGCGTGACCATCGTCCACACCTCCGGCGAGCACTCCGGCCAGATCTACATCCCGGAAGTCAACACCGCACTGATGCTCGGCTGCGTCGGTCTCGCCCTAGGCTTCCAGTCCTCGACCGCGATCGCCGGCGCGTACGGAGTTTCGGTCACGGGCACGATGCTCATCACGACGCTCCTCTTCTACGCCGTCCTGCGCGACCGGTGGCATTGGAGCCGCACGACGGCCCGCGTCGTCGTGTTCGTATTCCTCGCGATCGACGTCGGGTTCCTCACCGCAAACCTCACCAAATTGGCCGAGGGCGGGTGGTTCACCGTCCTCGTCGCAGGAGCCATCTTCTGCGGCATGCTTACGTGGCAGACGGGAAGACGGCGCATCGCGGAATCCGCTCGAAAGCAATCGCTGCCGATCGACCTCTTCATGAAGGACTTGGAGCGCCTTCGGCCGCACCGCGTGAAGGGCACCGCCGTCTTCATGACGTCGAATCCCGACGGCGTACCGCTCACGCTGCTTCACCATCTGCGGCACAACCAAGTGCTGCACCAACGGGTGATGATCGTCTCCGTCTTGACCGAACAGATCCCGGAGGTTCCGGAGGCGGAGCGCATCGGGCACGACGCGCTCGGGCACGGCATGCATCAGGTGATCGTTCGTTACGGTTTCATCGAGACGCCGAACATTCTCGGCGCCCTCGAGCAGCTCAACGACGTCGGCGTTCCGTTCGACCCCGAAGAGACCACGTTCTATCTCGGCCGCCAAACGCTTCTGGCGACAAGCGCCGAAGGAATGGCGCGGTGGCGGAAGCGGCTGTTCATCTTCCTGCACCGCAACTCGCCGAGCGCGACCGTCTTCTACAACCTCCCGCCGTCCCGCGTGGTCGAGGTCGGAGCGCAGGTCGAGCTTTAGCGCCCGCCGCCGACCTCCGACCTCCGACCTCCGACATCACGACGGCGGTCGGCGCGGATCGAAGTATTGGTCGAGCGCGGCGAAAAGAGTCCGGGCGTAGCGCAGGAACCACAGCGGGAAGATGATCGAGAACGCGACGATCGGCAGCATCGACGCCGCGGTCGCCGGGCGGAATCCGGCGCCGCCGCCGAACCAAACGATAAGGACGATCAAAGTCGTCAGCCCGTAGTTCAAGTAGATCGACCCGAGGAAGAATCCTTGCTCGCGGCAGAAGGCGGCCCCGCAGACGGGACACGCCTCGACGTAGCGCATTCGTCGCGGATGCACGCGACCCGTCTTACAGACAGGACAGCGAAGGCGGAGGGCCGCCCGAAAAAGCGTGCCGGCGCTGTTGTCCCCCACGAGGGCGGGATCCGGCGATTCCGACTCCGACATAATGCTCGGTTTAGCGCCGAGCACGCTCGTCGAAAGGCCGTCGCCTTTCGATCCGAGGATCAGAACGCGAGCCGCGCTTGTAAGTAGCCGAAGACGTGCGGATCGCCGTCGATCAGCCAAAGCGCTTCACCCGCAGCGGACGGCAAGAGCAGCGCGAGCCCGGCCGTGATCACCAGCTGCGAGCCCGGCCGGTACTCGGCAAAGACGTCGAGTTCGACGCCGTAGTCGTCGTCGGGCAGATTCGCCGTGAACGTCGACCCGTTGCGGGGCGTTCCGGGCGTATTGCCGCCGCGGTCGGTCGTCGCCCAAAGCGCCGTCGCGCCGAGAGTCCAATCCGCCGCCGGGTCGAAATGAAGCCCGAGTTGTGCGGAGAACACATTGGTCATCGGGATCAGATCGAACAGGCCGTAACGGGCGCGGAACCCCGAAGCGCCGTGCCGCGAAGGATAGAGCGGCACATACGCCGCGTCTTCGGAGGACGGGCCTTCGGCCCACAACACGCGGGTGTAGAGCCGGAACTTCGACTCCGCGTCGAACGTGATTCCGAACTCGGCTTCCGCCGCAAAGGCGTCGATGTCATACGCCGTCCCGGGCGGGAACGCCGCGGGCGAGCCCTTGCCGGATCCGGTCTGCCACGCCGCCTCGACGTTGTAGTCGAGCCCGGCCGCGACGTCCCGGAAGAGGCCGCCCGCACGGGCGCCGATCGTGTGGAAGTACGCCGTGCCGCCGGTGCCCGCCGGATCGCCGACGAAATTGCCGAGCGCGCCGATCGAAGACCCGGCGCCGCCGTCGTCGGCCCCGCCGTGTCCGTTCATCAAGATCCAGTAGAGATCGAAGGCGTGGTCGACGACGCCCGTGTAGGAGCCGTAAAGCACGACGAGGTCGTCGTCGTCGTGGCTGTTGAAGAAGGCGTTGCGTTGATTGCCGTCTTGATCGATCGACTGCAGCTTGACCGCAAGGCCGGTGACGCGGAAGTCCGCGTCCGTCCAATCGAAGCGCAGCGCATCGAAGTTGATTCCGTCGAACCACTCCGCGGCGCCGAACTGGAATTGGTTGCCGAGGGAGATCTCCTGCCGACCGACGCGCACGCTGAGCTCCGGCGCGCCGAGCACCTCGCGCATCTCGAGCCAAGCTTGGTGCAGGAAAACGTAGGTATTGATGTCGAGGACGCGAGCGGCGCCGCCGCCCGGGTTGCCCGCCTGCGAGCCGCCGCCGCCGCCGCCGCCGTCGACTCCGCCGCCGGCGTTCAAGCCGTACGGGAAAGACGTGCCGGAGGCTTGACCGAAGCCCCACTTGGCGCGCGATTCGGCGTAGGCCGAAAAGTTCTTGCCGAAGTCGTAGAGGAAGCCCATGCGCATCAGGGCGTCGGTCCACCAGCCGTCGTGCTCGGCATCGGTCGGCGAGAACGTCGAGGGCTGCCCCGGACCCGGAGGCGTCGTCGAACCGCCGGGCACGGTCGCATTCGATCCGAGAGACACGGCCGATCGGAAGCGGAATTCGCCGATCATGGTCACCGGGTCGGCGACCGAGCGCATGGTGACGCCCTGTTGTTCGGCCAACGCATTGATCTCTGCGGCGATCGCGTCGTCGGAGGACTTGGTCTCGAGCGACCCCCGAAGACGAGCGTTCTCACCTTCGACGGCGTCGACCCGGGCCCGCAGTTCGCGGACTTCGCGCAAAAGCGACGACTCCGCGGACGGCTCCTGAGCGACCGCCGCGGCGGAGCATCCGGCGACGACCGCCATCGCGCGCAAAACGAGATTCTTCATGTCCCTTTTCCTTCGCGCGAGTCGGCTCGCGTCATCGACGATCTTAAGGGGGCGTAACGACGGCGGCGATTCCGCCGGAGTGAATCCGCGCCCTTCCTCCTATTTGATCGTCAAAAGGAGCTCGCCGTCCTTAAGGGCGAAGTCGGAACGTCTCAGTGATTCCGGAGTTCCGGGCACAGGACTCCCCGCCCGCATGCGCGCAATGCGCCCCTCGAAGCGGAGCAACGGCCCCGGCAAGGTGATGTTCGCCACGCCCGATTTCCCCGGCAGGATGCGACCGTCGAGCTCCGAAAGCGGTACGGCACGCTCGGAGCTGCCGTCCTTCACGTAAGCGGTTGCGTCGCGGAGATCGAAGGCGCCGTTCGCCGCGTTTTCGACCCGTAGACGCCACGCGCCCGTCGGAACGACCGTGCCGCCGGCGCCCGCGGATCGCAAAGACTGCTCGAGCTTCGAGATGCGATCCTCATAGGCCGTGCGTTCGGCGGCCCCTAGTCCGGTGTCCGAGACCTTGGCCCGCGCCGAGACGAGTTCGCCCTCGAGACGTTCGCGCTCGGACTTCGATGCGGCGTCCGCCGCCTTAAAGGCCTCTTCGCGCTTGCCGAGTTCGATCTGCAATCGATCCCGTTCGGCCCGGATCGCCGCGAGATCCTGCCGCAGGCCGTCGAGCGACGGGTCGGCCTTGCCGGTCGATTCCCGCAAGCTGCGAGCTTCGGCCTCGGCTTTGTTCAAGAGTTCCCGGGTGTTTGCGGCCGCAGCGTCGGCCGCCTCCAGCCTGCGTTTCGCTTCGTCCCGCTCGAGGACGGCGGTCGCCCGTTCGGCGTCCGCGGCCGCCCGCATCCGACCGGCCTCCGCGACCTCTCCGCGCGACGCGGATTCTCGCGAAAGCAACGCTTGGGCGGCGGCGGTCAAAGACGGCTGATCCAAGCCCGCGCCTCGGAAGATGTCCCGGACGGATTCGGCCTCGACCGACGTCGCCGCGGCTTCCCGCCGCACCGCAGAGACGCGATCTTCGGCCGAGGATCGGGCGCTCTCGGCATCGAATCGGAAATAGCCGGCCGCCGAAACGGCGATAAGGGCGACGACCGCCGCGCCGATCAACGGCCCGCGGCCGGCCTTGGTCGAACCGGCTCGGGGACGGACGCCGGCGTTGCTCGCTCCCTTGCCGACGATCGCCGTGGCGCCTTGCCCGATGTCCGTGCGTCGGAACTCGCGCAACGCTTCGCGAAACGCCAGCGCCGAGGCGTACCGAGCGTCCGGAAACCGCGCTAACGCTTTGAGCAGGATCTCGTCCAACTCCGGAGGAATCCCGAGCGCGGGCAACCGCGTGCCGAGCGGTTCGATGTCGACCGACGCGAGTTTCACCAGGTAATCGCTGATGCCAGCGGCCTTGTAAGGCAGCACGCCGCCGAGCATCTGATAGAGGATCACGCCCGCGGCATAGAGATCGGTGCGGTGGTCGGTCGGCTGCCCGGTCGCTTGCTCGAGGGACATGTATCCAGGCGTGCCGAAGCCGAAACCGGGCTTCGTCAATGTCAAGCCTTCGTCCTGCCGTTCCGTCTGCAGAAGTTTCGCGATCCCGAAATCCAGCACCCGGACGATTTCACGCCCCCCGCGCTCTTCGATCAGGATGTTGCCGGGCTTTAAGTCGCGATGAACGATGCCTTGGCGATGCGCGAAATCGAGGATCTCGAGCAATTGCTCGACGAATTCCATCGCGCGGTCGCGCCGGAGCGGACCGACCTTGAGCAGACTCGAAAGGCTCCGGCCTTCCGAGTACTCAAGCACCATATAGGCGCCTTCATCGCAGTCTCCGGCGTCGAGGACTTGCACGATCCCCGGATGCGCCGCTTGCGCCTGAACGACCGCCTCGCGTTTGAAGCGCTGCGAAAACTCCGCGTCCCGCGACAGGGCGACGTCCATCAACTTGAGCGCCACGCGGCGCTTTAAGCGGAGGTCTTCCGCCAGATAGACCCGCCCCATGCCCCCCTGACCGAGCAGGGACCGGGGTACGAACCGGCCGTCCAACGTCCGTCCTAAGAGCGGATCGGACGGCGGCTCGACCCGCGTCGGCGGAACGGTCCCCGAATCTTGGGGAGTGGAATCGGACACGGCGTTCATACGTCTTTGCTTATCCGTGGACTTCGGGCGAATCCGGGATCCGGCTGAAGCGACGATCCCGCGTCGGTTCGGCTGTAGCGTATGATCTTCTGCCATGGAGTACAGCGGAACAGAGTCCCATTGAATTTGCACCCCCCCGGCGGTCCGCGTGTTTCAAGCCGGATCCGCGCAATCGGATCGGCGATCCTCATCTCCCTGACCGCCACGGTTTCGTACTGCGTCGCACAAAAGCCGCCGACCGCGGCGCCTGAGATCCGTAAGAATCTCGTCTACGGCACGCACGCCGAGAAGGCGCTCAAGCTCGACGTGTATCGACCGAGACGTCCGGGCCGCCTCCCGGCCGTTTTGGTCTTTCACGGCGGCGGCTGGTACATGGGCGCCAAGTCGTCGTCCCAGGCGTCGATGTTCGCGCAGCGGCTGGCGGAGGCCGGGTACGTCGCGATCTCAGCCGCCTATCGCTTGGCGCCCGACCATCTTTGGCCGGCGCAGCTCGACGACGTGCGACGCGCCGTGCAATACGTCCGCGCCGAGGCGACGACGCTCGGCATCGACACGACCCGCGTCGCCGCCATGGGCGCCAGCGCCGGCGGCCATTTGTCCGCATTCTTGGCGGTGTCCGACGACATCGCCGATCTGCAAGCGACGGATCCGGTGCTGCGTCAAAGCTCGCGGATCAACTGCGCCGTCTCGATTTGCGGCCCGATGGACTTGGAATCGCGGGAAGGCGCGTCGAAGGCCGCGCAAGCGACGGTGCTCAAACTGCTCACCGGCACCTCCGCGCTTTCGGACCAGCGCGCGTGGGCGTTGGCGGAGTCGAAACTCAAGTCGGCGTCCCCGGCCGCGTTCGTCGACCGAAGAGACAGTCCGCTGTTTCTCGTCTACGGCGACCGCGACACGCTGGTGCGCCCGGTGCAGTCCTTGTCGATGAACCGCGCGCTCCTCGCGGCGGAAGTCCCGCATGAGCTTTTCTGCGTCAAGGACGGCGGCCACTGCGACTTCATCGGTCGGCTCGGAGATCCGGTCGCCGCCAAGACGGACGCCGTCTGGACGCGCGTCCTTTCGTTCTTGATCGAGCACATGACGCCGTCGTCGAAGAGCGCCCCCGCATCGCGACCGGATTCGCGACCCGAAGCGCCCGCATCCCGGCCGGTCGGCGGCGAAAAGAAGATCATCCGTTAGTGCGTAGACTCCGCCGCCCGGCCGACCGATCGGCCGGAGGAATCGGAGTCGAACATGTTCGAGGTACGGAATCTTCGGACCGCCTTTGCCGCGATCGTGCTCGCCTTCACGTGCGGAAGCTGCGCGTCGACGTCGTCTGCGGACGCCTCCGATCCGGCGGAAGGCCGCGGCCCTTCGGCGCCGACGGCGGTCCAAGCGGAAACCCCCGCCGCGCATGCGTTCCGCCCGCTCGATCTCCCTCCGGGCAGCGCCGTTCGCACCGTGTCCGGAGACCGCGGCCCCGCCTACTGGCAGCAACGCGCCGACTACTCGATCGAGGTCGTCCTCGATCCGGTCGCCAAGACCCTGCAGGGCAAAGCCCGGCTTCGCTACGTGAACGCGTCTCCCGAGCCGCTCGCGCATCTCTGGCTGCATCTCGAGCAGAATCTCTTCGCCGAAGAGAGCCTAGGCGCTAAGGCGTTTCCCGGCGACGCGCGCTACGGCAACACCAAAGGAACGCTCGGAGGTTTGGCGCTCGCTTCGGTCAAGATCGCGGGGCGCGCGGCGCCGTTCCGCATCTACGACACGCTCGCGAAGGTGCAGTTGCCGGCCGTCCTCGCCGCGGGCGGAGGCACGGTCGAATTGGAGATCGCTTGGACCGTGCGGCTCCCGGAAGACGGTTCCGATCGCATGGGCTACGAGGACGTCGCCAAAGGGACGATCTTCCAAACGGCGCAATGGTTCCCGGCGGTCGTCAAGTTCGACGACGTCCGCGGCTGGAACACGCTCCCCTACCTCGGACCGGGCGAGTTCTATACGGATTTCGGCGACTACGACGTCGCGATCACCGTCCCCCGCAACCATCTCGTCGCCGCGACCGGCGTGCTGCAGAACCCGGAAGAGGCGCTGACCCCGGCGCAGATCGCCCGCCTCGCGTCCGCCGCCAAGTCGCGACGAACGTCGTTCATCGTCACGCGCGAAGAGGCGGGCACGCGCGCCGCGCGTCCGGCCGGCGACGGACCCGTCGTCTGGCGGTTCAAGGCCGCGAACTGTCGCACGTTCGCCTTCGCGTCCTCCGCCGCGTTTCTCTGGGACGCCGCGTCGACGGAAGGCGTCCTTTGCCAGTCCTTCTATCCGGAAGAAGCCCTTCCCGTGTGGAACCGCTCGACGGACGACCTCTGCTTTTCGCTGGAACACTACGGAGCGAAATGGCATCCGTACCCCTATCCCGTCGCGACCAATGTGAACGGCGTTACGGGCGGGATGGAGTATCCGATGATCGTCTTCTGCTCCGAGCGGCAGGACGAAGAGGAACTCTGGCTCGTCACGACCCATGAGATCGGCCACGCGTGGTTTCCGATGCTCGTAAACACCGACGAGCGTCGACACGCTTGGATGGACGAAGGGTTCAATACCTTCATGAACTGGTACGCGACGCTGGCCCGCTTTCCCGGACGGCAGGACGCGCAGCAGTTCAAGGGACTGCTGCCCGGTTGGTTCGACGGTCCGAAGTTCCTGCGCCATCTGACGGCCGCGGACCGCGTCGCTTCGGACACGCCGCCGGATCGCATGCCGTCGCGATTGGTCGGGCTCACGCAGTACGCGAAGCCCGCCGTAGGCCTCGTACTGCTCCGCGAGGAGATCCTCGGGCCCGAGCGGTTCGACGCCGCTTTCCGACGCTACATCGAACGTTGGAGATTCGCGTCGCCGCAACCCGCCGACTTCTTCCGCACGATGGAGGACGCTGCGGGGGCCGACCTCGCATGGTTCTGGCGGGGTTGGTTCTTGGAGACGGGCTATCTCGATCAAGCGCTCGAAGCGGGCGGCTCCGTGCAGGAGGCCGACGGATCGGGGGCTTTCGGCATCGAAGTGACGCACCGCGGAACGCTCGTGATGCCGGCCGTCGTCCGCTTCAGTTTCTCGGACGGCACGGAGTCGACCCGGACGATTCCGATCGAAGCGTTCGCCGCCGATCGCTCGCCGAGCATCGGCGTGCCCTTGCGGCCCGGTGTCCGCGTCGTGAAGGTCGTCGTCGATCCCGACGGCCGGTTTCCCGACGTCGACCGCTCGAACAACGCGGCGGACATCCGCGACTGAAGGCAGGTTAGACCGACCGCGAGCGGCCTCGCGGTCGGCGCCGGGAATCGGGCGCCGGAAGTTCGAACATCGCGTGAGCTCGAACGGCGCGGTTCACGCGGCCCGGCTCAGGCGGACCAGAGTTTGACTCCGGCCAGAAGCCCCGCGATGTTCGAACCGACGCGGACGTCGTCGCCGAGCTTCATCGATTTAAGAAGCTCGGCATGACCGCCGCCGAAATGCAGCAGGTTCCAGTTGAAGACGGGGCGCAACGCTTCGATCGCGCCGACGAGCCGCTTCTTCCACTCCTTCTTCCCCGCCTTCTCCAGCGCCGCTTTGCCGAGTCGCTGTTCGAACGTGCGGCCCTTTTCGAACGGAGCGTGCCCGAGTTCCAAGTTGGGAACAAGTTTGCCGTCCAGGTAGAGCCCGGCGCCGACCCCGGTCCCGAGGGTCAGGACGAGTTCGAGCCCCTGGCCCGTAATCAGGCCGAGTCCTTGGAGATCGGCGTCGTTGATCGCGCGCGTCGGCTTGCCGAAGAGTTTCTCGATCGCACCGCGGACGTCGACGCCCGCCCAGTACTTGGTTCCGAGGTTGTTCGCGTTCCGGGCGACGCCGTCGACGATCACGCCGGGGAATCCGACGGAGATGCGGTCGAAGCGGCCGAGCGCGGGGCGGAACTCCTCCATCGCCTTCCACACCGCTTTCGGTGTGGCGGGCGACGGCGTCTTGACCCGCAGTCGTTCCCCGACCGCTTCGCCTTTGGCGTCGACCAGCAGCGCCTTGATCCCCGTTCCCCCGATATCGATGCACAGCGTGACCGGCTTGGCCGGAGTTTTGGATTCCGTCATGGCGGAAAGATCATATCCGCGGCGCCGCACGGGTCGTCCCCGGCCGCGGTATCGTGCCGCCATGATTCCGCCGGTCGAAGATCCGCACGCCGCCATCCTCGTCGAGGATCTCCGGTGCGCTTACGGCTCGAAGGTCGTCCTTGACATCGGTCGCCTGACGCTCGGACGGGGGCGGATCACGTGCGTCCTCGGACCGTCCGGCTGCGGAAAAAGCACGCTCCTCCGCAACATCCTGCTCCTCGAACGGCCGACGAAAGGACGGATCGTCGAGAACGGCGTCGACCTCGTCGCCGCCACGACGGCCGAAGTGGGGGCCTTCCGCCGTCGCTCGGGGGTCTTGTTCCAAGGCGCCGCCCTCTTCCAGTCGCTGACTTTGGCCGAAAACACGGCCTTCCCGTTGCTCGAGCGCGGCGGCGTCTCGGAGGAACTGGCGCTCGATCTCGCCCGCCGGACGCTCGCCGTCGTCGGCCTCTCGCATGCGACCGAACTTCCGCCCTCCCAAGTCTCGGGCGGCATGAAGAAGCGCGCCGGAATCGCCCGGGCGATCGTCGCGTCTCCGGATTACTTGTTTCTCGACGAACCGTCGGCGGGCTTGGACCCGGTGACAGCCGCCGGGATCGACCGCCTGATCCTCGACATCCGCGCGCGCCTCGGAACGACCGTGGTCGTGATCACGCACGAATTGGCTTCGTTGCACACCGTCGCCGACGACCTCGTCATGCTGCACGACGGGCGGCTTCTAGCCGCCGGACCGCGAGACGTCGTCGAGGCCGATCCGCATCCGGCCGTGCGGGCGTTCTTCGAACGGCGCCCCCCCGACCCGAAGCCGGCCGCGTCCGCTTTCCGTAACCGGTTGGACGCCGCCTCCTTCCGGCCGTAGCATCCGCCCGTGCAACCCGTGACCAAGGCGGAGCGCTGGCAGGCGCTCGTTTTCATGCTCGTCGGCGTCGCGCTGATCCTCGGCGCCGCTTCCGTCCTCACCGGTTTTCCGTTCGAGCGGGCGTCGATCTCGTATTTCGTCGAATTCAACGAATCGGTCACGGGCTTGGAGACCGGTTCGCCCGTCCGCTACCGCGGCGTGAAATGCGGCAAGGTCGCGAATATCGAACTTGCGGGACAGGATCTGGTCCGCGTCACTTTAGCGCTCAGGCAAGACACCCCGGTCACGACGGCGACGAAGGCGCGGTTCGCAAGCACAGGACTGCTCGGGCCGTACTTCATCGAACTCTACGCCCGGAAGGACGCCGCGGCTTCACGCGAGCCGCTCACGCCGGAGTCGACGATCCCCGCCGATCAATCGACGATGCGCCGCTTGATCGACGGCGGCACGAACCTCCTCGAACATCTGAACACGTTGAGCCGCGATCTCGAACGATGGACGTCGGACGACAATCGTCAACGGATCGAAAGGCTGCTCGACACGACGACCAAAGCCATCGCCGACATCGACGCCGCCGTCATCGAGCTTCGGCCGGAGGTCGTAAGGCTGACGACGAAATGGGCGGACCTCGGCGGCCAGTTGACTTCCGCCGTCGCCGAAAATCGGGAGTCGTTCCGCCTCTTGGTCGACGAAGCCTCCGGGGCCGCGAAGAACCTCCGCGTCGTGCTGGGCGGCGGCCACGTCGAGCGCACCGCCGATGAAGCGCAGCGGCTCATGACCGCCGCCCGCGAAGAAATCCGGGAGACCGGCGGCGCAGTCCGCACTTACCTCGACCAAAATGCGGTCGGACCGCTGCTCGAACGAGCGGTCCGCAGCCTGGAACGGCTCGAAACCACGGCTTCGACGGCGCTCGGCGCGGTCGAGGCGGAGACGGTGACCGCCGCCCGTGCGGAACTCGTTCCGGCCCTCCGCTCCCTCCGCGAAGCCACCCGGTCTTTGCAGGACCTGCTCGGCGTGCTGCGGAACGATCCGGCGCTTTTGATCCTGTCCGAGCCTCGCCCGGAAATCCGGCCGCCAGTCCCCGCGGAGAAGAAATGACGCCCGCATCCCGCACCCGCCCCGCTTTCGCCGGCGACGCGCGGCCGTGGTTCCTCTTCGCGTTGCTGCTCCTCGCCGGTTGCTCCACCCGGCCGCCGGCGGAGACCGCGGTCGATGTGGTGCGGCCGCCCGTAGGACCGACCGTTTTAGGCCCGGAAGGCGCACCGAGGATCCGACTGGCGGGGCCGGAAATCGCAGCCCATATCCGCGGCTTCGGTTTCGTCGACGCCGACGGCCGGGTGTCCACCTACGTCGCGGCCCGCCCCGCCGCACCGATCGAAGAGACGCTCTCCGACGCCGCGATCGACCGGCTTCGCGCCTCGGGGCGTTGGTCTGCGGTGCTGCCGCCGACGCACCCCGGGCGGGCGGGCGCGGTTCTCAGGCTCAAACTTCGACGTTTCGAGATCGACGCTTCGGGCGGCGGTTACGTCGCGATCGCGGCGCTAGAAGGGACGTTGGACAAGGACGATTCACGGGACGTCCTGCACTCGTTCGCGGTCGAAGGACGCGCCGAACCGGCTTCGGCGGCGGCTTCGGACGTCGTTCGCGCGCTCGAAACGGCCCTCGGAACGGCGCTCGACCGCATGATCGAGGCCGTCGCGGCCGTTCCGATGCGTTGACGGTCCCCGCACGACGGCTACTTTTCGTCCCGCGGATACTCGCTCCGCGCCCCATCGATGCCCGAACTCCTCTTCGACCTCTCGACGCACGACCTCTCCAAAGACGCCGTTCCGCTCGCGGAGATCCGCGACGCGGTGCCGCATCGCCATGAGTTCGCGCTGCTCGACGGCGTCTTGTCCATCCGCACGGATCCGGTCGAAGCGGTGGGATACCACGACGCGCGATCGGACGGTTTTTGGGTGCGAGGGCACATCCCGGGCACGCCGCTTTTCCCCGGCTGCCTCATGGTCGAGGCCGCGGCGCAGCTTTCGTCGTTCTGCTACCGGAGGAAGTTCGGCCTCGAGGCCGGCAAGTTCTTCGGCTTCGGCGGCATCGACAAAGTGAAGTTCCGGGCGATGGTGAAGCCCGGGGGACGGCTCCTGCTCTTGTGCAAGGAGATCCGCCTCGACCGCCGCTACTCGCGCTTCGCGGTGCAGGGTCTTTGCAACGGCGCCGTGACCTTCGACGGAGAAATCGTCGGAGTCATGATGCCGCTTAAGAACCTCTCCGACGCCGCATCAAGCGGCGCCTGAGGTCTACCCGGCCCGCGGCATCCGCCGGGGCCCGAGAGTCCGGACGGCCGGCCGCACCCGGGGCGGCGTCACCGCCTCCCGGGGCCCGGCCTCGTCCTTCAGCCGACTTCGACGGGCGTTTGGTGCGCGGAGAGCTTCTCCGCGAACACGAACGCTTCGTTGTCGAGCGGCATGTCGATGCCGTTTTGATCGCTTCCGCTCACCAAGTCGGCGAAAGTCAGACGCCCGAGATAGGCGTTGAACATGCCGTTGGCGCGCTTCAGCGTGGTCGAAAGGCGGTCGGCGAACGTGCTCGACATGTTGCCGGGCTTCAGCCCGTCGACGACTTGGTTGTCGTCCTCGAGCTTCGTGACCACCTCACCGAGCGTGAGCGTCTGCGGATCGCGGGCGATGCGGACACCGCCTTTGCGACCGCGGACGGCCTTCATGAACCCGATCGCCTGCAAGCGACGAATGACGCGTCCGAGATGCGCCGACGAGATGCCGTAGTGAGCGGCGATTTCGTCCGTCGTGGCCGGTCCGCCTTTAGCGGCGAGAAACGTGATTGCGCGAAGCGCGTAGTCGGTTTGAAGTCTAAATTTCAAGGCTTTGCCCCCTCGCCCCTTTTCTCGGAACTCGCGCGCCGCGCCCTGAATGAAAAACTTTCCGTAAAGCGCTCGCCGGGGCGTGCTTCGGTCATCGCGCGATGAAAAGCGCCTCGATTTCAGCGAAATCGGAGGGCAAAGCCGATGCGAAGTTCTTCATCTGCATGCCGTCTACCGCCGGGAGCATAATGGCCGTCGCGTGCAGCATCAGCCGCGGCGCTGCGGCCCGCGCAGGTCCGAAGGCGTAGAGCGGATCTCCGAGGATCGGCATCCCGATCGCTGCGGCATGGACTCGAAGTTGGTGTTGGCGACCGGTCGTCGGCGCAAACGCAATGCGGGAGCACGCGCCGGATACGCGGACGAGGACCTCCCACGCGGTTTCGGCGGCGAGCGCCCCCGGTTGCAGCGGCTCGTAGACCCGCATGCGACCCTTCCGGCCGGGGCCTAACGGGAGGCGGCAGACTCCTCGGTCCTCCGGCGGAGCGCCGTAGGCCAATGCGACGTAACGCTTCTGCACGAAACGAGCCTCGAACGCCATGGACAGCGCCCGGTGGGCGGCGGCGTGCTTCGCGAAGAGCAAGACCCCCGAGGTGTCGCGGTCGAGCCGATGTACGACCCAAAGCGGTCGGCCGCGGGCGGCTTCGAGAACGCCGCGGAGAGCGTCGGCGGGCGTCTCGCCGCGCCCGGGAACGACGGCGATTCCGACCGGCTTGTCGACCGCGAGTACGTCGTCGTCCTCGAACAGGACCTGAACCGGCAGCGTCATGTTTTCATGATGACAGCGCCGGAGGACGAAAACCCGCGCCGAAGGTCGTATCCTCGACCCGTTATGTCGAAGTCCATGTCGTTCGTCGCCGTCCTCTGGATCGCCGTCCTTTCGTCCGCGCCGACCGCCGTCGCCCAAAACGACGTCGGACCGCTGCGCATCCGTATCGAGACGGAACGTACGGGCGTCCACCGCGTAGCCGCCTCGGAGATCGCCAAACTCTTTCCGCTCGAGCGCATCGAGCCCGATCGACTGCGACTGACGTGCGGCGGGAAGCCCGTCTGCATCTACGTCCAAGGCGGCGCCGACGGACGCCTCGATCCGGCCGACGACATCATGTTCTACGCCGGTCCGACGACCGACGTCCTCCGCGGCGGCGGCGGCGAAACCTACGTCCTGACCGACCGCGGCCGGACTTGGAACTACGTCTTCGGCGAACTCGATCGCTCGGTACCGACGTCCGAAGACGATCCGTCGTTCGTCCGCATCCGGGAGACTTGGACGAAGAACACGGTGTTCGATCCGCTCAACACCCTGCGGAAAGAGGTCCTGCGCGGCGATCCCCGCCCCTTCTGGTGGACGGCTTCGGTCGGCCCCGGCGAGACCTGCGAGCACGTCTACGGCGGCGAACTCCCCCCGGTTCGCGGCGCCCCGGCGAAGCTCGAAGTGTCGTTGTTCGGCGCGGCGGTCGACGGCATTCCCCAATCCGTTCGATTGTCGGTCAACGGCGTCGAAGCGAGCGTCGCGACTTGGGACTCCCCGCTCGAACGCAAACTCGAAGCGGTGGTCCCGGGCACGGCCATGAAGCCGTCGAACCTCGTAACGCTCGAAAACCGCACGTCCCGTCCGAACGTGCTCGAGCCGAACGACGACCTCGGCCGCCCGCGGCCGAACCGCCTCCTCGTCGCCGCGATGACGCTGACGTACGAAGCTCGACTCGCGACGCCGTCGACCGTGCGCAAGCAGACCGTGACGACCCTGCTCGGCTCCGGATCGAACGCACCACGCCGCATCGCCCTCGACAATCGTGTGCAAGGCGGCTTCCTGCTCTTCGATCCGGCCGCCGGGAAGATCTGGCGCACCGACAAATTCGACGTGACGGACCGCACGGAGATCCCGCTCGCGATCGTGACCGCGGAAGGGGCGTACGTTCCGAAGCTCGTGGCGCGGTCGGTCGCACTTCCGGAGTTCGGCGAAGGCGGCGACTACGTCGTGATCACCACGTCTCGCTTCCGTCGCGGCGTCGACCCGCTCCTCGCTCATCGCCGCGCCGAGGGCTTGAAGCCCGTCGTCGTCGAGGCGCGAGCGATCTACGACGCGTACGGCGATGGCCGCTTCGGGCCGGCGCCGATCTCCGACTTCCTGAAGGACGCCGCGGCCAAGTGGCGCGTGAAGCCGCGCTTCGTTTTGCTCGTCGGCGACGCGGATCTAGACGTCGACTTCTTGAGCGAGAATGAAACCCTGCCGACGAACATCGTCCGTACCGCCTACAACGGCGCGACGGCGAGCGACGCGGTCTACGGCGATCTCGCGGGCGACGAACTTCCGGAACTCGCAGTCGGCCGGCTGCCCGTGCGTTCCCCCGAAGATCTGGTTGCGGTCGTCCGGCGCATCATCAAGTGCGAGACGGAGCCTCTGTCCGGTGCTTGGCGACGCGAGTCCGTGTTCTTCGCCGGCGAAGGACGGTTCGGGCCCGCGGTCGACAAACTGATCGAGAGCATCGCCGGGAATCTGGTCGCGAAGGAGATCCCGCCGGAGTTCGCCGTCACGATGACGTACGGCAACCCGAACTCCGCGTGGTTCTGGCCGGCCCCGGATTTCAACGACGCCGTCATTGCGGCCTTCAACCGCGGCGCGGCGCTCTTCAACTACGTCGGTCACGGCTACGCCGAAGGATTCGACCGCGTCGAGGCCGACGGCAAGCACTATCCGATCCTTAAGAGCGACGACGTCCTCCGCCTGAACAACGGCGGAAGAGCGGGCCTCGTCTCCATCATCGCATGCTCCACCGGCCACTTCGACGACGCGAAGCGCGACTGCGTCGCCGAGCGGATGCTGCAGAAGGACGGAGGTCCGCTCGCGGTCTTCGCGTCAAGCCGCATCAGCCACCCGTTCGCGAATGCGTTGCTCGGGCAAGGGCTGGTCAAAGCTCTCTTCAAGCGCGAGGCCCGCATCGGCGAATTGCTCTTGGACGCGAAACGCGGCATGGTCGCCGAGTCGAAAGGCATGCTGGCGATGCTCGCCAAACCGCATCTCTCGGCTGCGACGGATATCCCATCTCTCGTCCGCGATCACATCCACCTCTATCACCTGTTCGGTGATCCGGCCTCCAAGCTGCCGTTCGCCGCGCAGCTCAAGGAACTGAATTCGCCCGAAAGCGCGGCCCCCGGCGCCGCGATCACCGTCACGGCCGAAACCGGCGTTGCAGGCGGCGGCAAAGCGACCGTCCGCCTCGAACGTCCGCGCGCAGCGTTGCTCGGCTCGAAGAAGGCCGCCCTGAACGACGCGGATTCCGTCCGCGCGGCGCATCGCGCCGCGAACGACGTCCTCGTGATCGAGGTTGCGGTCGACGTCGTCGACGGACGCTTCCAAGTCGCGCTGCCCATCCCGGCCGACCTCGCCCCGGGCGACTACGTCCTATCGGTCTACGTCACGGGTTCGGTCGATCGATTCGCGGCCCGTCCGTTGAAGATCGCCGCCGGGGCCGCG
>SXGS01679584.1_pt1 | contig 19294 bp, 14 predicted proteins | sample 3174681 | NCBI WGS metagenome assembly SXGS01 (sample SAMN11356861, study PRJNA531348) | freshwater metagenome | isolation source: freshwater sample F1-80 | place: China: Fuxian Lake, Yuxi | collected 2017-12-25 | reverse complement strand
GCAAACACGGGCGTCGCAAAGCTGCCCATTGGATCCGCGATCATCGTCTTCTTGAGAAGTCCGACGGCGAAGATCGACAGGCCAATAACCATGTTCCGCCGCGTCACCGTAATCCGGCCCGGCTCTTTGTACTGGTCGCGGATCTCGGGATAAAGGACGATGGGGCCGGCGATCAACTGTGGAAAGAACGTAACGAAAAGTGCGTAGTCGAGCAGTGAGACTTTATTGACCTCTCGGCGGTAGATGTCGACCAACAAAGCAATCTTCTGAAAGGTGAAAAACGAGATTCCAAGCGGAAGAATTATTTGGCCGATATCTAGCTTGCTGCCGAACAGCGCGTTAATGTTGAGGGTCAAGAAACCGGCGTACTTGAACCAGCCAAGCAGACAAAGGTTTGCAGTGATGCCCACGACGACCATTGATCGGCGCCTGGATGAGCCGGCCGGAGCGGCAAGCGCGGCGCGTAGAAAACCGTAATTGACGACAATGGACCCCAGCAGCACCAGCACGTAGAGCGGAGACCATACAGAGTAGAACACCAAAGACGCTGCAATTAGCCAAATCTTGAGGTGCGTGCTCCCAAAGCGTTGCGCTACGGCAGCCCCCATCAGGACCAGAGGCAAGAAGATCAGGATGAACTCAAAGCTGCTGAAAACCATGGCCGATGGCTATTTAGAACTGGTCTTTCATCGAGCCGGTCTCGCCTGCGTCCCCGCGTGTGATCCAATAGGTCGTTGCATCCGGATCACGGGAGAGGCGAAGCAGGTCCTTGCCCACGACGCGGACGACCAAAGCTGTCGGCAGGATCGCGAACATGTAAAGCAAGGCCAGTATGACCGGACTGACCATGCCATGGAGTACGAGTCCGAAGGCAGTCCATACCCGGTTGAGCGGAGCCAGGACACGCGGAATGAATCCCGCCGCAACTGCAAATACAGCGGCGACCACCCACCACCACCAATAGTCCGCGGCAGCTACAAAGAATCGATACGCGCCCACGATGGTGAAGAAACCTGCGAACACCTGCCCGAAAGACCGGTCGCTGGCTCCCGCTGTCGATATGCTTCCTGAGAGATTCTCGTGATGATCCATGCGACCCGCATTCTATCGACTACAAAGGCGCCCACTGCTTCTCAACGGGCGATTCAAGGTACGGGCGGTCCAGGCCAGCGGTGACGACTGCGCACGAAGAACCAGCCGAAAGCGCGATTCCAGAGGCTTGGCAAGACGTCGAACGGCCGCAGTATCAAGAAGGCCGTGGCCACGCGCATTAGCCGCCAGGACCGTGGCAAAAGCCAGTCGGCGATACGCAGCGCACCTCGGGCGGCCCCGGAAGGGAGTCCAGGGACCGTCGCCAGGTTGTCGCCGCCGCGGGCGCGCACCGAGGCGAAACCGAAACGCCGCGCCGTGCGCTCCAGGAACGCTGGCGTGAACAGGTCGGGCGCCCGCTTCGGCCCGCGAACGCGAAGCCTGGCGAGTACCGCTTCCGTGACCGCCTCATCGCGCAAGGTGTCGGCGAGATGGCTTCCTTCGTGGATTCGAATCGCAGCAAAAGGAACGGGTGAATACGATGCGCCGTGAATACTCGCGACCACAAGCGCGCTCACCAGATCGGTCAGTCCTCCATAGTCGGGATCGAAACCGCCAGCCGCATTCAGCGCATCGCGCCGGAAAACCAGGGTGATGCCCGTAAACCAGCTTCCGTGCCGGTACGCGAGGCGACGGCATTCTTCCGGACTAAGCGACGCGTCGCGCAGCGATACCACCGGCGACGAATGCAGTCGGATCAGCCGGTCCTCTTCGTCAACCATCCACGCCATCGCCGACCACAGTCCCGATGGCTGGCGGCCGAGACAGTGCTTCGCGCGCGCAAAGATTCCAGGCAGTACAAAGTCATTCGAGGCGAGGAACAGCACGTACTCGCTGGTGGCAACCCTCAAGCCTTCCGCCAACGTCCGGCTCACGCCCTGGTTGACGGCATTGCGCACCAGGCGCCAGCCCGCCTGTCCGACCATATAGGAGGAGGCCACCTGGACGCTATCGTCGGTCGACTGATCGTCCACGACGATGACTTCGTCGGGGCGGACGTCTTGCGCCAACAGAGAACCGAGGCAGCGCGGGAGATAGCGGGCGTCGTTCCAGTTCGGTACGACGACGGCGATGGTCGGCACTGGATTTTGGTATGCTGAGGTCGGATGGAATTATACCAACCGAAGAGCGCAGTTCCGCCGTTTCATCTGGTCACCCCGGTCTGGGGCACGCAATTCACGGACACCTTCCTCGAGGTGACGCTCCCCTGCCTGCTGTCCCCGGGCAACATCCCGGGCCTGCCGGATCTGACGCAGTGCACGTACAAGATCTTTTCGACTGACACGGATTTCCCGCGCATCAGGGAATCTCCTGCGTTCAAGAACCTTTGCACGCTCATGAAGGTCGAGCTTCGGAAGATCGAAAGCTTCGACGACAATCCCTACGTCCGTTCATCGGCCTGCTACCGCACGGCGAGCCGTGAAGCAGTGGCCGCGGGCGCGGTGGCCGTATACCTGATCCCAGACATGGTCTTCGCCGACGGCGGCCTGCGTTCGATCGCGAGATTGATGCAGCAAGGCAAGCGGGCCGTCATGGTCGCGGGCTTGCGAACCACGAAGGAGACCATCGTTCCCGAGGTGCTGTCCCGGTTTCGCGCCGGCGATGCGATCATGGCCCCACCGCAAGCGCTCGTCGAACTGGCGATGCGGCACCTGCATCCAATCATGCAGCATCATATGTACGACAGTGATTGCGAAACCTTCAATCCTTCCTTCTTCTGCTGGCCTGTCGCGGGCGAAGGCTGTGTAGTGCATTGCGCGCACCTGCATCCGGTTGCGGTGAACTTTCTCGGCAGCCGCGCGACGTTTCATGGCACGATCGACGATGACCTGCTGTTCGACCTGAAGCTGCGAGACGAGGAACTTGCCTTCGTCACCGACTCTGATGACCTGCTGTGGTTCGAGATCAGCGCGCGCGACCGGAGCGTCCCGCCGGCGACTGGCAAGCGGTTGTGGGAAATCCTCAAATGGCTGAACGGCGCAACCTATCCCCACCAGCGCGGATACCTCACCCATGCGTTGCGGGTCCATAGCAATGGAGCCGAAAGTCCGGCATGGCGCGCCGCGGAGGTACACGCAGCGGGAGTTATCGCTACGGTCTTGAGCGCGTTCGAACTCGAGAAGGACCGCATCGGCCGCTCTCCCGCGGCATACGCCGTGCCGGCTGCGGTGCAAATCGGCGACACCGAGGCCGCCCGCGACCCCGGCTCGGCCATCCGCAAGATCATGGATGTGGCGGGAACGGCCGAGGTGCTAGACGAGGTCAGCGCGGCACTCGAGGAACGCGCCCGCACCTACGTGACGCCCGGCGCAGGCCGGCGCTTCAACCGCTCGCTCACCAAATTCGTGGCCGCTTACTTGATCATAGGCGCGGGCAAGGGCCTGCGCACGTTGCTGCGCCGGTTCAAACGCCGGTGAGCAGCGCTTGAAACCTCGCGTCAAGGTCCTGGTTGCCGTATGGGGCGCGTCCTACATCGAGGCGTTCACCCGGCTGGCGCTGCCGTCCCTGCTCGCGCCGGGCAACCTTCCCGTGCTCGGCGACGCAGCCCGGCTCGAAGTCTGCATCCTGACGAGCGAGCGCGACGTCCCCCTGTTCGAGGCCAATCCGGCGATCAAGGCGCTGCGCACGCTCTGTCCTGTCGGCTTCCTCGGCATCGACGACCTTCTTGGCTCGGCGGTTTACGGCATCACGCTGACGCTGGCGTACATGCGGGGGATCGCGGCCGAAGGCGAGGACATGGTCAACGTGCATTTCATGTTCTTCAATTCCGACTTCATTCTCGCCGCCGGCTCGCTGCAATCGCTCGCCCGGCACATCCTCGCCGGCCACCGCTGCGTCATGGCGCCGAGCTTCCGCGCCGCCGCGGAACACGTCGAACCGCTGCTGCATTCGCGTACCGATGCATCGCGACATGTCCTCACGGTTCCCGCGCGCGAACTCGTTGGCATGGCGCTGCGCCACCTTCATCCGACGACGGTGGCGAAGACGATCAACCAGGGGGTGTTCCGCTCGCTGTACCACAACCAGCTCTACTGGCGCGTGGACAAGGACACCGTTCTTGGCCGTTTCTACCTGATGTTCATGCTGTGCATCCGGCCTGAGCGCGTGGTCAGGACCGCCAATACTTACTGCGACTACGGCTTCGCCCCCGAGCTTTGCCCTTCGGGGGACATGGTGTTCCTCACCGATTCGGACGATTTCTTCATGCTGGAGACTCAGGCTCATCGGCATGAGGCGATGCACATCCGGATTGGCCCCCATCGCATCGCGGATGTCGCCGGCTATCTATCCGAATGGACGACGCGGGAACACAGGCTGTTCGCGAAGCAAGACCTGGTTTTCCATGCCGCGGACCTCCCGCCGGATATTGAAACGATCTTCGCCGACGCTGACAAAGCGGTTCGGGAACTCGAGCTTCTGCTGCCCCCTCCGAAACCCCACGCGTTTCACGCTTACTGGGTCGGCTCGCTGCCGCTCTGGAAGAAGGAGATCGGTCAACATGGGGGCGGCGCAAACCCGCCCGAACTCGAGCCTGTTGCCGACGTGGCGGTCAAACGAACCTTGATCGGCCGCGTTTTCAGCCTTGCGCGGGAAGTCGTTCGTGGATCGCAAGGCGAGTTGAAGGTATGGCATGCCGGCTGGCTGGACCAGCGGCTGATCGAGCGCTTGCTGCGTGGCCTTGGGCGCGACAGCCGGGTTCTGATCGTCGCAGACAATCCACCCCTCGCGGCGAAGCGAGCACGCGGCGCGAAGATCGACCGGATGACGCTTCGGCAGGCCCTGGACGCGGCGATCGGGTCAGAGAGTCGCGGATGCTACGACGAGGTGCTGGTATTCCTGCGGTCGGAACAGGCTGCGGGCGATGACGGCGAGCACTCATGTGCGCTGTTGCCCCTGCTGGGCGCCGAAGGACGCTTGTGCCTTGTCGTGCATGACCCCGGGAGCGAGTTCATGCCCGCGCCTCTTGCGGAGCCTCTCTTGACGATTCTGGCGGGAACCTTCGACACCTGCCAGGTCCGAGCGAGCGTCGAATTCGTCGACGGGGCGCTGCAGCGCCAGATCCGGCTCGGCGTACGTAGGCTGGGGCGGTTCTACCTCCGCCTGGGATTGGTGTGGACACCCGTCCTGGCCCTCGGTGGATGCGTGCTTCTCGTCGCCAGCGTTCTGAATCATATCCGCTGGCTGATCCGGGGAAACAGGGGCGATCAGCCCGACTACTGCGGCACGATGCTGGTGCAGATCCGCAAAGCCTGAGCTTGTACAATTGGCCCCTCGCATGATGACGATCTAGAGGGAGCTGATTTTGCAAGTCACTTTCTTTCAAAGGGCCAAGAATTCCCTGAAGCGCCGCCTTGGCTTGCCTCGCAAGTACGTAGCTCGAGATCCCTTCCTGGTCGACGATCACCTGGTGCAGAGCGTTCCGCACCTCTTCGAGGCGCTTCCGAACAAGAAGGAGGAGTTCGCGCGCATCTGGGACGAATACCGCGAACGGCATGGCCAGCCGTGGGATCCCATCCGCATCCTCCAGTTCATGTACCTGATGGACATCGCCAGCCAGGCGGGGACAGGAGACTACATCGAGCTGGGAACGCACCAGGGATTGATGGCGAAGGTGATCTACAAACTGATGGATCCAAAATGCACGCTCTATTGCCTCGACACCTTCGAGGGATTCGTCGAGTCGGACCTCAAAGTCGAGTCGACGATCTACCAAAGCACATGGAAGGTGGGGAACTTCGCGCCGACATCGCCGGAAATGGTCGGCAACTACATCGGCGGCGGCAAGACGCCGAAGAACCTGAAGCTCGTCAAAGGATGGTTCCCGCAAACCTTTGCCGGCCTCGAGGACAAGAAGTGGCGGTTCGTGCACATCGACTTCGACCTGTACCAGCCCATCAAGAGCGCCATGGAGCTCCTCTGGCCGAACCTGCTTCCAGGAGGCGTCATGGTCATCCATGACTACGGCTGTTTCGGTTTCCCCGGGGCAAAGAAAGCTGTGGACGAATTCTTCGAGACGATCGGCCTGACCCCGATGCACCTTGGAGACCGCTGGGGCAGCGTGGCCGTGATCAAGCCCAAGAACCCGACGCAAAGCTAAGTCGTCGCTGTTTATCTCTTGTCTAGCCACAGGAGATTTCGGAGACTGCGCTTGACTCGACTCCGCGCGTCCGCGTCTCCCCTGATCGCCAGTCTGGCTATCCCGAGCACGCGCCAGCGGTGATTCCAGTAGTGGCGGAACAACATTAGCGCCTGTGAGATGGCGCGGATGAGCCACGCGATCTTCAACGCCGTTGTCGGCAGTGTGCGGCCCGCATCAACGGGGCTCTCGGTGCGCAACGCCGCCTCGCCAATCAGGGTTCCGGCGTATTTGCGCAGGATGCGCGCCGCCATGCCTTCAGCGGCGCGCCAGCGTGGTTCATTGATCTCTCCGCCGTGCCAGAAGACCGGCCTCGCGAAAAGGTTTCGCTTCAGCGGATCGAATCGCGGATCGCACAAAGCTTCGTAGAAGCGCAGGCCCTTGAGCCATTCACCGATTAGCGGCCGCTCGAACTCCGGATTGGGCGCGAGCGAACACGCGCGCTCGGCAAGCGGAGCCCAGCTTACGAGCATGGCCTCGTCGGAATCCTCGACCACGTACATCCTGGCTCCAGGACCGAAATTTCGATCGAGATAGTCGCCATCGATGGTCGAGCTATCCATCACCGAGCTATCGTGCTCGGCGACGGCCTTGTAGTCCAGTATCAGGGGAAACCAGGAAAGTGAATGCAAGACGATGCCATCCTCGCCCGGCACGTGCCACCAGCAAGCTTGAGGAAAGGCCGAGAAATGGGAAGCGTCCCACTCGTAGGTCAGCGTCTCACTGTGAAAGCTGCGAATTCCCGCCCAGGCGAGCTGCCGTCCGGTCGCGACGAGCGGCCGCCCATGGTCGCCGAGGCGGGAATCGATCGAGGCGACACCGAGCTTCGCCAGGTGCTCGAAGAGCGGCTCCTCGCCGAAACGGAGCGCGGGCATGAGCACGAGGTGAACGCCTTCTGTTGCGTGCTTTTGCGCGAGTGCGATGCTCCCGTCGGAGACGATAAGGTCGGGCGTCAGCACCACTGCGTAGACGCGATGCTCGAAGGCCATCTGCGTCGCGAGCTTGTGGCCGACGCCCATGTGCAGGTGAAAGGACACCCCCTCTGCGGGAGGCGGAATTCGAATGAAGACGAGCTCGGCATGCTGCCTCAAGAGTGCGGCGACCGGATGGACCTCTATCCGCTGCCAGTCCTCGTCCGTAGTCGCGATCAGGAACCGGTTGCCGCGGTTGTGCAGGGCCGGGATGTTGTTCGGCGAGAGCAGCGCTGGTATGCAGAACTGGAGCAGAAGATCCGTGAAGTGCTCGCCCCAGACCACAACCACGAAGTAAATGGGCCGCAGGGCTCTTGCCCTCTCGGCGAAATCATCGTCGGGCGCGGGCGCTGCAGGGCTGCGTCTCGGGCTGGCCGGTAGCGTCTGATCCACGATCCTTCGACCGCCGCGGCGGCCCCTATTTCATGACTTCGCGATCCTGCTCGTCAGTTTGGCGATTTGCCCATCAGCAACAGCGTGACGTTGCGCACGGCGTTCTTGACGCGCCGCTTCGCGTCCGGATCGCCATAGAGGGCTCTCTTCGCGAGGCCAAAAACGTGGTGGCGCTTTGCCCAGTAGCGGACAGCAAAATCCACGACGCGCCCGAGATACCAGCTGGCCAGGGAAATCGGCCGAATGACATAGCCACGCCAGTTCCACGCGAACAGGATATGGCGCCCCAAGCCCTTCGACCCGAAGAGCAGCCGCGCGCCGATTCCTGCGCCAGCAGGGTAAAGCGCGGCAAGATCCTTCAACCTTACGCCCCCATACCTGATGAGGATGGTCATGGCCTTCGACTCAGTCCGTTGCCATTTTCTTTGATCGATGTCACCCGCATGCCAATACACCGGCAGAGGAAGGATCTTGCGCTTAAGGGGATCGAAAATAGGGTTGCTTATCGCGTCGTGCAGGACAGCGCCTTTCATCCATTCGCCCCAGATCGGGTTCAGATAATGCTTGGACGCTGGCTCTAGTGATTGTTCGCGGTCACTGAGCGGCGCCCAGCTGATGTGCATCATTTCATCGCTGTCCTGCACGACATGCACTTTCCCGGTCAGGCCGAAATTGCGGTAGATGTAGTCGCCGTCAATGGTCCAGTTGTCCATCACGGTGCTGTCGTGCTCGCGCATCGCGTTGTAGTCGATGAGCATGGGCGCCCACGACAGGCAGTGCACGATGACGCCATCATCGTCCACGCGCCACCAGATTCCCGACGGGAAGGTATGAAAACAGGGCTTCTCCCACTCGTAGCGCAAGGTCTCGCTGTGGAAGCTGCGCAGCCCCGCCCAGACCAATTGCCTGCCCGTCGCAACGAGCGGGCGCGCTTCGTCGGCGAAGCGCGAGTCGATTGACGCGATCCCGAGCTGCTTCAGATGCTCGAACAAAGGCTCTTCGCCGAACCGCAGGGCCGCCGTCAGCACGACCTCGACGCCGTTGACCGCGTGCCTCTGCATCGCGGCCACGGTGCCGTCCGAAAGCAGGATGTCGGGAGTCAGGATGGCACCGTAAGCCCGGTCTTCGTACGCCCTGTGGGTGGCGAGCTTGTGGCCGATGCCCATGTGGGTGCAATGCGAGAGGCCCGGCGGGCACGGCGGAATGCGGAAGAAGACCGGTTCGACGTAATGCTTGAGTTTCTTGAAGATCGGCCGTTCCTGCATGCGCGCCCAATCTTCGTCTGTCGTGGCGATCAGGAACTTGTTGCCGCTATTGAGAAGCGCAGGAATGTTGTTCGGCGACAGCAGCGATGCCACGCAGAAATTGAGCAACAAGTCCGTGTAGCGCTCGCCCCATACGACGACGATGAAATAGAAGGGCCTGAGCTTGCGCGCCTTCTCGACAAATGCAGCATCCAGGCTCTGCGCCTGGTCGCCGGCCAAGGTCATGCCGCTATGCCAGGGAGCCAGCGCCCGCCTCGAGCAGCTCGGCCGGTGGCGCGTCATGGCCTCCGAGCAGCTGGCCTTGCCAGTTGCCCAGGCGCTCGATCTTGTTGTAGTAGGTAAACTGCGGCGAGCGGCGGATCAGGATGCCCTCGCGGATCTCCTCCTCATACTCATACTGCGCCCAACCGTTGCAGGACTTGCAGAAGGGCACCTTGTCCCACTGGCCGGTCTCGTGGTAGTAGCGGATCTTGGCGAATGCCTCCCCCTGCCACACTGCGGCGACGCCGTCCTTGAAAACATTTCCGACGTTGGTTTCCTTGAATCCGTCGAGGCAGCAGATCGTAACCTGGCCGTCGTTGTGCACCGGCATGGTCTTGTACATGGCCGGGCAGGGAAGCCGCTCCGCCGGCTCGTCCACGCCTTGAAACGTCCCGTTCTCGAACACGGGGCAGGTCCGCACCACGTCCACTACGCCGACCCACCGCTTGATGAAAGCGTCCAGCTCGTGGCGGTTGTTGTCCTGGATCGTAAAGGACACGCCGATGCGCGGCTTCTGGGCATTACCGCGCGCCTTCAATAGCCGGAACACCGTGTTCTCGATCTTCTCCAGCTTGTCGATGCCGCGGATCTTCTTCAGGGTTCCCTTCGTCACGGAATCGATGCTGACCATCACGGAGTCGACTTCCTGCTCGACGAAGAAGCGGGCCAGATCGTCGCTCAGCGTGAGGCCGTTGGTATTCATCGCGACCGGCATGCCGCGCGACTTCAGATCGGCGATACGCTCGCGGATCTTCGGCGCCAGGGTAGGTTCGCCATAGATGCTCGGCTGCACCATCGGCTGAGCAGACGCCAATTCGTCGAGCATCTTCCGCGCCGCCTGAAGATCCATGACCCCAACGACGGAATCGATCGCATTGTTGTCTTCGGAACCCCATACCGGGCACATCGGGCAACGCAGATTGCATTTCGTGGCGAGATCGAGCAGTACGCGCGGTGGCAGGTCCGGCACATCCACAGGCTTCCACCCCAAGGAGGGGTCTACCCAATCCGCTTTTGACCAATCACGCATGCGTATTGCTTTCCAAGCCCGCAGGGATAAGCATTTTAGCCTAAAGCCACTATGGCGGCTGTTGTCGCACTTGGAATTCCAACTCGAGGAGATCAAGTTCCTGAAGCAGGCCGGGGCCGGTTTCCAGCAAGCCATGTCCTCCAAGTCATCATACAATCCGTGACGCATGGGCCCATTGACAATTGTCGTCAGCATCGTCGTGCCCGCTTTCAACGAGATCGGCACGATTGTCCACGTGCTCGAGAAGATTGCGGCGCAGAAATTCGAGGATATCCGCCTTGAGGTCATCGTCGTCGATGACGGTTCAACTGACGGAACCCGTGAATTGCTGACGCAGCGGCCCGATCTCTATGCCCGCTTCATCCAGCGTCCCGCGAACGGTGGCAAGGGTGCCGCCCTGAAGGACGGCATTGGTGCTGCGACCGGCGAATACGTGCTGATCCAGGATGCGGATCTCGAATACGACCCGGTCGACTATGGCAGCCTTTTCAAGCCGATCGTGCTCCACGACGCCGATGTCGTGATGGGCAGCCGTTTCGTGGCGCCGGCGCTCACGCGCGTCTTCTATTTCACCCACAAGCTCGGCAACCTGTTCATCACCTTCATGTTCAACGTGTTCAACAACACGACCTTCACGGACACTTATTGCGGCTATCTCGTTTATCGCCGCAGGCTGCTCGATGTGAACACACTGCGGACCTCAGGCTGGGAGCAACATGCCGAAATGCTGTCCCGCGTGTTTCACGCGTCGCGCAGCACGTATGAGGTGCCGGTCTCGTATCACGGCCGGACTTACGAGGAAGGCAAGAAGATCCGCGCGTGGCATGTCTTCAGCATCATCGTGACCATTATCACCGAGCGTTTCCGCCGTCCCAAGCGCCGACGGTAGACCTAACGCATATCTGGCTGGCAGCTCATGTCCTCGGCTGACGACGGCGCAACGGTCCCTGCGAGTCTCGCCATCCCGGCGGCTGAGGGCGTTCCAGGACGCTCGCGTTCATTGAATGTCCTGCGCGGATATTTGACGCCCCGCTGGCGGCCTGCCGTGCTGCTCATCCTGTCCGCGATACTCGCGGTGCTCTACCTCATCGGCCGACCATACATCCTTTTCAACGACGGCGATCCGCTGACCTATTTTCGCAAGGCATGGTGGTTCATCGGCCACGCAGGAGGCGCGGACGTGCCGTCCCGTGGCCCCGGTTATCCGATATGGCTGATCCTGACCGGGGCGGCCTGGCTGCACACGTGGTGGCCTCTGGCTTTGAGCCATATCGCGATGGCGATCGTTGCGCCGATGCTGGTCTATGGAATCCTGGCGCCGATCTCCCGCAATGCGGGATTCGCGGCGGGGTTGCTGTTTGCCGCCTTCGGCATCTCCTACATGCACATGAACTGGATCATGACGGAGGAGCTGTTCCTGTTCATGGAACTGGTGTCGCTCCTGCTGATCTCCTGGCATCTATGCGACGCCTGGACGCCCGCAGTCCCGCCGGCCAGCGCATTCTGGACGGCGCGCCTGAGGTATGGGTGCGCTCGCTTTGTCCGCTCGCCCTATGCCATCGCACTGGCGCTCGCATACACGACGATGGTAAAGCCGGCAGCCGGACCGTTCTTCTGGCTTTTCGTGATGGTATGCCTGCTGTTCCGGGTCCAGCCCTGGAAACGGTATGTCGGCCCGGTGCTGCTCTACGCGGCCATCATGACCACTTGGGCGACCTACGACTATCGGTACAGCCCAGTGCGGTTCCCGATGTTCGGCATGCCGGCGAACAAGGTCCAGCGCAACTTCGCCGATGTCTACTACGGCAACGGCTTCGGTGCGATTAACGGTTGGACGCCGACGCCGCCTCACGTGGTCGCCGACTTGCCCCAGGCACCGCCCACGATCGGCGCGGACAAGGGTCCGGCCTCCCAGCGCCTCTATCAGGCGGTGGCGACTCACGTGAAGAGCCTGCGCGGCAGCGGCAAGTGGAATGTGACCCATGCCAACTCGGCCTATCAGTTGTACGGTCGGTACGACGACCGCCAGCTCGTCAGCGCGGTGTTCCTGCGTCCGAACCCGTTCTACTATCAGCTTGTGATAGCTGCGGCGGAGCCCGCAGGTGGTGACCGCCTGTTGCGCGACGTCGCGCGCGAGCATGGCAACAGCGGCGTCACAGCGTATTTCAAGTACCTCGCCAGGCATCCGACCGTCGTACTGATAGGGCCGCCAAATCCCTATGTCGGCTTCATGTTCTTCATGAAGTTCTATCGCTATCGCGATTTCATCGTGAACAACTATGTGGGCATGCGAAATCTGTTCCTGGGGGGATATCGGGGCAATCTCGTGATCGAGGAAAATGGCCCGGGGACGCGCGCCTATGCGCAGTCGATCCGGTTCATGATCGACGCCTTGCCTCAGTTCGTCTTTGCTCCGGGGAACGACTACGTAGATGTGTATGGCGGCCTGGAGGCGTTCAAGATCTACGCGATCGAGAACCCATACTTCTCCAAGTACTCTGGCAGCATGATGGGAGATATCTACCAGTGGATGTTCATCCTCTATGGGGAGCAGGGCGCCGGAAAACTTATGGGCGCGGCGGGCATGGAATCGATGATGAAGAACTCCGCCGGCGCCGGGATGGTGTTCGGTGATTTTCTCGCTGCGCTCGCCTATTCTGGGACTGGATACTATCTCGGAATGTCGGACGTCCTGACGCGTTTTCCGGAGGCCTTTGCCGGGATGCGTACCCTCGAGCACACCCTTTTGACGGCGACCGTGGAGAGCGGAGCGCAGAACCAGCTTCCGCCCGCGCTCGGCAGGCATGTTGGGGTGGTGCGTGACCGCTCCGAGTTCTCGAAGTCCGCCGGGGCCATGCTTCTCGTGTGCTATGGGATGTTCAAGTGGTTCAAACCGATCCTTTTCATGGGCATGGTCGTGTTCTCCGTGCCTTTGCTCATGACTGGGGTCGGCGGACGGCTAGTCGCATTTCTTGCGCCGGCCTATGCGCTCAGTGCGGCGGCATTCACTGTCGTCATGATCATGCCGGGCAGCGATCCGCGTCACGAGGAGGTCTATGCCTTTTTCGCGCTCCTGATCACGGTGCTCGGCCTCTCTGCTGTTCCGCAATTCTTGCGGAAAATGTTCGGGGGGCCGCGTCCGCAGGCAGCGCGAACCAGGTCGTCGTAGCCGCGTGATCGCCGAGCTGCTCCGGCGTAACCGCTAGCCCGCTGACCTGACAGGCTTGCGCGCGACCATGATCAGGTTCTTCCCAAGCGGCGGTGTGAGCATGCCTTCGATGGCACGCGACAGCGGGACAAGCACCTTGTCGTTGATGGCGATCATGCGCGGATTGAAACTGGTGCTGCCGCCCCACTTGTTCACAACCAGCCACGAAAACGCGCCGATTAGATCGAAATAGCGGCTGGACACCACCTCGGCACCGGCCTTTCGCGTCTTGGCCAGCAAGTCTGGCTTGTGATAGCGCCGAAAGTGCCCGTGCATCTTGTCGATTCGGCTCATCAGACCCTGCAGCGCCGGAACGAAGATCAGCAAATGGCCGCCAGGCTTGAGAATCCGCACCAGGTTGCCGAGCGCCTCTTGGTCGTCCTCGATATGTTCGAGAACGTTGATCATCACAACCGCGTCTACCGAATCTGAGCCGATACCGCCGATATGGACCTCCAGCGTTTCGCTCGAGACCACCACCTCCGATTGTTCCGCGAAGCGGCTTCGTAGCTTGGGCACCAGGGAGGCTGAAGGCTCGACCAGGGTCAGCCGCTGCACGTAGGGCAGGAGGCGCTCGGATACCGTGCCGACGCCTGCGCCATACTCAATCACATGCCCCCGGACATGAGGCGCGAAGGCGCTCATGATCCAAGAATAGTAATTGGGCATCTCGCAGAGCACACCGAGGTCTTCGCCCTTGTACTGGATCTCCTGCATCGTCCTCTTTCATGGCACGCCAGCCACGCCCATCCCGGTGCGGGCGTGACCTGTCCAGGTCAGACCAGCGGATCTACGCCTTTGCGGCGCTATGACAATCCACTTTGTTTCAAGTAAAAGGGCATACCTCGCCCAGTTCGGCCATACGCCCTATGCACCAGCCGCTTGCAACCACTAGCCACCCCGACCTGGCCGGTAACTCGACCCCTCTGCGGGACCACTGGCGCATTCTGACACTTTGCGCCTTGTCGGCGGTCATGACTGCACTCTATGTCTACGGACGCCCGTATATTCTCTATAACGACGGCGACCCGCTGGCTTACTTCCGGAAGGCGTGGTGGTTCATCGGGCACGCTGGCGGCGTGGACGTGCCCTCGCGGGGACCGGGCTACCCGATTTGGCTCATCCTGACCGGTGCGGCGCCGCTCAATGTCTGGTGGGGGCTCGTTGTCAGCCACATTGCCATGGCATTTGCAGCTCCGGCCCTGGTTTACGGGATTCTGTCGCCGATCTCCCGCAACGCCGGATTTGCCGCCGGCCTGCTGTTCATTCTTTTCGCCATTTCATACCAGCACATGAGCTGGGTGATGACGGAGGAGCTATTCCTGTTCATGGAACTGCTCTCGCTCCTTCTGATCTCGTGGTACCTGTGCGGGGCCTGGACGACCGTGCCGAAAGCGGGTCCGCGCCGCATCGACGCCGTAATGTACCGCGCGCGGCTCTTCGTACGCACACCGTATGCCATCGCGCTCACGCTTGCCTACACCACAATGGTAAAGCCGGCCGGGGGGCTGTTCTTCTGGATCTTCCTCGTTGTCTGCCTGCTGTTCCGGATCGGGTCCTGGAAGCGGTCTGTCGGCCCCGCGATCCTTTATGCGGCCATCATGGCCGGATGGGGAACGTTCGACTACCTCTACAGCCCCGTGCGCTTCTCTCCGCTCGGCATGCCGCAAGACCAAGCGCAGCGCAATTTCGCGGACGTCTATTACGGACAAGGCGCGATCGCCGTCCGCGGATGGGCTCCGACGCGCGCACGAAATTCGGCTACCAATGATCCGATAGAGGCAGAGCGAGGACCCGCCTCGCCCGATCCCGAAGCGCAGCGCGCAACGTCATCAGCGACCATCAAGGCGGACCGGGGGCCCGCGTCGCAACGTCTATATCAGGCGGTCGTCGATTACATCGACAGTCAGCAGCGCGCGGGCAAGTGGAACACGGTGGACAGCGAGGCCGCCTATCAGCTGTACGGTCGGTATAGTCGCGAAGCTCTTGTCGAGTTGATATTTGCGCGGCCAAATCCATTTTACTTCCAACTCGTGATGGCGGCGGCCGCGGCCACGGGCGAAGTTCGGCTGCTGCGAGAGGTTGCGCGGGAGCACGGCAACGCCGGGGTCATGGCATACGCGAACTACCTTCTGCGCAATCCAACGGTGCCGTTTTTGGGGCCGCCCAATCCGTATGTGGGCTTCATGTTCTTCATGAAGTTCTATCGCCATCAGCATTTTCGGGAGGGTGGCCATGGCGGCGCGCGTGACATCTTTGGGCCAAGCACAAAGACCAACCTCTATACGGAGGCGGCGGGGCCTGCCTCCAAGGACTTTGCGCAGGCGGTCCGTTTCTTCGTGGCGTGCTTTCCCGAGGAATACCTCGGACTTCCGCCCGAATTGATCCGGGAGTTCGGATCGAAAGAGGGGTTGGTCAAGTATGTGATCGAGCATCCGTATTCGGCGAAACATTCTGGCGCCGTCATGGGCTGGATCTTTCAGTGGTTCATGATTCTCTTCGGTGAAGAGCGGGCCGGCCGGGTGATGGGCGCGGCGGCTATCGAGACGATCAAGACCCAGCCGGCCACGTGGGGCTTCCTGGTCGGCGACTATCTCTCCGCAACGGCCTTTGGCCCAATCGCAGGCCATTTCAACGCGCTCGACATGTTGACTCGTCTCAAGGCGATCTTCGTCAAGGCTAGGGATTTGGATGAAGTCCTGCTTAGCGAGACGATCGCAAGCGGAAGAGTAAACAATCTTCCACCCGCGATGGGCTCCTGGATCGGCGAGGTAGGCAATCGCACGACCGTTCAGGCAAACCTCAATTCCACGCAGACCATCCTGTATGGCGTGTTCAAGTTGCTCAAACCGGTATTCTTCCTGCTAATGATGTTGTTCGTATTCCCGTTGTTGATGGTCAGCCGCGGACGTCAGTTGGTGCTCTTCCTCACGATGTGCTTCTACGCCAGCGCTGCCGCCTGGCTCGTGGTCATGATCATGCCGGGCAGCGACCCGCGGCACGAGGACGTCTTCGCATTCATGCCGTTGCTGGTTTCAGTCCTTGGCTTTGCGTCTCTGCCGCAATTCATCCGGCTGATCCGGCGCAATTCGGCGGTGGAATATCCGGAGAAGCGATTTGAGCCCGGACACCCCGCCTGACGAAACGGCCTTCCGTGTGTTTGGCGCTCTCTGGCTGATTCTGATCGGCCTCGTGGCCTTCGGCCGCAGGGGACCGGCTCATTGTTCACCGGTTTCGGTACCTGTTTTGAAATAGACCTGCGCCGTCGGCTATGATGCCCTCTTTCCACCCGAGATCAATTCAATATTGGCGCGATGGAGGAATCTCTTTACGAAATGGCTTCGTGCGTGGAGAAAGATCACTGGTGGTTCAAGGCACGCCGCGAAATCATCGTCGCGCTGATAGATCTTTGGATTCCTCAAGCAATCTGTTCGGCTTATTTGGCGCAATTCGGCGGCGGCATACCGGAATAGCAAATTGAGCCCGGACACCCGACCTGACCGAACGCACCACCGTTTGCTTGGCGGCGTCGCACTGAACGTGCTCGTGCTATTTCTGGTCAGCCTCGCAGCCTTCAGCCGCGTGACCGACCGTTTGTTCACCGGGTTCGACGGGCGCGGCATACAAATTTTTGTCCGCCAGCTGTTCGAGTGGAGCGCCACCAGCCTCTCACTCCCCAGCAATCCATTCGAGGGCATGGGGGGGCTGTTTTTCGTCAACGCCCGGCTCGTCCCGTCACTGATTGCCCTTGGCGCAGTGCCGGGGACGCTGGGGATTGCGCTGGCTTATGCGATCACCGCATTGGAACTCTTCCTCGCTACCTATCTGCTTGGCCGCGCACTCGGCTTCCCATATCGCGTATGCCTGGTGGCGAGCTGGATCTTGCCGTTGATCGCGGTTCCATTCTTCGAGTTCGCGCTGATCAATCCAATCCTCGGCATCGCCGCCAATTTCGGCGACGCCATTGCCGCCCACACCATAGTGCTCGCACTGTTTGCTTTCGCGCTGAATGGTCCACTGGTCCAGCGCACTTTCGCTTCGATCCTGCTAGCGGCATTGGCGGTCTGGTCGATCTCCTCACAGCCCACTTCCATCGTGCTCATCTTGCCGAGCGGTCTCGGGCTCTGCGCCGCGCTGATTGTGCAACTGCCAAATTGGCGACAGCGAATGACCAGGCCCTTGCTGCCGCTCTTGTCGCTGCTTGTCATAGTCGCGGCCGGCGGTGCGAGCTATTTGTACGGACTGTTTGCCGACACGGCCTCTGCGTTCTTCAAGGACGAACTCAATCAAACGATTCCACGCGTCTCCCATCTCGCCTCCATCGCGTTCCAATGGAAGGTAACCGACTGGTCGGGGCTCCTTCTATTCGCGGGGGCACTCTTCGGTTTTCTCTTTTCGCTGCTCAATCCCGCAGACCGCAAACGCGCTCTCGTTGTCGCCGGTGCGATAGTTCCGCAGTTGATCATCGTCGCGGCTTTCTTTGCGACGAGCAAAGGCTGGGTCTATCCATTCCCGGTCTATTTCGAATTTGCGCTGTGGTCGATCTACGCACTTTATGCCTCGCAACTGGTCTCGCCCGTGCTGGTATCGATCGGCGCGCGTGTGCGCCGACACAAACGGGCCAGCTTGATCTTTGCAGGAATCCCTGTCGCTGCCGCGATCCTGTTGCACTTCCAGCCGACCATTCCGCGCAATGACATTTGGGGCAAAGTTCCGGTGAAGGATTCCATCACAACGGCGGTCGCGCAAGACATTGCATTGAATGGGCCGGGACAGTTCCGCGGCTATGCCGCGACATTCATGGGCTATGGTGGCGTGAACGGCCCACCAGCCGACTGGGCAGTGCTGCTCACGCACGGGCTGAAGCTAACTGGGGAGCTCGGCAATCCGATGCGAGCTATCGGTTTGTGGCAATACGACATTCCCACGCTTGAGGAGTATCAGCCGATTACTTCGCCGACGCTCTATCTCGTGCTCACGCGATTGCTCGCGCGCAAGATAGACAAGCAATGGCGCAACGTATTCGTGCTCACCAACCCGAACTTGGGACTACTACAGGCGCTGGGCGTCCGCTTTGTCATCGCCGACCGCGAACTTGGCGCGCCTGCCACGCGGCGAATCGAGGTGAAGGTCAAGGATGTTGCCGAACCAATTCGGCTCTTCGAATTGAGCGATCCCAATATCGGGAACTATTCGCCTGTAGAAGTGATCAAGCTAGGCGACGTGGGCGCGGCACTGGCGGTGCTCGGCGAGCCGAATTTTGATTTCCGCCGGCGGGTTATAACATTCGACGAGGTCGCTGGCGCTCTAGAGCCTGTGGCAAGCGCTGCGATGACTGTCGAGCGCGGCCCGAGTTACATCGTCAGGGCGGCAAGTCCGGGTCGTTCACTACTTCTATTGCCGCTGCAATATTCCCATTGCCTGCAGGTACAGGTCGAAAGCGGGACCCTGCCGCGGCTATTGCGGGCGAATATCACGCAGGCGGCATTGCTGATCGAGGGCGACGTTACGGTGCGTCTCACGCCCCGTACAGGATTATTTTACGATCACACATGCCGCTGGCATAACGCCAAGGAAATTCGACAACTTGGGCTCGGCGCGCGCTGATAGTATTGCTGACTCAAACGTCGTCACCGTGTTTCGCGCGAGTGAACTCGTCGATGACAGTGAGGCAGTTGATCTGCTAACCGCTCGCATCGAACACGAAGCCGTACGCCCAGACGTAGTTGGGACCGAATGCCGGCAGAGGCCGCGGTCGTGATGCGGCTACACGCCGGCTAGGCCTTCTACAGGGCATTTCAGAAGTGGCTCCGTTTGTTTGAACAGTTTTCCCCGATTTATAAGTGGATTCCGGGTGGGTCGCAAACGGTGCAGAGTTGTCCACGGCGGCGCGCGCGTGGCGCAAGCCACGCACACGAGCGCGCGACGCGGTGGGCAACT
>SXGS01705801.1_pt1 | contig 19297 bp, 14 predicted proteins | sample 3174681 | NCBI WGS metagenome assembly SXGS01 (sample SAMN11356861, study PRJNA531348) | freshwater metagenome | isolation source: freshwater sample F1-80 | place: China: Fuxian Lake, Yuxi | collected 2017-12-25 | reverse complement strand
GCGTGCCCGGATCACACCGAGAAGGCGACGATCTGGGATTTGCTCGACGCGGAGAAACACACCGGCATCCAGCTCACCGAAAGCTTCGCCATGTGGCCGGGCAGCAGTGTGAGCGGCCTCTACTTCGCGCATCCCGAGTCGAAATACTTCGCCGTCGGCAAGCTGGCGAAGGATCAGGTGGACGACCTCGCGCGGCGCAACGGCAAATCCTCCGCCGAGATGGAGCGATGGCTCGGCCCGTGGCTGAACTACACCCCGCGGTAATGCTTCCTCCATCTACTACCTGGAGGGTGGGAGAGGTTGAAGATAGTGGACCGGGCGGCCGCCAGGATTTCTGGTCAACACCTTTCGGTGCAGCAGTTCAAGGGTATTCTTGCAGGCCGTGCTGGCAGTGGGCGAAGGGAAGATTCTCCTTCTTCTCGCATCACGACACTCGCAAACATCGCTCGTCTCTTCCTCCGACTCAAACAATCGCCCCAATCACTTCTCCGTGATCCATTTCGAGGCGTTTGCGGCCGGGGATTTCAAGATGGCGTGAATCGAGGCCGAGTTGGTGAAGAACAGTCGCGTGGATGTCGGTGACGTAATGACGATCCGCCACTGCGTGGAAGCCGAGTTCGTCCGTCACGCCGTGCTGAATTCCACCCTTCACGCCGCCTCCTGCCAGCCACGCGCTGAAGCCTTGCGGATGATGATCCCGACCGGTTCCTTCCGCGCCGGGTGATCGCCCGAACTCGGTGCCGAAAACCACGAGCGCTTCATCCAACATGCCGCGCTGTTTCAGATCTTTCAGCAGACCGGCAATGGGTTTGTCCACTTCAGCCGAAAGTTTTGTGTGGTTGGATTTGATTTCGGAATGCGCGTCCCAGGCACCGCCGCCGCCGCCGCCGTGGAAAATTTGCACAAAGCGGACGCCTCGCTCCACCAATCGCCGCGCCACAAGACATTGTTCGCCGAAGGACTTGGTTTCCTTTTGATCGAGTCCGTAGAGATTCCGGGTGGCGGTTGATTCGCGCTCCAATTCGAGAGTCTCCGGCACGCTCGCCTGCATCTGAAACGCGAGTTCGTAGGCCTTGATCCGGGCACGCAGATTCTGATCATCCGGATAATCGATTCCAGCAAGGTGGTTGAGCTTCCCGAGCAAACTCAAGTTCTCGAACTGCTCCTCTCGCGTGATGCTGCCAGTTGGCGGGGCGATGAACGGCAGAGGATTCTTTGGATCAATGCCCAGCCGGACGCCGCCGTGTTCAGGACCGAGATAAGAGGCCCCGTAGGTGAATGTGCCGCCGCAACAATCTCCCGTCGGTGCACCCAGCACGACATACTCGGGCAGGTTGTCGTTCATCGAACCGAGGCCGTAGGCAACCCATGCGCCGAGCGTCGGATGCTCCAATTCTCGAGGATGCCGGCCCGTCTGCCAGGTTAATTGAGCGCCATGGTCATTGTGAATCGTCCACAAGGATCGGACGACCGCGAGATCATCGGCGCATTCGCCGACGTGCTTGAACCAGTCCCCGACGACAAGACCGCATTCGCCGTAAGCCTTGTAGCCTGTCTGGAGCGGCATGATGGTCTTCCGGTTTCCGTGCGATGGATTTCCCCCAATGATGTCCTTGCCCTCGGTTGCCATTACTTTGGAGTATGGCGTTTCGGCGATGGATTTCCCCGCGTATTTGTCCAGCTCGGGTTTTACGTCGAAGCTTTCCAGGTGGCTCACGCCGCCGCAAAGGAAGATCCAGATGACTGACTTGGCTCGTGGTGTAAAATGCGGATTGCCGGGTGATGTCTGCCCGGTCGCGCCCGTTGGAACTGCACGAGCTACGCCATCCTTGAAGAGCATTGCGCTTAACGCCAGGCCCGTGAACCCCATCCCGGTGTCGGCGAGGAACGCGCGGCGCGAAAGGCCCCGGCATTGGTGAGGCGAGTGGTTGGGTTGGCTCATGGCAGTGCCAGGTTCAACGAATCGTTACAAAGTCATTGTGATTGAACAGCACGAGAATCAGATTCTCGCGAGCGCGCCCGCTGGCGCCAGTCGGAACGTCCTTCACTGTGCTAACTTTGGTCAGTTCCGGCTTCACGTTCGCGTGCTCCGCAAGAAATTCGGCACACAACTCCAGTTCCTCCTGTTTTGCTTCCCGCGCAAGAATCCGCACAAATGCGTCGCGAACAAAATCCTGATCATTGCGAGCGCCCGTTCCCAGTGAAGCGGCAAGGAGACGAGCTTGAGAGATTGCCAGTTCGCTGTTGGCGAGGGCGAGCGCTTGTTGAGGCATGACGCTGGGCCGGCGTTCGTAGCACTCCGTGACACTGGGGCCGTCGAAGATCTTGAGGAACTCGACTTCCTTCTCCGCGGCGAGCCTGAGATATAAACTGCGCCTCATCGATGTGAGGCCGAGTTTGTGATCAATATCCGGCCCTCCCATTGTCGAGTCCAGGTTCCCGGTCACGTGAAGCACGTTGTCACGTACCACCTCCGCTTCCATGCGGCGCGAAGGCATCCGCCACAGGTGGATGTTGTCGGGATCGGATTTTGCACTGAGCGCATCAGGTGTCGAAGCCATGCGGTATGTGCTGCTCGTGACGATCAGCCGGTGCATTGCCTTCATGCTCCATTCGCGAGCCGTGAACTCGCCAGCCAGCCAGTCCAGCAATTGCGGATGAGATGGAGGCCTGCCGTTGCGGCCGAAGTCGGACGGCGTCGGGACGATGCCTCGTCCAAAATGCCGGAGCCACAGATGATTCATCGCCACGCGAGCGGTAAGTGGATTGTTCGTCTCGGTGAGCCAGCGCGCAAACGCCAGTCGCCGCCCCGTGCTCGTTGCGGGGTAGGACTCCACCGGACGTGGCTTGTATGCGGTGTTGGGTGCGGCTTGAAGCTCCTTCTCCGCGTCGGCCAGAGATTTCTCGCCTTCGGTCAATTTCTTCCGGGCGGACTCGATTTCTTTGGCTGCCTTATCGATGACGTCCGCCTTGGGCTTGGCTGGATCGGAACTGGCCTTCGACAGCTCATCAGACTTCCGCTGCGCTTCGGAAAGCGCCATTGAATTCTGGTGATGTTTCAGTTTCGCCTCTTCAACGGCTGCTTTGCGTTGAGTGCTGACGGCCTCGGTCGCTGCTGTGCGCCATGATTCAGCTTCTTTGCCGAGATTACGTTCAAATTCCTCCACTTTGAGAGTCGCCATCAGAGCCTCGCATTTCGCTTCTGCCACTGAGATTCCCAACTCCATTTCCTTGAGTTTCTCAGGAGACAAGGCTGAATTTGTCTTAGAGTTCTCCCTGGCGATCCGGGCGTCCTGGATGGCCTTCCCGCTCGCGGCGATCAGATCCTGAATCACGAATTCGCGACGATCTGGCTGGGAAGCGAAGAAAGGTAGATCGACAGATTGTGGAGTGAGCCGTCCATTTGCCAGCTTCAACGCCGTAGAGCCGCACAATGCTGGTGGCACCGCCGCCTCCATCACTTGGTTCGTGTCTGGATGCCGTTCGTCGCCGCGTACGAAGAGATAGGTTATGGCATTCGTCGTTGTGTCGTATGCGCGGACGAGGCCCAGCTTCGCGGTATCCAGCTCGCCGGGAAGCCGGTCTGTGCGGATATTGTGCGGATCGAACACTGCCCGCAGCCGGTAATAGTCCCGCTGCGAAATCGGTTCGGTCATGTGATCGTGGCATTTCGCGCAACCCACCGTCACTCCAAGAAACGCCTGCGAAGTATGCTTGATGGTGTCCTCCATCCATTGCTCGCGACTGAGCATCTTGTAATTGCGGACGAGAAATCCCGTGGCCCGGAGCGCATTCTCATCGAGGGGAGTCGCTTCATCGGCGGCGAGCATCTCGAGCACCATGCGATCATAGCCTTTGTCCGCATTGAGGGATTCGACGATCCAATCGCGCCAGCGCCAGATATGCGGTTTGCTGTCGCGAATCTGATTGCCGTCCGACCAGCCCGCCCAGTCGCTGTAGCGCCACACATCCATCCAATGCCGTCCCCAACGCTCGCCGTACCGCGGATCCGCCAGCAGGCGATCCACCACTTTCTCGTAGGCGCGCGACGAATTGTCCGCCAGGAATTGGCGTTGCTCCTCCGGTGTGGGTGAGAGGCCGATGAGATCCAGATGAAGCCTGCGAAGTAGAACCGGCTTGGAAGCCTCGGGACTGGCGCGCAATTCATGCAATTGGTGATCTGCTGCGATGAAGGCATCAATCGGGTTCCTCACCCACGATTTGTTCTTCACCTTCGGCACCGGTGGCTTCCGAACTGTTTCGAAAGGTTTCCACTGGTATGAAGCGAGGAACTTTTTGAACTCCGCCTGTTTCCCCTTCAGCGATGCGAGCTCCTGTTGCGAGGGTTTGTCTTCCCGATTGCCAGGATTGTGACCTAGCAGAAGCTCGACCTCATTCGCAGCACCGTCGCCATCGCTGTCCTCCAGGGACACAGCGGCGAGACGGGTGCCGATGTCACGTGGCTTTTTCGAGGCAGCCAGTTGTTGACCGAGCTGCCTGAGACGATCCCCGTACGGGTTATGAGGAAACTCCTCCAGACTTTGAGGATCCTTTTTGGTGCCCGGCAGATGGCACGTTACGCAAGTGGCGAGTTCCTTCGAAAGGAACCGGTCGTAATGCCTCTCCAACGAAGATCGATTGGCGGGCGTCCCATGCAGCGCTGTTCCAGTATTCAGGCAAAGCAGCGTCAGCATCAGAGGAACAAAGAGTCTCTGAAAGGCCATCACAGGCCCGGTGCCCGCCCGCTTGAGAGTAACCAATGTTTGCGAGGCTGACATTGAAGGAAGTTTTCAGCTCTTAAAATAAGCTGAACCTGAGTTTCAGTGTAAGCCACCTATGTTCATCTGGCCACCTCGAAAGCATAGCCCTTGAGGTATTCCGTCTCAGGGATGCACGGCAGGATCGGATGATCGGGTGCCTGTGTGTAGCTGGCGACGCGACGAAGCACCTTGTGGGCGTCGAATGCCGCGTCGAGAATCACTTGTTCAAAGAGAACGGCGTCCACGTGATGGGAGCAGCAGAAAGTGGCCAGCGTGCCTCCAGGTTTAAGCAGCTTGAGCGCGCGGAGGTGAATCTCTTTGTAGCCGCGAAGCGCATCGGGCACTGCGGCGCGATTTCGCGTGAACGAAGGAGGATCGAGGATGATTACATCGAAGCGTGGAATCAGCTTTTCGTGCGGCGGGACGACCGTCGCCGCTTTCAGCCAGTCGAATACATTGGCGGCTTCAAATGCGCAGCGAACACCGAGTCCGTTTTCGTTCGCGATCCGGGTGGCCCCCGCCACTGCCAGCTCACTTTGGTCGATGCCCTGGACTTTGGCCGCGCCGGCCCGGGCGGCGTGCAGAGCGAATCCTCCAAGGAACGAGAAGCAGTCCAGCACCTGAGGGTTGTTGTATTTGGCAACCAGATCCGCGACCGCCTGATAGTTGACCTGCTGATCCAGGTAATAGCCAGTCTTGTGGCCTTCGATCAGATTGATGCCGAATTTGAGGCCATTGAGCTGGATCGTGATGTCGCCAACATTTTCTCCATCCAGAACGCCATTGGAATCGGCCAGTCCTTCAAACTTGCGCGAAGCCATCTCGTTTCGTTCCAGGATCGCGCGAGGCGAGAAGATCTTCTTCAGCGCTGCAAGAATCATTGGCTTGCGCTGGTCCATTCCAAGCGCGGAAGTCTGAAGCACCAGGACGTCCTCGTACTTGTCCACGATCAATCCGCTGAGGAAATCACTTTCCGCATTCACCACGCGGAAAGAAGTGGCCCGGGGCATGTGCCGGTGGCGGACGGCAAGAGCTGCCCGGATGCGTTCCTCGAAGAAAGCTTCATTCAGTTCCACGCGTTCGTGGTGGAGCATCCGGACATTGATCTTCGACTTGGAATTGTAGATCCCGACGCCGAGCTGCCTTTGGCGGTGATCCTTCACCTGAACCAGTGCGCCATCGGTGGCTGGCTGAGTCAGATGATGGATGGAACCGTGATAAATCCACGGATGACCTCCGACCACTCGGTCCGCTTCACCGGGACGCAGAAGAACACTGGGCAAGGTTTGCATATTGGTTTGTAAACAGTGGCGCCACGCTAGAAGAGTCTGCGTTTAAGTAAAGGTTCTTGAATTCCATCGTGACCAGCCGGGAAGCACTGGGGCCTTTCAGTCAAGGACCAGGCCGAAGGAGGAACATCAAACTGGTCCTCAACTTCTTCCGATGAACTCTCCGTGAACCGTCGGAATGGCTGGTTGACCTCAGCCCGCCGCGAATGTCCGATAGAAGCTCGGAGCCCCGGCCAGCGCCACGGTGCGGTACGCAGGCAGATGACCTGCCAGGCTCGTCCGTGCATGCTCGCCAGTTCAGGGAGCATTCACGGACCCTGACGCCACGTTCGCTTTGAATGCTTCGCTGTGCGCGGCCAAACTCCCAGCCAGGAAGTCACCATTCCCGAATGTGTGAGTCTCAGACCTTGATCTTCCAAGGAGAGCGCATGGGCTGCTTGATGAGAGCATTGGCCGCAGCATCATTCACGAACCGTTGCTTCTTGTTGTCGAATCGCAACGGGCGGCCCGTTTGGACGGCGATCTTGGCAAGATTGATCAAGGTGCAGGAGCGGTGGCCATTGATTTCATTGAGGGCGAATTTCTGCCGTGTCTTGACCGCTTTCACGAAATCCGTGACTTGCGGTGCGGGGTCCGGAAGATCGCGGATTTTATCCGTGAGATCGGGGATGCTGGACTCGAGAGACTTGGTCAGATTGCCGCGCGGACCGGAGAGGAATGGCGCATTGTCGGTGTTCTCGCCATCAAGGATGATTTCGCAACCATCGGCGTAGCGCAGGGAAATCCGCCGCCACGGCAGGACGGCGTCGCGATCCTGTGGGCCGGTCTCGGCTTCGACATGAGTCGGGCTTTCGTCGTCCTTGCCGAGGATGTACTGTACCGGGTCGAGGTAATGCTGGCCCATGTCGCCAAGACCGCCACCGTCGTAATCCCAGTAGCCGCGGAAGGACTGGTGAACGCGGTGCGGGTGGTAGGGTTTGACCGGAGCGGGCCCAAGCCAGAGATCGTAATCCAGTTCGGGAGGAACCGGCTGCGGCGTGAGATTGACGCGGCCACACCACTGGTTCTGTTTCCAATCGAAACCAGTCTTGCCGCCCAGCGTGACCTTGAGCGGCCATCCGAAGACTCCGGCCTGCACAAGTTTCTTGATGGGTTTCACCGCAACGCCCATCCCGTAGAACGGACTGTCGAACCGGAACCAGGTGTTCAGGCGGAAAATGCGTTTATGCTTGGCCACTGCGGCTTTCACGGCTTCGCCTTCAGCAATCGTCCTCGAAAGGGGCTTCTCACACCAGATATCCTTCCCGGCCTTTGCTGCCGCGATGGAGATCAGCGCGTGCCAGTGAGGCGGGGTGGGAACATGAACGATGTCAATATCCTTGCGGGCCAGAACTTCACGAAAATCTTTGTAGCCTTTCACATCTGCTCCGCCGGCTTTGAGGGCTGTTTGAAGATGTTTTTCGTCCACATCGCAGACCGCAAGGAGCTTGCAGGCTGTATTGATGGACGTGACGTGGCCCATTCCCATCCCACCGGTGCCGATGACGGCGCGCGTGAGAATTTCACTGGGCGGGGTGAATCCGGCGCCTCCCAGAACATGACGCGGAACGATGGTCAGGGTTGTCAGGGAGGCGATGGAAGTCTTGAGGAAACTGCGACGGTTGAACTTGTGGTTTTTGTTCATACGCTTGGATTATCAGAGAGTGGACGAAATGCCTACTGGAAATCCATGATCGTGGAATATCGGAGAGATTCACGACGGTTCTCCGCTGTATTGAGTGGAATCACTTCATCAAGCCCGGAGAGCGAAAAAAGTCAGCCTGGCGATTTTGTATCCAGCCTGCCTGAAAGCTGCAAAGCCAGGAACGGTTAAGTGGTGAGATCTCTCTTCTCTCGATCCCAAGCTATCACTACGGCGACACTTCCTTGAAAATCTTTACCACGGATTTCACGGATGCTCACGGATGGGCCGGAATACCCGACCATCTTAATCAAGGCCCGTATGCTTGGCGCGAGGTACCATTGGAAGGGAACTACAGCCTAACTTTTGATGCCCTGTACAAAGGCGATCTCTCAAACCGAGTTCCTATCGACTATGCCCTGATCCAGCGAGGTGATATACCGGCGGATGCCAAGTTTCTGATATTTACTTATTGGGAAAAGCCATTTGAGGTGAGCATCAATGGAATAACTTTGTCCCGGGGTTTTGAACCCCTCGTGGCACCAAGTTCTGGGTACACCACTGCGGCGAATGTTGAGCAATTCGCGGGGATGAAGGATGTCGAATTGAAGTTCACCCCTGCGCGTGATCTCTTTAACGAATCCATCGGACTGCACACAATTGACGCGATCGGATTCATTGTTCCCGAGCAGTCGTGCGTTTCCTTGATAGGAGTCGGCGTTGCAGGCTGGCTGTTGCTGGCCCGTCGCCGTCGGGATTGAACAGCAGCCTCAAGGCATCACCTTTTCGCTTTCGAGGCATGGGGACGTATGGTCGTTTCGGCCAGGCCATGCTCAAGATGGTGAAAGATGGAATTGCAGGAAGCACGACCAACAATCTTGGATCAGCAATCTCGGTGATCCCCAAGGTCGAAAAGGCTTCCATCTGGATTCCCCTATTCCGTTCAAAACAGTGAGGAACCTTCAGGCTGAATCTCTTTTTTGCTCGCATGGCGGGCGAGGCCAACTGTTCAATGCGGCCACTCTCTATGAAAACAGTCCATCGCCTCCTTGCTTTCGCCGTCTGTTGGGCAGCCGCTTCGAGCACCATGTCCGCCCAGGACTGGAGCCGCTTTCGCGGTCCGAACGGCGCTGGTATCAGTTCCGCCAAGACCGTTCCCACGAAGTGGACCGAAAAGGACTTTAACTGGAAACTCGATCTCCCCGGCACCGGACATTCATCACCCGTCGCTTGGGGAGACCGCGTCTTTCTGACAAGCACGGGCGACCTGGATGGAGGGCTCTACGTTCTATGCGTTGGCGCGGAGAGCGGGCGAATCATGTGGCGCCGTGACCTGCCACTCGCACCGTTCAAGAAACATAAACTCAACAGTCTTGCCGCCGCCACACCGGCCGTGGACAGGGACCGTCTTTATGTAGTGCGAACGGAACCGGAGCGTTACCTGGTGACCGCGCTCACGCATGAAGGGAAGACCGTCTGGGAACGTGATCTCGGACCGTTTGTCACCGAGAACGGATGCGGGCCATCTCCCATTGTCTATCAGGACAAGGTCATCATTGGAAACGAACAGGATGGTCCGAGTTTTATCACGGCCCTGGACGTTGCGACTGGGAAAACCGTCTGGCAGACACCGCGTACGTCGGCCAAGTCCGCATACTCGACTCCGTGCGTTTTCGAACCCAAAGGCGGCAGGCCTGCTCTGATCTTCAACAGTCAGGCGCACGGGATTTACGGGGTCGAGCCTGACACGGGTAAAATTTTGTGGGAATACGACAAGGCTTTTGACAAGCGCAGCGTCAGTTCTCCGGTGGTGGCGGGCGAGATCATTTTCGGTTCCTGCGGCAGCGGCGGCGGCGGGAACTTTGTCACCGCCATCCGGGCCGGTGATCCAAGTCGAGCGCGGAAGCCCGAGCTGGCCTACCAGTTAAAAACCTCCGCACCCTATGTCCCGACGAGCGTGGCTGTGGAAGATTTGGTCTGGTTGTGGAGTGATGCCGGCATCGTCACATGCCTGCACGCGCCAACCGGGGAGCTGCGGTATCAGGAGCGCGTCGGTGGCAATTTCTTTGGTTCACCGGTGTGGGTGGATGGAAGGCTTTTCGCGATTTCAACTTCAGGGGAGGTTGTCGTCCTGGAGGCGAGCGAAAAATTCAAAGTACTGGAGCGTCATCCCCTCAATGAGCTCTGCCATACGACACCGGCTGTGGCGGGCGGGCGCATGTTTATTCGCACAGAACGTCGCCTTTTCAGCATTGGCGGCCAGCCCCGGGGCGGCGACGTGCGTTGATCATCCGACGGGTTCAATTCACTCCCGCACGGCCTTCAATCCCAGCCGGACGATTCGCTCGATCAACTGGGTGTAGCCGAGACCGGCCTTGAGGGCAGACTGGGAGAAATCTTCGTCAGCGGCGAGGAACGGGTTGGGATTGGCTTCAATAAAATAGACTTCGTTGTTCGGTTTGACGCGAAGGTCGATGCGCGCGTAGCCATCGATGGTGAGCAGATGATAGATGCGTTTGCAGGTCCGCTCGATGTCGCGCACCACGGCGGGGTCGAGTCCTTCGGCGAACTGGTTGGTCAGGCCCCAGCGCTTCTGATACTCCGCATCCCACTTGGCCCGGTAGGTGGCTATCTTCGGCTCGTCTGGCGGCACTTCCTTGAAGATAAGTTCACGAATCGGAAACGCCTGCAACCGGTGATTGCCAAGGATGCTGACGTAGAGCTCCCGGCCCTCGATGTATTCTTCGGCAATGACATCGTTCTCGTGCTTTTCGTGGATGAATAGTACGCGTTCCTTGAATTCATCGTCATTCTCCACAAACGACGCCTGGGAAATGCCGTAGGACGCCTCCTCCTTGAGTGGTTTGATGAGGATGGGGAACTTGAGACGCTTCGGGCGCTTGATGCGTTTGCCTCGTGGAATGGTCACGAACTCCGGCACACGGATGCGGTGGTAGCCGAGGATCTTTTTGGAAATGCCCTTGTGCTTGCAAAGCATGAGGCCGGTGGAGCCGCAGCCGGTGAAGGCCAGTCCGTGCATCTCCAAAAACGAAACGATGTTCTGGTCGAAGGCCCGGTTCTGTTTGAACTCGTCGGCGAGATTGAAAATCAGATCGGGCTGGAAGCTCTGCAGCTTCTGCCGCAGTAATTCCAGATCGTCAAAGATGGCCAGGTATTCCGTCGCGTAGCCAAGTTCACCCAGCGCGGCGACCACACCAGCCTCGGTCTTCCAGCCTTCGGTCTCGAACTCGACGCTCAGGTCATCGTCGAGCCTGGTCGGTGCTCCGGCTGTGAAAAGAGCCAGGACTTTGGGTTTCTTCTTCACGTCTATTTGGTGCGTTTGAACTTGCCGGTGAACAGGTGGTTCATCACGAGTGTGGTGACATAGGCGGACACTTGCAGGTGTTGAGGCGCATCATCCGCTTTGATGTGCAGGTCCAGTTCGTCGCATCGGTCAATCAACCGCGCGAGCAGTTTGTTGATGCCGTATTTGTTCTCGTTGGTCCACTGGCAGACTGAATTCATCAACTGCCGCCGGTGCTGGCGAAGGTACGCCGAGGCTTTCAATCGGTCGGTCAGTTCCGGTCCCGTGTCGAAAAGTTGCCTGAGATCGTTGTCGTAGAAATCGGGGTACGAATCCTCGTAGAGCTTCCGCTTGCGAGTGTAATAGGTCTTGAGCTTGACGTTCAGACAGTCGTGGTTGGCCACTCGATACTCAACAAGGTGCGTCGGAGCCCGGCCCGCGATGGAGCGCATCAACTCGTCCAGGTACTCGAGCTTGTGCAGCGCCTTCCAGCCCCGGTAGCGCTCGCGCCAGTCCAGTCCCGGCGTCAGCCAGACCGCGAAGGTCTCCGCGAAATCCTCATCGGGATGGCTCTGCGCATACCAGTCATCCAGATGCATCACGTAGGACCGGCTGTAAGGTCGGGGGCGGTAAAACTGCGGTGTCTCCTCGGTCGAGGTGAGCCCGAAGGTCTGCTGCCATTTCTTCTTCCGGTGAAGCTGGAAAGCATAGGCGTAAGCGTGCGCGGCCTCATGCCGCATGAGACGCATGAACCACTCGGGCGTTTCGCCTTCCACTTCCAGGATCATCTTGTGCTCCAGTTTGCGCAGCCGTTCATGCACGAGAAAAAACGGGATGAAAATGGCCGGGATGCCGACCGGCACGAACCATTCGTCGCCGATGTGACAGGGCGGATGAAATGTCATGCCCTTTTGTGAGAGCTCATCGTAAAGCTGGCGGATCAACGGCTCCAACTCACTGCCCTCCAGCTTCAGTCCAAGCCGGGAAATATGCTTCTCCATCAACTCGTCGTCGCTGAGATTGACCCACTCGGCTGGTTCCATCTGAGCAGCGTAACATGCACCGCGTGGCTGTCACAAGCCTGATGGCTGGATGCCATCGGAACTTCAAGTCATGGCGACAGGCTGAGAGTTTTGGCAACTCGTTCTGCGCGGGGATGGACCCGGTCAGAGTGGCAAACCATCGTGCGCCAAGCCCGATACTTTCATCCAAAGTGGTGGTTCGAAAGCGATGGGGGCATTGGGAAACGTAACAGGCTTCTACTTCGCGCGGCGCACATCTTTCTTCCGTTCCTCGTAATCGATGATCTTTCGCGTGAAAAGTTGCCGGCCTTCGAGGCGCCACTTTATCACCCGGGTGAACCACCAACCCTCCTGCGTCCGCTCACGTTCAAACTGCATGAGTCCGCTTTTCACCATCCCCACAAGGCCCAGGAAAACACCCACTTCCTCTGTCAACCGCATGTCCGCCCTGGCAACCACCGCCTCGACCTCATCCACCCAAACACGACCAGCGGCCTTGTTGATGAAAGGGTCTTTGAAATCTCTCACCGGCAAATTGCGGCTGGCCGGGACGAAATCCAGCACCAGCATGGAGCGTCCGTCCAGTTGTTCCCGGCCCGTCACAGTAAAACTGAACCGCTTGAGCATGTCCGCCTGTTGAAGGAAATCCTTCTTGTCCACGGTCTGATCCCGAGGTGCTCGCCCCTTGATCGAGCGCCGTTGGGCTGGATGTGGTGTGGCCGGCTCGAAGGCGGTTGCCGATGAGGCTGCCGGCGTGTTGGTTCTGGATTTCTCGATGTGCTTCTGAAGCTCGCCCTTGTGGTTCTTCGTGTCGGTGCGTTTGATGCGGACAAAGCTGTAGTTGGCGTTGAACTGGCGGTCGTTTTCCGTCTCCTTTTCGGCGCGTTCGACCACTCGCTTCAGCACTTCGTCTGCGGTTGGCAACGGCTCACCAGTCGTAGCCGTCATGGCGAACAGCGTCAGATTGCAAGCGAGGTATGCTGCCAGTGTTGTCGGGAGGATTCTCATCCTTGTTGTGACGCTTACGGCGGGGGGAGTTATCAATCCGGGTTCCAATGACCCACCAAAGGTTTGGGCTGAAACTCTCATGCTCCGCATGAATCGCCAACACCCTGTAGCGGCGCTCTGACGAGACGCCCCTACAGGGGGTGAAAGATGAGCCCTTGATCAGGCATCTCTCGATACGCATCAACCATCAATCATGGAGTTTGCGATCGAATCTTCCATGAGTCTGGACAGTTCGGAGTGTGCACCGGGACGGCCACACTCCGTAAGCCAGTTTCACCATGACAGACGGGATGTCCGTGTCACTCACGACACCGTCGGAGGCGCGAAACCTTCACGGTAATTGCGAGAGAGGATTTCGTTGTTCGCTTTTTCGTTGTCCTTGAAGCGGAAATTCTCGGCATCCCAGCGGAGTTCCTGACCGGGATAGCGTGTCGCCTTTACAGCCAGCAACGCCGGCTCGGTGATGCGCCAGCCGATGTCGAACGGTGTCCAGAGAGGCTTGTGATCGCCGAGGCAATTGTCAGCCCAGTCTTTCCAGTGGTTGCGGGGAGTGGTTTGCGGCAGGGGTTCATCCTCCACTTCCTTGCCCTTGCGGTAAATGACGGGCACGCCGTCGGCTTGCAGAAGCAGCGTGCCTTCTTCGCATACCACCATGGTGTGATTGGAGCCGACTTTGGTGGGCGGCAGGTTCAGCGCGGCGAAGGAAGGCATCAGGCCGTCATCGTTGTAATGCACGACGAACTTTTCCCGGGCGAATTTCCCACCACCAGGATAGGTGATCGTGCTCAGGTTGTGCGCCGTGTGGGAGGCGCTCGGCGGTTTCGGGGTATGCGTAATCACCGCTTCCGGCGCAGGCATGTCGTAGGCGAAATAAAGCAGGTCGAGCAGGTGACAGCCCCAGTCGGCCAACTGGCCGCCGCCGGTCTCCCAGAAGGTGCGCCAGCGTCGCGGTGCCAGGTCATCGCTGTAAGGCATCTCGGACGTGAGTGGGCCGCGCCACAAATCCCAGTTCAGATAATCCGGCACCGGCTTGGCAGGCGTGTAAGCACTCCAAGGATCGGCAAAGTAATGGCCACGCGACACACCACCGGTCCACACATAAGCTTCCACCGGCCGGCCCAGTTGGTTCTTGCGCAGAATTTCCACGGACATCATGCGGCCGCGATTGCAGGATCGTTGATTGCCCATCTGTGTGACAAGGCCGGGTCGCGCTTTGAGGCCGTCGCGGACCATCTTGAGTTCGGACAACTGATGCACGAGAGGCTTCTGGCCGTAGATGTGTTTGCTGTGCTTCATCGCCGTCAGCATTGCGGTGGCGTGATGGAAGTCTGGAACATCCACAATCACGGCGTCGAAATCGGCGACCTTGTTGGCGAAGGCTTCGCGATAATCACTCAACGTCCAGGCATCGGGATGTTGCGTTTTGATCTTCTCGGTCTCGCGGCTGTCCACATCGCAAAATCCGGCCCATTCGACCATCGGATGGCCTTTCAAACCGCCGCGCTGCATGCTGCCAATGCCGCCGACGCCGATCTGGAAGATTCGCAGCTTGCTGTTCTTGTTGACCTGTGCCCGCGCGGGCAGGGAGAGCGAAGCAATACCGGCGGTGACAATCGCGCCGTTCTTGAGAAAGCTCCGCCGCGTGACCGGGGAGAAGGAAGTTGTTTGATGTTTCGTATTCATAATGGCTTGCCCGGATCATGCACAGAGGGCCGCTCAGCTCAAGTAAACTAAATTTCAGCGATAAAACGGCCGCCACGTCAGCCAACGAGGGCCGTAGTGCGGTGGAGGTTTTCCAGATTCAAGCGCGCCCAAGTCCGGTGCTTTGCCTTCGAAGTCTTCGTTGACGGTGGGAATCGCAATCCCGGCATCGACTGCTTTGCCATTCGGATGCAATTCGAAATTGAGATCCATCTCATGATAAACAGCATGGCGCTTGGCCGGGTCTGGCGGCGTTAGTCTTGTGAAGATATTGAAATCGACTTCGATGGAGTGAGCTTCCTGGCCAGTCGCAGCCGAGAACTCGGCGAGAGTTCGGAATTGCTGCCAGTCAGAATTCTGCGGCTCATAGATCTGCTGGCCCTTCTTCGGGGCGAGGAATCGGTACTGTGCGGTCACGTTTCGATTCGGGCGGAAGCCGTTGTAATCCGAGCTGTAGGCATCGGTGGCGTTCGCAAATGTCGCAATGCCACGGTCCGGCGTGTCGCGTCCAAGGAACAGGTTGTTCCGGTAATGCATGTTCGACGACGGATCGCCGCCGGTGTGTTCTCCGATGATTGTGTTGTGATAAACGAAGAGCCCCGCCGGTTTTGCGGAGAACTTGAACACCGCGCCGCTCGCCACGTGGTAGAGCACATTCCGGATGATGTAGGCCGGACCGCCGAACACTGGTTGCGCGCTGTAACCGCCGTGGGCCGCATTGACGCCCCGATTGTTGAAGACGCGCACATTGTGGACGCCGCCGTCCGTTTCCACAAAGTCATCACCCAGCATGTGCATGTCATTGTTGTAAATGTCGATCGAGGACGCCCTGCGTTCCGGATCCTGTTCCGGAGTGCCGTAGGTGGAGATGCCGATGGCGTCGTGGAAATAGGCGATCGCATTGTGAGCGATGACGTGTCCTGGTCCATAGACTTTCACCGCGTAATAACTCTTGAGCTGATGCGATCCGTAAGGACCAGCGCTCGCCCACATCGGCCCGGTCCATCCGACGAGACGGAAACGATCATCGCGGCCAAGGAACAGATTGTCGGCGATGTAGAAATCGCTGGAGCCGGCGTACTCGGTCCAGACGCCGAAGCCGACATTTTCAAAACGACAGTTCTTCACCGTGAGGCCCACCGCTCCGAGAACTTCCTTCTGCCCCGCGAAGATCGCGACGTCCGTGTTGCGGATCGTGATGCCATCGAAGATGTGGTAGGCGGATGCCATCACGTCGAAGAACCGATGATTTCCGTCGCCATCGAAGATGACTTCACCATCGCCCGCTGCCTTGATGCTGATGGGCAGTTCAGGAGTGCCTTTGAGCGTCAGCGACATTGATCCATCGAAGGGCGCCATCATGGGATCGACGTAGTTCAACCTGTCCGGTTTGTAGAGGCCCACGTGGACAAGAAGTGTATCGCCGGGCTTTGCGCGCCGCTCCCACACCACACTCCACTCGCCCAGGCCGGCGCCATAATACGCCTGCAGGATGTTGGTGAAGCTCGGCTCGATGCGGTGGCCTTTGTGGTCCGGCGGGTAGATGTGAAGGGTGCGGCCTCGTTGTGAGGCCTGCGGCTCGGTGCGAGTTTTCACCTTCACCGTATGCTTCGTTTCACCAGTCGTCCCATCAGGATCGGTGAGTTGGAACCGGCACTCGTACTCCGTGCCGGGCTTGAGATTGAGGATCGACCCGGCAAATCCGTCTGGAACCGTGTAATCGAGATTCTCGCGACGCCGATAAACACGTTCACCACCGAGACGAACCAATGGGAGCGCCTGGCGCCATGCGGTCTCGCCCGCAGCGCGAAATTGGACGGCTACGGATGCGTTGCGATTGGCGTCACCTCGAATGGGCCACTCAAAGCCGAGGTTCAGGAGCGTGGGATGTTCGACGTGGAAGCGACCGGCCTCCGTGGCATCCTGAGCGTGGAGGCTGGCGGCAAAGAGAACCAGAGCGAGAAGAATTAGGGATCCGCGCAAGAACAACTCCCGGACAACAAGTGTAATTCTAACAAAGCAACCCTCACCCTGACCCTCTCCCGTCCGACGGGAGAGGGAACCACTCAGTCTGTCGCTCGCAGATCTCAGAGCGGATGGAGACACTGACCAGCGGACGACGTCTCTCCCTCTCCCATCGGATGGGAGAGGGCCGGGGTGAGGGCAAGTCCGCTCAAATACCTGAATTTGTTTTTGCACGAGTCCTAAGCCGTAACGATGCAGTGGGCTGGGGAGCGCACGCGCCTCGCGTGCCGTGTTCCGCGCCCTCGCGGAACACTTCGGACGCGGTCGAAAGCGTAACCATTTAGTGATCGACAAGAGCTGGCCTCCGACCGGCGAGGGCGCCGGTCGGAACACGCGAGGGCGCGCGTGCTCCCCGAAACTAACTGCATGGTTACGGCTAAGCGCATGGTGATGGGCGGAGTTTGCCATCACGCTTTGGCGAACTCCACAATGAATGTCGCGCCCTTGCCTGGTTCGCTCTCGCACCAGACCCGGCCCTTCATTGCTTCCACCATCTTCTTGACGATCGACAGGCCAAGGCCAGTCGAATGCTCGCCGCCCGTGGGCTTCGCGCTCAGGCGCGCGAATTTGCCGAACAGTTTCTTTTGATCTTCCGCGCTCAGGCCCGGACCCTGATCCCGAACTTCCACCCGCACATTTTCCGCGCCTGACTTCAATCTCACAAAAATATCGCGGTCTGGCGGCGAATACTTGACCGCGTTGGAAACCAGATTCTCCAAAACCTGCACGGTGACGTTTGGATCGGCGAGTGCCATGACGGGCGCGGCATCGCTTTCGAGATGAACGGTCTGTTGCTTTGCCGTGGCGCGTGGCCGTTGCGTTTCGATCACCTGATTCAACGACGGGCAAAGATCGGTCAGCTTCAGATCGAGCTTCATTTCCCCGCGCTCGATCCGGTTCGCATCGAGAAGATTTTGCACCATCTCGGCCATGCGGGCGGCGGTGTCACCGATCCTCTGGCCATTCTCCTGAAGCTCCCGCCCGCAGGCAGGGATGTTTGACACTCCGCCATGCACGAGCGATTCCCCATCCTCGACGACCATTTCCGCGTAGCCCTTGATCGCGGAGAGCGGATTGCGCAGATCATGCGCGGCGATGCCCATGAACTCATTCTTCTCCTCGTTTAGCCGGCTCAGTTCCTGGCCGTAGCGAAGGATCGTGTCCCGCGCATGTTTCAATTCAAGGTGAGTCCGGACCCGCGCGAGCAGTTCGGGCGGATTGAACGGCTTCGTCACATAATCCACCGCTCCCACTTCGAAGCCCTTGACCAAATGTTCCATCTCATTGCTCGCGGTCAGGAAGATGACCGGAATGGGCTGCGTCACTGGATCGCTTTTGAGCCGGCGGCAGACTTCTAATCCGTCCATCTCCGGCATCATCAGGTCGATCAGGATCAAATCCGGCGTCTCGGCCCGCACGCGTTCCAGCGCCTGGGCGCCGCTTGTCGCGGGCGCGATCCGGTAGCCTTCAATGCGCAACAGGCTGCCCACCACCTGCAAGTTCTTGCTGATGTCATCGACGACCAGGACGAGCGATTTGCCCAAGGAAGCAGGGGGCTGTGGTGAGAGATTCATGGGCGGGGTTCGGTTTCAGCGCCAGTGGCCTGGCATACGGTTGGAAATTGCTGCAACGTTTTCGGCAGTCGATCGACATCAAACGCCTCGACCTGCTCGATCAAGCTCGCGGCGTAGGCGCTCAATTTCGGAAAGGAACCTTCGTCCGCATAGCCTCTGAGCCGGAGCGCAAACGCCTCAACTTCGCCGATCTCCATCCGTTGAAGGATTCCGGGCCAGGCCATTCGCTCCTCCTCGTTCAGCTTCATTAACAAGCCGGGTCGCCTCGCCAGGACTTCGGCGGATGCGGGAGCCGCAGCCGTGGACTCGGCGGAAGCGATGTCGATCGATGGGGTTGCTTCAACCGGCTTCAAGAACCGTTGCAATTCCGCGATCAGTTCGGCGCGATTGAACGGCTTGCGGATGAATCCGTCGCAAATCCTCCGCGCGCGGGCTTCCTCCTCGCGGAAGGAGGACGCCGTTACCGCGATCACCGGGATGTGCTTTAGGGCCGGATTCGCTTTCAGCCGTCTCGTCGCCTCGTGGCCGTCCAGCTCGGGCATCCGCATGTCCATCAGGATCACGTCCGGGCGATGTTTCTCCCCTTGTTCCAATGCTTCGAGGCCGTTCATCGCGATCACCACCTTGTGCCCGGTGCCCTCGAAGTATCCGGTGAGCAACGCGCGGTTGAGCGCCACGTCATCGGCAACAAGGATTGTGGCGGGAGCGAACTGGTTGAAGTCGCCTTGTCCGTCCTTGGCGATGGCCTCGGACTCGGCCAGCTCCGTTATCGCCACGTTGGGGAACTCGAAACGGAACGTGCTGCCCTGACCGGGTTCGCTCTCCACGGTGATCACGCCGTGCATCATCTCGGCGAGGCGCTTGGTGATGGTGAGGCCGAGGCCCGTGCCGCCGAACTTGCGCGTGCTCTGACCGGCCACCTGGGAGAACGCG
>SXGS01330877.1_pt1 | contig 19304 bp, 22 predicted proteins | sample 3174681 | NCBI WGS metagenome assembly SXGS01 (sample SAMN11356861, study PRJNA531348) | freshwater metagenome | isolation source: freshwater sample F1-80 | place: China: Fuxian Lake, Yuxi | collected 2017-12-25 | reverse complement strand
GAAGATGAAAAGCCTTCCAAGAAACTGCCCGCCTTTTTACGAAAGAAAAAAGCAATGAAAGAAGCAACAGAACTTGCAGAAGAAGATGAAGAAACAGCAAACGGAAAATCATCTTTAACTGCAAACAAAAAAGGTGCTAAGATTGCAACCCCAACCGGCGATTCTAGTGCAAAGAATAGAGCAACAATTACTATAAAAGCAAGTTCTGCCAAGGCAACTACAGAAGTAGACGAGTCACTCGCTGCTACTGCTGGTGCTCTCACTGCTGGAAATAAAAAGAATGTAACAAAGAAACCTAGTGATAAGAATAAACCAAAACTTGCAAGCGAAATTGATGCAGAACATCAAAAATATGTTTCTTCTTTAAAGAAAGAAGATACAGAACTTGTCGGAGTCGAGTCTTTGTTTGAAGGACAAGAACTTTCAGAAGAATTCAAAACGCAGACAACTCTGCTTTTCGAAGCACATCTTGCAGAAAGAGTTCATCGAATTGAAGAAGAACTTCAAGAAGGATACGAAACCTTGCTTGAAGAACACACAACAGCAGTTACAGAAGAACTTGTTGAAAGAATTGACGAGTATCTTAATTATGTTGTTGAAGAATGGATGCAAGAAAATCGTTTGGCCGTCGAGAATGGTCTGCGGACAGAAGTCACAGAGAAGTTTATTTCTAATCTGAAAGATCTGTTTGCCGAATCATACATCGAAGTTCCAGAAGATAAAGTAGATCTCTTTAATTCTGCTGTTGAACAATGCGATTCTCTTGAAAGCGAACTTGGAAGTCAGGTAGAAAAGAATATGGAACTTGTTGAAGAAAACGATCAACTTCGTTGTGAAATTATTTTCCGTGAAATTTCAGAAGGAATGATTGACACCGACAGCGAAAAACTTCGCAGACTATCAGAAAGTATTGAGTTTGATAGTGTGGAGCAATTTGCTGAAAAATTAAGTGTTCTTAAAGAAAATATCGGATCTATTGGATCCATCGAAAATGTTTCAGAAAAATCCAATGAAGGCATCGAAGAATCCTTCGAAGATGCTTCTGAAACATCTGCATCGCCGCTCATGGAAGCATATCTGCGATCTATGACGAAATCTAGTCTGTAATCACCCCGTCAGAAAAATCTGACTAACAATAAGGAGTATCAAAAATGTCCGACAATACGTTAAACGAGGCTGCTATTCGAAAATGGAAGCCTGTATTAGATCACACAGATATGCCAGCAATTGCTGATGCACATCGCCGCGCAACCACTGCAACTCTTCTTGAAAATCAAGAACGAGCTTGTAGAGAACAAATGCTTATAGAAGCACCCAACAATATTGTTGGTGGTGGAATGTCACCAGTCGTTGGTGGCGAAGGTGGAATCAAAGGGTACGATCCAATTCTTATTCAACTTGTTCGTCGCGCAATGCCAAATCTTATGGCTTATGATATCTGTGGTGTGCAGGCTATGTCTGCTCCAACAGGTCTTATCTTTGCAATGCGTACCAGATACGCCACACAGGGCGGAACAGAAGCGTTCTTCGACGAAGCATCGACGTCGTTTTCTGCTGGTGCCGGAGCGGCAACTTCGGGACTTTCATCGGATCCGTTTGCCAATTATCCTGGTGATGTCGGAACCACAGGAATGGGTGTGAGTTTTGGAATGGCAACATCCGTCGCAGAAGATATTAGTCCTCAACAGATGGCATTCAGTATTGAACGAGTTGCTGTTGAAGCAAAGACTCGTGCTCTTGCTGCATCCTACTCCATTGAATTGGCGCAGGATCTCAAGGCAGTTCACGGTTTGGACGCAGAAACCGAACTTTCGAATATTCTCAGCACAGAAATTCTTGCTGAAATTAATCGTGAAGTTGTCAGAACTGTGTACAACACGGCAGTGTTGGGTTGTCAACAGAGTGATCTGTTCTACAAAGGCGCAGGTTCTACTGCCGCAGGTCTGTCACAAGGGGCAGGTAGTAGTGCGCTCGTTGGTGGCGTATACGACCTTCTTCAAGACTCTGATGGTCGATGGAGTGCGGAAAAGTTCCGAGGTCTTATGTTCCAAATTGAACGAGAATGCAATGTTATTGCAAAACAGACTCGTCGAGGCAAAGGAAACTTTGTTATCTGCTCGGCAGATGTTGCAAGTGCTCTTGCAATGGGAGGATTCCTTAATCTCTCACCAGCACTGAATGTTTCGTTGAGTGTGGACGACACCGCAAGTACATTTGCAGGAACTCTTAACGGCAAGATCAAGGTCTATATTGATCCGTATGCAACAACCTCTCTTAACTACGCTTGCGTAGGATACAAGGGATCTAGTCCGTATGATGCAGGACTCTTTTACTGCCCATACGTTCCGTTGCAGATGATGCGCGCTGTTGATACAAACAACTTCCAGCCCAAGATGGCATTCAAGACCCGCTACGGCATGATTGCGAATCCATTCTCTAAAGGCACGGGTGCTGCGTCATCGGCTTTGGATCCAAGATCCAACAAGTACTACCGATTGTTCCGTATCGACAATCTGCACGGTACTGCATCGTAATCTAGTTTTAATAAAAAGAATTGGGGAGAGACTTCTAGTCTCTCCCCTTTTTCTTTCCTACATATAAGAATGTCTAATCTTTTTACATTTGCGGGAATATGTGCAGATATTTTAGAAAGATATCCTGAACGAATTAACCCGTTATTGCCAACATATTATCTGTTCAGTATTTCCCGATTGCCTGGTGTTAACTACTTTTGTCAGACTGCCTCTCTGCCTAGCATAACTCTTTCTCAAGTAGTAATGCCTACTCCATTCTCTGCTATACAAAATCCTTCTAAAATTACATTTGACGAGTTGAGTATAACTTTTATTGTGGACGAAGGAATGAAAAATTGGATGGAAATATACAATTGGATGCGATCAACCACAAACGTGGATTCGTATAAAGATTTCAAGCCTTCATCCCAGCACACTACAACAGCAAATCTTATTATTTTAAATAGTGCTAAAAATCCTAAAATAAATGTAACCTTTAATGGTTTATATCCCATAACTCTTTCTGCTTTGGATTTTACCTCAACAACAACAGATCCAGAGCCTATACAAGCAACCTGTTCGTTTTCCTATAGATCGTATGATATAGAGATTTTTTAATATTTTATTTACTAATGGATCGACTAAACCGATTGACAAATATAGAATGTATGGTACATTGTCGATATGGAGACCTTTTAATGACTCTTGACGACCTACGAAAAGAATTAGAGCGAGATACAGCAATTAATCAGACCGATCTAGACACAGAATCTTTAAAGATTCCTCAACTACACGGCAAATACCTGAACTTTCTAACAGACGAAAGGCTGGTTCTTTCCCAATACGAAAGTGAATTGGGTGTAATCGAAAGAGTTCGATGGGAATACTACACAGGAAAAATGTCAAGGGAAGAACTTCTTGCTCGTAAATTAGAACCGTTTACTCTTAAAATATTACGAGCAGACATTCCTCTTTACATTAATTCAGATTCAGAGATTGTTCGGGTCAGACAAAAGTGCTTTTATCAAAGAGAAAAAATTTCTCTACTAGAAGAAGTGGTAAAGGAATTAAATAATCGACATTGGAAAATACGCAATGCAATAGAATGGAGGAGATTTGTTAATGGACAATAGTCGTAACATTACAAAGAGTCTCTGTAAACCGATCCTAGTGCGTCAAATGACTCGCTAACATAATATGATTGACATTAATATTAGTTTTAAAGATTCTGTCTATCTACAAATAGAATGTGAACGAGGAATAGCGAAAGAACTATCAGAATTTTTCACTTTTCGGATTCCAGGATACCAATATATGCCAGCCTACAAGAGTCGAATGTGGGATGGAACTATTAAATTGTTTAATATTCATACCCAAGAAATCTATGCAGGTCTTATTGATTATATTGAAAAATTTGCCGTAGACAGAAATTACTCTTTGGCGCTGCCTATTCGTTCTCCGTTCAAAGCAGATACAAAAAAGGTAAGAGCATTTGTAGAAGATTTTCTTGATGTGCATTCACGAGATAAAAAGTTAATACTACACGAACACCAAGCACAAGCAATACATCACGCCCTAGAACAAGAACGATGTTTGCTCTTATCTCCAACTGCATCAGGAAAGTCTTTAATTGTGTATTCTCTTGTAAGATTTTATCTGGATAAAATTCCTAAAAATAAAAAAATATTAATTGTTGTTCCTACTGTTTCTCTTGTGGAACAAATGGTTTCGGATTTTGCAGACTACTCGTCCACAAACGATTGGAACGCAAAGGATAATTGCCATAAAATTCTTGGTGGAGCAGAAAAGATAACAGCAAAACGAGTTGTTGTTTCTACTTGGCAATCTATATTTCGTCAGAACGAAAAATATTTTGAACAATTCTCTGCCGTCATCGGCGACGAAGCTCATCTCTTTAAATCTAAATCTCTTTGTGCTATAATGACGAAACTAAAAACTTGTCCTTATCGTATAGGAACAACAGGAACACTCGATGGAACAACAACACATAAACTTGTTCTTGAAGGATTATTTGGTCGTGCATATGAAGTGGCAAAAACAAAAGAACTTATGAACAAGAAAATCCTAAGTCCACTTCAAATTGATTGTTTAGTGTTGGATTATCCAAACGAAATCCGAGAAATGGTAAAACGAGCAAAATATCCTGATGAGATGAAATGGATCGTTGGGTCAAAAGAACGAAACCAATTCGTTGTTGATCTGTGTAAATCCCTTAAAGGAAACACTCTTGTATTATTTCAATTTGTGGAGGGGCACGGTAAAATACTAAATACTCTTATGGAGTCTTGTGTTCCATCTGAACGTAAGGTGTTTTTTGTTTACGGAGATACAGAAGCAAAGGAGCGTGAACGCATACGAGCAATAGTTGAAACAGAATCAGATGCAATTATTATTGCTTCTTATGGAGTTTTCTCTACAGGAATTTCTGTTAAACGATTACACAATATTATCTTTGCGTCTCCATCAAAATCTAGAATACGAGTATTGCAGAGTATTGGTAGACAGTTGAGAGTATCAGACAACAAAACAATCGCAAGATTATACGATATTGGAGACGATTTAAGTTGGAAGTCTTGGACAAATCACACATACAGGCACATGAAAGAAAGAATGCGCTTGTATGATTCGGAAGGATTTGATCATCGGTTGGTAAGAATTAAAATAGGAACAGGAAATGACAAAAAAGAAACTAAACATACGAGTATTTAAACTTCGAAGTGGAGAAGAATTAGTTGCAGAGGTCATTGGTCGTGTTCGGGGAAAAATTACTATTAATCGACCAATGAAAATTGTGACAAATATTTCAACAGATCCTATTAGTGGAACAAAACGGAACATGATGTATTTGTGTGATTGGTTGGGAAGTTCTACTCAAATAAAAGTAAATCTTCCTACTGATTTTATTGTTGTGGATTTGCCTCCTGATCCTGATGTTACTCTTCTCTACAAAAAACAAATGAGTATGGACGACAACGGTAAAGATTTTTCTGATCCTTTTTTTCCAGTAACCGATAAAGACATTAAAAAAATGGCAGACGATGTTTATAAAAACATAGAGAAGATGTTAAAAGAATGTGACGGTCATCTTCCGACAAAAGAAGAAAAACTTGACCAATTTCCTTTTGGAGAATTTGGAAAGATTCCATTTCCACCAAATGAAAGAAAAACGCCACCAATGGTGCAATTCGCGATTTCGATTCCTAATGAAATAATGGTTGATTGGATTGAGAGAGGATTTATAGAGTACCTAAAGGATTGTATTTCAGATTTTATGAATGTGGATTTCATTGACGAGTTAATGGAAGCAGAAGAAAAAATTAAAAAATCTAAAAAAAGAAAAATGCCTAAAAAGTCTAAAATTCAAAAAGAAGAGTGGTCAGAACCGCCAGAATCAGAAAAGAAATCAGATCAATTTGGAAACAATATAAAAGATTGGTCGCCATATTTAAAAGATTATTTGGACGAGCCTCCGACTCCCCCAAAACAAAATTAAAATATTGTATTAAAATATTAAAATTAAGAAAATGTGTTTGACTTTTACTAGAAATGGTGTATACTTTATTATGAAAGGTTTGTAGATGGCTAAACGAAAAAGCGATCATTATATTAATAATCAAGAGTTTTTTGACGCAATGAAGGATTGGAAACTTCTTGTGAATGTGGCAGATAAGGCTGGGGAAAAACATCCACCAATAACAGAATATATTGGAACTTGTTTTATGAAGATTGCAGAGAACTTGTCTCGTAAACCTAATTTTATGAATTATCCGTATCGAGACGAAATGCAATCTGATGGTGTTGAAAATTGTCTTCTCTACGCGTACAATTTTGATCCAGAAAAATCAAAGAATCCTTTTTCTTATTTTACACAGATTATTTACTACGCCTTTCTTCGTCGTATCCAAAAAGAGAAAAAACAAGCGTATATCAAACTAAAGAAGATTGAAGATTCTGATGTGGATTCTGGCGCACGAAGATGGTTCAGAGAAAATTTTCTTAATCCTAATGGATACGAAACTGTTCCGACTTTCTTAACAGAAAATGACATATCCTCATTCGAAACTAAAGACGACAAAGAAGAAAAAAAGAAAAAAGTTAAATCTGTACATAAACGTATAGGTAAAAAAACAGGCAGTAAAACAAAGGGCAAAAAAGAGTGAAGATTGCAATTATAGGGGATACTCATTTCGGAGCTAGAAATGACTCTCCGGTATTTCTTGAATATTTTATGAAGTTTTTTGACACGGTTTTTTTCCCGTATATCGAAACGCATAATATCAAAACAATAATTCATTTGGGCGATTTTTTAGACCGAAGAAAGTTTGTTAATTTTCAAACACTTAATGCAGTACGAAGTGGGTTTGTGAACCGACTAGAAAAAAGTCACGCAAAAATGCACGTGATATTAGGAAATCACGACATATTCTACAAGAATAGAAGTGATGTTAATTCTCTTCGGGAATTATTTACTGATAAATTCATTGTTCACACAACTCCTACAGTTGAGGTGTTTGATGGAACTCCAATAGCCCTTCTTCCGTGGATCAATGAGGAAAACGAAAAGGAATCTTTGGAGTTTATCGCAAACACAAATGCAGAGATTCTATGTGGACATTTAGAATTAAACGGATTTAATGTTTTACGCACTATTGTTTTTGCAGGAGGAATGGATTCTGATTTATTTTCTAAATTCAGTGCAGTTTACACTGGACACTTTCACGGAAAGCATTCAAAAGAAAATATTCATTACTTGGGATGTCCGTATCAAATAACAATGAGTGATTATGGAGATAAGAAGGGGTTTCATATTCTGGATACAGACACAGGAGAATTGGAGTTTATAAGAAATCCTTACAATATTTTCTTACAAATTCGTTATGATGACACGGATATGAATGAACTTGCTCCTTTATCAATTCCTGAAGAAAAAATTAAAGGACAGTTTGTACGAATCTTGGTTCAAGCAAAAACCAAACCTTACCTATTTGAAAGATTTATAGACGGAATATACGGATCTTCTCCGAATGGAGTTTCTATAATTGAGGATTTTGTTCCTAATTTGGTGTCCGATGAAACTGATGTGGATCTTGCCGAAGACACTATTTCTATTATTAACAAAGAAATAGATACCCTCCAAAACACACTAGACACAGACAAACTGAAATCTTTATTGCTTCAACTCTATACAGAGTGTCTTGCGAATGAAACTATTAAACAATGATTATTTTTAAGAAAATTCGTTGGAAGAATTTGCTCAGCACTGGAAATCAATTTATTGATGTTCAACTAGACAAATCACCAACTACTTTGGTTTGTGGAGATAATGGAGCAGGCAAAACAACAATGTTGGATGCTCTCACTTTTGTGTTGTTTGGAAAGTTGTTTCGTAATATCAATATTACACAGGCGGTAAATTCCATTAATATGAAAGATTGTGTTGTGGAAATAGAATTTGAAACCAATTCTAGTAACTATAAAATTACAAGAGGACTTTCTCCTAAAATATTTTTAGTGGAAAAGAACGGAACTCTATTAGACCAAACTGCTTCTGTTAAAGACTATCAACAAATTGTTGAAAAACATATATTGAAAATGAACTATAAGACATTTTGTCAAGTGGTTATATTGGGATCGACTAATTATATTCCGTTTATGCGTTTGACGGCCGCAGATCGTAGAAATATTGTTGAAAATCTTTTAGATATTGATGTTTTTTCCAAGATGAATGAAGGATTAAAAATAAAAATTTTAGAAACAAAAGAAGAATTGCGACGAATTGAGGCTCTTATTGTGGGTCTGAAAAGTAAAACAGAATATAAAAAAGATATGATTCAGAAGATTGAAGAAAAATCTGAATCTCAATTTCAATCGTATAAAAACCAAGAATTGCAAGAACAAACAACACTAGATGGTATTGTGTCTACTAGAACCAATCTGCAATCGGAAATAGATGGACTTGGTGTGGGTGTGCAGGCCGTAGAAAAACAAAAAGAATCCTATACCACACTTGTGGGCTTGCGTAAACAGATGATTGCTGGTATAAAGAAAGCAGAAGAAGAAAGTGCATTCTATAAAAATCATACTGATTGTCCTGTTTGTAGACAAGGAATTGATGCAGAGTTTCGTGATGGGATGATTGAAAAGAAAAAGGATAGAAAAACTGAACTAGATCTTGCTTTAAAAACAATGAACGAAATGATAGAAAAAACTCAAACAGAGATAAAAATTGCGTCTTCTGTTTTAGAATTGCAAAGAGACAAGGTACAGCAAGTTGCAAAACTAGATACTGCATCGGATAACTCCAAGAGATATATTAAACAGTTGCGAGAATTTCAAGAAAAAACAAAAAGAGAAATGGATTCTCTTCAGATTGAAAGAGATGTGTTGTTGCAAATCGAAAGAGAAAAAGACATTGCAGATCTTGAAAAGAAACAAGCGGTGGAACTTCTTCATATTGCAGATATCGCGGCAGTTCTACTAAAAGATAGTGGAATAAAAAGAAAGATTATTAGGAAGTATATTCCTGCCTTGAATAAAATAATCAACAAGTATCTGATTTCTATGGACTTTTTTGCTCAATTTACTCTTAATGAAGACTTTGTTGAAATAATAAAGAGTCGATTTCGTGACGAATTTTGTTATGATAATTTTAGTGAAGGAGAAAAACTTCGCATAGACTTGGCTCTTCTCCTGGCGTGGAGAGATATTGCCAAAATGAAAAATTCAGCAAATACCAATCTTCTTATTTTAGACGAAGTTTTTGATTCTTCTTTGGATGCTGTGGGAACAGAGGAGGTTATAAAGATTCTTCAAAATATGGGAGTAACTAATAATATATTTGTTATTAGTCACAAGTCGGATCAATTACTAGATAAGTTTCAAAATGTAATGGTATTCAAGAAAGTTAAAAACTTTAGCAAATTATCTTAACAATGAGCACGAATAAATCATCTAAAAAAGAAAAATATGCTCGCATTCTTGCTGGCGGATACGAACCGAACCTTAAAGGTAAAGTTTTTGCCTCTGGTGAAGACCAATATTCAGAAGTAGAAAAGGCGATGTATTGGTATAGACATAATTTTAAATTGTCTAGGGCAAAAGAGTGGATTTCGGATTACCTTACAGAAAAGGGAAGAACTGCCGACGCAGAGATGTGTGTACGAGGAGGAAAGACAGAAATTAAATTAATAGCTCCTTATTGTAGACTTTTGAGTCGAGGATGGATTCCTGACGCAAACTACGCTGAATTAGTAGAAAAGGGAATTTCTGAACTAATGACAACTTGCAAAACAAATTCCATTCAAAACGAACCAAATATTCAGAATCGTATTCAAATAAAGGCAGACTTATTACTGTGTGAGTTTGAACCTATTATTGATTGCTTATACGAAAGCGCATTAAGTTCCAAAAAGAAAGACTGTGGACTTATTCATTGGATTAAAAAGACCGAATGGAGTAGTCCTGTTGTTAGTATTATTATTGCAAGAATAGACAAAAGTTTGTCGGACTTACGATTAGCACAGAGCAAAAAAGACGATCAGATATTAGAGGCATATTCCTACTTAAAACCGAGTGGAATAAAGAAAATAATTACTGAATTAGAGTGTGCAAAACAAGAGTTCACGACTTGCATAGAAACAATTAAAGCAAATAGAAAACCAAGAAAACAAAAGATAAAATCACCAGAACAATTGGTAAGGGGATTGAATTATTGTTTAAAAAATACAGAGTATGGAGTTGACTCTGCGAATCCTTGTGGTATAATAGGAAGTGGATCTGTTTTGATCTTTAATACAAAAAACAAAAAGGCAACACTGATGATTGCACTTGATCCTGCAAAGGGACTGACAATTAAAGGATCAACAGTTCTTGGGTACAGTGTGGATACTTCAATAGAAAAGATTGTTCGTAGACCCAAAGATCTAATAAAACAATCGCAACAAATTAAAGAAGACAAAAGGGATATTGTGGAATATTTAGAGTCTCTTAAAACAAAACCAACAGTTCCTAGCGGCAGAATCAACAAGCATTGTATTATATTAAAAGTATACAAGGAGAAAGAATGATTCTAGTAGACAATACACAAGTTCTTATGTCTGCAATTTTCTCTCAACGAATGGATATTGAGTCTATTGATGAAGACCTTGTTCGACATATAGTGTTGAATTGTTATCGAACATACAGAAACAAGTTTAAGGGAGAATACGGAGAACTTGTTATATGCCAAGATTCTGGTCCGTCTTGGAGACAGGATTATTTTCCTCTTTATAAGGCCAGCAGAAAAAAAGCCAGAAGTGAAAATCCCGATTCTTGGAAACGATTTTACGAAATAATGAATACTATACAGAAAGAAGTAGAAGAAGTTTTTCCGTATAAAACTATTAAAGTTTCTCGGTGTGAGGCAGACGATATTATTGGGGTTATGTGTAAGAATTTTGCACAAAAAGAACCAATCCTTATTTTAAGTGGAGATAAGGATTTTATTCAGTTGCACATTCATCCTCTTGTAAAACAGTTTTCTCCAATGCAGAAAAAATTTGTAACAGATTCTAATCCAAAGAATTTTTTATTAGAGCATATTTTACGCGGAGATTCGTCGGATGGAGTTCCAAATATTCTTTCTGATGACGATGTTTTTGTGGATGAAAATAAAAGGCAAAGTCCTGTTACAAAAAAACGAATAGGTGAAATATTAGAGGTCTATGCTCGATCAGGGACAGTAGAAAACAAATACGCAACTAATTGGGATCGCAATAGCACCCTTATAAATTTAATAAATACTCCCGCTCAATACGAACAGCAGATTCTTTCGGAATGGAATATTCCAATAAGAAATTCTAGAGCGAAAGTTTTGGATTACATGATACATAAGGGGTTACGAAATCTTATCAGTGATATTGGGGATTTTTAAAATGGATAGGGACAAAGACAAAAAAGAATTCTTCGATAACGACAGATCCGCAAAGAAAGCTCGAAAAGGTTTATTGCGTAGAGATAAAAAATCTCGTCGTCACGAAGATAAACAACGTTTGGATGGATTTTTAGGTGATATTAACTCTGGAAGAAAGGATTATGATGACTACAATGACGAAAACCGTAAGTATTAAAATTTCAAAGAGAACTCTTGATATTCTCAAGAATTTCTCGGTAATTAACACAGGACTATTAGTTCCTGCGGGGAGTGTGATTAACACTCTTTCTGCAAGCAAGAATATTCTTGCTGAAGCAAGGGTGAATGAAGTATTCACTCAACCGTTTGCAATATGGGACTTGAACAAGTTTCTTGGAACAGTAAGTCTGTTTAAAGAACCAGAGTTCTTGTTTGAAGAAAATTATGTAACAATAAAAGGAGCAGACTCAAGTGTTCGATACTACTATTGTGATTCTCGATTGGTGAACACAACAAGCAAAAAGATCACAATGCCAAAGTCTGTTGTTTCTTTTGAATTAAAGCAAAAGGATTTTGCGGAAATTACAAAGGCAGCATCAGTTCTTCAGGCTCCACACCTGTGTGTTCGATCTTCACAATGCGGAAATAACATTGAAATTGCTGCGACAGACAAAGCAGATCCTACTTCTAACTTTTATGCAGTTGTCGTTGGAAAGAATACAAGCAAGGCAACATTTGATTTTGTATTTGATACAGACAATCTAAAGATTCTACCTGGCGATTATCAAGTCTCCATTTCAGAAAAGATTGTTAGTCAATTTACAAACAAGAACGAACCTCTTACTTATTGGATTGCATTAAACACGGAATCTACCTACGAGGCTTAATGAAAACAGAAAATATAGCGGGACTGTGGGTCGAGAAATATCGCCCACAGTCCGTGGCAGACTGCATTCTTCCAACCGATACTGCTTCGTGCTTTTCTCAAATGGTAGAGAAGGGAGAACCGCAAAATCTTCTTTTATCAGGTGGAGCAGGATGTGGTAAGACTTCTGTTGCAAAGGCTCTATGCAAGGATTTAAATTGCGATTGGATAATGGTTAATTGTTCCGAAGACGGAAACATTGACACACTCCGCACTCGTATTCGAAACTTTGCATCGACTGTCTCTTTGCAAGAGGGAGTAAAGAAGGTTGTGATTTTGGATGAGTTTGATTATTCCAATGCTCAATCCACCCAACCTGCTCTTCGAGGATTCATTGAAGAGTTTGCAGAGAACTGCCGATTTATTTTAACTTGTAATTTTAAGAACAGGGTAATCGAACCCCTACACTCTCGTTGTACTCCTATTGATTTCAGGATTCCTCAAAAGGAAAAGCCTGCACTTGCAATGCAATTTTTAAAACGAGCAGAAACAGTATTACAAACCGAAGAGATTGAGTACGACAAAAAGGTGGTTGCTCAATTAGTTTCTAAATATTTTCCTGATTTTCGAAGAACTTTAAACGAACTTCAACGATATTCGGTAAACGGAAAGATTGATATAGGAATACTACAAACCCTTGCTGATGTGCAAGTTAAAGACTTAATCAAGTGTATGAAAGCAAAAGAGTTTTCAGGTGTTCGTAAATGGGTGGTGGAAAATATGGATAACGATCAAACACGAGTTTTCCGTGCGATCTATGACTCATTATACGAAACCCTTGAAAGTGGAAGCATACCACAGGCAATTCTTATATTAGCAGACTATCAGTACAAAGGAGCATTTGCTACCGATCAAGAAATAAACATTACTGCTTGTGTGGTTCAACTAATGATGGAGTGTAAGTTTAAATGAGTACTCAGTTAAGTGAATATTTAAATGCAATCAATACCACAAAGGAGGGAATGTTGGACGAAAACGAACACTACAACAAACAGTCTTATCCTGCTTTTGTGGTGACTCGATGTATGTCTTATTTTCCTGATACTTTGTTTGCATCAAATGAGATGAATATTCGACCGCATATTGACCCTAAACTTCATTTTGACTTTCTTCGGTTTGCGGTTCGTTCTCGTAAAAGGTTCTCTAAATGGATCAAAAGAGAGCAGGATGACCGTGTGGCGGCTCTTGTCGCCTACTACGGGTTCTCGGCGAAGAAAGCAAGAGATGCGCTAGGAGTCTTATCCGTCGAAGCAATAGAAGAGATTCAAAAACTTATCTCTGTTGGTGGAAAATTAGGAAAATCTAAATAGTCTTGTGTGGATTTACTAAAGGAGTGAGTTGTAATGGAACAAGACGAAATTTATATTGATATAACACCTGAAGACTTGCTTGAAGTTAGTCTTGTTAAACCTGATGATTTCTTAAAAATAAGAGAAACACTTACTCGAATTGGAGTATCTTCCCAAAAGGATAAAAAACTGTGGCAAAGTTGCCATATTCTTCATAAGCGTGGAAAATATTACATTGTACACTTTAAAGAGATGTTTGCTATGGACGATCTTCCTACTTCTATTAGTGACGAAGATGTGGAACGCAGAAACACCATTGCAAGTCTGTTGGAAGAATGGGGATTATTAAAGATTGTTTGTCCCGCAGACGCTGAACCCAAAGCACCGTTAAATAAAATAAAGATTTTGCCTCATAAAGAGAAAGTAGATTGGATTTTATAACCTAAATACCATATGGGTAGAGGCAGACGGAAAACAGAATAATAAGGAATTTTATATTATGAGCAAATTGGTGATCAAGTTCCCTACACGGAACAGACCCGACAAATTCAAAACCGTGTTCAGCAAGTATCTGTCGTTCCTGAGTGGACGACACGATGTGCGTTTTGTTGTAAGCATGGATGAAAATGACTCAACAATGAATACACATGAGATGCGAGAGTGGTTTGAAACTCGCCGCCGCAATACAGATATTAAATACTGTTATGGTCACTCTAAAACTAAGATTCAAGCCTGCAATGCGGACATGACGGGAGAAGACGGCGATGTTCTGATGTTGGCTTCAGATGACATGATTCCGCAACTCATGGGTTACGACGAAATTATTTTTGGTGGCTTCAAGCAATGCTTTCCTGACTTCAGCGGAGCCATAAAGTTTTGGGATGGATTGCGTCCGAAAGAAGATCCCCTGATGACTCTCACAGTGATGGGATTCCCACTATACAAGCAGTTCGGGTACATATACAATCCTGCATATCAGTCTGTGTATTGCGACGACGAGCAAACTCAAGTGTGCGCTCGATTGGGTAAATTGGCTCGTTCTGATACTTGTATTGTCCGACACGCATGGACTCAAGATCCGTTTGATGCCTTGCACGCGCGAAACGAAAATCGTGAAATGTACGGTGTGGACAGCAAAACTTTTGAGGCTCATAAGGCTAATAATTTTAACATAGAGGAGATGTTTAATGCCAGTACCAGCAAGTGAAATCAAGTTCAGCATCCTGATGCTGTCCATTCCCGAACGCATCCCGTCCATGACCGCTGCTGTAAAGCACCTTCAGGAACAGGCTGACGCGCTTGGGCAGGGCAAGGCGGTAGAGATTCTTGTGCTGTTGGACAACCGCTCCAAGAGCATTTCTGAGAAGCGCAACGACCTCCTGCAAATGGCACGGGGCAAGTACATTGCGTTCTTGGACGATGACGATGCAGTCAGCAAGGACTACATGAGCAAGATTCTGCAAGCCATTGATGAGCATGACGGCGTTGACTGTATCTCATTTAATCAGTGGTGCAGTCTTGACGGTGAGCCTATGGATGTGGAGTTTGGGATCGGAAACCCCCACGGGCAGTTGTGGCGGGACGAAGACGGATTCCTCGGAGACATCAAGCGTCCACCGTATCATATGTGTCTGTGGCGGCGTGATGTTGCCATCACCGAAGATTTCCGTCCCATGTACGGGGCAAATGGTCAGTCCACGGAAGACATTGACTGGCTTATGCGCTTGTATCCAAAGATTCAGACAGAGCATCACATTGACGCGCCTTTGCACATGTATATCTACAATTCTAATACCACCACATCATTGGTTTCACAGGACAGAAATTGAAAGTCATATCATATAGTTTATGGGGAAATTCTCCAATGTATGCTGTTGGGGCTATCAGAAATGCTGATTTAGCAGCAGAACTGTTTCCTGATTGGAAGTGTGTTTTTTATTGTTTTGAATCTGTTTCTGCTGAAATATTAGGACAACTAAAGAGCCGTTCAAACTGCATAGTGAAATCTGTGGAAGGCAAAGGCGATAACAGAGGGATGTTTCACCGTTTCTATCCAGCCGAAGAGGATGGAATAGAGAGGATGATATGTCGTGATACAGATTCTCGTTTATCACCAAGAGAAGTTTTGGCAGTAAACGAATGGATTTCTCATGGAACCGATTTTCATATTATGAGAGATCATCCATATCACAACACTCCTATTCTTGGTGGTATGTGGGGAGTAGTAGGTGGAAAGTTAAAAGGAATAGTGGAAGCCGCAAAACTATTCTCTCCTACTTCGTCAAAAGGTCAAGATCAACAGTTTCTAACCCAATGGGTTTGGTCTAAAATTTCCAATAAGCATTTATCCGTTACCGTTCACGATCCAATATTTGTGAAATCTCCTTTTCCTGTTGATGCAAAACGCGGAGATTCTAATAGGGGTGTTTGGTTTGTTGGGCAAGTTTTTGATGAGAATGACAAATACAACAGTCAAAGCGATGTTGATATGGTAAAGGATATTCTGTGAACCCTTTAGTATTGCACCATAATCTAGGTCTTGGAGATCATATAATCTGTAATGGTCTTGTTCGTTCTCTTTTGAATGATGGGAAATGCTACACCAATTTGTTTGTTTTCTCAAAGGAAAGAAACGCTCCTCGTGTGTCTCGTATGTTTGATGACGATGCTAGAATCGGAGTGATTTCGATTCCAGAATCTCATAATGAAATTTCTTTCGTGAATCAGGTCATCGGTGCTTACGGCATAGTTGATTTTATCCGTTGTGGTTTTGGAGCAATAGACAACTTGATTTCAATGAACAGGGTTTCCAACTTTGACGAGGCGTTTTATGTTGGAGCAGGTATCCCATTTGAAAACAAATGGTCAAGGTTCAAGATTCGTAGAGATGTCTCTGAAGAACAACGAGTTTTGAGCAAGTTGAATCCAAGCAACAGTCCATTCATGTTTGTTCACGATGATCCTTCTCGCGGATTCACCGTAACACCCCCCAATCCAAAAAACCTTACCGTCATAAAAAATGATCCATCAGAAGACCTATTCAACATGATTGGTGTTTTAGAAGCAGCGTCAGAAATACATTGCATGGAAAGTTCTATCAGCAATTTGATAGAGTTCATTCCTTCTATACACAGTCCGCTGTATATGCACAAGAGCATCAGAATAGACAGCAACGGCAAAAGCCATAACGCGACAAGCAGAAAAAATTGGATAATTGTATGATGTCCGGTGAAAATTTGATAGTTGGATCAACTTCGCAGTTGTCCAATTACTTTCCCCAAAACTTTGTCAGGGTTTCTTCTAGATCCGACTTGATCCGTTATTCCACTACTAATTGGGATACCGTGTATGTGTGTTTTGGGGAGAACAGAACATATTTGGCACACTCAACGGATGAGTCTGTGAAGCAACAGTTCTATGACATCAACCATAGGTTTACAGTAGAAGTTGTACGGATGTTTTCTGCCGTGTCTCGCAGGGTGGTTGTATACTCAACAGCAGAATTATGGAATGACTGCAACGGACCAGTTGGAATTGGAACCCCGTTTCAATACAAGCCAAATCACTATATTCAGTCAAAATACAACATGACGCTTGAATTGCGGGATCGTACAAAATATCCAAATGTGAGCATAGCCTATCCCTTTAATTTTAACGGTGTATATCGGCGTGGAGATTTTTTGTTTGGCAAAGTATTTCGCTCCATTCTAACAAGAACACCGATTGAATTGGGGGATACCTATTACTACAGAGATATTGTTCATCCAAAATGGGCTGCTGACGAGAGCATGATTGACAAAGTTGGCGTTGATTTTATGATTGGATCGGGAAGGCTTGTTTTTGTGAACGATCTCATCCGTTCTCTGTATGATGCATTTGGATTAGACTATTGTAAATTTGTAACCGAACGAATTTGCGATACTGCCTCCTACAGACAAAGACTGTTCTATTCGGATACATCTGCGAAAAACAGCAATAGCGAGCCTATACTAAATACTATTGTGAACGAACTCAAGGAGTTTCAAAATGCAAATTGAAGTTTCAGTTGGAGAAATCGTAGACAAGTACACCATACTTCTTATCAAAGAGAAGATGATTTCTGATCCCCAAAAACTGTTGAATGTTTCCAATGAACGAAAGTACATTGAATCTATACTAGCCTCTCACGGATTTGCCGAACAGGATTTTGTTGACCGCCTTGTGGCTGTGAATGAAACTCTGTGGGGAATAGAAGATCGGATACGGATAAAGGAATCTTTGCAACAGTTTGATGACGAGTTCATTTCGCTAGCCCGTGCTGTTTACCATACAAATGATGAGCGGGCTAGGATCAAGAGAGAACTCAACGAGAAGACATCATCTGTTTTTGTTGAAGAGAAACAGTACGCAGATTATCTGTAAAAACCAATGAAGCAACACATCAATAAACTTGTATTGGTTCTGGCAGGTGGCAACTATAAATGGGATAGACAAGAAATTGCCTGCCGAGAGACATGGGCAAATCCATTTTTTCACAGAGAGGATACTCGTGTATATTTTGTTAGAGCACACACAATGCCGTGTGCTTATGATAAGAACATGCAAGAAATAAACTCTCAATCTCCAAATCCTTTTGCTGCCACCCCAAATTGGAAGGAGTATATGAGGTCAAAGAGTGTTGATGAACTTTTGAATTCTAAAGTGACTGTGGATCACGATACTAGAACAATATTTTGTGATATTCCAGATGGCATAGCACACGGGCTGTTAAAATTGATGCTCGCAATGCGTGAAATGCAAAAATATTATTCATGGAACTATCTTGTTCGTCCTAATACGGGTAGTTATGTTAATCTAAACATACTAGACGAAGTTTTAAAAATGCTTCCAAAAGAAAAATTGGTATATGGGTTTACAAGTTTTAATGGAAAGTATAAGTTTGCTACTGGTTCTTGTTCCACATTTTCTGGTGATGTCTCTGAAAAATTTATTGCTAACATAGCAGACATGATGAAAATGCAACTGGAAACCGCCGACTATGAGGATAATATTTTTGGATTTTACACTAATAAATTTGGATATGATATAATCAATGCTCCCAAGATTGATGTCACTTATGATAGAATGATGAAGGATTCTAATTGGTTTCATCCACAATACTATCATTATTATTTCGTCCACACGAAAGATGATAGACCACATCACATACTGCATAAATTATTTTACGCTAGAAAGGGTCAGAACTGATGCAAGCAGATATACACATTTTTCATCATGTCGGTCAGGTGAATAACTGGGATTTTGTTTTACAAGAACAAATACACGCAATGCAGATAAGTGGATTGGTGTCTGCATGTAAATGTATACATTTTGGAATTTCTGGAAATCGTCTCCTGACATCTATGCCGTCAAACTCTACGGTAAAATTCTTTCCACAGATAGTGGACGAAAAAGAAACATTAAAAATGGTTAGAGATTTTTGCAAAAACAATCCCAACACCAAGATTTTTTACATACACACCAAAGGAGTCACGAAACAGAAAATTTCTGTAAATTCTTGGAGACTCTATATGGAGTATTTTTGTGTTCATAAGTGGAAAGATTGTGTTTCTGATTTAAATACTCACGATTGTGTGGGTTCTTTGTGGGCTGATGCTACATCAAATTATCCTTCTCACTTTTCTGGT
>SXGS01023508.1_pt1 | contig 19310 bp, 16 predicted proteins | sample 3174681 | NCBI WGS metagenome assembly SXGS01 (sample SAMN11356861, study PRJNA531348) | freshwater metagenome | isolation source: freshwater sample F1-80 | place: China: Fuxian Lake, Yuxi | collected 2017-12-25 | reverse complement strand
GGCATCATGAACATCATGCTCGTCTCCGTGGCGGAACGCACCCGGGAAATCGGCATCCGCCGGGCCATCGGCGCCCGCCAGACGGACGTGCTCCAGCAGTTTCTGGTAGAGTCGCTGGTCATGTGCTCCCTCGGCGCCCTGCTGGGGATCGCGTTCGGCCTCGTGGGCTGCTGGGTCGGCGCCAGCCAGGCGGGGTGGCCGATTCAGGTCACGGCGTTCTCTCTGTGCGCATCGTCCGCCTGCGCCGTGCTGACGGGCCTCTTCTTCGGCATCTACCCTGCCCGGCGCGCCGCCATGCTGTCTCCTCTCGAAGCTCTCCGCCACGAATAGCGCCGGCAGTCGAGGAAAGAGTGAAGAAGAGTGAGGAGGGAGGGTCGTGGGGCCGGCCTCTCCCTCTTTCCTCACTCCTCAGCACTCTTTCCTCGACTGTGGGGAGGCCGGACGTTCACTCTCTCCGCACTCCCCGGCACTCTTTCCCCGACTGCCGGAGGACGTTGTCGGGCTATAACTACCGACGAGCAGACAGGGCAGCGGTGTGAGGCGTGAATGGGAGGCAGGGCGCTCCCTCTTGCGCCGCTCATCTGCACTCTGCCCTCGGGTGACGGAGGAGATCGCAGTGGCTGACCAGGGCTGTACCGGAGTGAATCGGCGCACCTTTCTCGCCGATGTGGGGATGGGCTTCACCGGACTGGCGCTCGGAGCGTTGCTCAACAGCGAGGGGATCGCCCGGGCATCCACCGCGGGCTCCGCCGCCGGGGCGCGCGGCCCGCACCATGTTCCGCGTGTGAAGACCGTGATCTGGCTCTTCATGGTCGGCGGGGTCAGCCACGTGGAAAGTTTTGACCCCAAGCCAGAACTCACCACCCACGGAGGGAAGACGATCGCCGAGTCTCCGTTCGCGGCAGTGGAGAAATCCCCCTACATCAAGGAAAACCTGCGCGAGTTCATCGCCGGTCGCAAGATCTACCCGAAGATTTTCCCGCTCCAGGTGGGATACCGGAAGCGGGGACAGAGCGGGATCGAGGTGTCGGACTGGTGGCCGCACGTCGGCTCCTGTGTAGACGACCTCGCCATCGTCCGCTCGATGTGGACGACGGACAACGACCACGGCGCGCAGTTGCAATTCCACACGGGACGCCATGCCCTCGAAGGGGGGTATCCCACCGTCGGCTCCTGGATCCATTACGGGCTGGGCACGTTGAACGAGAACCTGCCGCAGTATGTCGTGCTCGGCAATCCCCTCGCCGACTGCTGCGGCGGCGTGATGGGGCACGGGGCACACTACCTGGGGCCTGAGCACAGCGGGGTGCGCCTGAATGTGGACCCGGCGAACCCCCTGCCGTTCGGCTCCCCCGGGACAGATCGGTTTCTGGAGGAACAGCAGGCGGAGTTCTCTCTCGTCGAACGCCTGAACCGCCTCTCGGGCATCCGTTACCCGGACGATCCCGCCCTCCGGGCGCGCATCAAGTCCTACGAACTGGCGTTCCGAATGCAGACCGCCATTCCCGAGGTGATGAAACTGAACCAGGAGGAGGCGGGCCTGCGGAAACTGTATGGGCTGGATCGCGAAGTGACTCGGCCGTTCGGGGAGCTCTGCCTCGCGGCCCGACGGCTGGCCGAGCGCGGCGTGCGCTTCATCCAGGTCTACCACGGCAGCAACGGCGGCGCGGGAGCCTGGGATGCGCATCGCAACCTCCGTGCTGGACACGCGGCCCTCTGCGACCAGGTGGACCAGCCGATCGCCGCGCTCCTGAAGGACCTCAAGCGCCGGGGGATGCTGGATGAAACTCTGGTTGTCTGGGCGACCGAGTTCGGCCGCACGCCCGGCGCCGAAACCGGAGACGGCCGGGACCATCATCCCTACGGATTTTCCGTCTGGCTCGCCGGCGGCGGCATCCGCGGGGGCACCGTCCACGGCAGCACCGACGAGCTGGGCTTCCACGCGGTGGAGGACCGGCACTATGTAACCGACATCCACGCCACCGTCCTGCAATTGCTGGGACTGGACGCACACCGCATGGAAATTCCCGGGCGGAAGCGCTTGGAGGTGGATTTTGGAGAACCGATCCGGGGAATTCTCTCCTGAAATGAAGATTACCAACGTCAAGACCTTCCTGGTCAATCCGGGGGTTGCCAAGAACTGGCTGTTCGTCAAAGTGGAGACCGACGCCGGGATCCACGGCTGGGGGGAATGCTACACCCAGGCGGATCGGGACCGCTCCATCGAGTCGCACGTCGAGCAGTTGTCGCGCTACCTCGTGGGCCGAGGCCCCACCGAGATCAAGCACTTCACCTACTCGGCCTACACGGACTTCGCCTCCAAGCGGGGGGCGATGGATTTCTACTCGGCGCTCAGCGGTCTGGAACTGGCGCTGTGGGACATCGTGGGCAAGGCGCTCCGCACCCCGGTGTACGATCTGCTCGGAGGTCCCTGCCGGGACCGGGTCCGCGTCTATGCGAACGGCTGGGCAGGAAAGGCGCCCGCCGAGTCGGCAGAGGCGGCACGACGCCTGGTGGATACCGGCTTCGAAGCCATGAAGTTCGATCCGTTCCCCGGCCCCTGGCGACCCATTCTTACGCCACAGGAGGAACGCGAGACGCTGGAGCACGTGCGCGCCGTCCGCGAAGCGGTGGGGCCGGACGTGGAACTGCTGATCGAAGCCCACCGCCGCCTGGCGCCGTTTCAGGCGATCAAGATGGCGCACATGCTGGAGGAATTCCGGCCCTTCTGGTATGAGGAGCCGGTCTCGGCCCGCAACCTGGATGCCCTTGCCGAGGTGCGGCGCGCCGTGCTCATGCCGGTCGTGACGGGCGAGGAACTGTACACCAAGACGGAATTCCGCGAGGTCTTCGAGAAGCAGGCCGCCGACATCCTCAACCCGGACATCTGCGTCTGCGGCGGTCTTCTGGAACTGAAGGAAATCGCCGCGATGGCCGAGCCGTATATGGTCGCCATCGCCCCCCACAACTACAACAGCACCTCCGTCGGGCTCGCCGCCACCGTGCAGCTCTGCGCCATGATCCCGAACTTCCTCATCACGGAGTATTTCGTGAACTTCGAGGAAGAAAGCGACGCCATCTCGCGCGAACCCCTCCGCCTGGAGAACGGCTACATCCGCCTGCCGACCGAACCGGGCCTGGGAGTGGAACTGGACGAAGAGGAACTCCTCCGCCGCCCCTACCGCAAGTTTCTGAAACGCGGCCTGCGTCAGTACTACGAAGAAGGGCCGTAGGCCGGATCCGATCCCCCCACCCCGCGCGCAACTCCCCACTGCGTCGATGCGCCCGCGCGTACAAAAATAGCAGACGCGAAAACGGGCCCTGCTCACTCCCACGCTGAGCAGGGCCCGTCACTCTCTTGCCGGGGTCCGGCGGGTGATGTGCTCCCGGTAGGGCGCGGCCGAACGGCTAGTTGACCGCTCGCTCCATGCCTGCCGTGTTGCAACTGCCGTCCCCATTGGGCCGAGCGGCAGAGCGCGGCGACCAGGTCGGGCCATCGCAGAGACCGGCAAACTGACCGCTGCTCGTGAGCGTCTTGACGTGGCCGTCCATGAACGCGACGACGTTGGCATCGCGGTGCATGTAGTTCGGGTCACCCGGCCTCACGGTCTCCCACGGCGCGACAAAGCAGCGCATCACACGCTGCTCCGAGGGCCGAGCCTGGAAGGCCAGAGTCATCGGCATCGGCGGCGCCTGCGTAAAGGGACCGCCCGGCATACCCAGCAGTCCGCCCGGTACGGCAGTCACCGTGTAAGCCTGCGTCACCGGGAACTGCCTTCCGGGCGGGAACAGGCTGAAGTTCTCCTTGGTGAACTTGTACGAAGTCCCGTAGGCCTGCCAGATCCTGGCTCCCGACGGCACCATGAAGCCGCCCGCCGTGTTGGCGCCGCCGTAGGCGGTGAAGCCGGCATCATTTGGGCACCGGAACACGTCCTGATTCTTCACGTACGGCATGATCTGCCAGTGCACGCCGAACTGGGATGCCCCATACACGCGTGCTATCTCCGGGCCGATCTGGCTCTTGCCCGATACAGAGAGCGGCATCGCCTCGTCATAGTCCTGGACATACTGGATGATCCCCATCATGAACTGCTTCAGATTGCTCTGGCACGTTGACTTGCGGGCGGCCTCGCGCGCCTGCGCAAAGACGGGGAAGAGAATTGCAGCGAGTATTGCTATTATTGCAATAACCACGAGCAGTTCGATGAGGGTGAAGCCGGTGCGGGCGCGGCGTGCCATGGATGAGTCTTCCTGTGGATTAACCGAGTCCCGGTGATTCGGGATCAGGGTACAGGATAGGTCCCCAGGATTAACGACTTCTGAACTACAGACTAAACGAGACCCGGTACCGTCAAAGAACGCGCCACGAACACCGCGCCCTGCACGGGCGCCGTCCACGACGCCCCCACTTCTCGAGTTCCTACACCCTACACCCCACATCCTGCACCCTACTTACCCTCCCAGTGCCCGGTACAGGGCCAGTCCTTCCCGGACTAGGCGCGGCGCGTCGGCAGGGCGACCCCGGGCAAGCTGGGCTAGAGCGCGGGTGAGGCCCCGGTGCAGGCAGGCGGCACGGACTCCCAGGGCGCCGGGAAAGCCATACCAGCGGTGGAAGAAGCGGTAGCGATCCTGCCAGAGCCGGCGTTCCTTCCAGGGCGCGGTGTCCACCGAGGCGCTGCCGTGGTGGAGCACCAGCGGTGTGGGAAGATAGAGGATCTGCCCGCCCTGCGCGCGCAGCTTGCGGCAGTAGTCCACGTCATTGTAAAAGAGAAAGAGCGAGGGATCCATGCCGCCGACGGCGGCGTGGGCGGCGCGGCGGACGACCAGGCACGTGGTCTGGGTGGTGGCGACCGGTTGCACTCGGGTGAAGTCGAAGTCCGGCAGCATCCACTGCCGAAATGGAGGCCGCTGGGGAAAGAGGAGATGCCAGCCGGAGTCCCGCAACCAGGCCATCAACAGAGTGTGCTCCGGGGAGAGGAAGGGCTGGGGGAGCCCGTCCAGACCGAGGTTGCAGGGAGTGACGGCCGCCGCCTCCGGGTGAGCGGCGAGAGCGGCCAGGCAGCCGGCCAGGGTGTCCGGGTAGACCTCAGCGTCGGAGTTCAGCAGGCACACCGCGGCGCCCCGCGCATCGGCCAGACCCAGGTTGTTGGCGGCGGCATAGCCGATGTTCTGCTCCCGGCGCAGCCAACGCACATCCGGGAAGCGCGCACGCACGGGCGCCAGGTCTTCCGGCGACGCATTGTCCACCACGGTGGCTTCCCAGGTGGCGCCGACGGACCCTCTCAGGCTCGCCAGGCAGCGCTCCAGCAGATCGGCGCGGTTGTAGGCGGGGATGACGATGGACACGTCGGGGCGGGTGCCTGCGCGGACGGTGGGGGCCGGCGGGACGCCGGTGCTCCCGGGGGAGAGGGTGGGGGCCGGCGTCCCGCCGGCAGTCGCGGGACGGTCGGCGGTACCGGCCGCAGTACCCGCGGCGGGCGTGGAGAAGACCGGCGGGGCGCCGGTGCTTCCAGCAGACGCGACGCTTTCGGAAGCGGCACTCACGGTGAGTGGTGGGCGTCCGCCAGGTAACGGTCCACGACCTCGGCGGGGTCGCCATCCATGCGGATGCGTCCCTGCTCCATCCACACGGCGCGTGTGCCGACTCGGGTCACGTCCGTCATCTCGTGGGAGACAAACAGGATCGTCCGCCACTCCCGCTTCAGTTGCTCAATGCGGTCGAAGCACTTCTCCTGAAACGACTCATCTCCGACCGCCAGGGCCTCATCCACCAGCAAGATCTCCGAATCGGTGTGGATCGCGACGGAGAAACCGAGGCGAGCCTGCATGCCGGAACTGTAGGTGCGGAGCGGCGCATCCACGAAGTCACGCAGCTCCGCAAACTCGACGATGGAGTCTTCTCGCTCGGAAACTTGGGCGCGCGTCAGACCGAGGATCACGCCGTTCAGCATGATATTCTCCCGTCCGGTCAGATCGGGATGGAACCCCGCCCCCAGTTCCAGCAGCGGCGCGACGCGGCCCCGCACCTCCAGCGTACCGCACGTGGGGAGATAGATCCGCCCCACCAGGCTGAGAAAGGTGCTCTTTCCAGATCCGTTCCGGCCCACCAGCGCCACCGCCTCGCCCGGACGGACGGCCAGATCCAACCCCCGCAGCGCCTCCACCACCCGGGTCTTCCGCCGCATCCCAGAAAGCACCATCGCCTTCAGTGAGCCCTGATAGAGAGAGAGCTTGAACTGCTTGTGCAGATCGTGTGCCTCAATGATTGGAGCTTCAGCCATCCTGCATCCCTCATCCCAGGAGTGAATTCCTGGGCTATTCACGCCCGCTCCGCCAGCTTCCACTTTTGGGTGTTGAAGTAGCGGAGGCCGAGGAGGACGATGAGCGTGGAAGTGAGGAGCGCGATCGCGAGAAACCCCCATTCGGTTGCCCCCATCGGCTGTGTGGGGACCCTGCTGCCGGGCATGATCTCGGGCTGAAGGGTGAGCTTGCGGAACGCGGTCAGCAGGCCGGAGAGCGGGTTCAGCATGTAGAGGTTGTAGATGAGATCCCCCTTCGGACCCGGGATCTTCTCCTTGATCATCTCTGGGAAATACATCACCGGCACTAACCAGTACATGACCTTCAACAGGCTGTCGGCGATGTAACGCATGTCTTCAAAGTGGAGCGTCCAGACCGAAACAAAGAGACTGATTCCGGTGACCAGCAGCACCAATCCCAGAATCGGGATCGGGAGCAGGAATGCAGTGGGAAGAATCGGGAAGTCGGGAGGGTGCCCCTGCAAGTGGCCGACCAGCGGCAACACCAGGAGGTACACCAGAAAGACTGAGGTCGAAAGTAAAAAGTGGATGAGATTGGCACAGACGAAAGAGAGCGGTACAAGTTCGCGGGGGAAATAGGTCCGCCGGATCAGGTTGTAATAGAACAGCAGCGATGGGCTCGCATCCATAATTCCCGTACTGAAAAAGAGCCAGGGCAGCATCGCACAGAGTACATACGCGCTGTAGTTCTTCGAGTCGGAACCGAGCATGAACTCAATGGCGAAGGTGATCGTGAGCACCTGCACGAGCGGATTGACGAGCGACCAGATGAACCCGAGCGCCGAGTTCTTGTAGCGTGCTTTCAGATCTCGCTGCACGAGAATCAGCAAGAGCTCACGATAGCGCCAAAGTTCGGTCAGTGACTCCGCCAGGGTATTGCCGTTGCTGCGAGGTGCAGACGTCGCGCTCCTCAAGGTCATCTCGCCATAAGCCCTTTCTGACGCCGGCCTAGCTGGTATGAGGCGCTTGGACCAGACCCGGATCTCCCCAGCGGGTCCGGCGTTCCTCCATCTGCTCCAGCATACGCGCGGCCTCCGCGGCACGTTCGGCGCCCTCTGCCTTGCCCGCCATCGCCGCCTGGAATCGCTCCAACTCCGGCTGGATGAACTCGAGGGCTTCCTCCGGCCGATCCACCGAGTGCACCCAGTCAAAGTCTCCCGGCGAGACGAGCCGGTTCCCAAGCAGTTGCACCTGCATCCACTCGATCAGTCCATCCCAAAACTTGCGCCCGAGCAGCACCACCGGCCGCCGTTCGATCATGCCGACCTGTATCAGTTGCCACACGTAGGTCAGTTCCAGGAGGGTGCCGACCCCGCCGGGAGCGACGATCACCGCGTGCGACAGGCGCATGAACTCATCGAGGCGACTGGAGAAACGTTTGTGCTCGCTCTTGATATCGAGGTGACGATTCGCCAACTCCTGCGAGCGGGGCAGCGCGATGGTCAGGCCGTAGGAAACTCCCTGCCCGTGGGTCACTTCCTTCAATCCCCGGTTCGCCGCTTCCATCAACCCCGGCCCGCCCCCCGTCACGACATCAATGCTCAACTCGGCCAGCATCCGGGCCATCTCGCGCACGGTGTCGTAGACCGGGTCCTCGGGCCGCATGCGGGCGGAGCCGAAGATGCAGACGCGGAAGCGGTCCTTCTCGAGCTGCTTCAGTTCGGCTTCGAGACGGAAGTACTGCTCAAGAGTGAACTGGATCCGTTCACGAACATCGGGTATGGTGGCCATGAGGTCTGTGGTGTTAGCTACGGAAGGTAGCGCCGGGGAAGTTCCGCCCCGGCCACCGGATCCAGTTTCCCGAGACGGCACATCTGGTAGACGTTGATGCGAAAGTCGGGGCAGGTGCTCACCAGCAGGTAGGCATCGGTGGGCGTGAACCCGTACTCGGTGATGAGCCAGTCCATCAGGTGGTAGGTCGCCGTCTCCACGGCATAATCGAGGGGGCGGGCCGCATAAACCGCGACGATGGAATCCGGCTTCTCGATGCGCATCCAGGGAATGCGCTTGTTCTTCTTCAGCCGCATGCGGAGTCGGACCGTCGCTTTCGTTTCCGCCGCCGTGCCGGTAAACTCGGTGTCGCCCTGGCTGGCATGCACGTCGCCGAGGTAGAACAGCGCACCCGGGTGGAACACCGGCAGCAGGATCCGGTTGCCCGGAGCGGCATCGCGGATATCCAGGTTGCCGCCCCATACGCCCTGCCCATCGCCGCTGGTGGTCACCTCGCGGTCCGGCGCGACCCCCAGGGTCCCAACGAACGGGGTGATCGGCCAGGAGATCCGGTCATTGAAGCGCAGGGTGCCGTCCCGCGTGGTCCCGCTCGGACCGGGCGCGTGGTCAAAGATGCGCGTTGTGTAGTCGCTGGAGAGTTCGGGCCACCGGGTGGATTCGCCGAGCGGTCCCCGGCGCGGGCCGACGGCAATCCAGGAGAAGTCTTCCACCGTGATCGTTTCGAGTTCGACGATGAGCAGGTCTCCCGGCTCAGCGCCCTTCACGTAGACGGGCCCGCCGATGGGGTTCGTCAGCGGGGGGGAACGGTGAAAACCAGGTCGGCGGGCCGGAAGCGCGGGTTCCCCGGCGCGGGTAAAATAGCCGGTGCTGGCGTCGTAGGTCTCGATTTCGAAGGTCTCGCCCGGCGCCACGCTGAGGAGCGGTTCGTCTTCCCAGTCAAAGGCGTACTTGCGGGCCTGTTCTCGTTCGATGCGCTGCATTTTGGGGTGTCGAGTCTCAGGAGTGGGGCTCAGGCCGGGGGAACTCGGGCGTCAGGTGCGAAAACAGATCCGATCGCCGGCCGGAAGAAGTCTGGCACGCCTGGGCGCAGACGTCAACCGGATTCCATCGGGAGCCACAAGGCAGCGCCCTGCCGCCGGGACCAAGCACTGCACCGGGCTCATTGAGTATCGCAGAGAACGAATCGCCGCTGCGCGGCCCAACGAGATGACCGTGGCCCGATTCCCTGTGGGGAATTCGGCTCCTCCCATCTCCTCTTCGTCCTATGCAGTGCATCGGCGCGGCGGGAACGGGGTTGGCGGCGTCACACCCTCCCCGCGTAGGCGCGCAGTACTTCCTGCACGGCTTCTGACCCGCACACATCCGCCTCTCGTGGTGCGGACGCGCCAGCAGCAAGCAGCAGGGCAACCGTACGGGGATAGTCCCCGTCGGGATTGCCGAAGAAGCGCGAGCCGTGCATCGCCCAGTGCAACGGCAGCGCCTGAAACGCCCCGCACCGGAGGTTCACGCACGGGTCGTGGGCCAGCAGCACGCGCACCACGCCCGCGTGCCCATACCAGCAGGCCCAGTGGAGGGGCGTGCCGCCCAATTCACCCGGCATGCCGGGGTTCGCTCCTGCTGCCAGGAGGGCCATTGCCAGGTCGGGAAGGTTGCAGCGCGCAGCGGCGTGCAGGGACGCCGTCGGCAGGCCGGCGGTCCCAGCCGTGGACGGCACTTCCGTTCCGGACACTTCGCCGCCGGCCCTGGTGGCCGCCGGTCCGGGCTCCGCCGGCCGGAGGAACCCCACGACCGCCCGGTCCACCCCTGTGCCCACACTCCATCGCGACTGTGCCATCTGCCGGGTCCTTTCATCCCCACGTTCAGATGTCGGCCCGACCGGGCGTGGACAACGAGGAAGTTTCGCCGCCGATCAGGCCTCGGGGGAAAACGGCGTTCCGGGCTCCACTCCGTCGCGCAAGATTTCCTCGATGTCCGCCACGCGCGCGGCAGCCACATCCGGGTTGCCCAGCACCCGGGGCGCGGTCAGGCGGCGGCCGCAGTCCGGGCAATTCACGCCGGACGCGAGGGTCTGGGTCACGCAGGACTGCACCTGGAGATCGCAATCATTGCACGCGACCCAGATCATCTGCTTGACATAGATGCTGCCGGGCGGGGTCAGGTCCGGGTCCACCGGTTCCGGTTCGTGCCCCCAGCGCGTCTGGCGGGTGTACTCATTGCGCATGGGTCAGAGTTGCTCCGCCATTTCGTCCTCTTCGCGCAGAATCCGCTGAAGCCACTCCTCCGGCTCGTCGGAAGCCGGGAGCAGCATGTCCTCACAGCGGGGGCAGCAGAGCCCCCGAAACAGAATCTGTGCGACCATCGCGTGGACCTGAATCTCACATGCCGCACAGGGCGCCCAGGTCATCTGGCGCACAAACGGACTTCCCGCTGCGTAGTCTTCCGGATCCACGCGCTCCGGTTCGGCCGACCAGGTGGCTTGAGGTTCCATGGTGTTGACGGGCGATCACAGGGACGTACGGCGGCGACCACGACGACCCACGACGGACGATCAACGGGGATCGCCCTCCACGAGCGCAGGTTGGGGTGCAGGGAGTCGACTCCATCAGGCGATGCGCACCAGGATACAATTCCCCCTCATCGGGGTGAATCTCCTTCCCTGCTGTTGAAGGTGGGGTACGACTACAGAACCGGGCAGGGATGCAGATGAGCAAACGGCATCGCGCTTCCGGGTGCGCCACTCAAATCTACCATTGACGGTAGCAGTCCGCCCCGTCTATACTCAACGTCTATGCCCCAGACTGACTCCACCCGCCGCTTCGTTCCCCGGAAGACCGGAGACGCAAGCCCACTCGGCCACCTTGAGACCGCTGTGATGGATGTGATCTGGGCGGCTCCGGGGGCCGTGCAGGTGGGAGACGTCCACGCCGGGCTCCAGCCGGACGCACGGGGCGCCTACAACACGGTGAAGACGACGATGGAGCGGCTGGCGGAGAAGGGCATCCTCTCTCGGACCAGGCAGGGGAAGGCCTACCTCTACCGCGCAGCCGTCACCCGGGATGAGTTGGAGCGACGGATCGTCTCGAATGCGCTGCACCGGCTGGTCGAGCAGTTCCCCCAGGCGGTAGCGTCTTTTTTCGCCCAACCGGAGCTAGCTCTCTCCGAGGATAAGCTCGCGCTCTTGATGGAAGCCGTCGAACGGCGCCGGGAGCATCCGAATGGCTGACCTGCACCCCGTCCTTCTCTGGCTCGCCTCCGTCTACGCCGCCGCCGGGGTAGGGGTGCTGTCCGCTCTGCTGATCCGCGCCTGGACCCGACGACCCGGCCGGGTGGTGACCCTGCTCGAGGCCGCGTGGTGCGCGTTGCTGCCGCCGCTGGCGGTCTTGCTGCTGCCCCTGTCGGCATTGGACCCGCACCTCACCCAATTACCCGAGATGCACGCGGCGTGGCACCGCTGGGAGCAGGTGGTCCACAGGGGTGCGGTCACGCACGGGGCGCTGCATGCCGCGAACGCCCTCCTGCTTCTCGCCGGCGTGTTCTTCCTGGCGCGGACGGTCTACGCAGTGACCCGGATGCACGCTTTTGCGGTCGCAGTACGGTCCGCCGCCCGGCCCCAGGCGGCGCAGATCGCCGGCGCCCCTCTCTACAGCGTTCCTTCGGCCCGACCTCTGTGCTTTACGATGGGGCTGCTCCGGCCTGCCGTGTATGTGACCACGAGCCTGCAGGAGCACCTGTCGCCGCGGGAGCAGGAAGCGATGCTTGCGCACGAAGGCGCGCACATCCGCCGGAGAGACGGTCTGACACGGGTGTTCCTGTCCCTGTTCTATGCCCTGTTCCCTTTTCCGGGAAGCAGCCTGCTTCTGCAGGACTGGCATCAAGCTGCCGAACGAGGCTGCGATGCCGAGGCGGCCTCGCGGATCGGTAGTGCTCCGGACGTGGCGGCGGCGTTGATCCGGGTCGCACAGGCGATGACGCGATCAACCACCGCAGTGCCGGGCAGCGTCTGCTTTGCCGACTTCGGGGATGACATTGAGGGCCGGGTCCAGGCACTGCTCGCCCTGACCGCATCTCCTCCGCGCGCCCTGCCCACGCGCCCCGTGCTTTTGGGGCTGGGGCTCCTGCTCACGGCCAGTTCCTGGCTCTACCACATCGTGGAGCTGTTCGCCCGCCATTGATCTCCAGCACACGCCTGCCGCCGCGTGGGAGCCGCCGTAAATGCTACTGTCAATCGCAGAAATCACCAGTGGAGTCCCGCATGCGCGGAGCTAGCCCAGGCCACCTGGTCCGGCTCGTCCTCACCACGCTCGTCGCAGCCGCCTCGGGCGATGCAGCACAGACGCTCGGGACGGCCCTGACGGCGGAGGAAGCGGTGCGACTCGCGCTGGTGCAGAGCCCGGCGGTGACGGCGGCGCGCAGCCGCCTCGAAGCCGCCTCGGCCGGAGTGCGGGGCGCTCGCACGCCGTTCAACCCGCAAGGAGAGGTGGCTCCCGGGGTCGGGTTCACGAACGGCAACGCGCTGCTCTCCCAGCAGTTCGACATCGGGGCGCGGCGTGCAGCCCAGACGAGGGCGGCCACCGGGGTCCGGGCTGCGGCTCAAGCGGAGCTGGACCTGGCGCGTCTCCAGGCAGCGGCCGGCGCCCGGGCGGCCTACTATGACCTGGTGCGGGCGCGGGCGGTGGAAGCGGCCGCTTCCGATGCCGCAGTTCTGGCCCGCCAGATCCGCGACGCCGTCCGGCGGCGGGTTGAGATCGGCGAGGCCCCGATGGTGCAGGCGACCCGCGCCGACATTGAGGTCGCGCGGGCCGAGCAGGATGTCACCCGGGCACAGGGCGAGGTGCGGGGCCGGCTGGCGGCACTCAACCTGCTGCTGGGACGCCCGGCGGAGGCGCTGCTCACCCCGTCGGAGGCGCTGGCGGTGCCGGAGACGCCCGCCGGGACGGCGGACCTCGTGGAACAGGCGCAGCGCCGGCGGCCCGAACTCAGCGTGGTACGGGGTCTCATCGAAGCCCGCCGCGGTGACGTGGCGGTCGCCCGCGCCCAACGTCGCCCCGAGCTGTTTGCAGAACTCGCTGCGGACGGGTGGAGCCTCGACCGAAATCCGTTTCACAGCCGCAACCTGGGATTCCAGGCGCGATTGAGCTTCCCGCTCTTCGATCAGGGGCGGCTCCGTGCGGGGGTAGACCAGGCCCGGGCCGGAGTCCGGGAGCAGGAGGCGGAACTGGCCGCCACCTCACAGATGCTCGGCATTGAGATCCAGCGAGCCGCTGCGGAACTCGCCGCGGCCCGGGAGGTGGCCCTGAACTACCAGACGGCGATCCTGCCGCGCACGCAGGACCTGCTGCGGGCGACGCGGGCCGGCTTCGACATCGGGCTGGCGTCTTTTCTGGAAGTGCTGGAAGCCCAGCGCCTGGCGCGGCTGACGCAGACCGAGTACCTGAACGCTCTCTTCGAGGCCATGCGGGCCCGCATCGCCCTGGACCGTGCGCTCGGCGCCATCCCGGGCCTGGCTCCGACCGCACCTGGGCCCTCCGACCCGGGACGGAGTCCCCGGAGATGAGGCGACAACCTGGACGCAACCTGCTGCTCGCCATACTGGGCGTATTCCTGCTGGTCCCGGCTTCCGCCGGCGCCCAGGAGGAAGAGACGGGCCATCTGCACGGCCCCGATGGGCGCCACATCGCCATCGCGGAGACGTTCGGAGCATCGGTCGGGAAGAGCATCCTCTCCCACCACAACCTGATGATCACGGATACCAGGAAGTTCAGCATCGCCAGGGCGGGCGCCGTGGTCGAGGGCTGCGACGTCCACTCGGTCATTCACAAGAAGGGCGACCCTAAGGCGGTAGTGCATCGGGAGCACAACACCTTCGAGCCGGAGAACGGCGTCTACGGCTCGCACATGATGTATCGCGAGCCCGGCGAGTACGTGATCATCGAGAACGTCACTCTGCCCGGCGGGACAACGTACACCCTGGAGTTCCCCATCTGGGTGCCCGGGCCGACCCGCGGTAAAGAGCCGCGTGGCGGCACCTCGCCGCTGCTCGTCGGAATCGGCGCCGGGGTGGTGCTCGTGGTGGTTGCTGTCGCATTCGTTCTGGGCCGCCGCAGCGGGCTCCAGGCGGCATCCGGACTTTCGGTCCTGGCCCTGATCGCGGGGCTGGGGCCGTGTTCCCCCACCCGTGCCCAGGAGGAAGAGACGGGCCACATGCACGGCCCGGACGGACGGCACATCGCCGTCGCGGGAACCTTCGGAAGCAGGCCCGGCGATCCCCTCAAGGCATTCCTCGGCCCAAATCGGGAGATCGAGGCGTTCCAGGCGAAGGGCCAGTACCGCTTCCGCCTCTCGATTGAGGACGAGGAGATGGCCCCGCCGGACCCGGACGTTGTCTCCCTGGCCCCTGCGGCGGCCAGGGCGGTCGGGATCGAGGTGGTTACGGCAAAGAGCCGGCCGCTGGGCGGAGGGCTTTCGACGACCGGGCAGGTGCGCCCGAACCCGAACGGCCAGGTAACCGTGAACTCCCGCTTCGGCGGGCGCGTCGTGCGGATGAACGTCACGCCGGGCCAGAGAATCCCGCGAGGGCACGTCGTTGCGGTGCTCGACAGCACCGAGATCGCGGAAGCGCACGCGGCGTTGGGCAGGTCGCAGTCCGAGCAGCGGCAGGCGGAAGCGGTCCGGGCCAGAGCCCGGGCGCTCGTCCGCGGGATGCAGGCGCTGGCAGCGGAGGCGACCGCCGGCCTGGAACGCTTGCAGGCGCAGCGCGGGGAGTCCGAGGCGGAAGTGGAGCGCGCCCGCGCGGAGCTGGAAGCGTCGCGCGGGAAGGCGGAGAACGCCCGGAAGACCCTCGCCCGGCAGCAGCAGCTCGCCGCTGCGGGCGCCTTTGCGCAGGGTCCGGTCGAGACCGCCCGCGCCGCCGTGGCGGAAGCGGAAGGAGAGCTGCGGGAGGCGCAGACCGTATTGGCGAACTACGAGGCCCAGGCGCGGCGGATGGAGCTGGGCATCAAGGACGGTGTGGTCGCCCGCAGGGACCTGGAAGCCGCCCAGACGGCGGCGTTGCAGGGGCGGACGCGGGTAAGCACCGCCGAACGGCAGCTCCGGATCGTCTGGACCGCACTCACCCGCGAGGAGCGGATCCAGCGAGAAAACCTGCGGGACGCCCGCGAGGTCCAGGCCGCGCAGGCCGAGCTCGAAGGGGCACAGCTCGGCATCAAGTTCGCGGAGGCGGGCGTCACCCGGCAGCAGAAGGCGGTCCTGGCGGCGGAAGCCCTCGTGGCGGCGCAGCGCCGGGCCGTGGAGTCCGCGCGGGCGCAGATCCAGTCCACCCAGAGCGACGTCCGGGGCGCGGACGCCGCTGCGAATGGCGCCGCACAGGCGGTCCGCTCGGCATTGAATCGGCTCCAGTTGCTGGGCGCCCGTCCGGGTGGGAGCAACCAGGGTACCATTGCCGCGCCCATCGCGGGAACGGTCACGACCCGACCGGTCACTATCGGCCAGATGGTGGCGGCCGGAGAGGCACTGGCCACAGTCCTGAACACCGAATTGGTATGGGTGGAGAGTGACGTGTTCGAGATGGATCTGCCGCGCATCCGCGTCGGCCGGCGCGTGTCCATCGGGGCGGATGCGGCGCCGGGGCGTATCTTCGGGGGGACCATCAGCTATATCGGAGGCGAGGTCAACCCCGATAGCCGCGCCGTCCGCGTACGGACCGCAGTCAGCAACCCCGGCGAGGTGCTCAAGCCGAACATGTTCGTCCGGGTGATCATCGCGTCGGGGGGAGGGACGGCGGTGACGATCCCGCTGGCGGCACTCCAGGAACAGGGAGGCGAGCAGGTCGTTTTCGTTGCGGAGTCGGCAGACGGCTACCGCCGGCGCGTCGTCCGGGTCGGTCCGGTGCTCGGAGACCAGGTGGTCATCGAGTCCGGCGTGAAGCCGGGGGAGCGGGTAGTGACTCAGGGCTCCTATCAGCTCCTGGCGAAGGCCAGGAAGTAGGCCGATGCTCAATCGGATCATTCAGTTCAGCATCAAGAACCGCTTCCTGGTGGTCTGCGCTGCAGCGCTCCTCCTGGCGTACGGAGCCGGCGTGGTGGCCCGGATGCCGGTGGACGTGCTCCCCGACCTGAACCGGCCCGTGGTGACGATCCTCACAGAAGCGCATGGACTGGCTCCGGAAGAGACGGAGGCGCTGGTGTCCTTCCCCATCGAGACGATGATGAACGGCGCAAGTGGCGTGGAGCGGGTCCGCTCCGCCTCCAGCGCCGGCCTCTCCATTGTCTGGGTCGAGTTCGACTGGGGAACCGACATCTTCCGCGCCCGCCAGATCGTGAACGAGAAGCTGCAACTCGCCCGGGCGCGGATCCCGGGGGATACCGTCCCGGCGCTCGGGCCCATTTCCTCGATCATGGGCGAGATCATGCTCATCTCCCTCTCGGGCGGCCACGGCGCCGGGGGTGAGAAGGTGACGGAGCCCATTGAGGTGCGCTCCCTGGCGGACTGGGTCGTGCGGCAGCGTCTGCTTGCCATCCCCGGCGTCTCCCAGGTGGTGCCGATCGGGGGCGGCACCAGGCAGTACCAGGTGCTCACCAACCCCGGGCGGCTGCAGCAGTACGGCGTGACGCTGGATCAGCTCACAGAGGCGGTCAGGGGCTCCAACCTGAACACCTCAGGCGGCTTCCTGCAGAGCGGCTCGCGGGAAGCGGTGATCCGGATCATGGGCCGGGCGCGCACCCTGGAGGACATCCGGAGGACGGTGCTCACCGTCCGGAACGGCGTGCCGATCACCGTGGGACAGGTGGCGGAGGTGAAGCTGGGACGCCCCCCGGGGCGCGGCGACGCCAGCGTGAACGGGGAGCCTGCGGTCATACTCTCGATCCAGAAGCAGCCGAACGCGAACACGCTGGAACTCACCCGGGAGATTGACAGGGCGCTCGGTGAGATCCGGACGTCACTGCCCGACGACGTGAGGATCAACCCCGACCTATTCCGGCAGTCGCACTTCATTGAGGCGGCCGTCGGCAACGTCGAGGAAGCGCTCCGGGACGGGGCCATTCTGGTCTTCGTGATCCTGATGCTCTTCCTGCTCAACCTGCAGGCCACGGCCATCGCGCTGACGGCCATCCCGCTCTCGTTCGTCATCGCTATGCTGGTGCTGGACCGTTTCGGCATCAGCGTGAACACGATGACCCTCGGAGGGCTGGCGGTCGCCATCGGGCTGGTGGTGGACGACAGCATTGTGGACGTGGAGAACGTCTTCCGCCGTCTGAAGGAGAACCGTCTCCAGCCGAACCCGGAGCCGCCGCTGGAGGTGATCTACCACGCCAGCGCGGAGGTCCGAAACAGCATCGTCTTCGCCACCCTCATCATCGTGCTCGTCTTCGTGCCGCTCCTGTCGCTGGAAGGCATGGAGGGTCGGGTGTTCATGCCGCTCGGGCTGGCGTTCATCATCGCCCTGGCTGCCTCGCTCCTCGTCTCGCTGACCGTCACGCCGGCACTATGCGCTTGTGTGCTCGCCCACGCGGGTCGGGGCCGGGTGGCGGGCTTCCTGCGACGGTTGCTGCCGGTTCGGCGGCGCGAGAGGACGTCGTCAGCCTGCCGGGAGGACCCCTGGCTCGTCCGGCACCTGAAGCGGCTCGACGCCCCGGTGGTGCGTTGGGCGATCCGACACTCCAACCTGATCATCGCCGGCGCGGCGGGGATGGTCGTGCTGGCGGGGTCGCTCTTCTCCGCGATGGGCCGTGAGTTCCTGCCGCCCTTCAACGAGGGCTCCCTCTCCGTCAGCGCCATCCTCCCTCCCGGCACCGGCCTGGACGAGTCGAATCGCATGGGGACGGCGATCGAGAAGCTGCTGCACACCGTTCCGGAGGTGCAGCACACGGGCCGGCGCACCGGCCGCGCGGAGATGGACGAGCACGCGGAAGGGGTCGGCTACTCCGAGATAGACGTGGGCCTGAAGCGGTCGAACCGCCCGCAGTCGGCCGTCCTCTCCGAAATCCGTCAGAAGATGAACCTGATCCCGGGTGTCGTCATCGCCATCGGCCAGCCCATCTCGCACCGCCTGGACCACCTCTCCTCGGGGGTTCGCGCGGCGCTGGCGGTCAAAGTGTTTGGGCCGGACCTGCACGAGCTCCGCCGGAGAGCGGAAGAAGTCCGGGCCGTGATGGCGGAAGTTCCCGGCATCGTGGACCTGCAGGTAGAGCCGCAGATCGAGGTGCCGCAGATCCAGGTGGAGATCAACCGGGACGCTGCGGCCCACTACGGCCTCACCCCCGCCGTGCTGGCGGAGACCCTGGAGACCGCTTTCAACGGGCACACGGTCTCCCAGATCCTGCAGGGGCAGCGCACCTATGACCTGACGGTCTGGTTCGATGAGGCGTCCCGCAACAACGTGGACGCGATTCGCTCTACCCTGGTAAGCACGCCGGTAGGGCCGCGCATCCCCCTGTCGCAGATTGCCGGCGTGCGAAAGACGACCGGTCCGAACACCATCAACCGCGAGAACGTCTCGCGCCGGATCGTGGTGCAGGCGAACGTTCAGGGGCGTGACCTGAACAGCGTGGTGACGGACCTCCAGGCGCGGATGAAAAGCGCTCAGGCCGGCTGGACGCCGGGGTGCTTCCTGGAGTACGGCGGGCAGTTTGAAAGCCAGCAGGGAGCCATGTCGCGCCTGCTCTTCCTGGGGGTTTTTACGGTCGCGGCGATCTTCCTGGCGCTCTCCATGGCACTGGGCTCGGGGCGCCTGGCGCTCCAGGTGATGGTCAATCTGCCCCTCGCGATGGTCGGCGGAGTGATCGCGGTATTCCTGACCGGTGGCGTGCTCTCGGTGGCGTCGCTGGTGGGGTTCATCACACTCTTCGGCATCGCCACCCGGAACGGGATCATGATGATCTCCCACTACGTCCACCTGATGCAGGAAGAAGGGGAGACTTTCGGGGAGCCGATGATCGTCCGCGGCACGCTGGAGCGGCTCTCACCGGTGCTGATGACGGCACTGGCCGCCGCGCTGGGCTTGCTGCCCCTGGCGCTCTCGGTGGGCCAGCCGGGAAAGGAACTGCTGCAGCCGATTGCCGTGGTGATCCTCGGGGGCCTGATCAGCAGCACACTGCTGGACCAGGTGGTGACTCCGGCGCTGTTCTACCGGGTGGGTGCGAGGGAATTCGGGTGTAGGGTGTAGGGTGTGGGGTGTGGGGTGTAGGGTGTAGGGAGATTAAATAAAAGCAATCTACTGATCACTGATTACTGATCACTGATTACTGATCACTGTTAAGATTC
>SXGS01302828.1_pt1 | contig 19311 bp, 11 predicted proteins | sample 3174681 | NCBI WGS metagenome assembly SXGS01 (sample SAMN11356861, study PRJNA531348) | freshwater metagenome | isolation source: freshwater sample F1-80 | place: China: Fuxian Lake, Yuxi | collected 2017-12-25 | reverse complement strand
TCCGGATGCGGCTCCGGGAATTGCGCCTGTTCTTCCCGGCGCGAGCTCTCCCGACGCGATCGAGGTGCAGAGCAAGCCTGCTTCCGCACCGTTCGGGCTGGCTTTGTCGGGCTTGGGGGAGCAGCACGAGCCTCCGACTGAGGAAGTCGGGTTGCCGCTGCTTGGGCTCGTGGAAGACACAGCGGCTGCGGCGAGCGTGGACGAACTGCCGATCGAATCCCGTGACGCAGCCGATACCGGAGTCACTCAGGGCGACCAGACCATCCTCGAGCCGCCGATCGCATCGGCGGATGCAGGCACGCACGTGGATACCGGGGCGCCGCCGCCGAAGGCTGCGCCCGCGCGCGCAGCCATCAATGCCGGGCTACCCCCGGCATTGATGGCTGCCCTGGCAGAGGCGAAGGCGCTGGGGAGTGCCGGCGACACGCCGGTAGACGCGCCGCGGTCGGACAACGCGCCCCGGGTGACGTCGGCGGATGCGGAGGGCGAGGCGCGGGTGTTCGAGCCCACGGTGGCTGTCGCGCCGTCCCCCGAGGTCGAGATCGAAGCACGTCCGGAGGAGAGCCCGGAGCCCGTCGCGGATCTCCAGGACATCCCGGAGCCGCTCACTGCCGAGGAGATAGGGGACCGGGACCAGCCTCTGTTGGTCCCGGAGACCGAACCTGCACCCGAACCGGTCCTCGAGGAACAACGCGGGTCGGATGAGTTCGAAGCAAGCGCTGCGCCAGAGGCCGAGCCACCGCGTCCGGCAGCGGGGGAACGCACGCCAACCGCGGACCCGCTCGTGGACGGCACAGCGGTCGAGCCGATATCGGCAGCCCCGGGTTGGGCGCTTGCATCCGCGCCCGCGTCCCCCGCGAGTGCAAATCCGACTGCTCAGGTCGTCGAGCCGACACCCCTTTCTACGACAGAAGTGGATGCCCGGCGGTTCACTCCGGAGACCGCAGAGGAACAGCAGTCACCCGGCGTGGTCCCGCCGGCGGTTGACCTCCGGCCCGATGCGACGCCGGAAGCTGCGGGGTCGGGCCGGATTCCGCGGACCCGGGAGCAGGTACGGGTCCGCATCCTCGACCCGATAGAACTCGCTGGACGCCACGTCGTCGCGCAGTACGAGCGACGACGTGCCGAAGCCCCTCACTTCGGTGGGCCGCAGTCCTCGGGCCCGTTACGAGCCGGCTACGCATCTATCGAGCCGGGTGCAACCATCGCGGTGTCTGAGAACGGTGGAACTGCTCGTGACGGATTCCAGGCCCGCAGCTTCACTGACGACGTGGACCCTTTCGGGAAAGAAGGTGTCGCGCCAACCGGCGTTGCCGACGCAGGCTGGGCTGAACAAGAGGACGAACGGTGGTTGGACGCGGGCCGGACCGAGGTCTCGGAAGGCGCCCAGCCCGACCCTCCTCTGCCGCGCTTGCTGCCGCGCAGCATCACTCCCCCTACCGCCGCGAAGGGTATGCTCGCGAGCGTGGGGCAGCGGGGCGCGGCCCGCATCGCCGCGATTGCCACAGCCGGCCTCGCGTTGATCGGATTACCGCTCGTTGCCTGGAACGTTCCTGGTCGCGACACCCCGAAGGTCTCCCTGCAGGACGGCTCCCGGCTCACGCTCGATTACGTATCCTATGGGCGGGAACATCGGTATCAGCCCCGGAATGCTGTCCAGTCGGCGGTCGCCGCTCGCTTCCCACAGGCCATCGGCGAAGTGGACAATCCGGTCACGACCGAGTACGACAGCCTTGTGTTCTGGGTGAACTGGGCGAATCGGCCGGGACTGAGTGGCGCTGTGCGCCTGCCGGACCACCTGGTCTGGCCGGGACGGGTGGTGGCGGTAGACCAGGACGGCTGCCGCTACGACAATCTGGCCTATCGAAATCGCGGTGTGTTTCCCGGGGTCCTGCCCGCATTTCCCCGGCGACAAAAAGAATTTCAGGCGGAACTCTGGGCCGAGTCCGGTATGGTCGCGCGCTTCAATGTGAGCCCGCAGCAAGTACCGCCGACCAACCAGAAGTGGACAGCGCAGCCATACCCGATTGAGGGCAAGTTGGACCGGCTGGACGTTAGTCTCATCAGCGTGAAGACCGGGCTTCCCTGGACGGCCATTGACCGAGACCCGATCCCCGCATTTCTGGAGAGTCGGCAGAAGCTGGAGACCCAGGAACTAGCGCGGGAGGAGCGAGAGTGGGTGCCGCCGTATACGAGTCGCGAATGGACCCAATTGCGCTTTCGGGTAAACGGCTCCCCCAACGAGTTGCAGCAGTGGCGCCTGGCCGGCCTCACGATCGCCGACGCTACGGGGAACAGCCTGGCATTTCGCATGGGATTTGAGGCGCTCCACAGCGTGCTGGCAAACAACGGGCAGATGTGGGCCGCGTTCCCCGGAGGCCTTTGTCCGAAAGAAAGCCCCTGGCGCGTGCGAATGCAGTTCCAGTCTCTCGGCAAGCCGGACGTGGTCCTCGCGGGGTCGAACGTGCAGTTGCCGAGGGACGCCGCGCCGGTGCGACTCTCGCAGATCAACTCGGGTTCGCTGCTCCACCTGAAGGCGGTGGACTTGGGCGCCGGGAGTGGAGATCAGCCCGGGCTCACGTCCAATCCTGAAGATCGGGTGCTGAGGGTGCGGGCTACCGTCACTCCGGGTGAAGTAGTCTTGCCGGACGCGATGAAGTTTGAAGTCACCGACAGCCGGGGCATCCGAATACCGGGCAGGACCTTTCGTCTGGGCGGAACGCCGGCATCCCCAGTGTTCGCATTCGTGATGCGCCCGCCGTCCGGCGTCACAAGCGTGAACTTCAAGTGCATGGCCTGGCGGACGCGGTCGGTCCAGTTCGACGCACAGCCGACGGAATTGCCGGCCAACGCCGCACCGCAACAGTGATGATCACGAGCGCCTGGATGACCGTCACGAGATGGCGACTGACGCCGGCGGACACTTCCATTTCCACGGCCCCGTTTGCCAGCCCACCCCAGAACAGCGCGGCGACCACGATCCCCGCCGGCGTATTGCCCCCGAGCACGGCCACTGCTATTCCCTCGTACCCGTAGCCGGGTGAGAAACCCGCCAGAAAGTAGCGGTGGACCCCGAGGACTTCCGCCGCACCCGCCAGGCCCGCTACGGCTCCGCTGAGCTGCAGCGCCCGTGTCTGGACACGTGGAACGGAAATCCCTGCCGACTCCGCCGCCGCGGCATTCCGGCCGACCACCTCCAACTGGAATCCAAAGCGGGTGCGCTGAAGCAACAGTGCGGCGAGGACTGCCACTCCGGGAGAGATCAGCAGCCCCAGATGCAAGCGCGTGCCCGGGACCGTGGGGAAGAGGGCGGTGGGCAACACCGAAGCCGTGCGCGGCCCCTGCTGGGTGGGGTCATGCAGCGGGTGACTTGCGAGGTAGGTGGTAGCATTCACGGCGACGAAAGTGAGCAGCAGCGTCGTGACAACTTCCGGCGCCTGGCGACGTACCTTCAGTGCTGCGGCCGGCCAGGCCCAGAGCGCCCCCGCGAGTGCCCCTGCCCCCGCTGCGACGGCGATGTGCAGCGCGGGCGGCAGGTTCCACACCGCTCCTACCCATGCTGCCGCGAGCGCGCCCCAGAGCAACTGGCCTTCCGCACCAATGTTGAAGAGCCCTGCCCGAAAAGCGATACCAACCGATAGACCCGTGAGCAGAATGGGTACGGTACGGAGCAGCGTTCCGGCCCAGGCAAATTGGGTGGCGCGGAGATTGCCCGGCTGCCCGAACGCGCCGGTGAGGAGGGCTCCCACGGCTTTGCCGGGCGGCACACGCACGAGCGCGGGGAGCAATGCGGCGAGACACAGCGCGACCGCTACGGCAAGCACGATCCGTGCGAAGGCGCCCCGAGTTGCGGGTTTCAAGCCGTCAGGCTCCGCCGGCAATCGCGCCGGCGACCCGCGCCCCGATCTGTTCCGTCGTGAATTCCCCCCCAAGGTCCGGCCCGCGCAGGCCTCCCGCCGCCAGCCCCTGCTCCACCGCGTGGTGAATCCGCCGCCCGGCGCCCGCAACCCTGGCATCGGCGTGCCGGTCTCCCAGCCACTCCAGCATCATGGCCGCGCTGAGAATGGTCGCGAGCGGGTTGGCGATCCCCTGGCCGGCAATGTCGGGCGCTGTGCCGTGAGTCGGCTGAAACACCGCGGCCGCGTCGCCGATGTCGGCCGAGGGCGCCAATCCCAGGCCTCCGATCAACCCCGGGCCCAGATCCGACAGGATGTCCCCAAACAGGTTCTCGGCCACCAACACATCGAAACGTTCGGGCTGCCGGACCAGCTTCATGGCACAGGCGTCCACGTACTCGTGGTCTGCAGCGACGTCCGGAAACTCCGCAGCGACTTCGTAGAAGACCTTCCGAAAGAAAGCCATGGAGCGAAACACATTCGCCTTGTCCACGCAGGTGACTCGCCCGGCACGGCCCCGTTCCTGCGCACGCCGGCGCGCCCACCCGAAGGCTGCGCGACATACCCGCTCTGTCCCCTTCCGCGTGATGACTTGCTGGTCGGTCGCCACCTCGTCGCGGAGCACCACTCCGCCTCCCAGCGAGGCAAACATCCCCTCGGTGCTTTCCCGCACCACCACGAAGTCCACCTGCTCCGGCTGCTTCTGCGCCAGTACGGCGGGCACGCCGGGGTACCACCGAATCGGGCGGATTCCCGCGTAAAGGTCCAGGACGAAACGAAGTTCAATCTGGGGGACCATCTCAGTCCCGTCCGGCCACCGGACGTCCGGCAGTCCCATGGCCCCGAGCAGGATGGCATCGGCAGCCCGGCAACCGTCCAGGGTGCGATCGGGCAGCGGCTTGCCGCTCCACAGGTACTCCTGCGCGCCCGCCGCCAGCGTGTCGGTCTTCAGCCCGAACCCACCCTCAGCGCGCGCCGCCGCCTCCAGCACTCGCAGTCCTTCCGCAATGACTTCCGGTCCAATTCCATCCCCCGGGAGGACGGCAATCTGGTATGTACGCATCTGGCTCTCCATGTCGGCGTGTCGCACAGCCACCCGATCCGTGAATCCTGGCGCGGGCAGGTGCAGCCTCGTCAATGTATCCGCGTGCGGGAGCGCCGTCCAGAGCAATGGTCAGCGCTGCGGCGCTTGCTGGCCCGCCGCGCAGTACGACGTCGGCCCACGCCCTCCGCGCTGCCACGCAGCAGGGCCCGGCGCCGCGCGTGAGCGAGCCGGACAACCGCGGGGCCTGACGCGCCCCGCCGACGGCGCGGTGACAGTCTTCGCTCCGGCGAGATGCCGGAACTCGGCGGGGCCGCGAGGCAGCGCCACGTGCACTTCGTTCCCTCACGGCGGGGTGGTCGTGGCGAGCACGCGGTGCGGCCGGCGGAGGCCTCCGCCGGGCCGGCCCCGCGTACGCGACCGAAGCTGTCCGACTATCAACCCGGACAACACCATCAGCGTGGTGAGACTGCCGAACAGGCCGACCCGCACTACACCGGGCTCGAACCGGAACTCGACTTCGTGATAGCCCGCGCGCAGCGGCACCGCTCGCCCACACCAGTTCGCGGCATAGATCGGCAGCCGGCGCCCTTCCGAATATGCCCGCCACCCCGGATAGGGCGTGTCCATCAGCACGAGCCACCCGGGCCGAGGCGCGTGGATGCCGACACGCACCTTCTCCGCCCGGTACTCCAGGATGCTGCCGGCCGGCGGGCTGGCTTGCCGGGCGGTCGGCTCGGCGCTCCGATCTACGGCAATCGGCGGGAGGTCGGGGCTGGCTGCGTCGCTCGGCCGCGGCTCAACCGCCACTTCCGAGGCAGGATCGAGGGACCCGCTCGTGATCGCCGCAAGCGCAGCTTCGCCGGACATAGGGCGAGCCCCGCCGACCCAGAAGGTTCTTGGAAAGACACCCGGGTCCCGGAAGACAAAGGGGGCCTGGCTGCGCACCGGTTCGAAATCGGGCAGCGGGCGCATGGATAGATAGTAACGCACTCCGAGCAGGCGCCGCCAGCGCAAGCGGACTCCGTCGGGCGTAGACGGGTCAAAAAGCGGTACGGCATGGCGCCGCAGGGGCATCAGTGCGCCCCAGACCCCCGTCAACCCGTAAGTGCGGAACTGAGTCGCGACGCATGACAGCATGAGCGACTGGTTGAGATAGGCGCTTTGCCCACGGAACTGGGTCTCCGAGACCCCGAACCCCTGGTCCGGTGACTGCCACAGCTCAAGGGGGCCCTTCTCCGTGGTGGCCCAGAAGCGATCACCCGCGGCGCCCTCTCGCAGGATGGATGCGGTTTCCGTCGGCGTGTCCAGTCCCCCCGCGTCCAGCGTATGCTGCAGTTCCATCTCCTGCGACAACACGAACAAGTCCATTGCGAGGAGTGCCACGATCAGCATCGGAAAGCACTGCCGAAGCGCCCGGGGCGGATCACGCAGGAGAACCGGAACCGCGAAGATGCCGGCGCCGGTGAGCAGCAGCGCCATCTGGCCCCACGGTCCGAACGGTCGGGGCGGTATCGCCAGGGCGGACGCCCCAGCCGGGCTCACGAGCAGCACCAGAGCCGCGAGACCGAGCCCGGCGCTCGCCCACAACCCCACGCGGATCGCGTCTCCGCCCGCACCCGGCCCCGACCTCCGCAGCGCCGCCGTGCAGAGATCCATCCCTCTCCCCGCCAGCATTGCACTCGCGAAGGAGAAGAGCAGCAGCCAGCGTGCCGGGGCGCGGAACAGCCCGATGCCGGGAACCCATCGGTACAGCGCGGGGTACAGCAGGTTATTGCGCCCGAGCGCCAGGAAGACGGCGAACAGGGCCAGCACGAGCCAGAACCCAGTCTGCCGTCCCGCCTCCGGGGGAGCGGGCCTCCCTGGCCGAAGTCTGGACGAGAGCCTGTCGGCGAGCGCCACGCACACCAGCGCCAGCGCCGGAATCCCCGGGTAAGCCAACTCCTCACCCGGAAAGTAGCCATCCAGCGGTGGCCCGTTGAAGCCTCCCCAGAGTCGAGGAAGCAACAATGACCCCAGCAGGTGGTGGAACTGGAGGGAGAAGGCGGTCGCGAAATCGTATGACGCGCGCACGCCGCGATCCGCCTGCCGGGCCAGTTCCGCCTGCGGCAGCCACTGTACGGCCGCCAGGCCCAGGCCGACAGTCAGGCAGGCCACCAGCACGAGGAGCGCCCGTCTACGCATCTCCTGCCCTCCGGGGCCTCCGGCGCCGGGGCAGAAGAGCAGGTAGGCCGCGAGGAGCACGAGACTGTAGAACGCGAACTGTGGCGCGCCGGTGGCTAACTGCAGCGCGAGTACCACGCCGGGCAGACACCACGACACGCCGCCGCGAGCGCGGGCCTGGTCAGCCGCAATGAGAAGCCAGGGGAGCCACGCGGCCGCGAGCGGGTACGGCTGATTCGCCAATCGGCTCTGGATCACGCCTCCAAAGGCAAACACGACTGCGGCGAGCACCGCGCCCTCGCGGGCACATCCAGCGCCGCGACGAGCGAACCGATAGGCGCCGGCAGCCATCCACAGGAGATGGAGGGCCAGCAGCCAGGCCATCCCGCGCGGGGCTCCCAGAAGTACGAGCAGCAGATTCGGCGGGTAGAAAACCTGGTGCTGCGCCTCCGCCAGCAGAGGGGTGCCCCCGAAGAGGTGAGGATTCCAGAGCGGGAGTTCCCCCGCGCGGAGTCGCTCCACCAGAAGACAACGGAAAGGCAGGAATTCCAGAGCCGTGTCACCGGCAAAGAGCGTCTGGTCCAGAAGGAAGAATCGCCAGAAGAAGAGAACCGTCACGCTGGTCAGGAGCGCAGCCGACGTTCGGCGCCCCCACCGGCGGGGATCCGGGCGGGTGTGAGAGAGTGCAGCCTGATTCATCATGCGGAGGTGCGAAGGGCAGCGGAGTGGCTGGAACCCGCGTGGGCCCAGCAGCGACGCCCTCCCCGATCACCCGAAGACCAGAGAGGACACCGGATGTCTGCGGGACGAAGCGCCAAGGATGTCATTATTCTCCTCATCGTCACCATCGTCGCAGTGGGGGGCATCGCCGGGTTCGGCTTCTACTCGGATGAAGTCACCGGATACATGCGACTTCAGGGTTGGAACTTGAACCCGGCGGTCGAGAACACGCGCGAGTTCCTCAAAGCCGGAGCTGCGGACGACGCGAACAAACTCCAGGCGATGATCTCGCCGAAGGCCCCGGACTTGAAACTGGTGGCGGAAAATGGGGTAAACTACCTGACGGTGCGAAAGTACGGCGGCCCGGACAAACTTCCGGTGAAGGATCTCGTGCCCAGTGCGGATCCTCCCATCGAGAAGCCGTGGCTCGTGTTTCAGGACGGCGGCTCCGTTGCTGTGCGCGCGAGTTACCCGGACGCACACAAACTGGAGTTTCGGTGGGACAACACTGACCAGGGCTGGAAAGTGAAGGCCCTGTCGCGGATCAAGGACGGCGAGTAACCACACGCAGCACAACCCTAACGTGGACTGCTCAAACAGCCCTCCCGGGGTTGTTGCGCATTTTCAGATTCCGGAATTCGGCTCGACGGCAGAGAGGAGTTCCGATGGATGCGCGTGAATATTAATTAACGTCAGCTCGACCGATCCAGGTGATTGGTCTCGGGCTGCACGTCTCGGGCTGCACGTCTCGGGTAGCTTTCGCGCCGAAGCGGACTGTCCGTGATGTCGAGCGGATCAATCGGCGGGTTCCCCGCCCTATGGAGAACACTGCATGTTCAACTTCCTCAAGAGGAAGGGTTTCACCCTCATCGAGCTTCTCGTCGTGATCGCGATCATCGCCATCCTCGCTGCGATTCTCTTCCCGGTTTTCGCGCAGGCTCGCGAGACGGCACGCAAGGCCACCTGCCAGAGCAACCTCAAGCAGATGGGTAGCGCCTGGATGATGTACGCGCAGGACTACGACGAAACCACTAATATCAATACCTGGAACTCCCGAACGTTCGGCGATCAGCCGACCTACCCGGGCGATCCCGGGGGCTTCGGCCTGCTGCAAATCTTCGGGCAGAGGCTCCAGCCGTACGTGAAGAACTACAACGTCCTGCGGTGCCCGTCCGACGCGTTCCCCTGGAACTCGACGGATACGCTGGAAGTACCGAGCGTCCGCCTGCAGGGCTCGTACATGCACACGTCCTATGGACGCTGGCGTATGGCGGAGATCCAGGCGCCTGCGGATTTCTACGTGATTTGGGACTCGAGCGGCCCTCCGACCTGCACCCAGGGTAATAACGCCTGGATCGGAACGGAGAACATCAACAGCTCGTTCTCGTGGGGACGCAACGACTGCTTTGCGGCCCGCCACCAGGACCAGATCAACATGCTGTATGGTGATGGGCACGTGAAGACCCTGCGTTGCGCATCGGTATTCCCGTGCGGCAATGCGGGCTTCAACCCTGCCAACGTGCGGAGCCCGGCGAATCCGAACTCCTGCTGGAATCGGTATTCGAACAAGCCGACCTATGTGGCGAACAACGGCCGGAACGTTCCGGTCATGACCTGCCCGTAACTGCTAGCAACCACCTGACGAACCCTGGCCCCCCGGTTGGGCGGCCAGGGTTCGTCCTGAATGTGATGAGTCGAGGGAATCCAATGTCAAGCAAGTCCATTCGAGCAATCCGCGCGGCGGGTGCCGTTCTGACGGTCATAGCGGCCCTGGGCATGGTCACCGGCTGTGGTGACGAGAAGCAGAATGTGACCGAGAACACGGCACCGACCGCAGTTCCGGGCGGAGCCACCAAGGAAGACTATCAGCAGGGCATGAACAAGGTGCTCCAGCAGCAGCAGGGCAAGTAGGCCCTCTAGGGCTCCTGCTTCGCTGGTTTAGAACCCTTCTCGTGGATTGTGAGCGAGAAGGGTTCGTGCTTTTCTGGGCAGCGCCAAGATGAACCTACGCCGGCATCATTCGCGTCTGGTGCTTGCCCTGTGTGCGGGGTTCCTCGGCGCTGTGCTCTGGGCCGGCTGTTCCGGTGCTCCGCCTGCGCCGGCGGCGGATCAGGGCCCGGATCTCGGCGAGTTTGTCGGCGCTGCTGTTTGTGCAGAGTGCCACAAGGAGATCGCCGAGAAACAGGCACGTTCTCCTCACGCCCTGACCCTCCGCTCGAACCCCGTAGAGTGGGCGGCGGATAAGATCAATCCGGCTCTGCGCATTCCGGACGCAGCCGGCGCCGGCGAGTACGGAGTAGCTGTCCGGAACAATCAGGTGCAGCAACTCCTCTTTCGCGACGGCAAGGAAGTGGCCGCGACGCCGTTCCAATATCTCCTCGGCTCAGGGCACCACGGCGTCAGCGCCATCTTCTACAACGGTTCCGATTGGCGATACCTGAAGGTAACCCATTACGCCGAAGGGGGCTGGGGCTACTCGCCCATGCACGGGGTGAGCGAGGATGCGGCGGGCAGGCGTCAGGACGACGGCTGGCCGTTAACGCAGTCGGCGATGGCGGATTGCCTGCGCTGCCACACCACGCGTCTGGAGTTCGACGATCGCGGACTGGATTTGCAGCGCACAGAGTTCGGAGTCCGCTGCGAGACGTGTCACGGGCCCGGGAAGCGACACGTCGAGGCCGCACGGGCGAAGCGACGGGATCAGGCGATCGAGAATCCGCGGAAGTGGACAACCGATGCGTTTATCACGCTCTGCCAGCAATGTCACAGTGGCATGTCTGAGGTCGAAGGAATGCTGGTCGGAGCGGGGGACGATCCGAACAGCCCGCGTCTGGTCCTCAACCATACGCACGGAGTGACGCAGAGCCGTTGTTTCCGCGAGAGCCGGGGGAAACTCCGGTGCACGTCCTGCCACGATCCCCACGCCCCCGCGGAGTCCAACCCGCAGTTCTATGTCGCCCGCTGCCTGACGTGCCACCAGCCGCCCGCCGCCGGGAAGACCGCGTGTCCGGTGCAGCCGAAGGGCAACTGCCTGCCCTGTCATATGCCGAAAGTGGAAGTTGCGCCCCACACCCGGTTCGCGGACCACTGGATCCGCGCGAAGTCGCCATTTGCAGCCGGTCCTGCCGCTCAGAAGAACGCCGCGAAGTAGAGACCTCCCACGCAGACGCCTCGTGTTCGGTGGCCAGGGGGTGGAATCGGGCCACCACCCGGGCCCGGAGATTCTCCGCCCGACTTGCAGTCATCAGGACCGGTGGAGTGGGATGCCGAAGCCTCGCGAGTGGCCCGGCGACCCCGGCTCACGGGCTCGCGCGCCTATCGCGCCAGGATGCGGATCGTGGTGTGCTCCCCCATCTGAATCTCATCTCCTGGGTAGAGCGGGCGCGGCTGAAGCGGTTCGATCCAGTCACCGTTCAGGTTCGTGCCGTTGGCGCTTTCCAGGTCCTCGAGCACGAAACGCCCCTGATCCAGACGGATGCGGGCGTGGCGGCGGGAGATGGCATCGTCATCCACGATCTCAATCTTCGGGCCGGGCGAGGCGCCGGGGTCCGGGCGCCCGAACAGGGTGGTGCCCAACACCTCTCGCACCTCGACACGGGGTCCTGTGCGAATTTCGAGCCGCAGCCGCACTTCTGCCGGCGGAATGGCGTCCGCGCCGGAGGCCCCCGGTCCGGATGACCGCAGGGAATACGTCCCCCGGTTCTCTGCCGGACGCGCGGGGCCCGGAGTCGGTGTCCCGGATTTCGCCGGGACGGCGTTCTCGGACGGGGGGAGCGGCGTTTTCTTGCCAGAGGATGCGGGAGTGGGCGCCGCCGGTGAGTCCCCCTCCTGCCCCGCCGATGACCCGGATGATGGACTGGTCCGTGCGGAAGGGATGGCAGCGACACCCGAAACACGCCTGCCGGAACGTTCGGGGATCGGCGGGGTCCCCTCGGGCATGGATTCCAGGTCCGCCTCCCAGGGAGACGGCGCCGTTTCGTCGTGCGGCGCCAGGAGCGTGAGACTGTCCGGCCCGCGGGCTTCGGACGCTGCCGTTTCCATCAGCTCATCAATCAGCCGGCTGAGTTCTAGCGGTCCGGAGGCCGCCGCTCGCGACGGGGTCGTGCCCGTGGGAGTGGTGGCCGCCGGAGGGGCGATTCGCGCAACACTCGGAGCACTCGGAAAGGGACCATCCTTGAGCGTGTACCGGTAGATCGGCGTACTGAAAGCGAGGTTGAACTCCGGTCCGGCCGGCTGCCAGCTTTGCGGGTTCTCCAGCGCGGCGAAGATGCGCTCACTGGCGAGGATCGAATCCTCGCCCGAGTGCTTTTGCAGATGCCCCGCGATGTCCAGCGTCGAACTCGTGATCTCGCCGAGCGGCTGATTCGCATCCATGAGTATCGGACCGGTATGCACACCCAGCCGCACTCGGATCGGTTCCCCACCCTGCTTTTTGTTGAACGCCTCAAGATCATCCAGGATTGCGCGCGCGCAGAGACCCCCGTCGGCGGGGCGCTCAAAGAGAGCCATCAGGCCATCGCCGGCCCACGCATACTGGAGCACCCGGTACTCTTCCAGACGGTCCCTTACGTACTCGCGAAACAGCGCGAACTTGTGATGGACGGCCAGGGTCAACCCGGGTTGCTTCATGAAGCTGGAACCGGCGATGTCCAGCGAAAGCACCGTGCGATAGTGGCGCACCATAGAAACGCCGGGGGACCCGGTACCCGGCGCCGGGGCGGCCTCGGAGGGCCGCGCCTGGGGCGCCGCGGGCGGGGACTCCGCTGTGCCGCTCGCCTTCGATGGCGTCTCCCCGTCTGGCGCCGCCGCAGTACCGGCGGATGGGGGCGCCGGAACCGGTTCGGAAGAATCCGCCGGCGCCGGGGCATCTGCACGAGCTGGAGGTGCGAGCAGTACGCCTGTATCGGGGGGCGCAATCTCGCCGGAGCGAACCCCCGCACGGATCGCGGCCAGCAGATCGTCAGCCGTCTGAAACCGCTCTTCGGGCTTCTTGGCGAGGGCCCGTCCGATGACCTGCTTGACCCAATCCGGAATCTCAGGGGCGAGCTCCGGGGGCGGTTCGTTGAGGTGTCCGCGGAACACGGTCTCGGTGTCCGGTCCCGGAAACGGCGGCGCCCCCGAAAGCACCTGGTGCAGCACGACTCCCAGCGCGTACACGTCCGAGCGAGCATCGGCCCGTCGCCCGAAAATGAGTTCCGGGGCCATGTAGAACGGCGTCCCCACCTGCACGCCCGGCATCGTCATTGCCGGCGAGTCTGCGAAGCGGGCGACCCCGAAGTCCATCAAGGTCACTGTACCGTACGGGCTCACCATGACATTGGCGGGCTTCACATCTCGGTGAATCACTCCGGCCCTGTGGGCATACGCGAGCGCACTCGCCAGTTGTTGGGCGATCAGGAGGGTCGCCTGGAGCGGGACTGTGCGCTGGAGCAATTCCTCCAGGGTCCTGCCTTCCAGATACTGGGTGGCAATGTAGAAGACACCGTCAATTTCACCCGCGTCGTACACCCGCAGGATGGAGGGGTGCTCCAGCAACGCCAGCAAACGCGCTTCCTCACGGAAGCGCTTGGAGAACTCGTCCGAGGCGGTCCAGTACGGGTGCATCACCTTGAGCGCCGCCGATCGGCCCAGGTGCAGATGACGCGCCAGATACACAATTCCCAACGCACCCCGGCCCAATTCGCGCTCGACTTCGTATCCGCCGAGCACGGCTCCCGCTTGCAAATCGGTCTGAGTCATCCTGATCCCCGGAGGGTTATCGGCCGCACATCGTTACCTACTCAGGAATTCGCTGCCGGTTTCCACTTCCCTTCCGACGTTTATTAGCTTACCAGAGTTCGGGCACTGGAAACCGGGCAGGTACACAACAGGGCAGAAAGAGCAGGATACGGAAACAGTCCTGCTTTGCCCTTCCGGCCAGTGATTTGGGCGATGCACGGCAAGGAACTGTTCCGCGCGCGCCAGAACTCCGCCCTCAATAGTCCGCGCAGTCCGTCCGAAAACCCGGGATGCAGACCACACTCCATCCCACAGACCTACACTTATGTCCTGGAACTGGACCGCAGAACAAATACTGGCACTGGCGCCGGACCCGTCCTCGGCGAAGAGCGGGCGAGACCTGGCCAACCCGCGCAAGTGGGTGACCCTCGGCGGCACGGACGATGCCCTGTGGGGTGAGTGCCAGGGGAGCGGCAAGAACCCGTATCAGGTACAGGTGGACCTGACGGAACCGGCATTCCGCTGCACGTGCCCCAGCCGCAAGTTTCCGTGCAAGCACGGGCTTGGGATCTTCCTGCTTAGAAACACAAATGCGGGCCTGTTCGCCGCGACCGAACCGCCGGGCTGGGTTTCGGAGTGGCTTGATTCCCGACGGAAGCGGGTGGAGCAGAAGAAGCAGACCGCTCAGGATCCGGCGCCCAAAAAACCGGCCGACCCGAAGGCACAGGAACGGAGGGCGGCGCAGCGGAACCGGCGCGTTCAGGAGGGTCTGGACGAGCTCGAACGCTGGATGCACGACCTGATGCGCCGCGGGTTGGCCGATGCACAGGGACAACCCTACCAGTTTTGGGAAGGCATGGCGGCTCGGCTGGTAGACAACCAGGTCCCCGGCGCCGCCCGCATGGTGAAAGACATGGCGGGCATCCCAGCCTCCGGGGAAGGCTGGGTGGAGCGCCTGCTGGCGCACTTGGGCCGCCTGCACCTGCTGCTGGAAGGCGCGCGTCGCCTGGAGACGTTGCCCGCACCCCTGCAGGCGGAGGTGCGCACTGCACTGGGGTTCATAGTGCGCGAGGAGGATCTGGCGGCGGACCCGGGCGTGGACGACACATGGGTGGTTCTGGGGCGTGCTGTGGAGCAGGAAGCGGGCCTGAAGGCCCAGCGCACCTGGATCCTGGGGCGCCGCACGGGCAGAATGGCGCTCCTCTTGCAGTTCGCGCACGGGGCGTCGCCACTGGATGGGTCGCTGATACCCGGGGTGGAAGTGGACGGAGGACTCGTCTACTATCCCGCGGCGCTGCCGATGCGGGCACTCCTGCGGGAACGACACGGTGCGCCCCGGCTCCTCGTGCCCAACATCGGCCGCCCTGTCGAGCCGATCGTGGGAAGCGACACGGACGACGCAGCACCCGCCGAATGGTACGCTTTGCGTAACGCCTCAGTCCTTCCCCCCGCCCGCGGCTGCACGACCTCGGAGGCGGTGCTGGATGCCTGGAGCGTGTCTCTCGCCGCCAATCCGTGGACCGAGTGCATTCCTGTATTGCTGCGGGGCGTCGTGCCGGTGAGAAACTCGGCCGGTCCACACCTTGCCGATGGAGAGGGCACTCTTCTTCCCCTGGATCCCCGACACCGCGGAGGATGGTCGCTCCTGGCGTTTGCCGGCGGGCACCCGATCAGTGCATTCGGCGAATGGAATGGGGAACGGTTCCACGTGATGTCCGCCTGGGAAGAAGGGGAAAACGGGGCGTCGCGGGTCGGAGGAGGAGACTGAGCCATGCAGGCGAGCACCTGGGAAGAATTGGCCGCGGCGGCGCTGCTGGGCACAGGACGCCAGCCCGCAGTGCTCCCCGAGGACGGCAGCGCCGCCGCGACTCTTCTGGCCGGCCTCCGCGACGCGCCGCCCGAGGCGGCACTCCTCGGTGCTGCTGCCGTATTGAGCATCTCTCGATCCGCAGGTCGGCTTGCCGATGTCGCGGAGTCGGCAGGCCATGAACCCACGACAGACAGTGCCGGTTCTCGAATCCCGGGCCCGGCGCCGTGCGCATCTCGCGATGCGCCGCTGTGCCGTACCCGGGCAGCGGAGCGGTTGCGTGCAATGCTGCACGGGGAGGGCGCCGTGCTCCTGCCGGAATGGCTCGAGGCCGTCGGGCCCAGACGCGAGCGGGTACCGCCGGAACTCGTGCCGGCGCTCCTGGAACGTGGGCGCCGGAGCAAGGAACTCCGGCCACTGGTGTCTGCGGTGATCGGCGCGCGGGGGCGATGGATTGTGTCGCAGCAACCACAGTGGGACTACGCGGCGGACTCGCGGGATGAGGCCGACTGGCACACAGCGAGTCGTGATCGGCGCAAACAGATCCTCCAGAAGCTGCGGGAAACATCGCCGGCTGACGCACGCGCGCTGCTGAGCGCCACGTGGAAGCAGGAGAGTGCCGATGATCGGGCCGCGTTCCTGAGCCTGCTTACCACGGGACTGTCGGCAGAGGACGAGCCGTTCCTGGAGAGCGCGTTGGATGACCGAGCGAAATCGGTGCGGGCAGCGGCGGCTGAGCTGCTCCCGTCCCTGCCGGAGTCAGCCTTCGCCACACGCATGAAGGGGAGAGCCGCGGCCAGTGTACGGATGCAAAAAACTCTGCTGCACCGCGAGTTGACGGTCGTCCTACCGGATGCCTGGGACCCGAGTTGGGCGCGCGACGGACTGGAAGAAAAACCGCCGTATGTGAGCCAGGAGGTGGGACAGCGAGGGTGGTGGGTGGTGCAGATCATCGCTGCTACGCCATTGACGTTCTGGGAGGAACACCACGGCGTAGTCCCTGGACAACTCAGCAAACGCCTGACCGGCAAGGAGTGGCGCTCGGTGCTGATCGAGGGTTTCGCGCTCGCGGCCATGCGGCAGCACAACGCCGCGTGGGGCGAAGCCCTGGTCGCGGTGCGGAAGGGGAACTCACGACGCGAACAACTCCTGGGGCTCCTCCCCCCCGCTCGCCTGGAAGCCGTACTGCTCGGCGAACTGCGCGAGGGGGAGAACAAGGGCAAGGCAATCGAGGATGCATTCGGGTTGCTGGATCGGATTCCGCGTCCGTGGAGCGAAGCACTGGGTCGCGAGTTGGTCCAGCAGGTGCGCGCGCGGGTTGCAGACCCGAACAGCCGCCAGCGCGTGTACTGGATCGAGTACCGGCTGCAGAACATCGCGATTTCGCTTCCGCGGACGCTGCTGGCGGAAGCGTTGCAGGGCTGGCCTCCGCCCGAGGCGGTGCCGGAGGGGTGGCAGCGAAGTCTGGAAACCTTCTGGCGGATTCTGCAGGATCGGCTCGAGATGTATCAGGAGATCGAAGAATGAGTACAGTATTGCGCGCCCACGCGGAAGACCAGTTCCGCGAAGAGCTCGAGGCGCTGGCGGTGGTAGACCGGCGCCCCCGCCCACCAAACTGGAAGCTCTCTCCGTGGGCCGTGGCAACCTATCTGCTCGGTGGAACACTGGACACCGGCTTTGAGGTGACGCCGAAGTACATCGGAAAGCGTCGGGTGGCCGAGATCGCCATCGCTACTCTGGCAACCGACCGCGCGCTCTTGCTGCTGGGAGTACCCGGGACGGCCAAGACCTGGGTATCGGAACACCTCAGCGCGGCAATCTCGGGTGATTCGACGCTGCTGGTGCAGGGTACCGCGGGCACCAGTGAGGAAGCGATCCGCTACGGCTGGAACTATGCCCGCCTGCTGGCAGACGGGCCGTCGCGGGCGGCGCTTGTGCCCAGCCCGATGATGAACGCGATGGGAGACGGCAAGATTGCCAGGGTGGAAGAACTGACCCGAATCCCTTCGGATGTGCAGGACACTCTGATCACCATCCTTTCCGAGAAGACGCTGCCCATCCCGGAACTGGGCGACGAAGTACAGGCCGTCCAGGGCTTCAATGTGATCGCCACCGCGAACGACCGCGACCGCGGCGTGAATGAACTGTCAAGTGCGTTGAAACGGCGTTTTAACACGGTCGTGCTGCCGGTGCCGGAATCGGCGGCGGAAGAGGCCGACATCGTGCAGCGCCGGGTGGAGAGCCTGGGGCGCACGCTGCAACTCCCCGCGGAGCCCCCCGCACTCCAGGAGATCCGCCGTGTGGTCACTCTGTTTCGGGAGCTGCGCAATGGCGTCACTGAGGACGGCAAGACCAAGCTGAAGAGCCCGAGCGGAACACTGAGTACGGCCGAAGCCATCTCGGTGGTCAACAGTGGGCTGGCGCTGGCGGGACACTTTGGGGACGGATCGCTCCGTGCTCCGGACCTGGCTGCGGGGATGGTAGGAGCGGTTGTGAAGGACCCGGTGCAGGATCGCATCGTCTGGTTGGAATACCTGGAGACGGTGGTCAAGGAACGGAACGGCTGGTCGGATCTCTATCGGGCCTGTCGTGAGATTTCGTAGAGACACCGGGAGGCGGGGGGCAGGATGCACCGCGCCGCCGCCTCGCTGCTCCCCGCTACCGCCTGGATCGGAGTGCCCTACTTCCCATGACGCAACCTGTTCACATCTTCGGGATCCGTCACCACGGCCCCGGCAGCGCGCGCAGCCTCAAGCGAGCGCTGCACGAACTCCAGCCGGATCTGGTTCTCGTGGAGGGGCCGCCGGACGCGGCGGACGTACTGATCCATGTGGCCCGGGAGGAGCTGCGCCCGCCCGTTGCACTCCTGCTGCACCACCGGGACGAGCCGCGCAGAGCGGTGTATTACCCATTCGCCGCGTTCTCTCCGGAGTGGCAGGCACTGCGGTACAGTCACGAGTGTTCCGTGCCGGTGCGGTTCATGGACTTGCCGCAGGCGCACCAGATGGCCCTGGACATCCGGCGCGAGCAGGAACTTCTCGCTCTCTTCGAGGCCGAACGGCAGCGGCTCGCGGAACAGGCGCGAGCGGAGGAACGGGCGGTCCCGGAGTGCGCGGGCGATCCGCCGTCGTTGCCCGCATCTCCCCTGCCGGGCGCCGGCGATACTCCATTCCCATCCGAGTCCGGCGCCGGGCAGGAGCAATGCTCCGACGGGACCGACTCGCAAGAGAAAGCCGGAAACGATTCAGAAGCCCCGGGTGAAGAGTGGGACAGCCACCCGGCGCCGGATGACGGCAGCGAAGAGCAAGAAGTGGGAGGCGCCGTTCCCGCCGTCCCGCTGCGACGCGATCCACTCCTGTGGCTGGCACACGCCGCCGGATACAGTGACGGCGAGCGCTGGTGGGATCACATCGTGGAGAGCCGCCTGGATGGAACCGGACTGTTCGCGGGGATTCTCGAAGCGATGACGGCACTTCGAGCGGAAGCCCCCGACCACGAGGATCCGGACGAGGCGATCCGTGAGGCCGCACGGGAAGCCTGGATGCGCCGGACGATCCGCACCGCGCTTGCGGAAGGGTTCCAGCGCATCGCAGTGGTGTGCGGCGCCTGGCACGGGCCGGCTCTGGTAGACCTGCCTCCCGCGCGGCAGGACGATGCGCTCCTGAAGGGCCTGCCGTCGGTCCCGATTCGCGCGACCTGGATTCCCTGGACCCATGGTCGCCTGAGCCGGGACAGTGGTTACGGCGCCGGGATCGAATCTCCCGGCTGGTACTCCCACCTCTGGGAGCACTCGGAGCAGGCCCAGATCCGGTGGTTGACCCGAGTGGCCGGGTTGCTGCGGGAAGAGGGACTGGAGACCTCGTCGGCACACGTCATCGAAGCCGTCCGCCTCGCCGACAGCCTGGCCGCTGTGCGCGAACGACCCCGTCCCGGTCTTCCCGAGTTGAACGAGGCCGTCCAGGCGG
>SXGS01427792.1_pt1 | contig 19316 bp, 11 predicted proteins | sample 3174681 | NCBI WGS metagenome assembly SXGS01 (sample SAMN11356861, study PRJNA531348) | freshwater metagenome | isolation source: freshwater sample F1-80 | place: China: Fuxian Lake, Yuxi | collected 2017-12-25 | reverse complement strand
TTGGGGACTGCGCTACGGGGTGACACCCAACGGGAGAACCACCAGCCACCCCAAGAATACGAATACCCTGATCAGCACATATACCCAGTTGGCTGCCGCGCGCAAACAACTCGGCACGATAGTGGCCCTGCTTCAAAACAGCCCATTTCAGCCAGCAGGCCCGATTTACCAACCGTATGGGCCGCCCGCTCCCTACAGCCAGCCTGAGGAGGTGCTCAACAGCATTCAAAAATGGCGAGAGGCCTTCTTGTTCGCTAATACGGTGGATGAGCGCGGATTTCAATTGTCCGTCCCTTATGGCCAGGAAGGGAACGCGGTAACCGTGCCGGTGACGGTCAATGGGGTCACCACCAATACACGAATCGACCTGGTCGCGCTGGCGGCGGAGGACTTGGTCGGCCAGAAGGACTTCCTAAAACAGGGAGTGCAAAGCAGCCTCATCGAAAGCCTGCTGACCAAGATCGAGGCGGCGGAGAAGCACGTGGTAAACGAAGAATTGACGGCGTCGGAAAAACGGTTGCCCAAGCTTTCTGGCCAGACCGGACTCAGGGATGCCATGACGCTCGCACGCCGGCTGCTGGAGCTCGCAACCTGGGCGGAGAAGCGGCGGAAAGAGCTTGGTCAGGCGGTGCCCGAACAGGCTCGCATCGAAGCGTTGCTCCGTGCGGTGACAGACCATGTCCGCGAATTAGCCGTGGCGCGCAAAGCTTGGTGGTATGTTGCGGAATACACCGAAATCCTGCTAGATGCGGCGGAGGACAAGGTTTTCCTGGACGCCGCAACTCTCAAAACGGCGCTCACAACCCAGGGGGCAAGTTCCCTCCAATTGGCTCGGGACATCGCCACGACTCTCGGACAGGCTCTGCCGACCAGTCGTCCCATCGATCTTAAACTTCCAGGAGACTTGGTGGTGGACCACGTCTTTGGTGAACTCCAGTTTCGTCGTGATACCGGCGAGTTCGGAGGCAGTTTCGGTGGCCGATTGCGTTTCCCCGAGGTCAAGGCCTATTTCGATCTAAAGAAGGGAACGGTCGATAGCAATGGCAATTTTTCGTTCCAAGGGGGACTCGAAACACCAACGCCATTCGATGGAGTCCGGGTGAAGGGAGAGATTCGGCTCGCAGGCCGTGGGCGCCCGAACCCCGACCCCGCCCGCCCGCCGGTGCTGGCGGATCAAACCATTTCCATCGAAGGCGCCGGGACCGTTTATTTCCCCGGTGGCAAAGATGTGGCGACGACCATCAACTACAGCACGGAAACAAAGGAATTGGCGTTTGCGATCTCAGGGAACGATCTGGGCCTGAAGCTGGGATCCAACGTCGCGTTGTTCGGCGCCGGGGCCGCCGTGACGTTTGGAGGAATCGGCGTCGACGGCGTGCGAATCGACAATGCTGAACTGAAGCTCGCGGGGAGCGTGGGCCTGTTGCGCACGGACAAACCTCCGCGCAAGACGGACGGGCCTAGCGTTGAGGATTACGAACTCCTCGCTGACAACACCCTCATCCGTCTGCGATTCCAACCCAACATGATAAGCCTGTCGCTGGACAGAGGCCGGCTTCAGTTGCCGGAGATATTTACGTCTTCTCTTTGTCAACCGCCGCCAGGACCGGGACAAGCGGCCTCGACTCCCGTGGTTCGACCCGGTCGCGCCGCCCTGAACATCCTCGCCAACCAACCGCTTTCGGTGTCCCTCCGCCTCGATCCCGCGGTGGACGCGAACTCCGGTCCCTTGGTTCGCTCGCTCGAACTGGGCGGCGCCCTCACGTTCACAGATGTGGGGGTGACCGTGCCCGGCCTCCCCGGATTGAGCGCCCAATTGTGTCGAGGCAGCCTGACTTTTCCACCAGTCGTGATCACAGGTGCTGGGATTTCGGCGGAAGCGATGCCCATTCTGAACATCGACGAGGGCCGGGCGCAGTTGCCGCTGCCTCCCGGCCAGACAAACACCGTGGCGCTCTCCGAATTCAAATGGCGTTTGGATGGGCTGCCGAGTGGCACCTTGGTTTTGGCATCAGACATGACGGTGTTCGATCAAGGCGGCTTCAGCATGACGGTCCTGGGAGGCAAAAATTGTGGACCCGAGAGCCCGGCGACGGGGATCCGGGTGTTTGAAGCATCGAGCGGCGACGGAGGCAATCTCAAGCCGCCCCGAATTGAGCTTTACGGCGGGGTGCGATGGCAAGTGGCAAAAGGCGTGTTGAAAAAAGAGGCTGGGACTGGATCCACTCAACTTGGTGAAGACGCGGAACAATTGAACGGGCATGCCTGCGGAACCCTCCGGCTGGAACCGGGTCAACAGCCGATGTTCGATCTGCGCGAGGTGCAGATAGGAGGCGCCTTCAGGCTGGGGGCCACGGGACCGCGAATCGTCGGAGCCTCCCTAACGCTGCAAAACTTTGACCGACTTTACAACCAAACCCCTCAGAACCCTTTCGTGGCGAAATTGGACGGCAAACTCATCCTTCCCGGAGGCCCCGGCTTCGGCTTGAAAAACGCCCGGTTCGTCTTCTTCGACAATCAACGGTTGCCCGAGTTCCAACCCGGCACGCTCGAATACGATCAGGCCGAATGGAAACTCGCGCAATCGCTGCCGCTGCAAGTGAAATCAGCGAAGTTCGAATTCCTCGACGGCAGCCTCGGTTTCCCGGAGATTTTCAGGCCCGGAAACGTGAAGGCCAAAGTGAGCGCGCGCGCGGCGATACCGCCCGAGAATCCTTTCATCGCGGGCGAGGTCAACGATCTAACGGTGCAATTTGACGGTCAAGGGAATCCAAGTGCCAGCGTCAGCAGTGTTTCCTTGGCCCTCGACCCTGGTCTGAAAATACCGCCTATCAACGATCTCGGCGGAAGCGTGTTCATCGGCGGGTTGGATCAGAATCCGCCCCATCCATTTTTCGCCGGTCGCGTTTCCGGAAAGTATCAGGGCACCGGCCTCAAGTTTATCCTGGCGTTCAATCTGCTGGGTCCGGTGGGATTGTGTCTCGACGTGAATGCAGGCCCGGCCGGCATCCCAATCGACGGCGGTGTGTTGGGCGGCTTTTTGTTGACCGGCGCTTCCGGCGGCATGTCGTTCCTCAACTCCAGCGGCGACCCCTGCGATTTCACGAGCTACGTGGATCCCGTGACAGGCAAACCCATTTCCAACCCCTTGAGTCTCCCCCCGGGCCTCCCACCCATTCCACTCCAAGCGATGAGCTGGTCACAATTGACAGATTTCCTCCGGCGCTTTGAACGCGCCGAAACGGCTTACGGCTCGGGGCCCGCGGTGAATGCGGCGACGCTCGCCACCCCTTCCAGCATGCCTGCGAACCCGCCTCCAGACGCGGCTCTGAGCTCCCTATCCGGCAGCGGGGCGCCGGCATTCCCTTGTCCAGGGGATTGTCCGCCCGCCACGGTGAATATTTTCTGCCAGCCGCACCCGGATCAGGAAAAATTTCCTGGCCGGATCATTGCCAAATTAACGTCGATCGATGAGAACACACTCAATCAAGTATTCGGAATCACGGAAGCTTCCATCCGGAACCTTCAATCACAAGGCGTGAATCTGGCGGTGGCCCTCGGTCGCGAGTTGCGCCTGAAGCTGGATGCGGCAATTCCTGATCCCGATCCGGCCATCGTGGGCGCTCCACGAGCAGCGTCGATTCGACAGCTCCAGACCGAGGCCCTCGATGCGCTCGAGTCCGCCTATTCCAGTCTCATTCGGGAACGCTTCGGAGACGAAGGCAACGCGGCCCTCCTCTACGGCGTTCTCCGGGACCTGGTCTACGCCGGACTTCCCTGTCCCGATGTCAGTTTCAGTGTCTCGGCAACCTTTTCCCATGCGGTGGTGTCCAGCTTTATCAGCGTCACCGGCTCCGGAACCTTGGGGACCGCCGGATCGGCCGGGGTGGGAGGCACGGTCAATATCGCGGGAATTCCCGTCGGCAAAGGCAAACTGTTTGTCTCGGCCACCGACGCCCGGGGCCTGCCAAATCCATCCGTATGCGGCGACGTGAACGTGGCCTTGGGACCGCTGGAGCTGGGCTGGCTGAAAGCGGCGATGAAGTGCGACGATTGCATCACCGCCGTGCTCCGCGTCTTCGGGGACTTGATTGCCGGACTCTCGATGGAGGTTGTGGAAAATGTGCTCACTCGAGTGGCTCCTCAGTTCCGGGGACGCAGCGCGCAGGAATTGGGATCGCTGCTGTCGGACCACCAGAAAAATGCGTTCCTGATCGAACTGCTCCAGCTTCCGGCTGCCGTCCTGCCGTCTGATCTGCCCCAAAAGCTGGTCGCCGCACTGGGCGCCTCCTTCAGCTCCATCGACCCACAGATTTTGATGTGCGGCACAGTGAACCCTAAACTGTTCGGCATTCCCCTGGCCGGAGAAGCCGTCGGCGTCAGCCTGCAAGTGAACAAGCTCGGACGCCAGGCCAACCTCCGTTTCTCTCTCAGCAAGATGCTGGGCATGATCAATGCCGCGCTGTACGTTCCCTTGGGTGACATCGCAAGCCTGGGTTATTCGCAGGCCTTTCCGGATCCTTCCCAGGCGATCTTGGCCGGGTTGTCCGGCACGCTGACTCCGGCCCGGATCGCGGAACTCCTGGAACAAAACGTTCTGCGAATGCTTGAGGACAGCACCTTCACGATCGGTTATGAAATCTCGCCACTCGGATTCAAGGTCGGACGCGCTCAAGCTCGCGTGATCAATCCCAATTTGCTGGACCACCCCGTCCTCCGTTCGCCCGCGTGGCGGCGCCCCGAGGCCCAGGGCAAGCCATCCAGGGTAGAACTGCTGATGGCGGCGGTGAACAGCGACCGGCTCTCGAACCCGCTCTGGAAAGGAAATGCGAGCGATCTGTTCACGGTGTTTGAGGACGCCCCCCGCCAAGACCAAGCACGCGGACTGAGCTTGATCAACGACTACTTCCCGCACGGTGGAATCGTCGGCGCCGGCTACCTGCAGGTGCCGCGCGCGTTGTACGAGAGCGTGCCTTGGGAGCAATGGAACGTCCTGCTAAACCCGAATGCCAATTCCTTGACCCGTCTGGGCGCCGCGTTGCAGTACGTGACTGATTATGTGCTCAGGAGTGAGGAGGCCGGAAAACTGACATTCTACATCCCCGCCCCCAACCCACCGAGCTTTGCGGATGCCGCAGGCAAGCCGCTGCAACCGTCCCAATTGCTCAATGGAATTATGCAGTTCGATACGCGCAACCTGCGGGTTGGAAGCTTGTATCCCCTGGAACAGAGTTTCCTGGCAGGCGAGGTGAACGGAAAGATTCTGGGTCTCTCGATTCTCAAGGCACGGATCGAGGCTCTGCCAGCGGATGCGTCGCTCGGTCGCCCGGAGTCGGTTTTGCAAGTCACGAGCGAGGGGCCTACCGAGGGTTGGCTGAAAGAGTTTATTCCGACTGCAAACCTGATTTTCGAAATGCGCCAAGCCCCGCCCAAAACCATCGAACAATGGGCCTCGGAGTTGGTTGGCATCGAGGCGCGGCTACGTTCGCAAATGGCCGCTGGAATGAGCGATGCCGCAGCCGTTGCAGCCGTCGAGAGTCTCCTTCAGGGGTTGGATAATAATCTGCCCAAAGTGAAACTCGAAAGCGCCATCGCCTTGCGGATTCCCCCGGCATTAAGCCGGCTCATCCAGCTGGAAGCGGACTCCAGCGCACAGCTCGTCGCTTACTCTCCGCAGTATGATCCAACAGCACCCAGCGGCGGCCCTCTGGCCGAGGCGAAGCGCCGTGGAGGCATCGCGCTCAGAGCGAACTTGAAGTTTGGCAACTTGTTCTCCGTTCCCAACGCCGAACTCTCGGTGCTCCCAGCGGCGAATGGACTGCCGGCCCTCGCCGGACGATTCGGGCCGACCACCGCCGTCCTTCCAGGTGGCGCTGGCCTCAGGAATGTACTGATTGATTTCGATAGCTCGGTGCCGTCACTCGCCGCTTCCGGGCAAATGTCCCCCATCGATCTGGGCCCTGCTTTTCGGATCGTGCCGCTCTCTGGAAACGACCTGTCAGTCAGCCTGCAACTGGCCGGCGGTGCATCCAGCTCTTTCAAACTCAATCCGGCAAAGCTGAGTTTTAATTCGATGTTTACCGGTGATCTCGCCATCCGCCTGCATGGCGCCACGCGCAACGATTCATTCACGTTCTCGACCGATAGTCCTTGGTCAGCCAACCTGAGTTTGGAAGGCACGGACCCCATTGAACTGCAGTTTGCCGGCGAAAAAGTGCTCCGCTTGGCTCGCAGCAGCCTTCAATCGGCCAGCATCAGCCGTGATGAACAGGGTGTGATCCGTCTGAACCTCGCGATTCGCGGCAGTTCCACATTGACAGCGTTCCCAGGCAAAGATTTCGTGCAAACTTTTAGCCTGAGTTCGGACACCGTATTAAGCGTCGATTCGTTCGGACGGTTCAATTTCGACGCCGCGATCAACGATCAAGCCGGCTTGGGCGCGACGCTCAAGGGCCGGGTTACGTTGACGAACGACCCGGATTTGCGCTTCAGCCTGGGTGGGTCGGTGACGCTGCCCCCGTTGGTTGGCATCCGCATCGTGCCGCAAGGAACGGGTTTGCCCACGGTGGCGAGCACCACCGTCGGTGGCAGCCTCGTGATCCAACGCAAAGACAGCGCCCTCCAGGCCACCCTCCAAATCAAGCCCGCCCGGTTGTTTCTCGAGACGGCACTGGGCGCCAGCCAGAGTTTCAGAATCGATGGCGGCAGCGATGCCCAGGATTTCACCTTCTCGACCGCCGGCCCCTGGAGCGCCCGGCTGACGCTCGAAGGCAGCAGTCCCTTCACGCTCCAGGTCCCTGGCACTCCCCTAGTCCCCGGCATGACCGTGCTGTCCATTCAACGGAACAACCTCTCATCGGCCGCGATTGCGCGTGACATTCAAAATGTCCTGCGCCTCACCGTGAACATCGCCGGCAATTCCACTTTGACCGTGTTCCCGGACATGGGATTTAAACAAACATTCACCACCGCCAGCAGCACCGCCGTGAACCTCAATAGTGATGGCACGTTCAAGCTCTCCGGAACCATCAACGAGGACCTGCTGCCCATTGGCCTGCCCGGCCTGTCGATCTCAACCGTCAAGGCCGGAGCCTCGTTCACCATCACCCACAACGACCTTGTGGCAGATGGTCAATTGAATGGCGGGGTGCTGTCCCAACTGGGCGGGCCTTCCTTCAATGCCACCGGGCATTTCTCCCTGACACGCGGCGGTGTGCCAACGGTGGCCACTGATTCACAATTATCCTTTCCCGCCCTGGGCACTCCGTTCCTCGCCATTGAAGGGGCCAACGGCGGACCCATCACTGCCGCCCTCGGCAGTAAAGGGCTGAACCTTAGCGGCGCCCGCCTGGTCGTTCCCGGATTGTTCACCAACAGCGTGCCGCCCTTCAGCATGGATCCCCTGGGTGACTTCGACTTCCCCGTCGGGCCAAACACGGTCGGGTTTGGCAATTTGACCTTCGGCCAGTTGCAATACAAGTTACGACGCGCGAATGGCGTGCTGTCGCTGACCAACTTGACCGCGGTGCTGGGCATACCGCCGCTGACCTCCCTCAACCTGACAGGCCACGTCGCCAGCTCAGGCCTTGTGGACCTGCGCGGTTCAAAAAAGGACGGCACGCTCGGGGGCTACCCGATCGCCTCCCTCGATGTGGGGCTCCGGCGCGGCGGCGGCGGCGGCGTGCGCTCAGCAATTCTCGCGAGCAACCCGCTTGCCTACTGGCGGATGGGTGAAGGCAGCAAGACGCCCGTCTTCGCGGTCTCAGAGACGACGAAGGCTGGCAATGTCAACGGAACTTACCAACCCGGTGTGACTCTGGGAGAACCCGGAGCACTTCCCGGCGATGCCAACACTTCGGTTCGATTCAGTGGCAATGGCGGCCATGTCATCGTCGCCAACGAACAATCGTTCGACGTCATTGGATCTGCGGTCACGATCGAGGCTTGGATCAAAGTCAACGCGTTCGACCGCACTTGGAACACCATCATCGCCAAGGGTGACTCCAGTTGGCGTCTCCAGCGATTTGGCAACACGGACACGCTCAGTTTCGATACCGACGGAATCAATCCGCCTTATCTGAACGGCAACCGTTCGGTGAACGACGGCCGATGGCATCATGTCGTGGCCAGTTACAACGGACGTGTAAAGACGATCTGGATCGATGGCGAACTCGACGCTTGGGTTCCCGCAAGCGGCACTATCGCTCAGAACGACTTCCCGGTGGTTATAGGCGAAAACGCCCAGTCCCAAAAGCGTTACTGGAATGGCTGGATCGACGAGGTCGCCGTCTACACGCAAGCGCTCACGCCGCTTGACATCCTCAACCACCGGCAGGCTTCCGGCACACTTGTGGCTTCGCTGGATTTGCGCGCGCAACTGCCTGGACTCGATGCCATCACTCTGAACGGGTCGCTTGGGTCCGACGGCAGCCTGGCTCTGTTGGCGCAACCGCCGACACTTGGTCTGGGGGGCTTCGCTTTGACGGATTCAAGACTCCAATTGTTCCGCTCGACGGGCGGCGCGGCGTCGTTGCTTACAGACGGCAATCTTTCCTTCTTCGGTTTGCCACCCATCAAACTTCTGGGAGGAGTCTCCACCGCCGGCGTCCTCACGCTCTCAGGTTCGCTCCCCAATGGCGGCGTGCTAGGTTTCAATCTGACTGATGTCACCTGTCAACTCTCCGGTACCACCACCGCCGGCTCGCTCGGCGTGGCGGGCAACCTCGGGGTCTCCGGACTCGGTGCACTCAACTTCAGCGGATTGGCGTCCTCGAACGGTGATATCGCGCTCACCAACAAAGTTTCAACAAGCACTCCGCTGTTCGGTTTCCCGGCGGACAACTGGCAGTTTGTCCTCCGACACGAAGGTCGGAATTACCGCACTCTTGTGTCGGGGGACCCGCAGATCCCATCAGACAGGGGTGGCGACCCGATCGCCTTCTGGCGGCTCAACGAATCCTCCGGAACCTCCGCGTCGGACTCCAAACAAGGATCCACATTCAGCAAGATCGCGGGAACCTATGTGGGTGGCGTTACGTTGGGTCAAAGCGGCGCCTTCACCGTCGACAACAACCGGGCGGCAAGCTTCGACGGCGTCAACGACTACGTCGAAATTGCGAACGAGGCCGCGTTCGACGGGCTCACGACCGGGCTGAGCGTCGAGGCGTGGGTGAAGACCGCCGGTTGGTCCAAGACGTGGGAAGCCATCGTGACCAAGGGGGATTCCTCCTGGCGGCTAAGCCGGTACTCCAACACGCGGCAGGTGTCCTTCGACACCACCAGTGCCGACGGTTCCCACAGCCTCCCTGGAAGCCGTGTCATCGACGACAACCAGTGGCACCACGTGGTCGGCGTCTATGACGGCGTGGCCAAGTATCTCTATGTCGACGGCATACTCGAAGGCTTCACTCCTTATCGCCGGACGCTGTCCCAAAACAACAGCCCGGTTCGCATCGGTGAAAACGCCGAGGCAACCGGCCGCTATTTCAGGGGCTCCATGGATGAGGTGGCCATCTACCGGCGGGCGCTATCACCGTTGGAGGTTCTCGATCATTTCCGGGCTGGCGGTGGTAGCGGCCTTGATGTCGCGATCCGCCTCAGGCTGCCTGGACTCGAACAGTTGGGCGGTGTCGACGTCCGAGGCGTGTTGCAACCCTCCGGCGCCCTCAGTGTCCAAGCTTCGGCCGCCTCTGTTCCAGTGACCGGTTTTAACCTTGGCACCGCCGTGATGGCGGTGACCCGGACCACGTCCGGCAGCGTCAACGCGGTGCTGGGCGGCACCCTCTCCACTCCCATCGGAAACGTTTATGTCGCCGGCTCCCTCCCGGCCAACGGCAACTACGCGCTCGAATCGGACGCGTCCGGCTCGTTGACGATCGGGGGGCGAACTTTGAACATCTCCGCGCCCGCCAAACTATCGAGGATCAATGGCCTTGAAGTCAGCGGATCGCTGAGTTATGGGGATTTCAGCCTCGGCGGGACCGCAAAAGTGAGTACAGCAAACATCGTCTCCTTCGCGGGAACAACCAGTGGCTCGACGCCTCCCATTGCCTTTGGGTTGAATATTAACACCGGCAAACCAGGACATCCTTACGCCTGGCTAAGCTGGAATGCGTCAGCCAGCTATGACGGTTCAACCCAGACCATCAAAGCCAGTGTCAGCGGCAGCTTTTCGGTGGAGTACGAAGTTATCGGCGGTTATAAAACAGAGACGCTCTCTTTTCCGACCCTCACCCTGCCAACCGACGGTAGAATCACCCTCAATCCCGGCACGTTCAACAACATCACCTCTTACTCGTTTGATCTGCCCTGAGTGGCGCAGCCGGCTGTCGGATGGAAGCTGCCCGCCCGAGTTGAAGGCTCTGTTGCTGGAGGCCGTCCGCGGGCCGCACCATCCGATGCCTGCGGATTGCTTCGATCAATAGCGTCACCGTCTCCTTGCCTGCGCGAAATGAACCGGCGCGTTGAGTTCGCGCCATGGTTCGATGCTGATTTTCAGTTTCGGACGCCCTGGTACGCCGGGCAGAGTGGCATTGAAGTGGTCCTCGAACGGCTCATACACGGCGCTCGCGACCTCCCGCGTCGGTTGGGGTTATCGTCCAAGGGAGCTGACTGATCGAAATCTTCTTTTGCGGGCCGCACCCGCGCATCGTGATGACTGAACATCAGCCCCACGAGTGAAACCATGGCAACCGGCATAGCCGAGTCGGGTTTCTCGTGGATGAATTTCAAGTCAAGAACTGGTACGCTTGCTATATTGGCAGCGCCGAAACAAGCTTTGAGACAACATGAAACTCTTGACTGACCCCTTTTTCCGACAAGCTACCTTGAGCCGGCGAATGTCCAGATCACCTCGATGATTTTTGTTCTAAATTGAGGGGCCAGCTTTGATGAATGATTTGAGCTGCTCGCTATTGATTGAGGGCTGGGTCCATCATCTTTTGCGATTCATTGCAAAATCGCAAGGAATTGCTAGGGTGTGGTGATGGCCGACGAAATGCAGGACATCTATTTCAGTGAACGCGAAGGGCAGTTCGCCAACATAGAGTCGGCACAGATTGGTGGCAACTTTTGGGGGGGATTCATAAGTGTCGTGAATCAGCGCATAGGGAGTGGTGCGTTTGCGCAGGACTTTCCGATTCGCTGCACCGACACCAGCCTACCTTACGATACGGATTTGGAGGATATCGCCCTTCGACTCAGTGCAGAGATCCAGTCAGTGGAGTGGCCACTGAATTCGCGAATACTGCCAACGACTCACAATGCTCTTGATTCGACGGAGTTCTTTTGGCGGCACGTTTCGGAGGTGACGGCACGAAGCGAACACACCTCAACAAGCTGGGGCTTTCAACACCACCACTTCGTCAACTTTGACCGGGCGATCGGCCGGGAGAGTTACCGAAGCGACATCAACAGGCTCCTGCGAAGGTGTGCGCATCCTTACTTCATGGATGAGCATGGGAAGATTAGGCGCCGCATTGCGACGACGATTCAAGGATATCTCCAAACGGCTCACTTTCGTACCGGAGATTTGGAACTTGACCGGCTACTGACTGAAGCATGTGAACGGTTTGAATCCCCAATTGTCTCGATGCAACGCGAGTCTCTTGAAAGGCTCTGGGATGCATGGGAACGCCTGAAGAGCGTTTTGGCGCCCGGGCCAGGCAACAAGCTCCAGAGCACGAAGAAGTTGCTGGATGAATTTGTTGTTGAACCCGAACTCAGGAAGGCTGTTGAGGCTGACGCTCGTGCGCTAACCGATCTCGGAAACAATCTCATGATCCGACACACGGAAACGACCAAGCCGATAATCGCGAAGTCTGAACACGTGGACTACCTTTTTGTCAGGTTGTACGCGTTGATCTCCGCAATCCTGAAAAGTCGTGGATGGATGACGACCACTTGAAAAGGCGGAGGCGGTGGAGAAGGGATTGGGCTACGTTTTCAAGAACTTCGACAGGAAGCAGCACGGCACCTTCCAACGCCGCGGGTTCTTCATTCGCTCGTGAGCATCAAGGACGGATGCAAGACGGTCATCGGCTCCCCCAACAAACAGTTGGGCATGTTTTGGGGCGAACCTGGAGCATTGACTACCCGGCTTTCCATTGGATCCATTTCAGTTGCGGGTTCGACGGTTTCTGGAGTGAACCGCTCAGTGCTCAATGCCGCCCGTAATGATTGCCTGGCGCAGTTGCCTTGGTTGAAGAATTCTGTCACGTCCCAGGAGGTCGGCTTTACGGAATCCCAGAAAGCCGGGCCTGATGACAATTAATCTTTCCCCGCGAGAATCATCATTGTCGCTGCACAAACCGATATAGATCTGACAAGAGCACAATAACCACCTTCTGAGTACCCGCCGCGGACGGCACGTTGCGCCTGCCGGTGCCGGAGAATCTGCGACGTGGAATGTTGCATGTCGTCGCCACGATTCAAAGCGAGTTAGGGACAGCAAGGTCCGGCAAGGATGGAACGGCTCCGGAGGTCCTCAATGAAGTGCGCGCGCATGGCGGCTTGCGCGACGCGCTTCTTGAGCCGGCGGTTTGGCAGACTGTTTGAAGAGGGGGGACGCCCACTGCCAGGCAGGGACCATCTAATGTTCCTCGTTCCTTTAGCTGCCAGGGGAGACATTCAACGAACTCTATGACAAATTGAGGAGCGACTTTGGAGGAGCAACTTCGAGCAAAAGCGGTTCAAACGAGTTTGCCAAAAGTTGAATGTCGAGATGACCCCTTTTGTTTCCTGTTTCCCAGGGCTCTTCTTGCCAAAATCGTTTTCCAGGATCTATCGTGCCGCGTGATCGGCAACCAAATTCCTTTCAGTTTTTCCCAGGATTCTGGTAAAGTCGCGTGTAATGGAAGCTCAGGTTTAGTGTTGCCAAGCGACGAACGGCTTTGTTTACGTCCTGATAAATGCGGCCATGCCCAACCTGCTGAAGATTGGGAAAACAACCAGAAGCTCCGATGATCGCGCCTCAGAGTTGTCGCAGAGCACCGGAGTGCCGTGTGGTTTCATCGTCGCGTTCGAGGTGGAAGTGAGTGACTGTGATGAGGCTGAGCGTCTGATCCATCAAGAGCTGGCAACTTTCCGCTATGCCGAGAATCGTGAGTTTTTCAAATTGCCTCTGAAAGATGTCATCCCTGTGCTGTTGCGAGCGAGAGAGTTTTTTCCGACACCAATCCATGTGCCCAACATAAGCGCATTGTCGCGAGCTTGCCGCGACAATGATTATCCCAAAGCGCAGGATCTTTTGGCATCTGGTTTCAATCCGAATCTCGTCGAACCAGACGGAACAGTGCCCTTGATGTGGGCGGCTGTTTCGAATGCAGTTAAGATCGGTAAGATGCTTGTTCGGATGGGTGCTCTCATCGGTTTTTTAGGTCCCGATGGGCGCACTGCCCTGGACATAGCTCGTTTACGTGGAGGAAAATGTGCCGACTTCGTTAAGTTCCTCGAAGCAATCATGCCATGGGATCTCAACTGGTTGAATAATCCCACGTCTCGGCTAATATTGGCTTGCAAGAGAATTGATATTGAAGGTGTCAGAAGCAATCTAGGAAGTGGAGCTGACCCAAATTTTGCATTCAATCATGGGGAGTCGGCTATGACGACAGCCGTTGGACTCCGCCACGAAGAAATCGTGGAGCTGCTCTTGCAGTCGCGAGGTGACGCCAGACTCTTAAAGGAAACCTCCTGGAGCCTTAGCTTCCTACGGCGACTCGTGCATCGCAAGTTACTCGACCCGTTGGAGGCGGCTGCAATTCTCCAAGAACACGGACGACTCCTGGATGCCAACGAGATACTGTCCAGCTCAACCACTGAAGCGAAAGTAAGTTAGTCACTTTTTTGGAACGCGGGTGCCCACGCTGGCGATCGTCGAATATTTCATGTAGCTCGCGATATGATTTACCTGACGCCCTGGTGCCAGAAATGGACCCCTTTTCCAGGACCGACTTGAATGGAATGCCGGACGCCAATTGACGAGCGAGTCCCTGGCCCAAGGTCGAGTGGGTGTTGAGGATTGAGGTCGTTGGCGCGGCCACACCGTCTTCTCCCCGCTTCGCCCCTACACGCCTCTTTGGCGCGCGGTTGAGCCCAACCAGCTCATTGACTCGACTGAGTCCATGTCGATATGTTATGCAGCTATGAAAACATTTGAAATTGAAGCGGAGGTCGCCGCTGGGGGCGTGTTGGTGCTGCGCGAGTTGCCTTTTGCAGCTGGGGAGCGTGTGGCCGTCACCATTGCTGCTCCCGATACCTTTTCAGCAATGAGAACTTACGCCGATAGCATGGCGGACGAGAGCGGTCAGTTCCTTGCGGAAGCGGAAGCCCACACAACTGGGCGTCTACTGCGTGAGACCACATGGTGAGAGGAGACATCTGTTTCGTGGACCTGCAACCGCGTTCAGGTTCCGAGCAGGGCGGACGGAGGCCCTGCATCGTTGTTTCGACGGACGCGTTCAATAAGGCGCGAGCATGGCGCAGCATTACGGTGGTGCCGCTGACTACTTCTGAACGTTGGCAAACGTCCTCGCCCACATCGATACTATGCACCGTGGGACAGTTTGGATTGCCTAAAAGCTGCGCCGCTCTCGCACACCAAATTACCACCATCGACCGAGAGAAGATCATCGGCGAATAAATCGGCTCACTGACGCCGGAGAAACTTGCGGAACATGGCAAAGGGGTTGAAAAACTATCTCGACCTGAACGACGCCTGATGGTTCTCCCACCAACGACGTTCCGTTGAAACTTCGCGGAACGTTGAGTGCCCCCCCCCGGGAGGATCCATTTTCTCCGTAAATCCCGCTGTCTCCGGGAAGTTCCCACAATTTGTCCGTCCCTCGGATGCTAAATCGTTTTCTGATTCCATGAAGGCTGGAACTCCACCATCATCCGACCATGCGGCAACAATCGCACGCGGTCATTGATCGGATCAACACGGCCCGGGATCGGTTGATTGCCTCGAAGATACGCCGGAATGTCCGCGTCCCAAACCTGGCGCTCGGGAATCTTCGCCGCTGCGTGGCGCGCGACGGTCGAGCCATCCGGCCGGTATTCTTGGAATGGGACCGAATTCTCCGACGGTTGACTCGTTCTGAAATAGCCTCCTTTCTACTCAGCGACACTCCCATGTAAAGGCGGCTTCGCGAATCCAGCCCATTTGCCGTCGTCCTGTCTGAGTCGGAACGGCGCGCCCTCCACCGGACTCAGCAAAAAGCGCTAATTGGAAATCGCCCTCCGGGCCGCCGCCAAGAATCGCAACAGAAGTACTCCGTGACATGAGCCAATTTGAACCTGCCGCTCAATTCAATTGAATAGCCAGAGCATTGGATGCGCAACGTCGCGGCGGTGGAATTCGATATGGCCAAAACAGCAAGAATCACGCACTCTTGCTCGTTGAAGATCGTCGAAGATGTTCGCAAATGCGCCGCCGGACGAGGCATCGCTAAGGAAGAGACGCTCAAATGCGGCATCCAAGCGATATCGAAAGAGTTTGTGAAAAAAGGCGCGGAGATTTGCGCGAAGGTGTGATGCGGTGCACTCCGAGAGACAAAAAACGAAATGAGTGAATTCGGAGCAGTGCGGAATAAAGAACTGGACCTCGCGAATCTGAAGGGAAGGGTTCTTCGCGAGATTCTGACTACTTTTCGCGCGTCTAAGTCGCCTAGAATCCCGGTGGACGGAGTTGAAGCTGGCGTTGAACTCCTCTTTGAATTGCTGGCTCATCGCATCGAGGATGACGAACTTGATGCGCTCGGGGATGAAATTGTCTCGGGTTTGTGTCGGTGGTTCGAGGAAGCGGAGTTGCTGAAACTTGCCGACCGATACGAACCGTTCTGCAAGTTCGTCCTGAAGGTTATTGACCCGGCCAAGTTCGGCCAGCTTCAAGCAAAGACTGGCAATCGCCTTGCCGCAGCCAAAGTCCTCAAAGCTTTAGGGTTGGTGACCAACAAGACGTTGAGCGTTTTTGAATCATGCGCGTGGGAAAACTTTCCTCCGGTGGATGTGGTGGGAAAACCAGACTTTCTGGAGCACGTTGCGCGAACTTATGTCTTCCGCAACGTGGACGACCACCAAGCTCGGGTCTTGAATCAGCGACAAAAGGCAGAGATTGCCGAGAGTTTTTGCGTTTTCCTTGTTTGGTGCGTCGTCCGGTTTGACAGTGAAATTCAGCGCGTCCTTACGACTACGAAGTTCGCTGACCACTTAAAATACGTTCGCCAGGTCTTCGCAGATGTCGGAACTCGATTCGTAGAACTCGCGACGGAAGCACGGTCAGCCGACGAATACCGGCTTCTTGATCCGATTGCCCCTGCACCAGAAGCAGCTTCGTCCAGCGGGCAAACCGATGCGTCCAAACTGGCAGAGATGAATCGGGTCACAATTATTGAAGCAGAACCGGGTGCGGGAAAGACAACCACTCTTCAGTTTCTCGCATGGCAGCAAGCTGACGGCTTGCTTGGCGGCAATCCGCACTTCCAACAAGTCCCGGTTTACCTCGAACTCAAACTGCTATCGCATCAGGAGCGAACCATTGAATCCGATGTTAAACGACAATTGAAACCGTCCAAGGGGGAGGCCAGACAAATTCCGTGGAACTCGCTCCTCTTGCTGGTGGATGGGGTGAACGAAGTTGCGACGCAGCATCAAACGAGGTTCAAGGCCGAGCTTCGGGATTTGCTTTTGCGGTCCACGAAGTTGCGGGTTGTGTTGGCGGGGCGGCTCAATTCGTTCCGAGGCGAGTTTGAAGCCCAAATCGTTGTCCTGCAACCGCTCTGCGATGAGCAACTCTCCAATTTGTTTCGACATGCTCTCGGTGATGAGGGCAAGGCGGCAAAGTTGCTCGCTGCTGTTCAACACAGTTCCTTTCTCTCGTTATGGGCACGGACGCCTCTTCACGCGGCGATGGTCGTTACGATGGCCAAACGCGAGGGCATCAACGCGCTTTCCAACCACGCGACAACAGTGAGACGATTCATTCGCGGTTTCCTCGACCGCGAAACGAGCCAAGCGTCTGCTGGGGTTATTCGCACGGATTGGGAGACGAAGGAGCTAGTTCTCGCTCGCTTGGCTTTCGAAACCAAGTCTTCCAACCAAGGAGCGTTCTCTCGCATCGCCACTCGCTCGATTTTGGCGACTGCCAAAGCGACAGCACCGGCGAGTAGTTTGGACATCTCTAACTTTCTCGAAGAAATTCGCGATAATCACTTACTCGAACGAGCAGACGTCGATGCGATGGTGTTCGCCCACGAGCTTTACCACGATTATTTCGCCGCAACCGAGATGGAAACACGGGAGCAGATACAAGCTGGGGTGGGTGTCGAGCTTGCCTTGTCTCACTTCAGCGAAGCCCACTGGAGTGAATGCGTTCGGCTGTTTGCTGGCTTCTCGAACTCGCTTCGAACTCTGGTCGAACGTGGCGCAGAAAAGAATCCATTCCTCGCATGGCAGTTACTTCGGGACGCAAGCGACGAGACTCCTGAGTTAGTGGAGCGAGTGGCCGACGAAGCTTTTTGCGCCTTGTCGGCAGATCTGCAATCACCAGCCCAAGCGAGGATGGCGGGGGCATGTATTTTCGTGTTGGCAGAATTGGGACACGCGGACCTGCTGGAGCAGGCAATTACTGAACAACGTCAGGTCTTCGAGCCAGACTGGCCAGGGAGATTGACCGACGAACAGGAAGCGGCTGCACGGGAAAAGCAGAAGCAAGTTGTTGCACCTCTCGCCAAAGGATTGTCGCTCCTCGTTCGTTTGGGCCTGATGGAGCAGCAATCAGGGTCGGAGGGTCGATTCTGCCAGGCAGCTCGGTTGGGAATTCACGGCCTTGAGCGAATCAAGGCGGCGCGTGGTCTCTGCGCGATGTTGTCTGCATCGACTGGTAGTACATTCAACGCGTCAGCGCTCATCCCCGGCGCTGTGTTGGACGCGCTCATAAACCTTGGAGTGGATGAGGTGCTTAACCGCCAAGATAAGTCTATGAACGAGACGTTGGCAACATGGTTGAAGCGGGCGTCAGAGGCCGGATTCTCCAAAGCTTGGCCACCATACGGACGAGTTCTTCGTCTTGCGCGTCGCTCTTACGTAGCAGACTACGGGCTTAGATTCGAGGGCAACTCCGCGCTCAAGTGGCTGCGCCAATCCCATGAAGCCGGCGACAGCACTGGCACGCTCGAGCTTGCGCTCTTGTTGGTGGAAGAGCCTAAACTCGATAACGAAGCGGACCAAGGTGAACGATTGCTCAGGCTATTGTCACAAACGAACCTCGAGGCTCGCTACGAACTAGGGCTGCGATTGCTGAAGGGAAACCACCTTCCAATGAATGCAACCGAGGGTTTCGAGCACCTTCTATCAGCAGCGGAGGGCGGCCATGCCGGCGCGAGGATTGCGCTTGAGGAGTTGCTCGTCAGCCGGTTTCCTGATCACGATTCGCACCACAACGAGCTTCCCGTTTGGGCCAAGCCACATAAGGGCCGTCTGCGGGCTTTGTTCCCGAACTATCCATTAGAACTCAGCTGAACACGTGAACACCCTCGACCGCCAGAAGCTGGATGTCGTCAACGAGGCTCGGAACAGTTCTGTCCCAAGGGACTGGCGCGGCCACTTCGCGCCGGAGTTCGCCGAGTGTGGCTGACGTTGTGGCCAACAATTTTCGGAGAGAGTTCTTGATTTATGACCTCGATCCTCAATATCGACCGGCTCAGATACGAGCGACTCTTTTCCGGTGCCTGAACTCCGAAAGCACTATGCGCTCAGGGTTTCTGGGGCAGGCCGACTCTCACACTCCATGAGGCTTTGGAGTTGGTGATGCGGGGGTGCGTGGACGCTGTGGATTGAGGGTCGTTGGCGAGGCCACACCAACATCTCAGTGCTCCACCCGTCTACTCGTCCTTTGGGGCATGTCCGGGTCCTTGAATGTGCCGTGCATAGGAGGGTTCTTGGGTGTTCGACTCTTGCTTTTTGCAAGTGTCGTTGCCGAGTTGGGATTCTCCTGGTTGATAGTGGAGTCAAGACCTCTTTTCCAGGACCGATTTGAATGCCAGACGCCAGTTGACGAGCGAGCCTCTGGCGTGGGGTCGGGAGGGTGGAAAACGGGTGAGTGGATGTTGGGAATTGAAGTCGTTGGCGCGGCTCCACGACCTTCTCTGCGCTCCTCCCGTCCACCCGTCTTTGGCGCGCGGGTGTGTGACGCCAAAGTAACCAAATGCAACGAAACCAACGCTTGAGGCATTTCGGTGGTTGCTAATTGTATCATTATGGATACAATGTGACGCATGCCAACCCCGCTGAACTCTCTACTCCAAAAGCGCAGTCACATT
>SXGS01701531.1_pt1 | contig 19321 bp, 15 predicted proteins | sample 3174681 | NCBI WGS metagenome assembly SXGS01 (sample SAMN11356861, study PRJNA531348) | freshwater metagenome | isolation source: freshwater sample F1-80 | place: China: Fuxian Lake, Yuxi | collected 2017-12-25 | reverse complement strand
GCTTGCCGGCGAGGTTGCACGAGTGGTCCCAGCGCGCGGTGTGGAAGATCTCGCCCGCGAAATCACTGGCGCCGGGGATGGCGCAGGGCGCCGGGTCGACCAGTCCGCCGACGGCGGACACGACGGCACGCGCGCGAATCTCCGCGCCGTGCTCGGTGGTCAGGGTCCAGGTTGCACTCCTCTCATCGAAGCGTGCCGCGGTTACGTTGTGATTGAAGCGGATTTTCGAGCGCAGACCGTATCGCTCCACGCACCCGAGCAGATAGCGCTGGATCTCGTCGCCGGGGGCGAAGATGCGGTTCCACTCGGGGTTGGGTTCGAACGAGAACGAGTAGACGTGCGAGGGCACGTCACAGGCGACGCCGGGGTAGGTGTTGTCGCGCCACGTCCCCCCGATCTCGTCGGCACGTTCGAGGATCGTGAAGTCGTGCAGGCCGGCCTCCTGCAGGCGGATCGCCATGCCGAGGCCACCGAAGCCGCTGCCGATGATGGCAATCGGAAAGTTTTTCTCCTGAACGTCCGTCCGTGCCGTCATTCCTCCCTTGACCTTTCTCTGCCCGCTGGCGACAAGTGCCGCCTCTCGGGCAAGGATCGGCCTGTCTCGCGCGATAAGCAAGGTGGTCCCGGGCGAGCGGTGATTCCCGCTGGCGAGTGGTTGGGACGTCGGATCGAGCGGTTCTCCCCCCGCTCAGGTCGATGGACTCGGGTTTGATTCGACGACCAGTCCGCTCCCGGTCTATGGAGGGGCGAGCCCGCGCGGGTGGGCTGGCGGAGATCCCGTGTCCGCTCCGGTCGGCGCGGGTCTGCACGGGGAAGGTGGGAGCAACCAGAGATCAGGTGCTGCGGGTGGCCGAGGTGGGGTTCGGCGACACGGGTTTGCACGGGAAGGTGGATGATCGTGAGCAAGATCCAAATCCTCGAAGAGTTCTTCGCGCATCTCGAGCGCCTCGATTTCGCGGCGGTTGCGGCGTTGTGCGCGCCCGACTGCGTCTACGAGGACATGCCGGTGCAGGAGGCCGGACGAGCGGTCGGTCCGGCCGCCATCGTCGAGAAGCTTCGGCTGGGTCTCGGTGAACTCGAACGTCTGCCGACGACGATCCACCGCGTGGTGGAGCAGGGCGACACGCTGCTGGTCGAGCGTACCGAGGTCTGGCACCACCGCACCGGCGAGCGCGCGACGCTCGAGGTGATGGCGGTCTTCGTCTTCCGCGACGGCCGGCTCACGCTCTGGCGCGACTACTGGGATATGAACCGCCTCTTCTCCCAGCAGCCGTCGGCCTGGGTGGAGCGGATGGTCGCGGCCGGCGCCAAGGCTTGAGCGGCACTCGCGCCAGAGCCTGAAGGCAGAGCTCGCGCGTCACGAATCCAGACCTTGGCGCGGCGGTCTGTGCGCCCACTCGCACCAGCACGTGGCCGCTCCAGGAGGTGCCGCGGGGTTGCGCTGGCGGCCACTCGCACCAGCACGCAGCCGCTCTAGGATACACCGCTGTCGGCAAGCGCGGCGCAGAGGTCGCCGACGGCGGGGATGCCGACCAGGCGCAGGCCTGCCGGTGGCTCGATCCGGCGCGCGGTGATCTCGGGCAGGAACGCCCGCGCGAAACCGAGCTTGGCGGCCTCCTTGAGGCGCGTCTCGGCGTGTCGCACGGCGCGGACTTCGCCCGCGAGGCCGACCTCGCCAAAAAAGACCGCGTCGGGCGGGACCGGTACGTCGCGTGCGCTCGAGACGATCGCCGCCAGGATCGCGAGGTCGGCCGCCGGCTCCTGCACGCGCACGCCGCCGGCGACGCTGACGAAGAGATCGTGTTCGAAGAGCCGGAGCCCCGCACGGCGATCGACGATGGCCGAGAGCACGGCGGTGCGATTGGAGTCGAGGCCCAGCGTGGTGCGGCGCGGCATGGCCAGCACCGAGCGACTGGCGAGTGCCTGCACCTCGACCAGGAGCGGGCGCGTGCCCTCGACGGTGGGCAGCACCGCCGAGCCGGGCACGCCACGCGGGCGCTCGGCGAGCAGAATCTCGGAAGGATTCGCCACGTCGCTGAGCCCCGCTTCACCCATCTCGAAGACGCCGACCTCGTTGGTTGGACCGAAGCGATTCTTTACGCCGCGCAGAAGCCGCAGGCCGCTACCGGGATCGCCCTCGAAGTAGAGCACGGTATCGACGACGTGTTCGAGCACGCGCGGACCGGCGATCGAGCCCTCGCGCGTGACGTGGCCGATCAGCAGGGTCGAACGCCCGGTCGCCTTGGCGTGTGTCGTGAGGCTCGCGGCACATTCGCGCACCTGCGCCACGCTGCCTGCGGCCGAGGTCAGCTCGCGCGAATGGACGGTCTGGATCGAATCGACGACGATGAGCTGGGGCTCGAGCCGGTCGGCTACGGCGAGGATTTCCTCCAGGCAGGTCTCGGGGAGCACGGTCACCTCGAGGCCGGTTCCGAGACGGTCGGCGCGCAGCTTGAGTTGCTCGGGCGATTCCTCGCCGCTCACGTAGAGGACGCGGGCGCCGGCCTGGGCCAGCGTGCCGCCGATCTGCAGCGCGATCGTCGATTTGCCGATCCCCGGATCGCCGCCGAGCAGGGTGACCGAGCCCCGGACGAGGCCGCCGCCAAGCACACGGTCAAGCTCGATGAGGCCGCTTCCGGTGCGGTCGCGTTGCTCGTGGGCGACGTCACCGAGGCGTTGCGGCGCCCCGCCGCGTGCCGCCCCGACCGCGAGCGAGGTGCGCGATCCGGCGGCGGGCACGACGGCCCGCTGGGTCTCCTCGACGACACTCTCCCACGCCCCGCACTCGGTGCAGCGCCCGAGCCACTTGGCGTGCTGAGCGCTGCATTGCTGGCAGACGAAGACTGTCCTTGGACGCGCCACGGCCCGCGATCCAACCACGCCAGCTGGTCTTCGTTAAGCCCGGGCGATGGGTAGAACGGAGGATCGGGTCGCGCCGGTGGGCACCCATGTTCGTACCGCCCCGCGATGAAGTTGTCCCGGCAGGCCTGAAGAGCCGCCCGGTGGAACCCGTGTCCGTGCGGGTCTCCTCTTGGCAGCGGGTCGCGCCTCGTGGTTCAACGCTGGCCGCCGAGAGATATCGGGTCTGGCATCGTTCCCAGCTTGGTGAGCGCAGCGCCTCGCGGGGTCGGACCTGTCCGCCCCCAGGTCGGGTGTTCTACGACGCCCCACTCTTGGGCTAACGGTGGACGCAATGTGGGCGAGTTCGCTCGGAGAGCGACCGCAGTGCCCTTGCGTCGCTCTGCGGATGCCAGCCGGCGCAGTGACGCGGGACGGTGGAGTGACCGGTCGAGTGGGCGCCTTTGTGTAAATTAATGCCTTACGGATCCGAGGCGGCCGGGGAGGGTTACCCGTAAGGAGGCTGTCGTTGCGTACCACCGACTCCAGCTGGTGGACGGCACCCAATTTTCAGTGTTTGATCACCAACCCCGGAAAGGTGGCTGTCGTCTGGCGCCACCGACTCCAAGTGCTGGCCGGCGTCCAACCTGCGGTCCTCGTCCCCATGCGGACTCGTGCCTCGTAGACCGAGCCTGCGCACAACTGGCTGCCGTAATCGAGATCGACGACGAGCGAGATCGCGCCATACGTCGTCAAGCCCTCTGCGGATGGGCCGAAGGTCCTTGTTCCGAAGCCGATGCAGCCCCGGACCGCGCGCATCTCGATTTCGTATAACGGCAACCAGTGGGGCAATTGGTTAATCTTGAATACGAGACGGGCCTTCCCGAAGGGCCAGAGCTCGCCTGTGGCATAGATATCGAAAGAATTTACCCATGGCTCTATCTCTATCTCTGGCTCTAGCTCGCATTCGTCGCAGGGCGGGGGGTCGGGGGGGTAATTCGTTACCGGCAGATCGGCGCTGCTGCCGCAGTCGCAGAGGTCGGTGGCCGAGCCGCCGGCAAGCGGTGTGCAGATGGCGTTCTCGTGGCCGGGGATGTCGCCGCAGACGCTGGCGCAGTCGGCCGTGAGTTCGCGTCCAGTCGCGGTGCAGAGGCGGACCTGAGGGCCGGCACAGGTGGCGGTGTCGGGCTGCTCGCAGCGCGGCTGACAGAGGGTCGGTGGCGAGGCGATGGCCTCGTCGCATCTCGCGTTCTCGATCGTATCGAGGCAGCTAGCATCGGCGGCGACGGCATCGAGCTGTGCGGTGCATTCGCCGACGTCGAGTGTCGGGGCGGTGGCATCGGGGGCTTCGCAGCGGTCGGCGAGGGACTCGCAGGCTGCCAGGCGCGAGGGAGGTGTCGAGACGTTGCCGCAGTGGGTTGCCGCCCCCGCAAGGAGGAGGACCGCCAGGAAGCGACCACCGGGCCGCAGTCGCGGCGCGCGGCCCTCTGCCGCAGCGGCTGCCGTCGCAGGCGAAGTTGTACGGGCGGTGCCGCCCGGGGGAGTCGAGGGATCGTTCAAGCGCGCCATCATGATGGCGACGCTTCAAACACGATGGTCTCGCGCCGGCAGGGAGTTGGTCGTGAAGAATTTAGGAAATCAGACGAAAATCAGATTCACCCGCCGCGGGCGCCCCGTCCGAAGCCGCTCCCCGGTGCATCCATGAACACCCTGCTCCCCAAGACCTCGCAAAAACGGCCCTTGTCAGAGGCCTGCTGGTGCACGCGCCGGCTCCGGGCACCCATCAACGCCCGCTGCCGGGGGGCGGGTCTGTGGTTTCTCGCGACCCCCCAGATTTCTCACGAGCATTCCCCCCGAGGGCCCGGCCTGCGTGACGGGTTAGTGTCCTCTCCAGCGGACTCGTCGGCGGCCGATCCCGGTCGGACGGCCGCGACAGAGGCCTGCCGCCCTGGACAGCTCCTGTCCTTGTCGCCTGTTCCAATCCTCTCTGGTTCGCCGCGCGGCCGCCTGCCGTGCCGGCATCCACGACAAACTGGAGGAGGGAAGCGCGCATGGCCGAGATCAAGTCCGAGCGTCCGCACGAAGACTGCTACTGGGTGGTCGAGCAGGGTTGGCTGGCCGGGGAGTATCCGGGCGGGCCGCATCGCGACGAAGCCCGCGTCCGGATCCGCCAGCACCTCGGCGCGGGGATCCGGCGCTTCGTCGATCTGACCGAGTCGGGTGAGGCCGGCCTGCTGCCTTACGACGATCTCCTGCGCGAGGAAGCGGCGACCCTCGGGATCAAGGCCGAGCACCGTCGCCATCCGATTCCGGATCTCGGCGTGCCGGCCGATGTCGCTCGGATGCACGCCGTTCTCGACGACGTCGACGACGCCGTGCGGGCCGGCGAGCGCGTCTACCTGCACTGCTTCGGTGGCCGGGGTCGCACCGGCACCGCGGTGGCGTGCTGGTTCGTGCGCGGCGGGCTCGCGCCGGCCGCAGCGCTGGACCGCGTTCTGGAACTTTACCTGACGATGGCGAAAGCCCGTGGCAAGCGCTGGGATCGCAGCCCCGAGACCGAGGGGCAGCGGGCGTTCGTGCGCACCTTCGCCGCAACAGCCCTCAGACCGAAAGCGCCTTCTTGAACGCCGGGCGCTCGGCGAGGCGCGCGGCATAGGCCGCGACTTGCGTGTGCTGCGGGCCGAGCAGCGACATCCAGCTCGCGACCGAGACGGTGTAGCCCATCATGCAATCGGCGGCCGAGAATGCCTCCCCGAGGAGGAAGGGCCGGCCGTCGGCGAAGGTTTTCTCCAGCACGTCAAGGGCGCCTGTCACCCAGGAGCGATAGTCGGCCATGGCCGTGGGCACGCTCTCGGCGTCGTTGCGAAAGCGCGTGTGCCACGCGATGCAGCCGATCCCGATGAAGGCGGTGGATTCTGCGAAATGCATCCACTGCAGGAAGGCCGCCCGATCGGCCGTTCCCACCGCGGGGGCGAGTCGGCCGCCGCCGTGGCGCTCGACGATCCATTCCGCGATGGCACCGGACTCGAAGAGCACGATGCCCTCGTCCTCGAGCGTCGGGATCTTGCCGCTGGGTGTTGCTTGCACGAAGGGCCCCTCGGCTGGAGAGCGCAGCTCGAGGGTTTCGAGGTCGTAGGGCAGGCCGAGTTCCTCGAGGAGCCAGACGATGCGGACGCTGCGCGAGAAGGGCGAGTGAAAGAGCTTCATGCCGCGTCACGCCCGGTTGGCGTGGTCGAAGTCAACCGGCAGGACCGAGCGACGGGTCAAGGAGGCCGCCACCATGCGTGCGCTCCGTTGGCGAGGCCCGAGTCGACCGGCCAGAGGGCCACAGAGATCGGTCGGGTGGGGTGAGGCTTCTGCCCCCGGGCGTGAATCAACCGCGGGGGCGCATGGGTCGAATCCCACGTCGCCGTGCCCGGTGAAGCTTCTGCCCTGCGGCGTGAATCAACCGCGGGGGCGGGATAGTTTCGCTGGCGTGGATCTCTACGAGACTGCGCGGCACGTCTCGCATCCCTTTGTGTTCGACGAGGCGACCGACCCCTCTCGGCTGCCGATCGGCGCGCACGGCCTGATCGGCGACGGCAACACCGCGGCCCTGGTCCGGGTCGACGGCGCGATCGATTGGCTCTGCATGCCGCGCTTCGATAGCCCGGCGCTCTTTGCCGCACTGCTCGACCCCGAGCGCGGCGGAATTACGAACGTGACGCCTGTGCGCCGGCCTTTCGAGGCCATGCAGGCCTACGACGCCGAGACCAATGTCCTCGAGACGCTTTTCCGTGTGCCGGGCGCAGGGGTGGTGCGCCTCACCGATTTCATGCCCTGGGGCGACGATCCGCGCGCGTCCATCCATGAAGTCCACCGTCGCATCGAGGGGATCGAGGGCGATGTCGAGATGGCGGTCGGGTTCGATCCGCGCTTCGGCTATGGCGCCGAGCCCGCGACGATCGAATTTGGCGAGCACGGCGTGCTGGCGCTTGGCCCCGGTGGCGAGCACCTGGTCGCGGTCGCCGAAGGGGCGGCGCCGTGGCGTGCACGGGGGGCGGGCGGTGTCGAGACCCGCGTCAGCGTGAGGGCCGGCCAGCGCAGATGGATGGTGCTGTCGTGGGACGCCCCCGCGCCCGAGCCGCTCGCCTCCTACCGACCTTTCGATTTGCTGCGCGCCACGCGCGTGCGTTGGCGCACCTGGGCTGCCCGGCTCGAATACGACGGTCCGTGGCGGCATCACGTCCTGCGTTCGGCGCTCTGCCTGAAGCTCCTCACGTACGCGCCGACGGGTGCCCTGGTCGCCGCACCGACCACCTCGCTGCCCGAGTGGATCGGGGGCGCCCGCAACTGGGACTATCGCTACGCCTGGGTGCGTGACGCCGCGCTGGCCGTGCGCGCCAACAACCTCATCGGCTTTGGCGCGGAGGCGCGCGACTTCTTCCATTTTGTGCGGGACACGATCGATCCGGTGCAGGGCCTGGCCGTGCTCTATGCGGTTGACGGACGTGCGGTGCCCGAGGAGCGAATCCTCGCAGGGCTGCGCGGCTACCGTGGGTCGGCGCCGGTGCGTGTCGGCAATGGGGCACGCGATCAGCTCCAACTCGACAGTGCCGGCGCTCTGATCGACGCCGCCCAGCTCTACGAGCATTTTGGCGGTACGCTCACCGTGCGCGCCTGGCGCAAGCTCCGGCGGGTGCTCGAAGACGTCGAGCGGCGCTGGCACGAGCCCGACCACGGCATCTGGGAGCCCCGCCACGGCATGCGCCACAACGTCCATTCGCGCCTGATGAGCTGGCTTGCGCTCGATCGCGGCGCGGGGATCGCGCGTGGCTTCGGGGACCGGGCCCGCCACGAACGCTGGCTCCGCGTGGCCGGTGACGTACACGCCGACGTGTGCGCGCGCGGTCTCTCGGCCGACGGCCGTCATTTTGTTGCGACCTTCGGCGAGGAGCGGGCCGATGCGGCGTTGCTTCTTCTCATAAAGCATGGATTTTTACCGGAAGATCACCCGCTGATGTTTGCAACCAGCGAGTTCGTCCGGCGCGAGCTCGGTGTCGGTTCCTTCCTTCGCCGCTACCGCGACGATGACGGCGTGGGTGGTGACGAGGGCGCGTTCTTGCTCTGCGGCTTCTGGATGGCAGAGGTGTTGGCCCTGCAGGGTCGGCTCGACGAAGGGCTCGAGGTCTTCCGCGATCATCTCCATGTCGGCAACCATCTCGGTTTGCTGGCGGAGGAGGTCGATCCCGGCACAGGCGAGCTTCTGGGCAACTTCCCGCAGGCCTTCAGTCATCTCGGCCTGATCAACGCCGCAGTCAGGCTCGATCTGGCGCTGCGCTTGCGCGACGAGGGCTCCCACCGGGTGCCGCACGTCGTGGGCGCGCGGCCGCGGATCGTCTCTTGAGCCTGCGCACTCGCCAGGGCTCGGCCGATGTTCTAGGGTCGCGTTGGCAGTGTGCTGAAGCCCGACAAGGTTGACCAGAAGAAACAGTTTACGAGCGCTGGACCGCGGCCTCTGGCCATGATCCAACGAGGCACAGCAGCCTGCCAGAAGGCAAGGAGCCGCGATCGCATGGAACCCAGGTTGTGCAGACGGGACGACTTCACGGTGGTGGGGATGGGCGCGCACTTCACCCCGGAGACCCGGCCCGGGATCGGCGATCTGTGGCAAAAATTCGCTGGTCGGTTGGGCGAGATCTCACGCCGCCGCGGTACCCTGAGCTTCGGCATCTGTCTCGACGCCGACACGACTTGTGGCGACGCGCCCGGCTTCATCTACGTCGCCGCGGTCGAGGTCGAGGGAATCGAACGCATCCCGCCGGGGATGCAGGCGCTGTCGATCCCGGCCAATTCCTACGCGGTCTTCACATGGAACGGCCACATCTCCGGATTCCCGGACTTCATCACCGCGGTCTGGGCGCACCACCTGCCTGCGGCGCATCTCGACCCGATCCGGGCCCCGGATTTCGAACTGTACGATGAGCGCTTCGATCCTCTCACGGGTCTGGGGACGGTTGAAGTCTGGATCCCGGTGCCGCAGCGCGCGGCTCCCGCCGGTGTCGGCGGCAGCGGCGCGCGCTGAGGTCGGAGTCGCGGCGCGATCCCGGCCAGGGCGGAAGCCAGCGCGGATGCTCGCGCAGTCCGCACCGGCGCCAAGCGTCGGTCTGGAGGATCCGCGGGGTGTCGGTCGGGACGGCGGCGAATCCACGCAGTCTGCGTCTGCCGCAAGCGTCGGTCTGAAGCGGTGAGCCACCGTCTCGGGGCGGTGACGAGTTGGGGTGGGTGCTGCTAGGTTCGACACCGTGAATGGCGCACGCGGGAAGGCTCGCGCCCGCCGCCGCGTCTTCACTCCTGGCGTGTGCCTCATCACGCTGGTGCTGTGCGCGGCTGGTGGCGCGCAGGCGGCACAGGAGGGCCGCGACGGGGCGATGCCTGCGCTGACGCGGGCGGGGCCAGCGAAGTTCAGTCGCGGAGCTTCGCCCCCACCGGTGGCGCGCGCACGGCCCGTCGTCGGCGTTGCACCCACGCCCGTAGCGAACGCGCAAGCGGTCCCCCGGGCTTCATCCAGGTCGGCGGCGAGTACGGCGGCCGCGGCCCGAGTTTCAGTCACGCCGGTGGCGAACGTGGCAGCGGTCACCCGAGTTTCCCCCAGGCCGGTGGCGAGTACCGCGGCCGGAGCCGCGCCCACGCCGGAGGCGAGCCCGCCGGTGGCCACCGCAGCCTCGCCCACACCCTTCCCCCGCGAGGCGCTCGAGATCGGGGGCAGCACGATTTTGCCCGGTACACGCCGTCGGCTCGTGCTCACGGTCAGCGAGTCCTTCTTTGGCGGTAGTGTTCGCACGCCACTGGTCGTGCTGCATGGCGACGTGCCGGGGCCGGTGATCTGTCTCGCGGCCGGCGTGCACGGCGACGAGCTCAACGGCACCGAGATCGTCCGTCGCGTCCTGGCACAGCTCTCTCCGCCCGAGATCGAGGGCACGGTGATCGGCATCCCGATCGTCAACGTCCACGGCTTCCGTAGCCGCAGCCGGTATCTGCCCGATCGCCGCGATCTGAATCGGCACTTTCCGGGACGACGCTGGGGGAGTTCCGCGTCGCGCATTGCGCACGAGATCTTCGAGGGTGTGGTCCGGCACTGCGACGCGCTGGTCGATTTCCACTCGGGTTCGTTCCACCGCAGCAATCTGCCGCAGGTGCGCGGCGACTTCCGCTCGCGCGAAATCATCGAGCTGGCGCGCGCGCTCGGGCTCGGTGTCGCGATCCATCATCCGGGTGCGGAGGGAACGCTGCGCCGGGCCGCAACGGATGCGGGCATTCCGACCGTCCTCTTCGAGAGCGGAGATGCCTTTCGCATCCAGAGCGACGAGATCCAGCGCGGCGTCGATGCAGTCTTGCACCTCCTGCGCGAGGCCGGGATGTTGCGTCTGCCGATACCGACGGGTGCTCCGGAAGAGCCGCGCTTCTATTTTGATTCGACCTGGGTGCGGGTGGATCATGGGGGCATCTTTCTGCCCGCCGTCGGCCTCGGCGACAGCGTGGTCGACGGCGACGTGCTCGGGACGGTTTTCGATCCGCTCGGTGGAGAGCGGGCGGTGCTGCGTTCTCCGGTTGGCGGCACGATCATCGGCATGGCGCTGCCGCAGGTGGTGCTGCCGGGGTTCGCAGCCTTCCACGTCGGTGCGGAGGGGGCGCGGCGGCCGCAGGGCATGGACAAGACGGTGTTCGCCGAGTTGCGCGCGCTCTCCGGCGACACGCCCGACGGCAAACCCGACGCGGCCGAGGGCGCGCCCAGAGCAGAGGCTCCGAGCGGCGACGGGCGCGACGAGGATGACGGCGTTACGGAGGACACCGAGTAGGATGGTGCGCATTCCGATCCGCCCTGGTCTCGCCCTGACGGCCGCTCTCGTCGTGGTTCCGGCGGGCGTGGCGCGCGGTGGGGACGCCGCGACAGCACCGGTCGGGCAGCGGCTCGGGGGCGCGCCGGCGGTCCAGGCGCGCTACCAGGCCGACTACCGGGCGGTGCTCGATCCCGAGAGCGGACTGGCGCACGTTCGCTGGCGGCTCACCGGCAACGAAGGCTACGTCGGCCGCATCTCGCTGCGCGTCGATCCGGATCGTTACCATAATTTAGAGGGTGACGGTACGATTCGCGCGCAGGATGGCTGGATTCACTGGGAACCGTCGCGGGGCCGGGCCGAACTCCGCTATGACGTCCAGCTCGATCACCGCCGTGCCGCCGACAAGGGCTTCGATGCGCGCATGACCCCCGAGTGGGCGCTCTTCAAGGGCGAGGATCTCTTCCCCCCGACCCGTACGCTCGAGACGGTGCCTGGCGCCGAGGCGGACGCCCGCTTCACGCTCGAGATGCCCGACGACTGGTCGTTGGTGGCGACGCGCCGTGGAGTGGGGCGGCAGAGCGTCGAGATCGAGGAGGAGCACCGCTTGCTCGACCGGCCGACCGGCTGGATGATCGCCGGTAAACTGGGCGTGACGCGAGAGAAGATCGCCGGGGTCTGGTTCGTGCTGGCGAACCCCGCCGGGCAGGACTTCCGCCGCATGGATTTGCTCGCCTGGTTGCAGGTGACCGTGCCGGAATTGAGCCGTGTGCTGGGCAGCCTGCCGCCGCGCTTCGTGATCGTCGGGGCCGAGGACCCGATGTGGCGCGGCGGCTTGTCCGCGCCGGATTCGCTCTACCTGCACGCCGACCGGCCGCTGGTGCAACGCGACGGCACGAGCCCGGTGATCCACGAACTGGTGCACGCTTTCATGCACGCGCGTGCGGGCAAGGGCGGTGACTGGATCGTCGAAGGACTTGCCGAATGGTACTCGCTCGAGATCCAGCGTCGGGCCGGATTGATGAGCCGCCGGCGTTTCCGCAAGGCGCTCGAGCGGCTCGAGCAGCGTGGCCGCGCGGCCGTCGATCTCGAGGTGGCGTCCTCGAATGGGGACACGACGGCGCGCGCCGGTGGTGTGCTCGACCGTCTCGATCATCAGATCCGCGAGGCGACCCGGGGGCGCCGCAGTCTCGACGATGTCGTGCAGCGCTTTCAGGTCGAGCGTCGCATGATCACGACCGCGACCTTGCGCGAGGTCAGCGAGGAAATCAGCGGCCGCGATCTCGGGAAGTTCTTCGCGGTGAACACCGCTGGGACGCACCGCGCAACGGGCGTGACGGGATGACCACCGGTGGCAGTGACGGCACCGGCGGCGAGGCTATGGTCGCGCGCCTTGACGCCGAGCTGCGGATCGAACTCGCGGATCTCGAAGCCCGCGCCCTCCTGCGCCGGCGGCGGCGCGTTGACGGTACGCAGGGGCCGCGCATCGAACTCGATGGCCGCCGTGTGCTCTGCCTGTCCTCGAACAACTACCTCGGCCTCGCCGACGATCCGCGCCTGATCGAGGCCGCGGGGGCAGCGCTGCTGGCCCAGGGGGCGAGCGGGGCCTCGTCGCCGCTGATCAGTGGCCACATGGCGGCGCACGCCGAACTCGAGGAATTGGCCGCGGAATGGCTCGGCAGCGAAGCGGCGGTCGTCTTTGGTTCGGGTTACCACGCCAATATTGGCACGATTGGCGCCCTGACCGGACCGAACGACGCGGTCTTCAGTGATGTGCTCAATCACGCAAGCTTGATCGACGGCTGCCGGCTGTCGCGCGCCACGGTGCGGATCTTCCGTCACCGCGACGTGGACCACCTCGACGAGCTTCTGCGCGCGACCCCGGCGCGGCGGCGACTCATCGTCACCGATTCGATCTTCAGCATGGATGGGGATGCCGCGCCCCTCGACGAGATCGTCGAGCTCGCCGAGAGGAACGGCGCGCACGTGATGATCGACGAGGCGCACGCGGTCGGCGTATTCGGTGACGATGGTTCCGGCCTGGCGAACGCGCTCGGGCTGGGCGCCCGCATCGCGATCCGCATGGGCACGCTGGGCAAGGGACTCGGCAGCTATGGTGCTTTCGTCGCCGGTTCGCGCGCCTTGATCGACGTGCTGGTCAACCGAGCCCGCGCGTATGTCTTCTCGACCGCGTTGCCTCCGGCGGTGGTGGCCGCCGCCACCGCGGCGATCGGGATCGCGCGGGCCGAACGGGAGCGGCGGGCGCGCTTGTGGGCGAACGCACGCGCCCTGCACGGAGCGCTCAGGGCCGCCGGCCTCCGGGTCGAGCCTCTCTCGAGTCCGATCGTGCCCTTGATCCTCGGCTCGGCCGAGCGAGCGCTGGCCGTGTCGGCGCGGATGCTCGAGGCGGGTGTCTTCTCGCCCGCGATCCGGCCGCCGACGGTTCCCGAGGGCACGGCCCGCATTCGTTTGACGCCGCTGGCCACGCACAGCTCCGAGGAGATCGCGACGGCGGCGCGTGTGATCGTCGAGGCGGCGCGGGAAATCATAGATTGAGCAGGATCGTCTTCGTGACCGGCACCGACACCGGCGTCGGCAAAACCAGGGTCGGAGTGGCGTTGCTCGGCGCGCTGCGGGCGCGCGGTGCCGCCGTTGCGGTCCGCAAGCCGGCCGAGAGCGGCTGCGAACGGGTGGCGGGCGAGCTGCGCGCCGCCGATGCCGAGGCGTTGTGCCGCGCGGCCGGCTCCGACGAGCCGATCGACACCATCTGTCCGCTGCGACTGGCCGAGCCGCTGGCGCCTGCGATCGCGGCGCGTCGAGCGGGGGCGAGTCTCGACATCGAGGCGTTCGTCATGGCGACACGCGCGCGGGCGCGCGCGGTGGACGTCATGCTTGTCGAGGGCGCCGGGGGGCTGCTCGTGCCGCTCGTGGATCACGTCTCCTGTGGCGAACTCGCGGCAAGACTCGGGTCCGAGCTGCTGATCGTCGTCGGCGCCCGTCTCGGCGCGATCAACCATGCGCTTCTCACCGAGGCGGTGGCATTTTCCGCCGGCCTGCAGGTGCTCGGTTTCGTGGTCAATCACGTCAAGCCGGGCGAGGACGCCGCACGTGCGAGTCTGACGGCAAGCCTGCGCGAGTTTGCCCGTGCTCCGGTCCTGGCCGAGATCGGCTATGGCGCCGATGGTCTGCGCGAGCTGGCCGGCCTTGCCGCCCGGCTCGCTTGAGTCCGGGAAGCGCTCCGTCAAGTCCAGCGCGAGAGGAACTCGAGCTCCGCTTCCAGTGCGCGCTCCTGGTTCTCGGCGCGGCGGAAGCCGTGACCCTCGCCGGGAAAGGTCTCGAGTTCGACCGGGACGCCGCGGGCGCGGAGGGCTGTCACCATGCTCTCGGTCTGTCGGACCGGCACGACCCGATCGTCGAGTCCGTGCAGGAAGATCACCGGACAGTGCAGCCGCTCGGCGTGATGCAGCGGCGAGCGCGCTCGCCAGAGCGCCTCGTTGCCGCTGAGCGGGGCCACCAGCCGATCGGTGTAGCGTGACTCGAATTTATGCGTGTCGGCGGCCAGCGCGGCCAGGTCGCCGATGCCGTAGAGGCTCGCGCCGGCGTGGAAGACGTCGTGAAAGGTGAGTGCGCAGAGGGTGGTGTAGCCGCCGGCGCTGCGGCCGGAGATCGTGAGCCGTCCCGGATCGACCGTGCCTTGCGCCGCCAGCATCCGCGCCGCATCGACGCAGTCCTCGACATCGACCACGCCCCAGCCGCCCTCGAGCTGCCTGCGGTAGGCCCGGCCGTAGCCCGTGCTGCCGGCGTAGTCGACGTCGATCACCGCCCAGCCACGACTTGTCCAGTACTGGGTTGCGGGGTCGAAGCCGAGCCGGGCCGCACCGGTCGGGCCGCCGTGTGACTTGACGCGCAGGGGGGGCCGTTCGTCGGGGCGGGCACGCTCGCCGAGCGTCACGGGGGGGTAGAGATGCGCATGTACCGTCCGTCCCTCTCGTCCGGCGAACTCGATGTGGTGGGGACGGGAGACAGCTTCGGCAGGGAGAAGCGAGACCGTCGGGGCGTAAAGCACGCGGTGGCTCGAGTCGCGGAGGTTCACTTGGAAGATCGCCTGGGCTGCGGTCTCGGTCGTGGCGATCAACCAGGCGTGGTCACCCTCGGCCACGATGTCGTCGATCGCGACCCAGGGCCCCGCGATCGGCATAAGCCGTCGGTGGGCGAGTTCGAGGACTCCGAGTTGCCAGCGGCCCGCTTCGCTCCATGTGCAGACGAGGCGCCCTGCGCCGGCGCAGGCGAAGGTGCGGAGCCCCAGCGCCCATTGCGGCCGGCCAAACTCGAACCCGGCCGAGCAGAGCGGCTGGACGCTTGTGCCGTCGAAACACTCGAGGTTCCAGAAACCGCTGCGGTCGGAGGCAAAGACGAGGTTTCCGCCGGGGGACCACTCGGGCTGGAAGATCGATTCCGCAGGACCGCCCGCGATTCGGCGTGGGTCGCGCAGGGTGCCATCGCCGCGCAGTTCGGCAATCCAGAGTTCACATCCATCCCAGGGCATGTTCGGATGATCCCAGGCGAGCCAGGCGAGGTGGTGGCCCGCGGGGGAGAGGCGGGGGCTCGCGACGAAGTCACGATCGCCGACAAGCACCGAACCGGGAGATTCGCCGGCGCGGACATCGAGCAGCACCAGCGTGTTCGCGGGCTCGGTTGGAGCGGCGTGATCCTCGCGCACACAGACGAGCCGGTGCCCGTCGGGGGTGATGGCGAAGTCGGCGAAGCGCCACGCTCCGGGCGGAGTGAGCGCGCGTGGCGGTGCCGTGGCCGGGATGCTGCGCCAGAGGCGGCGATCCTCGTCGTTCGAGAAGATCAGTCCCGCTGCCGAGACCTCCCATGCGCCACCGCCGTATTCGTGCACGCGGCTGCGGGCGCTCCATGGCGCCGGCAGGATCTCCTCGGGTCGTGCGCCGCCGCGGCTCCGCATCACGGCGACTCGCCCGCCCTCGGCCGGCCGTGTCTCGCTCCACCAGATCTCGCCATCGTGGCGCGCGAGCCGGACGAGTCCGATCTGTCCGGCGACGATCGCGCCGGCGTCGAGCGGCGAGGGCCATTCGCCGCAGCGTGCTTCGATCTGCTGCCGTGCCGTGCGCCTGCCTTCGCCCGCGCCGCGCGCGCCGTCAAGGTGGGTTGCCTGGGGGCAGGCCGGCCGCCCGGGCGGGACCGGGTCCGGGGCCCGCCTCCGCGGCACGGGCCGATGGCTCGGTCGGGCGGATGCAACTCCGTCACATCACGAACCCGTGTTTCGTCGGCGGCGGGGCCGGGGCTGAGGGCACGGTCGGGCGGACGTAGCCCCGCTACACCACACCCGTGTTGCACCGACGGCGCAGCCTGGGGCCGACGACTCGCGGGCGGGGTGCGGGGCTGGGCGCGTTGGGCTGCCGCAGCGCATCGGGTCGCGCTGGCGTGGGCTGATGCCGCGCCGTATCTCCGGGGCCTGTGACGAAACTGGTCGAAGACGGTCTCCGCGGCCGTTCCGCAATCGTCGGTCTGGCCGAACTCGCGCCGATGAAGAAGCCCGACGGCCGGACGCCGCTCGAGCTGATCTCCACGGCCGCCATCGCGGCGATCGCGGATTCTGGACTGACGCGCGGCGACATCGACGGCCTCGTGGTCTGCCCGGCGATGATGCAGTACTCGATGCTCTGGCCCTCGATCGTCGCCGAGCACCTCGGCCTCACCACGTCCTACATGGAGTTTGTCGACTTGGGTGGTGCCAGTGCGACCGCCATGATCGCGCGTGCCGCGACTGCGATCGCGACCGGTCGCGCCAGCAGCGTGCTCTGCGTGAGTGGCGATACCTGGGATCCGAGAGGCATGTATCTCAAGCCGCCGCCGCTGCTCTTTCCCCTGCGCGAATTTACCGCCCCCTATGGAGCTGCGGGCGCCAATGCGGATTATGCCATGGCGGCGCGTCTCCACATGCACCGTTTCGGCACGACGCAGCGTCAGTTGGCGAAGATCGCCGCTGACCAGCGCACGAGCGCTCAGCAGAACCCCGATGCGCTCTTCCACGGCCAGCCGCTCTCGATCGACGACGTGCTGGCGTCCCCTCTGGTCTGCGATCCGCTGCACAAATTCGAAATCGTGATGCCATGCTCGGGCGCCGAGGCCGTGGTGCTCACCTCGGCCGACCGGGCACGCGACCTGGAACATCCGCCCGCCTGGGTGCTCGGCTTCGGCGAAGCTCTCGAACCCGATCCCTTCCAGCGCGAGGACTTCCTCGTCACGCCCACGGTGGCCGCGGCGCGACGCGCCTTCGCCATGGCCGGCGTCGGGCCGCGCGACGTCACGCTGGCCCAGATTTACGACTGCTACACGAGTGCCGTGCTGATCGAGCTGGAAGACGCGGGATTCTGCCGCAAGGGCGAAGGCGGGCCCTTTGTCGAGGCGCACGATCTCACCTTCGCCGGCGACTTCCCGCTCAACACCGGCGGCGGCATGCTCTCTTTCGGCCAGCCTGGTCTCGGTGGTGGCATGACGCTCGTGGTCGAGGGCGCGCGGCAGATCATGGGCCGCGCCGGGACGCGTCAAGTCCGATGCAACGATATTGCTTTCGTGCACGGCAACGGCGGCACCTTCACCGAGGAGTGCTCTCTGGTCTTCGGGAGGGAGCGATGAACGGGCGGGCCGAGACGTGCCGCCGGGGCGTCCGACGAGCGCGGACGCACTGTCGCGGGAGTCGGGTCGCGGTCCCTGCGTCGCGGGGTTTGTCGCCAGCGCAGCCGGCCCGAGTCTCGTCTCGGCGAAGGGCCCGGCTGGTGTGCGCGGCACGGCAGTGGCGGCCCGAGGTGCGCGGGTGAGTGCTGCGCTGCTCGAGCGACCACTGCCTTCGGGCAAGGGCGACGCGGCACCCTTCTGGCAAGCCGTGCGCGAGGGGCGGATCGTGTTGCCGCGCTGCCCGGCGTGCGACAATTTCGTCTTTCCGCCGCGCCCGCATTGCCCGATCTGCCACGGCCGCCACCTCGACTGGGTCGAGGTCTCGGGGCGCGCTCACGTCTACACCGCGACGGTGGTCCATCGCGCCACGCACCCCTGGTTCATGGACAAGACGCCCTACGTCTACGCGCTGGTGGAGTTGGCGGAGGGAGTGCGCTTGCCGACGCAGATCGTCGGCATTCCGCCCGAGGAGGTCGAGATCGGACTCGAGGTCGAGCCGGTCTTCGAGCGGGTCGACGACACGCATACTCTTCTGCTCTTCCGTCCGGCCGGCCCTGCGGGGGGCTGATGCCACTCAAGTACTTGACGATTGGCGACGACATGGTGGTGCACTACCGCCATGCGGGCGCGACGACCCTGCCCGGCGTACCGCCAGTGTTCGGGCGCGGGGCCCTGGTCGTGCTGCTGCACGGCGCCGGCGGCTCGCTCGGCCTCTTCGGCGGCCTCTTCGCGGCACTCGAGCCGGCGCACGCGCCGCTCGCCCTCGATCTGCCCGGCCACGGGCGCTCGGCTGGACTCGTCGGGCCGGCGAGCGTGACCGAGGCCGCGGCTGTGGTGGGACGGCTGCTGGCGGCTCTTGCTGCACCGCCAGCGATTCTGGTCGGACATGGCCTCGGCGGGCAGGTGGCACTCCGACTCGCGCTGGATCGGCCCGGGCAGGCGCGGGCCGTGGTGACACTGGGAGCTTCGGCCGCACCCGCGGCACATGCCCCGTCGCGTGCGGTGATCGAGCGCGAGATCGGCGTGCTCGATCAGGTCGTGGCGGGTCGCCTGGCACAGCAGTTCGACATGCCGGTGTTCGGCAACGTGGCCGGAGGCGATGTCATGCGCGCTTTCTGGGGCGAGATGGTCCGCACCGACCCGCGCGTCCGTGCCGCCGGTTTCCGCGCGCAACTCGGCACGGATCTCCGTGGTGAACTCGCCCGCGTCGCGTGCCCGGTGCGCGCCCTGCGGGGCTCGGCCGATCGCTTCTGCTCGGCCGAGGAGAACGCCGAGATTGCCTGCGGCGTGCCGCGGGGCCGGGCGAGCGAGATCGAGGGTGCCGGCCATGTCGCTTTCCTCGAGCAACCCGGATCCATCGTGACGGCCCTGAGCGAGCTGATCGCCGAGGTGGCCGTGTGAGTGCGCGCGAAGCCGTGCTGGTCGGGGCTTTCGAGCACCCGCGGCGCTGGGCGCCGGACAAGACATCATTTCAACTCGCCGCCGAGGCCGCACGCGGAGCGCTCGCCGACGCCGGCCTCACGCCGCGAGATGTCGACGGCTACGCCACAAGCGGCGTCGGTCCGATCGGCATCCTCTCGATGTGCCACCAGCTCGACCTTCGCCCCAACTGGCTCGACTCGACCTCGATCGGCGGCTCGTCGTTCGTGGCGCATGTCGGCAGTGCCGCGGCGGCGATCGCGGCGGGCCTGTGCGAGACGGTCCTCATCACCTACGCGGCAACCGCCGCCTCGGATCGCTTCGCTGTCGGCACGGGGGGCAACGACGCCGGGGATCCGCCCGACGCTTTCTACGCACCCTATGGGCCGACGATCGTCGGTGCCTACGGCATGGTCGCGCAGCGTCATATGCATGAATTTGGTACGACCCCGGAGCAACTCGCCGAGATCGCGGTGACGATGCGCCGCCACGCGGGCCTCAATCCGCACGCGCGCTACCGCGAGGCGATCACGGTCGAGGATGTG
>SXGS01062186.1_pt1 | contig 19326 bp, 16 predicted proteins | sample 3174681 | NCBI WGS metagenome assembly SXGS01 (sample SAMN11356861, study PRJNA531348) | freshwater metagenome | isolation source: freshwater sample F1-80 | place: China: Fuxian Lake, Yuxi | collected 2017-12-25 | reverse complement strand
GTGTTCTGGGATTAGAGAACTCTTATTAGGAACATCATTAAGTTCAACAGGTGACCCGAAAGACATCGTAGATACTCGAACGTGGACGGATCCTGAAATTTCTGGCGGAGGATATGGTCAGGCACAACTTTCACACGCCTTGGCTTGGCTGCTTGGCATCACTGGACTACGAACCGAAAACGCTTTTTGTTTTGCCGGCGGTCCGAGCGAGGCAACTGTCGAGTTGCATGATGCAATCTCTCTCCGATTTGTCGGTGGGGCTAGCGGATCAGTGAGCGGTGCTTCAGCTCATGGATCGCAAGGTATACGTCATCAAAAAGAATATCGAGTGTTCGGTTCGGAAGGCCAATTACATGCCGATCTTGAAAGAGATCGACTCCTTTTTTGGCGAAACGGCGAAGAAAGGCAAAGGCCGACCTTACCCATTGATGCTGGTTCGTATAACTGTGAGGGACCGCCACTAGCTTTACTTGATTTAATTCTTGGTCGGTCCGAGAAAAATCTTTCGCCGATCGAGTTAGGTGCAAGGACTGTTGAGACTTTGGCAGCCGTATATCGAAGTATCAAATCGGGGATGCCAGAAAAAGTTGGTGTTTAACCGTGGAGCGTTTCTGTTTTCAGTTTTCTATTTTGAAGGGTACCGAAGAAGCTTACGATAGGGCTCATGTCGAAATTTGGCCCGAACTTGCAGCAGCAATCCTAGATTCTGGTTATCGAAATTACTCGTTATTCCGCAGAGGAACAGAAGTTATCTGCTCGTGCGAATGTGTGCCCAGCATTTTTGAAGCTCAAAAAAAGATGATGGAAAATTATTCACCATTAATTGCACGTTGGAATATCAAAATGGAGAAGATGATCACAAAAATGCATGATGATAAAGGAAATCTCTTCACCTATGACCTAATTTGGCACTTGGACATTGACACTGGTGAATCGTTATGAGAAAAGTCGTTGTTGAAGATTTTGCTTCGAATGAATATAAGCACAATCCATTTCCAATTTGGCGCCAAATGCGGGACCAGCAGCCTTTGTTTTATGATTCAGTTGGAAACCGGTGGATTCTGACCCGCTATGAAGATGTAATGGCTGTGCTCAGGGATTATCAAACCTACTCAACAAGAACGTACATAGAAAGATTTCAACCTATATTCGGTCGGACGCTAGCAGAGCTTGATGGTGCTCAACATATTCGCGAAAGAACAATTGTTGCACCAGCTTTTGTAGGAAAAACCCTAGATGGATATGAGAAGTTCATATCCCGGTCAATTGACCGAATTTCGAGAAAGATTGTGGTGCATGAAAAAGTTGATTTAGTCAAGAGCATGACGAACATTCTTCCGTCAACAGTCATAACAGCGTTACTTGGGATTCCCGAAGAGAATGATGACATGGTTTTCGAAATTGGAAATACCATCCTCGCTGCGATTGGTAACTCCGTGGAAATGATTAGTCGTGGGGCATCCGCTCATCGAAGATTCTCTGAATTTTTAACTCCGATTATTGCCAGTCGCCGAAAAACACCAACTTCTGATTTGATCTCTCGAATCGTTCATGCCGAATCCGATGGTCAGTCACTAACGAACGAAGAAATTTTTTCATTTATTAGTTTCCTGCTGGTCGCAGGGGGGCCAACAACTGATACAGGCATAGCAAATTATTGGTGGAATCTACTTTCTGATCCAACCCAGTTGGAGGCCTGTCGAGAGAATCCAGAGAGAATCTCGAGGTCTTTTTCTGAATCCCTGAGACGGGATGGTCCAATTATTAATGAGGATCGAATGACTAACGTGGAAGTTGAATTGCATGGGGTTGTGCTTCCTAAAGATTCACTTGTTGTGATTTGTCTTGGTTCTGCCAACAACGACGAATCCGTCTTTGCAGCACCTGAGACTTTCGACCCTGATCGAACAGATCTATTCATGGGAGTTGAAAGAAAAGGTGGTATTCATGAGAATGGCGTCTCGGGTCACATGGCATTCGGACTGGGAAGTCACTTTTGTATGGGTTATCAATTAGCAAGACGCGAAGCGGAAATGGCCACAGCTCAATTTTTGTTAAATGCTACAGAAATAAAATTGACAGAAGAGGTGCACCCAGAAGCACGTTTCTTCGATAGATTTGTTTCAAGACTTCCTGTCATCATTAGTAAAAAGTGAACGAGGGGTAGTCGGTTTCATGACGTCTGTTGCGATTTATGGCGCTGGATTATTGGGCTCAAATGTAGCCAAACTGTTATCGGTTATACCGTCAATGACGGTACTTGGACCCTATGGTCGTAGCGAAAGAGAAAAGGCACTTTGTTCAGGTTCCGATGTCGTAGTTATTGCGACTACTACTCGACTTCGCGATATAGCCGACGATGCACGAGAAGCAATTAATGCTGGATCAAATGTTCTTATATCTGCAGAGGAAGCTGCTTTTCCGTTCATTGTTGACGAGACCGTTGCGAAAAGTCTTGACGAACTTGCGCGTAAAAAAGGTGTCTCAGTTGCAGGAACTGGAGTAAATCCGGGACTAATTTTTGACGCCTTAGTCTTGACACTATTAGGTGCATCGCCTAGGGGTTGCAGAATTCACGTTCGTCGAATTGTCGATATCTCTGGATTTGGTGAGACGGTGTTGCGACGTATCGGTGTCGGAAAATCGCAAAAAGACTTTGCGACGGCGGTAGAACGCGAAGAGATTCTTGGTCACGCTGGATTTCCTCAGTCGATCCATGTAGTCGCGAATGCGCTTGGTTTGAAAGTAGAGCGAATCGAGAAAATTCTTTTGCCAGTTATCACAAATCAAGATATTGAATTGCCAGGTAAATTAACAATTAAAAAAGGCGAGAGTGCAGGAGTAGACCAAACCTACACGGGCATCGTTGACGGAAAACCTTGGTTTATCGCGCATTTTTTTGGTCATGTGATGTTGAACATAGAAAAAAAAGATTCTGGGGATGATATTGATTTGATGCTGAATCAGAGACCAATACAGTCAATTAAACTTCGGCCAGGAATTGGGGCTCAAGTCGGCTCGCAAAATATGGTTGCGAATTCAATCAATCGAATTTTGTTTGCCCGCCCTGGTTGGGTAACAGTTGCAGAGATGGCACCAGCATTTCCTAGTTCAGTTGTTTAAATACTTAAAGCCCTAAGCCGAAAAATGCCGCAAAACATTGAGAGTTATTTTTGAGACATTGTTTTTGTAGCTGTTGTGGCTGAGGCTTCCAGACCAAGCGATTGATCCGACAGAAAATACTGCCCCACCTTCGTTGGTTTCAAAAAACACCATGTCTGCACGAATTGGGTCTTCGGACGAGTCAGCTTTAGGAAGCGTGTCTAAAATCGACGAAATCATTAAGTTGTAAAGAGGGCTATGGCCTCCCGAAGAAGCAACAACGATGCTGTGCTCGGGCGATCCTTTTCCGAAGTCATGTCGATCAATTTCATATCCAGCGGCACCGCCTTGTAGAACTCCGAAGTCACCAATGCGTTCATCGATTTCTGTTCCTTCAAAAATCCAAGAAACTCGTGGGTCTTGGCTATTTTGATTTCGTGAATAGTATGTGCATTCATCAAATCCTTGAGTAATAAAACCAACCCCTGTTAAGCCATTTTCTGGTCGCCCGAGATTTCTCCATAAACCACCAGGAAGCCCAGAACTACTAAAAATACTCTCAGTGTGGTCAACTCGCCAAAGGTTGTCTTGACCAGGTCTGCGCACCTCGACAATGTCTGGGTGCAGCTGAGGTATTGCGGCAGCCGTGTAGAAACCATTGCCACCCAGGTACATAAGTTTTCCGCCGTTATCAACATAGTTTTGAATTGCATCAAACTGACAATGTGTCGTATATTCGGGATGTGATCCAGTGATAAGGACTGAGTAATCTTTGATGCAATTTAACCCTTCTTTGTGGACATCGTCATCGGTGACGATGTCCACCTCAATATTCATTGCATCAAGCCACCCAACTATCATTAGATCAAGACAGAACTTGTACATTCGGCCATTAGGTCGAAAATTGGTGACCGGGCGATTCATTCCCGAATAGATGACAGGACTTCCATCGTTATGCACGTCATAAGTTGACTTGCCAAGCTCTGGCGAAGTCAAAAGCATTGTGTCAGTACTATCTAAAACCGTCAATCGACCATGCGCAAGCTCGTTAAATTGGGCTGTGACCCGTAGATGCATATTTGCATAGGCGCCATAGGTCGTAGTCGGAATCAAATAGGCGACTTTAGACTTTTGCGAGCCGTCCCTTGGGCGTACAAAAAACGGAACGAAGAATTCTGGAGTTGATTCGTCAACCGGGCTAAGCCGAAGTGCGTAACAGCCTGAGTCAAAGTCATCTGTAACGTCAAGCACGTGAGAGATATCCCACTTGGCATCTGCAAGATCATCGTCATGAAAGTGAATTGCTGCGTATTGCTCCGGCTCTGAAATCCATGAAAGTGAGGAGCCATTCCACTTGCTACCGCGCACACCACGTGTTGGCATATTATGCAGAGTTCCGATTAACTGATGTGGTCCCAAATCTGTGATCTGGTCAGTAGGTATCCCGATAGAAAAATCCCATTCGGCAATTGTTGATAAATCACCTGAGTCGGCAACGCCATTTTGTATTTTTACACTTTCAAGTTTGCCATTAAATGAAGAGGCGGGATCGTGTATCGGAGAATCAGTACTTCTGCTACCCGCAAGAAGAAGACTCGAATTAATCCAACTGATTGGATTTTTCTCAAACCAGGTTTTATTTTTCTTATTTGTTTTTTGACGAGTGTGTAATGATTTTCTAATTGGCGCGAATTCGACTGTCATAAATTTGTGTGAGCCATTTATTGATATTTTAATTTTACTCCATGTTCTTAATGGCAAAGATTGAAGTGTGACTTTGGCCAACATAGTTTCAGATCTTGTGAGTTCTGTAACCAATCCTGAATTCTGCGAGTTTTGGAGTTTTAGCATTGATCCGCACTCAGACTTTAATTCTAGAATTGTCTGACTGTTTACACCTACGAGCGTTGGAAAAACCAACAGACTGATTGTAAAGTCGTCTTGAATCGGTACTGGACCATGTATGAAAGCAAAAGAACCTAGAGAAATTTTTTGGTACTTACCCCTAAATTTGCCATTAAGCGAACTCGAGATTTCTGAAAATTTAAACGGTGGACCTATTGGACCGATATCGGGAGAAAATAGTCTGATTAAAGTCGACTTGTATTGCTCCGCGCTAGAACTACTTACAAAAAAATTAAGGCTCTCACCTACTCGGACGCTTCGAGAAGATGCATAGCCGATTACGCTCGGCGCAGAGAATGGATTCATATCTGCAATTCTGAACCGAAAAGATTGAGCCATCTAATTTTGAAAACATGCCACTCAGCAACTTTGAGATCATCGAAAACCACTAACTCGTTATCGAAATATAATTTTGGTGGGTTAGTTGATAATTGTCCTAAAATCCATTCTTTCTGAGTTTTGGTCATAAATAGAAAATGCTTTCCAGCAATCGGTTGAGATCGCATCAAAGTCAGCAACTCCTGGAGTTCGGGGCTGTGATTGCCGAATGGCGAAAGCTTAAATTCTCGGGCAATTTCAATACTCGGGGTCTCCATAACGCTCAATTTATACCTTTTTGTGTAAAATTCTCCCGAAAGTGTTTGGTCTGTGGACTGACGTCCCTGACCTTAAAATTTGTTGAAATTTGCAATCGTTTCCATAGGGTGCCATAATGTAGCTGTTCTGGTCGCAAAAGGCAATCAGTCAAAATCAGGGGGGTAAGTTCGTGAATGAGTCAAGAGATGAAAAAGTAGAAGAAATTTCCTCAAAGGGTTTAGGACGGCGCGCGTTCATTGGGTTGTCAGGAGCCTCAATTGGAGCATTGGTTTTTGCTGCATGCGGAGGCGATGAAGAGACTTCGACCGAGGTCACAGATTCGACTAATACAACTGAGGCTTCGGGTCCTGTTGGTTCTACTCGGGATACCTTAAAGGTCGGAATGAATGCAGCAGTTGAAGGCCTTACACCTTTCGCAATCCAAGGTTATGTGTGGTCACAAAACTTAGGTTTCATGTTTTACGATCCGCTAATTCGCAAAGATCCAACAGGAAAATTGCTCCCATGGATTGTCACTGAATGGGACACCACTGATCCACTGAAGACAGTGCTCAAGGTTCGCGATGATGTCAAGTTTCACGACGGATCTCCGATGACAGCTAAAGATGTGGCTTACTCAATTGCTGCTAGGAGCGATGAAAAACTCATTGCTTCGACAGCTGGTCGTCCAATAATGACCCCAAAGCAGTGGGTTTCAGCAGTCGCCGTTGATGATTACACAGTAGAAGTCACCACGACAGAGCGGGTCGAGTTTTTGATCAATCCGCAGCCAGTTTTGATTGCTCCGAACGAGTCGTTTGGCAAAGTGAACTTTGCTAATGAAGTACTTGGCACAGGACCTTATAAGTTGGCCAAGTTCACGAGTGGTACTGGTGTCGATGGCGTTGCAAACGCTGACTACTGGGCAGGAGTTCCACCGATTACGAACTTAAGTTGGTCGTTCTTCAAAGATCCAGCAACTGCCGCAACAAGTCTTCGCAGCGGCCAAATTGATGCGATTTATGATGTCGCACCAAAGAACCTAAGCGCAGTTTCGGATGTGGAGGGAACAACAGTTAGCTCAACCGGAACTTACGCTTACTGGTGGATCATTCAAATGGGCAAGGCACCTCTTGATAATCCAGAAGTTCGAAGAGCGCTTCGATATTGTTTTGATAACGAAGCAATAAACCAAGCTGCTTTTGGCGGACTCGGTACTCCACATACTTGGAACCCTTTCAAACTTTTTGTAACCAATTCAGGCGCGGAAGCGGAAGGAATAACCTACGATCCTGCAAAAGCAAAGCAGATGCTTGCCGATGCAGGGGCGTCGGACATTTCAGTCCCAATTCTGTGTATTGAGGGCTACCAGGACGGTATCGCTGCTGCTCAAGTCATGCTCGAAGGCTTCAAGGCCGCTGGTATCAAGAGCAGTGTTGAGGTTGCACCGGCTTCAGACTGGTTAGCACGAACTTATGGAGATGGTTCGTGGGAAGGCATCACGTTTAACGCGGGTAACTTACCATTTCCAAGCAAGAATTTCTTCGACTACTTGGTGAATCCATCGACAATACTTAGTAAATATAAGAAGGGTGACGTAGTTCCTACGGTGGCCGAGCTTTATCGCAAGGTGAATGCGACGCCATTTGACTCTCCTGAAATTGATGGACTTCTCGCACAAGCCGAGAAGATGTTTGTCGATGATGCGATTGCACTTATGGGATTCGGAGCGCCAGTTGGATTGGTGACGCCAGAGAATTTAACTGGAGTCATCTCAAATGGTTTTGGAGACGTCTTTTGGGATAAGGCAATTTTCAACTAGCCAGTTGACTCGATAACTAACTGGTAGTTATTGAGTTATGTACTAGTTTGATCATGATGGGGGCGAAAACGTGGCTTAAAAGTCGGGTGTTTCGTCCCCATCAGGTCGCAATCGCTAAGTCACTTTTTGGTCGCTTTACGCAACTGATTGCGGTGATGGTTGCGGTTTCGATGCTCACATTTTTGATTTTAAGTTCGACCCCGGGAAGCGTCATTGATGCTCGGATCGGTCCGTTGCCTAATTTCTCACCGGAAGAACGAGCTCGAATCGTTGAGTCGTTGACTGAGCAGCTTGGACTTGACAAACCATTGTGGCAGCAGTATCTCTTGTGGCTGCTGCAAGTCATGCAAGGCGACTTTGGATTCACATACCAAGGCCTAAATGTGACCGACTTAATTGGTTCAAGATTATGGCCGACTATTGAACTTGGTGTCGCATCCCTAGTGGTAGGTATTCTCGGGAGTCTTTTGGTATCACTATTTGCTTTTCGCACAAGATTTCAATTGGTCCGAGGGTTAATTCAAGCGTTAATGACTCTCTTGCTCGTAATGCCTGCATTTTGGCTGGGCTTATTAATGGTGATACTCACCGCAAGCAAACTTAATTGGTTACCTGCGGCTGGGTACACAAGTTTTGACGACGACAGGTGGGGGCATGTTAAATGTATGGTTCTTCCGGTACTGACACTCGCATTGCCGCAGATGGCATTATTTTTCAGGTATCTATATTCAGGGTTACGTGATGCCGAAAACTCCGCTTTCGTGGTTGCCTCGCGCGCAAGGGGCATTAGCGAACGGGCAGTCGTCTATCGGCATATTTTCCCGAACGCGGTTTTGCCAACAATTACAGTTGTGGGTCTCGTAGCTGGGTCGCTAATAAGCGGTTTAGTAATTGTGGAAACGGTTTTTAGTTGGCCTGGATTGGGTGCGTTATTGGTCAAAAGTGTTGAGGTTAAGGATTACAACACTGTTGCAGCTTCAGTGTTGCTTACCGCATTTACGTACGTCGCTGTTGCTTTCATTGTGGACGTTATTTACCAAGTAGTTGATCCAAGAACTAGAAGAAAATCATGAATACAAATAATTACTCTGGTTTTTGGCGGATACAAAATTTTGTAAAAAATCAGCCAAAGCCATTATCGTTTGGAGTCTTACTTCTTGCGCCATTCATTATTTTTTCAATAGCACCTTCGTTTTTTGCACCTTACAGCCCATTAGATATTCTGGACGAGCCGTTTATGAGTCCGTCAAGTAAGTACATTTTAGGAACGGATGAAATAGGTCGTGATTTATTGAGTCGAGCTATCTTTGCTGCTAGAGCCGACATACTTACTAGCCTTTCTGCTGCATCTGTCGCGTTTATTCTTGGGACTCTAATCGGTTTATTCTCTGGTTATATAGGCGGTCGCATTGACACGATTACGATGCGATTAGTTGACATTTTTTTGTCGTTTCCTACAATCATTCTTGCCTTATTTCTAGTTGTTATATTTGGTCGAGCACAGTGGGTGCAAATTATCGCAATTGCGATAGTCATGACGCCTTCAATGGCACGTTTCAGCAGAGGAAGTGGTCTGGTTCTTCGCGCGCGCGGATATGTTGAGGCCAGTCGTATATCTGGTGCTTCTACAGCTCATATAGTTCGCACCCACATTTTACCTAACTCATTTCCAACCCTGTTAGTAGCAGCAAGCGTGCTATCCGCAAGCGCGATTTTGATTGCTTCTTCACTTAGTTACTTGGGTTTAGGGGCGCAACCGCCTGATCCAAGTTGGGGAAATATGTTGCGTTCAGCGTTTAGTTATGTTTATCAATCATCGACATACGGGATTGGCGCAGGAGTTTCGGTGACGATGGTAGCTGGAGCCTATATTTTGATTGGCGAGGGATTTCGTCGAAAGTTTGCTGGTCGACAGAACATAATTGGAAGTACAAACCGACTCGGCGGGGTCTAACCATAATGGCGGGCAATTTATCGGTCACAAACTTGAGTGTTGAGTATGCGCTATCAAACTCAGTATTGCGTGCCGTCAATCGCGCGACATTTCAAATTCCTCCTGGGCATCGAATTGCGATCGTGGGAGAGTCTGGCTCGGGTAAGAGCACACTTGGTTTGGCAATGATGGGTCTTTTGCCCAGCAATGCAAGAGTCAGTGTTGATGAGTTGAGACTTGACGGTCAATTGTTAGACATTACCCAGCCACAAAATCTGCGAGGTATTAGAGGAAGAAAGTTGGCGATGGTTTTCCAGGATGCCAAAGCATCGCTTGACCCGGTTCGAACCATTCGCAGCCAAATTATTGAGGTCTTAAAAGTTCATAAAATTGTCACGGCAGAAAAATATGAGGACGAAGTAACTCGATTACTTGGTGAAGTTGAGATACCACGTCCTGAAGTTGTAGCACGTCAGTATCCACACGAGCTTTCTGGTGGCATGCGACAACGCGCGATGATTGCTGCAGCTTTGGCTGGCAGGCCTTCTCTATTGATAGCGGACGAACCAACTAGTGCGTTAGATGTTACGACGCAAGCAACAGTTATTGATCTGTTGAAAAGACTCAGCGAAAATGGGGGGATGACGACATTGCTGGTGACTCACGATTTAGCCTTGGTTGCCTCGTTTGCTCAGAGTGTCTTGGTGATGTATGCAGGAAATCTGGTTGAGGTTGGTTCTGTTGATGAGATTTATATGCGGCCGTCGCATCCGTATACGAAGGCGCTACTTGCGGCAATCCCAAATATTTCGGCTAATCGAATGAGCGAGCTCGGAACAATTGATGGTTCGCTACCCGATCTGACGACAGAGATTCGAGGCTGTATTTTTGACTCGAGATGTCAGATTAGCAACAGTAGACAAATTTGTCGAGATGCGTCGCCTCAGCTTCGATCAGTAAATTCAAATACTCAATCTGCATGCCATTTCTCAGACGAAGTTAGATCTTCACAGCGAGTAAATGTCATGTCACTGCAGAGTCGGACAACTGATCCGGTTGATATTTCAGGGTCGAAGTTTCATCCTGGCTTAGATAAAATTTCGAAAATTGTCGTAGAAGCTGAAGAAGTATGTAAGACATTCAAAAGTGGTTCGCTATTTTCTGCGAATAGATCTCAGGTGGATGCCGTAAAAGACGTGAATTTGATCATCCGAGAGGGTGAATCAGTCGGGTTGGTTGGTGAGTCTGGGTCAGGAAAGACCACACTTGCCCGAATTATTGTCGGTCTTGAAACAAAAGACTCTGGTTTAGTCATGATTGGTGGGAAGAATCAAGACCAATCGATCAAAAGCTCTTTAGATGGTGGAATTCAATTTGTTTTTCAAGATCCAGGCGACAGTTTGAATCCATTACTAAGCATCGGACAGATTATTAGTGAGCCTTTGTTGTTGCGGGATGGCGGTAAATCAAGTGATTTTAATAAAGATGTGGACAGTCTTTTACTCGAGGTTGGGTTGAGGGAGTCCATGGCATTTCGTCGCCCTTCTGAACTTTCCGGAGGGCAACGTCAGCGTGTCGCTATTGCACGTGCGATTTCTACTAATCCGAAGTTGATTATTGCCGATGAAGCAGTTGCTTCACTTGACATGTCTGCAAGAGGTCAGATTCTCAACCTGTTAGCAAAATTGCAGCGCACAAAAGGGTTTTCTTATCTATATATCTCTCATGACCTTTCGACTGTACGTCACGTCTGCGATCGAGTTGTAGTCATGTATCGAGGTCGCATAGTTGAAGAGGCGTCAGCTAATGAAATATTTGCGTCTCCAAAGCACCCCTATACTCAAGTTTTGACTTCCGCAGTTCCTGTACCTAATCCGAGAGTAGAAAGAAATCGCGTTAAGGTCATCAAAGTCAGAAATCAAAGCCTTGATGAGATACCAGGGATTTCGTGTGCATATTTGAGTAACTGTGATCTAGCTAAAGAGCGGTGCAGGGTTGAGGCGCCTAAGGTTGTGTCAGTTAATGGCCATGGTGTTGCTTGTCATTTTGCGACAGAGTCAGCACAAAGATTCAAATTGGATTAATTATTAATGTTTTGGTTAAATCAAAACATTAATTGTCCGCCGGCGACAACAAGCGTTGTGCCAGTAATGTACGATGAGGTCGGAGATGCCAAGAACACGATCGCGTTGGCGACCTCTTCAGGTTCGGCGAGCCTACCAAGCGGTGTTGCATCGCGATATCGATCCATTGCGGCTTCGTCCAGACCATTTCGGAGCATCTGTGTATCAACAAAACCAGGGGCCACTGAATTAAATCTGATATTTACTGGTGCATATTGTCGAGCAAAGCCCCTGGTCATAGTTACAAGTGCTCCTTTTGATGCGGCGTAAACGATAGCTCCATCGAGACCGCCGGTCCACCAACTTTGAGAAGATGTGGTGACTACTGCGCCGGAGCGTTTTTCTTGCTTAAGTCGCTCGGCGAATTCTCTAGCAAGAAAAAAACTCGACTTTGCATTTAGGTCTAAGTGAAAGTCCCAGTCTTCTTCGGTGACATCGACAACCTTCAGACGACGGAGCACGGCTGCCACAAGCGCAATTGCATCAAGCGGGCCTACCAAATATTCAGCCCGATCAAGTAGCGATGGAAACTCTTTAATGTTTCGGAGGTCCGCCACAATTGAATGACCAGCACCGTTTAAAAGGTTGACCGTTTCATTTAGGCCATTCTCGTCTATATCAAGGCAGACCACTTTTGCACCCGTGTTTGCAAAAGCTACGGCAGTTGCTCGACCGATTCCGCCACTCGCACCAGTAACTAACACGGCTTTATTAACAATCATGGATTGGGCGTGCTCACTTTTTAATTTGGTATTTTTTAATAAATTTTTTGTCAAGGCTCCATCCTAAACCTGGGTTTTCACTCAATTGAATTTTTCCATTGACAATTGGTGGAGGATTTTCTATCAGATTTGGCCAGACTGGATCTCGATCAGGATGAAATGTTTCTAAAAAAGTGCCGTTAGATATTGATGCTAGAAGATGTGCAGCTACTTGGGGCTCTTCATGGTGGGCCATTAAGGCTTCGCATGTCTTGGAAATCGCAGCAACCCGTCGCCACTCGGTTGGGCCACCAGACCAAGATGAATCAAAGTTGCAAACATCAATTGCCCCGTTCACGATCAGATCTCTGCATCCAGCTGCTGAGTTTTCAGTCTGCCCAGCGCAAACTCGTAAACCAGTAATAGTCCTTACGTCTCGCATTGAAGCCATGTCATTATCCCAGTGACATGGCTCCTCGAACCAAAAAATGTTTTGGTCTGAAGTAAGTTTGGCAAAATCTATCGCTTCTCTCGGGCTCCAAGCTTGATTTGCGTCAACCATTAAGATGAAGTCATCCCCAGCGACTTTTCTTACAAGAGATACTCGTTTTGCGTCTTCGTCTGGCGATAATCCACCAACTTTAAATTTGATTCCAACAGCACCTCGATGTTTTATTCCATTTATCTCGTCTTCAATTGCCATTTCGCTTTTGTAGTAGCCGCCGATTTCGATTACTGGCAACGAATTCGTGTACCCACCCCAGAGTCGCCACAATGGTTCGTTAAGTTCTTTACCAATAGCGTCCCAGATAGCAGTGTCTATTGCTGCAGTTGCAATCAACCCAATACGACGATCTCTCAAAATATCAAATGTTGTAGGTCGTGTCACTTCCCAGCATCGTTCAACATTTCGGATGTCTTTACCAACTAATAATGGTGTAATTTCTCTATCAACCACATTCGCAATCTCAGCAACTGACTTATCTTCATCGGCGACGTACGCTTCACCGATGACGCCTTCTTTTGTGAAAATGCGTACGACCAAAGGCGCGCGATGGGTCATTTGATAGTGACTGCCTTTATAAACACGACCAAGTGGAACAAGAAGTGGGATTGTCTCAATTCGCTCTACCGTAAGCATTTTTCCCCGTCCATGTTATTAAGAACTGTACACTCGCTAAAAACGATTTCTACTGTCGAGCAAGATTTCAGTAAATTTCTTGTGATAATCCTGTCATAAGTAAGAAGAATTTGAACAAATTTCTTTAAACGCCTAAAAATAAGGTTTTTAGGGCTTGACTTCAAATCGTATCTCCAGTAGGTTTCTGGAAACCATTCCAAAAAAAGGGGAAATTATGAGGAATAATGATCAAGAAAAAGAGACGGAAATCAGCAATCTAATCGAGAACATGGCCAAGAGTATTTCAAGAAGGCGATTTCTAACGGTTGGCGGCGCAGTTGCCTTGAGTGCAGTTGCCGTCGCATGCGGAGGTAGTGAATCGGATTCCGACTCAACATCGGCTCCTGCTACTGATGCGCCGGTCGCAGAGGAAGAGATTGGTGGAGAAATCACACTTTGGGCTTGGGGTGCAGGATTAGAGGGTGAAAAAACGCAAGAGCGTATTGCATACTTCAACAGCAAGTATCCCAATGTGAAAGTTAATTGGGAGCCACTTGCGAAGAATGGCTATGAGGAATATCCGGCCTTATTAGCGAGATTTGCCAGCGGTAATGCACCGGATGTCATGCGCGTGCTTAACTTCCAGCCAACCCAGCTTGTTTCTGAAGGAGATGCATTGTTGTCATTAGACGATTTCATCGCCGCTGAGCCAGATATTGACATGGCTGACTTTCTTGAACCAACGGTTTTAGGTGGCCAAGTTAACGGCAAGCAATATGGAATGCCCGATAATACTGAGCCTTATGTGATTTATTACAACAAAGATGCCTTTGTGGCTGCAGGACTTGAAGATCCACAAGTGTTATTTGGTCAAGGGAAGTGGGATCAGGCAGCGTTTGAAAACTCGATTAATGCACTCATGCAGAAGGGTGGAATGAAATTCGGACTTGCGTTTGAGTCTTGGAATTATGACACTTTTTGCTTCATGGGAGGTGGGACGGTACTTGATGCGGATCAGAATCCGACCATAGATAAAGGTGCGAGTCCTCAGATGCTTGGTTTCTTCGGAAAGCTTGTCAAAGATGGTAAATCACCAAGTCCAGTAGTTGGTGGTGGTGCCCAGCTTGAAGCCTTCCGCAATGGTGAAGTCGGGATGTATCTGATGGGTCCATGGTGGTATGGGGCATTAGCGGGAACGACAAAGTTTAAATATGATGTCACAGGCCTACCCTCATTTAATGGTGTTCGGGCAGGCAAACTAGAGATTGGGTCACTAGCAATCTCTTCGGCCTCAAAAAATCCAAAGGCTGCGTGGGCTTATGTGAAAACAGTTACCGATACCGAGGGGTTGAAAATTTGGAGTGCAGTTGCGACTCCAACACGACGTTCCGCTCTCCAAGCAGCTGGTTTTAACGATGATCAGTGGAAGAAGGACGCTGTTGCAATGGTTGAAGCTGGAACCTTTACTCCGTTTACAACAAAGGGCTCAGCAGTAGACGCTGCAGCTGGTGCTGCCCTAGACAGTCTGTGGGCAGGTAAGTCGAGTGCAGCTGATGCCACGGCAGATGCTGCGAAAAGGATAGCCGAAGCACTCGGTCAGTAATTTTGAGTCGAGCGACCCAAATCGCAGTCAAATTGGGTTCTTCGCGTCTTCGCCGTTGGTCAAACCAATGGCGAAGACGCGAAACCTTATCAGCGTATTTGTTTCTTTTGCCATGGCTTGGCGGATTAGTACTTTTTTATATCGGACCGGTGATTGCAGCAATTTATTACTCGTTGACTGATTATTCGATAATCTCGAGTCCAAGATTTGTCGGGCTCAAGAATTATCGCAGTCTTGTTGATGATTCTCAAGTCATTAGTTCGATGAAGGCAACTCTTACATACACTGTTTTTTCGCTGATTACATACGTATTACTCTCCCTATTTTTGGCCATACTCGCAAATAAGCCAGGTCGCGGGGTCGGGGCATTTCGGCTGATCGTTTTTCTACCCAGCATCATTCCGCTGTTCGCCGCAGGTGTTTTGTGGGGATGGTTGTTTAACACTGACTTCGGTTTAGTTAATTACGTGCTCAACCTTATTGGTTTGCCATCTCAAGGATTTTTTCAGTCGCCAAGCCAAGCCCTTCCTATGGTCATCATTATTTCAATATGGGGACTAGGGAGCTCTTTTTTAGTTTATTTGTCTGGTCTGCAGTCAATTCCCCTTGACTTGTACGAAGCGATCCGAATTGACGGGGCTGGTTCTCTGCGGAGATTCTGGCATGTGACTCTGCCAATGCTTAGTCCCGTAATTCTTTTCAATTTGGTAATTGGAGTTGTACTTTCGTTTCAGGTTTTTGATATTTCTTGGGTATTGACTAGAGGTGGTCCGGCAGACAGCACACTGTTCTGGGTTCTATTGATTTATCGTAAAGCATTTGAAGAGTTTCGCATGGGCTATGCGTCTGCTCTAGCAGTCGTATTTTTCTTCGCTGTCGTAACTTTCACAGGTTTGATATTTAGAACTTCTCGTTATTGGGTTCATTACGAAGGAAGAAGATGATGACGACAACGACGACTCAAAGTGTTAGAAGATCGGGCAAATTTAATCAAAATCAGGCCACTACTACGGAACGCATTCGATTTCTAGGCATGTGCCTTATCGGCTCGGTAATGCTTCTTCCAATTTACTACATGATATATTTAGCTTTTTCTAAGCCTGGTACCGAGTATGCATGGCCTCCAACCTTTATTCCGCGTCCAATTGCGTGGTCAAACATTGTTGACGTTCCCGATTCGGGAGACGTACCCCTGTGGGGTTACTTGCGAAATAGCATTATTTATACGTTGTTAGCAACACTTGGTTGTTTGATAACCCAATCACTAGCAGGTTATGCATTTGCAAGATTGAAGTTCCCTGGTAGGAATTTGCTCTTCAGCGTGACAGTTGCAATGTTGTTGATGCCCTTTGTCGTCACGATGATTCCACGGTTTATTTTGTTTAATAAAGTTGGACTTAGTGACAGTATTTGGCCATTGATTATCCCATTTTGGTTTGGTGGCTCACCTTACGGTATTTTTTTAATGAGGCAGTTCTTTCTTTCGATACCACCCGAAATAGACGAGGCGGCACGCGTTGACGGCGCTGGTTCGTGGAGGATTCTTTGGACTATTTTGATCCCCCAGTCTATTCCTGTTCTAGTCGCGCTAGGCACGCTTCATGTTGCCTATTTTTGGAACGATCTCCTCGGGCCTTTGATTTATTGTCAGTCGCAAAAATGGAAAACATTGCCGCAAGGGATTATTTTCAATTACCAATCAAACTGGAACCCAAGGTATGCCCTGTTTATGATGTCAGCATTGTTGATGTTGATTCCAACTGCCACATTGTTTTTGGTTCTCCAACGCAGATTTAAACAGGGATTTTTATTTTCTGGTTTGGGTGGAAGATGATGTTTCTTCAAGGCAAAGCAATTAAAGGCATCTGCGTAGTTGAGGTGGATTAGATATGGCAAGTTTATTACTTGAGGGAGTAAAGAAAATCTACGATAATGGCACAGTTGCTGTCAACGATTTTGATTTATCGATTAATGACGGCGAGCTACTGGTACTTGTTGGACCGTCAGGTTGTGGGAAGTCATCTGTTCTTCGAATGATCGCAGGGCTTGAAGATATAAGCGAAGGCACACTGACAATTAATGGCAGAAGGATGAACGACGTTTCACCGGTGACTCGAAATATTGCGATGGTATTTCAAAACTATGCCCTTTATCCGCATATGACAGTACGCAAGAATATTGAATTAAGTTTAAAATTGCGAGGTTTACCAAAGTTAGATCGAAGGTTAAAAGTAGAAGAAACCGCAAAGCTGCTTGGACTATCTGAAGTACTTGAGAGCAGGCCAGCACAACTGTCAGGCGGGCAGCGGCAAAGGGTGGCAATGGGCAGAGCCATTGTTCGTGATCCGAGTGTCTTTCTCTTAGACGAACCACTTTCTAATCTAGACGCAAAATTGCGGGCACAAGTGCGGAGCGATATTTGCGAACTGCAGAGAAGTCTTGCCGCAACGATGGTTTTTGTGACTCACGACCAAATTGAAGCAATGACGATGGCAGACCGAATTGTTGTAATGAAAAACGGTCAGATACAGCAGGTTGGCACACCGACTGAACTTTACGAGTGCCCCAAGAATATTTTCGTAGCTGATTTCATTGGGTCACCCTCAATGAATTTCTTAAGGGGATGTTTGATACAAGAGGGCAGTTCTTTGAAATTCAAACTACTGAACGAGAAAACTTGGGATTTACCAGATTTCTCCATAGAGCAGGCTTCGGAAGCTGCAGCGATCATAGGAAAACCAGTTGTTCTTGGTGTTCGACCTGAGCACCTGAGTGTTTCTGGCACCCACTCTGGTGCTGTTGGTTTGTCTGCGATAGTTAAATTGATTGAGCCTTTAGGTGGTGAGGCAATTGTTCATCTTGAATTAAATGAACTAAGAGACACCAACTTTTTTACCCTGATCGAGCATCTTGGGTCAGCGGATAAAATCAAGGGTGATTCACATGAACAAAGGCGAACGCGACTAGTCATAAAATGTCAGGGTAAAGTTCCATTTGCCGCCGATGATGAAGTCATAGTTTGCTTTAATAACGACAGTTTTGTGCATTTGTTTGACGAAGTAAGTCAATCTGCAATCAAGGGACTGATTAGATGAGTCCTAGTAACGCTAATTTATACGGGCTATCACGTCTGGGTTTGGGTTGTTACGCATTGGGTGGTGGATACGGGAAAGTAGATTTAGCCGAAGCGCGTGCCACTGTTGACGCCGCGCTGGACGCCGGGTGGAGTGTTGTCGATACTGCCGAGGCGTATCTTGATTCGGAAGAGAGACTTGGTCAGATACTGAAGGGGCGTCGAGATAAGGTTTTTTTAGCAACTAAAGTTTTTCCATGCGAATCTTACTTGCCAGTGAATATTAAGCGTGCTTTAACTAACAGCCTGGCGAAACTACAAACTGATTATGTTGATTTATACCAGCTTCATGGTCCTCAAAATTGGATTATAGATTTTGATGATGCGGCATCTCTAGATGTGATTGCTCAAAGTTTGCAAGAGTCCCTTGATAGCGGGAAAGTCCTCAATGTGGGTGTGTGTAATATGCCGATCGAAGTAATGAAACAATTGCACAGCCGTGTCAGACTATTCTCCACCCAGAATTTGTTTTCAATATTTGATGATGGTAGTGATCATGATGAAATTCATTTGCCAGTTGGGGAGCAGATAATTCCTTGGGCAATCGAAAATGAGGTTAAATTTTTGGCCTTTAGTCCTTTAGCGCGAGGGCTCTTGGCAGATGGGCAAATTCCTTCTAGAATTTTTCCGCCAGATGATGAACGACATTTTTTGCCTAGATTTCAACCGGAGTTTTTTCCTGATTGGGCTCGAATCGCAAATCTTCTAGAAGTATGGGCTGGCGATCATGGCAAAACATTGGTCCAGCTTGCGATAGCTTGGACCTTGAGTCGTAACGGCGTTTCTACGACATTGATCGGGGCTAAGACTCCTCAGCAAGTCAATGCCTTCGCGGGATCTGAATCCTTTGCTTTGAGCGATGGTGATCTTGTTGAGATTTCCAATATTGTTGGCATGCTATCGCCGACAGCCAGCGCGGCTAAGTCAATAGTGTGGGACCATTTCCCACCAGAAGCGGTCGATGCGATGCGACAGCGTAGACATGCAAATTCAAGTGTTAAACAATTGTCAAATTAAGTTAAACAAGGAGGAATAATGTTAAGTCATGATGAGAGACCATTAATGGTGTGCAGAATTGAAAATCCTCCGCATATGGCAGAAGGAGTTGACGGTTGGATGCCGAAACATTTTGATGACAGTCTTGATGCGGATGCTGTGACTAGCGTTGCGTCGTTTCGTGTGTTGCATAATTTTGATCCGGTTAACGGTTTGCCTTGGCTATTTAACGGGCACGGCAATCGGTTCATCGTCTATTTTGCGGATTCTGTAGAGGGTCTATCTGAGTGGGTGGATGGTCCTTTTTTGCGC
>SXGS01588329.1_pt1 | contig 19338 bp, 20 predicted proteins | sample 3174681 | NCBI WGS metagenome assembly SXGS01 (sample SAMN11356861, study PRJNA531348) | freshwater metagenome | isolation source: freshwater sample F1-80 | place: China: Fuxian Lake, Yuxi | collected 2017-12-25 | reverse complement strand
GCTTTTAATCCACTCTCCGTAGCCCTGGGGGCCGAGGCCACCTTTGTCGCCCGCACCCAGGACACCAACATGAAGCACCTGAGCGAGGTGCTCGGCCGGGCCGCCCAACACAAGGGTTCGGCCTTCGTCGAGATCTTCCAGAACTGTGTGGTATATAATTCAACTGCCTGGGACCACACCACCGACCCCGAGGTCCGGGACGACAACGTGCTCTTCCTGGAAGACGGGCAGCCTCTGGTTTTCGGCAAGAATCGCGACAAGGGACTGCGCATCAAAGGCTTCGAGGCCGAAGTGGTCAGTCTGGGTCAGGGGGTCACCGAAAGCGAGCTGCTGGTGCATCAGGCCGGCTTGGAGAACACCAGCTACGCCTATATGCTCAGCCGGATGGAAAATCCCCAGTTCCCACTGCCCTTTGGGGTGTTGCGGGATGTCAAGCGGCCCACCTACGACGGCCTTGTCGACATTCAGGTCGCACAGGCGAGGGAAAAACAGGGGGCGGGACAACTCGCCAAACTCTACAGCAGCAGCGACCTTTGGGAAGTCAAGTAATCTAGCGTTGCACCCGGTGCTGAAGGGCCCGCAGGGCTGGTTTCAGCGTTTGGCACGATAACCACCAACGAGGAAGAGGCCGAGAGGCCTGCCTCGTTTTTTTATGGAGGCAACCATGTCCCGCCATTGCCTGCGCATCTGGTCCTGGATCTGGGTGGCGGCCCTCGGTGCGGCGTTGCCCGCCGGGGCAACCATCGAGAGCGCCGACCTCAATGTCATCCGCACGGTCACCGAGGGCGACTGGCTGCGGTTGCGGCTGGAAACCCTCGGCCTGAACCTGAGTTATCCGGCGTACCGCATCAGGATCGAGCTGACGCCTGAAGCCGTGGAGTTTACCCTCAGCGCCAGCAGCGGCATGGCCCAGCACCTGGAGGAGGCCGGCCGCGGCGAGACCGAGCGGGTGTTAGCCTACCATGCGCGCGGCATACGCGAGCAGGTGAACCAGCTTGTTCAGGACGAGTTCCCCCAGCTGTGGCCGCGCTTCAGCATCGAGGAGGATTTCCGCGGGAGGTTTCTAGTGCCGGGAGAAAATTGGGAGGACCCACCCAAAGCATTGGCGGAGTGGCGGATGAACCGCCTGACCCTCAGCCGCTAGCAGGGCATGGGTTTATTCGGGGTCGTGCATCACCACGTCGCCGCGCAGGGATTCGTCGAGGGGTATCACCTTGGAGATCACCGACTCCTCCGTGGTGACCAACCACCCCTGGACCTTCTGGCCAAAGACGGCGATCTCCTTGGGTTCCATCTTCACAACCTTGCTGGGATTGTGGATGTGGCGTTCGGTGGAGGTGCAGAAGAAGGTGTGCCTTCGGGTGACGCCCTTCTCGATCGCGTCCATGGGGCCTCCTAGGCGGGTGTAAAGCTGTGTACGGTGTCGACCAAGAGTTTGACCTGGTCGCACGGGGTGTCGGGGTGAACTCCATGGCCCAGATTGAAGACATGGGGAATCCCCTGGGTCTGGCGCAGGATGCGCTTGGCCTCGCCGACCACCGAGGCGGGGTCGGCAAAGAGCGCGCTGGGGTCCATATTCCCCTGGAGGGGCAGGTTGCCGCACCGGGTGAAGGCCTGGTCCAGGTCCGAACGCCAATCCAGCCCGATAACGTCGGCTCCGGTGCGGGGCAGCAGGTCGAGGAGGTGGGCGGCGCCGTTGGCGTAGTAGATACGCGGCACCCCCAAACCCTCGAGGGCGCCGAAGATACGCTGGAGATGGGGCAGAGTCACCCGCTCGAAGGAGCGCGGCGAAAGGGCGCCGATCCAGGTGTCGAAGAGCTGCACCGCCTGGGCGCCCGCGGCGACCTGGGCCCGCAGGTAGGTGATGGTGACGTCGGTGAGTTTTTCGAGCAGGGCAAGGGCCACGCCCGGATCGGAGTACAAGATCCGCCGGAACCGCGTGAACTCCTTCGCCCCACCGCCCTCAGCCATATAGGTGGCGAGGGTGAAGGGTGCACCGGCAAACCCGATGAGGGGAATGCCCGGGGGCAGGGCGCGGCGCACCAAGCGGATGGTCTCCAGCACAAAGGGCAGCTGCGCCTCGGCGTCGATGGTCTGCAGGGCGTCCACGTCGGCGCCGCTGCGCACTGGCTTGGCAAACACCGGCCCTGGCACAAAGTCGATCTGGCACCCCATAGGTTCGACCGGGGTGAGGATGTCGGCGAACAGGATGGCGGCATCCACCCCGAGCATCGACAGCGGCATCAGCGTGACCTCGGTAGCCAGCTCCGGGGTCTTGAATAGTTTGAGGATCGAGCCGGTTTTCTCCCGCAGCTGACGGTACGGCGGGAGGATCCGGCCCGCCTGGCGCATCAGCCAGATCGGGCGGCGGGAAGGACGCTGGCCGGCGCAGGCCTCTAGGAAGGTGCTGGAAGGGACAGGACTCATAGGCTGGGACAAACCCCGAGGGCAGGGTGGCTGGCGGTGCGGGGCAGGTCTTTAACGCGGATGCCCTCGCTCGAGTAGTAGATGCAGACTGCGTCGTTGGCCGTGGGGCCCGAGGCCGTGGTGTCGAGGGTCCTTTGGTTCAGGCGGAGGCCAAGCACCAACTGCGCGGTGATCAGGTCGTAGAGCGCCTCTACCAGGGTGCGCCGCCGCACCATCCGGGGCATGACCCCAAGTGTTTCGGCGCGCTGGCGCAGCTGCTGTTGTTGCTCGAAATAGGTTTGCCCCTCGGAATCAGGTAGCGCCTCTGGGGCGACCAGCGCCCAACCAGCCTCCGGGGTTTCGTCCATAAAGGGGCAGGACCGGTACGGGGCCCAGTCCTGGATAGTCCCCAGCAAGGGGCGAAACAGGGTGATCAGCACCTTTGCGGTACAGGGATGAATAGTGCCCTGGTACGCGAACTGGGTGATTCGGGGAATCAGGATCAGGCTTCCGGCCTCGGCCTGCTCGCGCAGGATGTCGACCAGCCGGCTGGACATCTTTTTCTGCAGCTTGAAGTCGAGTTGGACCTGCTCCTGCGAAGGTAGACTCACCTGCATCTTGGACTTCAGATCGGCCGGCCTGATCTTGTGGGAAATGAAGAGATCTTGCCGCGGGCTAACGGTGATTTTGTCCGTGGTTGGCCGGCGTTTTTTCTCGCCCAGTGGGAAGAGGTTCAGCGTCGATGGCGAGGGGCATGACTCGCGAGGACCCTCATCCCTAGGTGGGGTCCGGGTCGACTTGCCGCGGCCCGTAAAGACATCGATGGAGAGTCCGGACAGGTCCTCGGATTCCTCGGTTGCCGCCCGCGCTGGGCGGATCGGGCGCGGGGGGGGTGACGGGCGCGAACGCTGCGGGGCGGCCGGTTCTGCGGCGTGGGCTTCAGGTTTTTCCTCGTCCTCGCCGGCTGTACCAGCCGGGGCAGGGTCGAGGGCTGGCTCGGCGGCCACGCTGTGTGGCACCGCGGTGTCGAGGTACTGCGGGTAACGGGCGAGTATCTCGCTGATCCGGGGTGCGAGCTGGCCGTTGATGGAGAACTGGTCGCGCACCCGCTGGAGGAGCACCACTATAGCCTGGAGGTCAACCTGGCTCAGACCGCCCTCGAGGCGCTCGAGCGGTTCGAGCAGCTGCGAAGTCCAGGTGGTGACCAGGAAGCGGTCCTCCAGGCGGAGGATATAATCCTGAAGGGCGTTGATCTCCGCCCGCAATTGTCTGGAGAGTTCTTCCAATGCCGAGGTTGGGGACCGGGATGGGGGCCCGCTAGGGGAAGTGTTGGCAAAACAAGTACAAAGTACTCTGTTTTTACGGTGGCAACAAGGGTCTAGTTCGCGGCTTCGGCTCTGCTCAGGCCACCGGGAAAACCAATGCCGGAAGCACACCTGGCCAGCGCGGGCGCCCTGGTCGCCAGTGCGGCAGGCCCCGCCGCCCGGAAATACAGATCGTCAGGCCCTTGTAGAACACGTACACCTGTTTGCTGCTCTCCTCGCCCGCCAGCTGGTATACCGTGCGGGTGATGCTGTTGCAGTTGGTGAAGAAGGGTTCACCCAGGGCCAGATTCATCACCACGCGGTCGTAGGTGTCCTCGAGCGCGCTTTTTTGCCGAACCAGACCCAGGGGCAATTCGTTGGCCCGCGCGTAGACGAGCAGGCGCAGGCCCGGTTTCTTGAAGGTGCAGTTGAGGTACTGGCGGTCCAAAAGCGCCCAATGGGGTTTGGCGAGGGGCTGCCGGAAAAAGTCCAGCTTGGAGTACCACAGCGAGGGGATGGGCACCTTGAGGAACTGTTTCCGAAAGCGCTGCCTCAACTGCTCGATGGTGCAGGGGTGGGCGCCGGGCAGGATGGGAACCCGGCAGATCAACGCATAATCCCGGAACACCCGCTGCAGGGTCCGGATGCGGTTGGCTGCCGCATGGGCAGCGAGTCTGGGACCAGAAAAAAGCGCCGACCACACCTCCTCGAGGGCACCATTCAGCTGGGCGGCGAAAGTGGGGTCCGGGTCATCCTTCAGGAGCAGCCCGAGGCGCTCGGGGGAAACGAAGCGTTTGCCGAAGATACGCTCCAGCCGATCTGCCACCGGCAAGACGCCAAAAGGCCGGACCCCAGGGGGCGTCGGCTCGTCGGTGTCGGCCGGCAGGTCCGCGGTGATTTTCCGCTCGCGTCTGGCCTGGTCCAGCTCGGCCTGGATCTCTTTGAGCAGCCCGGGGTCAACCATGGCGTCGAGGCTGACACTGAGTTCCTCGAGCTGAGCCACCTCGGCGGCGATGTCTTCGCTGAGACCAGTGAGTTTGATGCGTTTGTCGATGAGGCGGTCGATGGGGGCGAGCAGGCGGTGCAGGGCGTTGAGGCGGTCGGCGTAGGGCTTGACCTGTAGTGCCAGGTCTGCACACAAGTCTGCGTCCTCTACCTGGCCGGCGGTGCCTTCGGCCAGGCTGGTCAACTGGTCCTTGGCGCGGAAGAGTTGGTCCCGAAGGCCCGCCTCCTCGTCGTCGTCCTCGAGGTTATCGGGTGTATCGCGGCTTTCTTCCAGGTCGTCCATGGCGTCCTCCGTGACGCGTTCGGGGCCGGGCAATAGACTCAGTTGCCCGGCGACACCATCCATTCGGGAAGGGTCACGCGGTACCTGTAGGCGCCGGGAACCTGCTGGATGATCACGCTTTTTTCAGTGGTCTCCGCTTTGACGGTTTCTGGTTCGCCGTCGGCCGAGGTATAGGCCAGGACCCGCAAACGGGGGAGTCGGCGGTCCTGCCAATAGTAGGTGGGCATCACCTCCACCGGATCGGTGCAGTCGATGGGGCATACGTCGATGGCCCAATCGCGGTGGCGCACGACGACCGCACCATCGACGTTGACTGGGCCGAGGTTCATCCGGGTGCCGCGAGTGTCCACGTACAGGTAATCGGGCCCACTGCAGTAGTCGATGCGCCCGGCCCCGGCATCGGCCGAATAGGCGATGGGTCCCTGGGGCCCGCAGGCGACAAACGAGGCCGGCGGCAGGGAGAAGGACTGCTCGCCCACCTGCACTGTCCAGTGTTCCTGCCAGCCGCCATTGACGAAGACCTGGAACCCGGTGCGGTAGGTGACGCGCAACTGGCTGTGTTCGTGGGCTGCGGAGATCAGGGCTTCGGTCAATTCGAGGAAATTGCCGTTGTGGTGGTAGTGGATAGCCTCGACCTGGCTGCACAGATAATGGGCCTGCAGGGGCTGGAGCAGGAAGTAGGTCTTGAGGGCCGACGCCAGACCCCATTCGGCTACATCCGGCAAGCAGGCGGCATGGCCAAAGGCCAGCGTGGCAGCTAGGTAGCGGTCGAGGTAGGGGCTGCGGCTGTTTTTCTGGTCGGCGGGTACCGGGGCGCCAAAGAACTGCTCCACGGAACCCAGACCGGCATTGGTGTTAAAGGGGTGCAGATGCTGCAGGGCAAAATCCACCAGGAGCGGCATAGAGGAGGGGTTGGCCCCCGCCAAGCGGGCAGAATAACCCAGGCCCAGACCCTGGTACAGCCAATGGTTGCCCCCTGCGGCGACCAACTTGCCTCGCTGGGCCAGGGCACCTAGCAGTTCGCGGTCGGCACGGAGGGTTCCCAGAAAAGAGGCCGGTCGGTCGAGGCTGGCGTCGCAGTCGACTCGATCCCAAGGCGGGGTATCGGCCAGCCCTTCGAGGAAGAGGTACGGGTTGCCGAATTTGGCCTCGAGGGCATTGGCGTGTTCGACCCCCATGCTGACAGCAAGGGTAGGCTTGAGCAGCAGGGTGCCCGGGTTGCCGGCCACCGGTTGGCCATCGTGCTGTTTGGCGGCCTGTGCCTGCCGGGCCGCGGGCAAGTCGCGGTAGTTGGCGTGCAGGCTGTAGCGGTACCCAAGGTCGGTCACGGCCTCGAGGTACTCCTTGAGCGCATCGTCCCCTCCCTTGGCGGCAGAGGCCTCCAGGGCCAGGCCAGCGGGTGCCGCCCCATCGTGCCAGGTGTCGGCAGGGTGATTGACCAGGAGTTCGGTCAGCCCCCACTGTTTCAGGGTGCGCAACTGCTCGTACACCTCGACATAGGCCTCTTCGGCGAGCGAGAGGCCCGGGATGTTGTACCACACAGCGTCGCGGAGCGGGGATTCGACCTTGGGCCCCGGAGCGGGGACCGGCGGGATCACCTCCTCGAAATGCCGCGACACGGAGAGCACCCAGCGCTCGTGGATCGGGTTGCGTTTGCCGTCGGAACGATGGCCGTAGGTGCAGCCGCCGTTCAGGTAAAGGTGGCCGGCGACCGGAGCGCTCGGCACCGCGCTCAGGCGCGTGGCGCGGGTTTCGCCGATTTCCAGCAGGCTGGAGACAAAGGTGCCCTGGGTGCAGAGTATACCCGGATAGGCATTGCCGAGGTTGAAAAAGGGCAACTGGATCAGGCGGGGGTGCAGGGCGCCGTCGACCCAGCCGAGGCTGACCCCCGTGGCTTTGCCGTTGCCGCCTTCGAGCTCCACATGCAGGCTCTTGCCGCGGATCGAGAAGCGATAGAGGAAGTCGGCCAACTCCTCTCCGTGTTTCCACTGCCAACGGGCCTCGACGACCTCGTCGACCTGCTCGCAGGAGATAAGGTGGCGCTCGATGTCCTCGTCGTCGGCGGGCCACTCGCGGTTGCCCATTTCGATGGTGATGCCGCCGCCCTGTGCCGGGCGAATGGCATCGGCGTTGTTGATTTCCACCTCCAGGTCGCTCAAGTTGCCTTCGATGGGGGTGTAGATGAAACGGATCACCGCCGAGAGGGAACGCGACTCGAAGATAAACGAGATCCCATCTTTTTTGATCGTGGTCGCCACTTCCTCAAATACCGGCGGCAGCAGCGAGACCAGGGGAGGGGCGGATGCGGTGAAACCTGGAGTGGAGGTAGAGGGCGAAGCGCTGGTAAGGGGCCGCGCGCCAGGTTGGGTGGTCATAAATCTCTCTGGCTCCTGTAGGATTTCCGGAGGAAAGGCAAGATGGTGCGAGGGAAGGCTAACCGCTTTTTAGCGCTTGCAGATAGTCGCAGAAAAGCAGATATCGAAAATAGGCAAATAATCATCTAGTGTCAAGGATAGGTGCCGGGTGATTGACAATGGCAGGGCTATAGTCTATCTTGCTATTTTTCACCAAGTTAAACCAGAGGGAAAGCCAATTTGACCACCGCCGGGTCCTGGCAGGCCATCGTGGTGGGTGGCGGGGCAGCGGGAATAATGGCCGCCATCCGCAGCGGCGAAGCCGGCCGCCGAACGGCCTTGCTGGAGGGCAACCAGCAACTCGCCCGCAAGGTGCTCATCGCCGGCAACGGACGCTGCAACCTCACCAACCGCGACGCCGACAATCCCGCCCACTACCACAGCGCCCAGCCCCGTTTTGCGCGGCAGGTGCTGGGGGCATTTCCCCTGGCGCGCACCCTGGACTTTTTCGGCGGGATGGGCCTCGAGCTCAAAGAGGAGAAACGCGGGCGGCTTTTCCCCGTGTCGGATCAGGCCCAGGCCGTGGTCGATCTGCTCGAGGAGCGGATGGTCCAGGCTGGAGTGGCGGTGTACAGGGGAGCGAAGGTACAGCGGGCCAGCCACGACGGAGCAGCGTTTACGGTGTACAGCGCGGATGGCAGGAACTGGACCGGGCAGCGCTTGGTTTTGGCCAGCGGCGGGGTCAGTGTGGCCAAATTGGGGGCCGATGGCAGTGGTCTGGAGTTGGCCAGGTCGTTCGGCCATCAGGTCTCGCCATTACACCCAGGGCTAGTGCCGCTGGAGAGCCCGGACCATTACCTGCGCGCGGCCCAAGGGGTCAAGGTGTGGGCCGAGGTGCGGGTTCCCCTGGGCCGTGGCCGGGTGGCTGCGGATACCGACGATCTGCTCTTCACCCCTTATGGCGTCTCCGGTTTTACCATCCTCAACCTGAGCGCCCGGCTGGTGCCGCTGCTCGAGCGGGGACCCGTCCAGATCGAGGTCAACCTCTTCCCGGGGCGGTCCCCAGAGGAGGTCAGCGAGCTGCTGAGGCGGCGCTGGGGCCAGCATCCTCAGCGCGGCCTGGCGTTCAGTTTTACCGGCCTGCTGCACGCCAGGCTGGTTGGCCCCTTGTTGGAGCGCTTCGGGGTCGCCGGCGAGCAGGTGGTGGCGCGGCTCTCCAAGGGCCAGCGCTGGGAGCTGGCCAAGCTCCTGACTAGCTGGCCGGTGCAGATCTGCCAACCACGAGGTTTCGACCACGCCGAGGTGACCATCGGTGGGGTTCGCACTGCCGAGGTCGACCCGGCCACGCTGGAGTCGTACCTGGTACCCGGCCTTTACCTGGCCGGGGAACTCCTCGATGTTCACGGGGATCTGGGCGGATACAACCTGCAGTGGGCGTGGGCCAGCGGGGCGGTGGCCGGCGACTGCGGTTGACACCCCGCAGACCCCGGCATAGACTCTCCGTGAGATGGAAAACACCGACCTAGACCCACCGGTTGGCATCGTCTTGGCCGCTGGTCTGGCCAGCCGAATGGGGGAGTTCAAGCAGCTGTTGCCCCTGGGGGATCGCGCCCTGGTCGAATGGGTGGTCGACCAGCTCTGTGCCCAACTCGAGCGGGTGGTGGTGGTGGTGGGCCACCGGGGTGTGGAGGTGGCTGCCGCACTCGCCAATCGGCCCGTTGAGTGTGTGACCAACCCCGAGTTTGCGTCGGGCATGAGTTCCTCGGTGCAATGCGGCATCCGCGCTGCCCCCCAGACCCATGCCTACCTCATCTGTCTGGGGGACCAGCCTTTCCTGAACGGGGTGTTGGAGCCTGTGCTCACCGCAGCCCGCAGCACCGCCAGGGGGATCGTCATTCCCACCTTCGCGGGGAAACGCGGCCACCCTCTCTTTATCCGCGCGTCCTATACCGCGAGGATCCTGTCCCTCGGACCGGACCAGGGGTTAAATACCCTCACCCGCGCCCACCGCGCCGATACCCTCGAGGTGCCGGTGGCACACCCCGGTGCCCTGGAGGACCTCGACACGCCGGCTGACTATCAGCGGGCCTTAAAGCGCTACCAAGGGATGTACAATGGATGATGTGCTGGCGGCGGTGGCCGAACTCGGGCGCCAAGGCGGGCGTGCGGCCCTTGCCTCGCTGGTGTGGAGCAGTGGCTCGGTGCCGATGAGCGACCGCGCCAAGATGCTCGTCGGCGAGGACGGCAGGGTCCTGGGCACCATCGGGGGAGGTTGCCTGGAGGCCGAGGTGCTCGCCCTGGCCGGGAAGGTGATCCGCACTCAGCGGCCAGAACTGAGCCGGTTCACCCTCACCGAGGAGCAGGCGGGGGAAGGTGGCCTGAACTGCGGGGGCAGTCTGCGCATCCTGACCGAGCCGGTGACGGGCGAGGCACTATTCGCGCGCCTGCACGAAATCCGTCGCCAACGCCGCGCCTGTGCCTTCGTCGGCTTGCTGGCCGCAGGGCAGGCGGAGGTGCCGCGGATGCTGGTGCTCCCCGGCGAGGCCCCCGAGGGCACGCTGGGGGCGCGGGAGCTGGACAACTGGGCAAAGGCCCAGGCTGAGGTATTGCTCGACCGCGGCGCCATCGAAACGCAGGTCCAGGACGTCCGACCCGAGCTGGCCGGCAGACCCGATGCCGAGCTGCTGATCGAACCTTTCCCGCCGGTGCCCCTGCTCTACGTGTTTGGCGGGGGGCACGTAGGGGGCCAGGTGTGCAGACTGGCCGCCCACGTCGGATTCGAGGTGGTGGTGGTAGACGACCGGCCGCAGTTCGCCAATGCCCAGCGCCACCCGGCGGCCCACCGCTGCGTGGTCGCGCCACTTGACCAGGTATTCTCCCAACTGCCCATCGACGGGCAAACCTACCTCATCGCCGCGACCCGCGGCCACGAACACGACGAAGTGGTGGTGGAGCAGGCGATCCGCACCCCAGCTCGGTACGTTGGCATGCTGGGGAGCGAGAGGAAGAAACTTCTGATGTGGGAGCGCATCGCCGGGCGCGGGGGAAACCGGGGGACCCTGGCACTGGTGTACGCGCCGGTGGGGCTGAACATCGGCGCTGATACACCGGAGGAGATCGCCGTGAGTGTGGTCGCCGAACTGATCCGCGTGCGGCGCGGTGGGCCAAAACAGTGGAAGACCAAAAAGACCTGGGAAAGGAGCGGCGACTAGGCATGTTGCGATATGGGGCAGCGGCCTGCCAGGTGGACCAAGCCAATCCCCGGGACCGCGGGGAGATCGGCCGGAACACTGGGCGGATGCTCGATATGGTCGAGATGGCCGTGGCGGGGTACGGGCCTTTTATGGACATCAAATTGCTGGTGTTCCCCGAGTTTGGTCACGCCGCACCCGTCTATGCCACTGCCGGCGAGTTGCTGGCCAAACTCGCGGTGCCCATCCCCAACGAACACACCGAGAGGTATTGTGCCAAAGCCAGGGAGTTGGGGGTGTACATCCAAACCGGCACCTTCCTGGAGGAGGATGCCCGTTGGCCGGGCAAGGTCTTCAACACCACCTGCCTGATCGGTCCTGAGGGAATCTGGTACAAATACCGCAAGGTCAACCCGTGGTTGCCCTGGGAGGTTCACACCAGCCCACACGACCTCGAGGGATACGACGAGGAACTCTTCCCCGTTGCCCGGACGCCTATCGGCAACCTCGGGGCGGCCATCTGTTACGACTGGCTTTTCCCCGAAGCTCTGCGCCAGCTCGCCGCCAAGGGTGCCGAGGTGCTGCTGCGGGTCTCGGCGTACATGGACCCCTGGGGCGCGACCCCGCCTTTGGACTGGTGGACGGTGGTGAACCGCTGCCGGGCGTTGGAAAACGCCGCGTACGTGGTCGCCGCCAACCAGGGTGCCGCGCTGGGCCACTATCCGCCCTTCTCCTGGCCAGGTGGCAGTATGGTTGTGGACTTCGACGGCCGCATCCTCGCCCAGGCCGATCCGGGTCCAGGTGAGAAGATCGTGGTCTCGGCCATCGATATCGGCGCGCTTCGGCACGAACGCCGCCGCCGGTTGGGCCATCAACCCCTTGCCCACCTGCGCTCCGAGGCCTATCACCTGTACCGCGACCGCTTTTTCCCCCCTGGCCAACGCAGCGCCGACCCGGACCATACGGTGGAGATGAATCGGAAGGCGGTCGAGAAGGCAAAACAGCGGCTCGAGGAGGAGGGCAGGCTGTGAAAGCCTGTGGGCCGGTGCGGAAGAACGCCGATGCCGGGCCTGCTGGTTGCCCGTGTCGCTGAAGCAGTACAACCACCGGCAGATTCGGCGCACCTTGGCCAAGTTCGACACCAAGGAGACCGAGGTCGACCTGGGCCGTGGGGGCGTGCTGCGCTTCACCGAAGTCGCGGACGCTTACGCCCTGCTGGACCGCATGGTGGCCCAGGAAGGCCAGCAGGGGCCGCGCACCGAAAGGTTTCCCTATTGGGCCGAGCTCTGGCCCTCGGCGGTCGGCTTGGCCCGTTGGTTCTGGGAAGCTGAGGGCAGGGCGGCCCAGTGCAGCGCGCGCGAGCTAGGGTGCGGATTGGGTCTGGTCGGGGTTGCCCTCGCTCGCCTAGGGTGTAAGGTGGAGGCCACGGATTTTGTAGAGACGGCGCTGGTCTTTGCCACCCACAACGCGCGGGCCAACCAGGCAGGGGCGCACTACCGCGCGGCGTACCTCGACTGGCGGCACCCTGTCGGCAAGCCAGTCGCCCTCCTGGTAGCTGCTGATATTGCCTACGAGCGGCAGAACCACGCTCACCTCAACCGGGTGTTGAATCAGTTGCTCCTGCCCGGCGGGCAGTTGGTGCTTGCCGATCCGCAGCGGCCTTCGGCGCGCCATCTGGTGGCGCTGCTCGCAGAGCAGGGGTTTGGACACCAGGTCGAGACCCGTCCGGTACGCTGGAAGTCCCTGAACCACCTGGTCGACATCCACACCCTCGTCAAACCCTAAGCCATTAGCACCCGCAGGTGGGCCACCACCGACGCAGCCGTCGCCTCCAGGTTGTACCCGCCTTCGAGCAGCGACACCAGGCGGCCGTGGCAATGGTCTTCGGCCATGCTGCGCACCTCGGCCGTCAGTTCGGCAAAGCCAGAGGTAGTGAGGTCCAGTTCGCCGAGGGGATCGGCTTGATGGGCGTCGAAACCGGCGGAGAGCAGGATAAAATCGGGGCGGAACCGGTCGATGGCAGGGCGCAGCACCTGCCGGAATACCCGCAGGTAATCGCCGTCGGTGGCACCGGGAGGCATCGGGGTGTTGAGGGTATAGCCCAGGCCGGGTCCCCGGCCCTGTTCGCTGGCGGCGCCGGTCCCCGGATAGAAGTAGGGGCCGTACTGGTGGATGCTAAAAAAGAAGACCGTGGGGTCTTCCTCGAAGCTGTGCTGGGTGCCATTGCCGTGGTGCACGTCCCAATCGATGATGGCCACCCGCTGGAAATGGTGTTGTTCCTGCACATGCCGGGCACCGATGGCGACATTGTTAAAATAACAGAAACCCATGGCCTGCTCCCTTTCGGCGTGGTGACCAGGGGGTCGGACTGCACAAAAGGCATTGTCGACCTCTCCGGCAGCCACGGCGTCAATAGCATCCTGCACGGCCCCAACCGCCAGGCAGGCGGCGGCGTAGGTTGCCGGGCTGAGACTGGTATCGGGGCCAATAGCCACCAAGCGGCCCAGGCCACTGAGACGGGCGAGGTGTTCGACATGGGCGGCGGAGTGGATGCGGGTCAGGCTCTGTACCCCGGCCGGGGCTGGCAGGCGCACCCCTAGTTTGTCCAACAGGGCTTCGCTCTCCAGCGCCGCCATGATCGCCACCAGCCTGTCGGGGCACTCGGGATGGTCGGTTCCTGCCTGATGCTCGAGATACGCGGGGTGAAAGTAAAAGGCGGTCCGCGCCATGGTCTAGACCTTGGGGAGCTGGGCGAAGGTGGCGATGGCCCGCTGGCCGAGGATGCGAATGTCGGGCGCGATATCGGCGGACTCCAGATCGGCGCTGCTGCACCAACGCCAGGCGGCACTTTCGCGGGGGTTGATCAGGGGTTCACCCTCCTTGGCGCGGCCAAAGTAGATCAGGTCTATATGCTGGTGCCCCGGGCTGATATCCTCTAACAGGATACAGGCTGGTTGGCGCAGCACCTGCACCTTGCCCCACCGCTCCGGCTGGCCGCACAACTCGACCTCCAGCCCGGTTTCCTCCCTCACCTCTCTGCAGGCGGCGACCTCGGGCAACTCACCGGGGTGGATATGGCCGCCCGGAGGCAGCCAGGCCTGGACCTTGTTGTGCCAGAGTAGCAAGGTATACGTGCCGCGCACCACAAAGGTGGTGGCGGTAAAATCCCGGGTGATCGATTCAGGCAACTCGGTCTCCTGTAGGGGATTGGAAGCACAAACTAATCGCTTTAGCTGGGTCCGGTTTGCGTCCGGATCCGCAGATTCCCCTTAAACCTCGGCTAGAGCTGCCGATCTAACAATAGGGGCAGCGAGGCGGTTGCCCCTTCCCCAGTGTTTCGCAGGAGTGTAGAGGACAATCCACTTGACAGCCCGCAGATAGGCGAACTATACTAGCCCCTTGACGGGCTGGGAGTTCCAGCCGGCAGGCAAGCCCGTACCCTGGGTGGTTTTCTGGGTTCGAGGGGCGGCTTGCGGCGACGGTCGCCTATCCATGCCCGGTAATGGCGTACTCTATGAGCGCACAGGTAGACCTGGAACGAGAGCCCGATTCGGATACGGATCTCATCCTGCTCAACGGCCAGGTGCCGGTGACCACCATCTGGCCCATTGCCGGCGGCAAGGGCGGGACGGGCAAATCGACGCTGACGGCCAATTTAGGCGTGGGCCTGGCGCTGTTGGGGTACAAGGTGATCCTGGTCGACGGCGATCTGGGCGGGGCTGATCTCCACTTGTTTTTTAATCAGATTTCCCCTCCGCGCAGCCTCGGAAGTTTCCTGACCAATGAGACCCGGTCGCTGCGGGACATCTTGCTTCCCACCCCATCCGAAAATCTCAAGTTGATCTGCGGCGGCAATGAGCTAGTGGGAGCTGCCAACCTGTCCTATCTGGCCAAGGAGCGCCTGATCCGCCATATCCAGACCCTCGACGCCGATTATGTACTCGTGGACCTGGGTGCCGGGTCTGCGTACAATACCTTGGATTTCTTTTCCTTGTCCAACCAGGGCATTGTGGTCTGTACCCCGGAACCCCAGGCCCGTGTGGACGCGTACGGGTTCATCAAGAATACCGTCTATCGCAAGCTGCGGCGGCGTTTCGCCAAAAACGAGCGCATCAAAGAGGTCATCAACCAGTTCGCCAAACAGTCGGGGCGCCGCACTGGACGCCTCTGCGCCTTGGTGGAGATGATCGGCGAGGCGGACCCGGTGGCCGGCGGGGATGCAGAGGGGTTGCTGACCTCGTATCGCCCTCGGCTGCTGCTCAACCGCGTCCGGCGGCGGCGCCATGTGGACGAGGTGCATCGCTTCCTCGATCTGGTCCAGGAATACCTGTCGGTCAAGATGGACTACGTGGGGTATGTGCGCAGCGACGAGGCCATTCTCGAAGCCTGCGAACGCCGGCGGCCCGTGGTGCTCGAGTCGCCAAAGGCGTCGGCGTCCAGAGATCTCTACAACATTCTGATGAAAGGCCTGCGGGTCGGGGATCGGCTCCACCGCTTCGGTGCCGCAGACGCCGGCAAATTGGCACAGGTGGCCAAATCCGAAGCCAGGTTCTGGTAGGCCCGAGGGTGAAAGCAACCTGGCTCAACGGCACGCTCAGGGAGCGGATTTCGCGGTGGTGGGAAAGAGAGCAGGCCCAGCCCTCCGCCGCGGTCGATATATTCAAAGAACTGGGCGAGGCGGGCCGGATCCTGGTGGTGCCCAACGACCGGGTCGGCGGCGTGGTGATTGGGGCGCCGGTATGCAGGGCCGTGCGCCAGAGATACCCCCGGGCCAGGATCTGCTTGCTGGTCGACGAGGCCAAAGCCGCGATCGCCGGCCAGCTTCCCTACGCCGACGAGGTGATCGGCGCCCCCCTGGAGCGCCCGGTGGGCAGTCGCGAACTGACGGCTGCCAGACATCGGCTCCAGGAGAACAACTTCGACCTGGCCCTGTGCCTAGGGGCCGACTGTAGCTATCGCTTGGCGTGGCTGTGTGGTGGCAGCGGGGCGCGGATGCGGCTGGGTTTCAGCAGGCCAGGGATGAAACCCTTCAACCTCGAGGTGGTGCCTCGCACCGGCAGTACCTACGAAGGAGAGCAGTACCTGGGGCTGTTGGCGCTGATCGGGTTGGAGGGTCTGTCCGAACCCCGCTGGGCAGTGGAAGCCGAACGGGCTGCACAGGCCCGCAGCCGGTACCTCGAGGAGGAAAGCTCGCGCAACGCCATCGGGGTCGACCTTTCCGGCGGTGAAGACCGGGGTCTCAGCCGGCGGCAGCTGGACGAACTGGTGGGCCGCGTGATCGAGAGGGGTGCCCGACCGGTATTGTTTTTTACCCCTGCCGAACAGCGACAGCTCAATTTCTTGCACAAGAGCCACGGGAACCGGGTGTTGCCGTACCTTCAGGACGATCTGGCGGGCAGCGCGGCGCTGTTGGCCAATTGCCGCGCCTTGGTCGCCTGCAATACCGAGTTGCTGCACCTCGCCGGTGCCATGCAGGTGCCGGTGGTGGGTATATTTTCCGAGGACCCGCGGCGCTGGGTGCATCCACACAGTGGCTGGGTGAAAACCATCCAGTCCGCCGATCTGCGTTCGGTGGGAATCCCGCAGATCGCCAGGCTTTTGGAAGAGGCGCTCGCGGGGAGCGGGCGCTGAGTTTCCAGGCTATCGCCCCCTGAGGCACGAGCAGAGGAGGAGCGCATGGAAGAAATGGTGGAGCCCGACCGCACGATCATGATCGTCTCGATCATCGGTCTGGTGATCATCTGGGGCAGTGTACTCTACCACAAATTCGCACAGGACGGCAGCTCGGCCCAGGAAGAGCCAGGCGCGGCACCGACGGCACCCCAGGTACAAGGGGAAGGGGCAGCCGCAACCCAGCGAAAGAAAAAGAGATAACCCCAGGGACGGGCTATTCCATAGAAAGGCAGTATGGCACCAGAGGTTATCATGCCCAAATTGGGCCTGACCATGGAGAAAGGGACCATCGGCACCTGGCTGGTCGCCGAGGGTCAGGCGGTGACCAAAGGCAAACCCCTGCTCGAGGTGGTGACCGACAAGGTCACCATGGAGGTAGAGGCACAAGTCAGCGGGGTATTGCGCAAGATCCTGGTGCCAGCGGGTGAGGAGGTGCCGGTTTCCACCCTTGTCGGGATCATCGGAACTGCCGACGAAAACATCGACGCTCTGGGGGCCGGCGCGCCCAGCAGTCCAAGCCCGGCAGCGGCGCCGGTGCCTACTGCGGCCCCCCTGGCAGCAGCGACCCACCCCAACGGGGCCCGCCCCAAACACCGGACCTCCCCCAAGGCGCGCAAGATGGCCCAGGAGCGGGGCGTAGACCTGGAACACCTGGAGGGGTCTGGCCCGGGCGGCCGGGTAGTCAGCGAGGATGTGCGCGCCTTCCTGGCCCGCCCTCAGGCAGTCCCTGCCGCCGCCGCATCCCCGATGGTTCCAGCCGGGGCCGGGGCGCGGCTCAAACTCACGCGCGCCCAGCAGGTCACCGGCCAACGACTCACGGCCAGCTACCAGCAGATTCCCCATATCCACGTGTTTATGGAGGTCTCTGGCGTCTGGCTGCAGCAGTTCCGCGAGGGGTATCGACTGCAGGGCAAAAAGGTCTCGTACAACGACCTGATCGTCAAAGCAGCAGCCAAGGCGCTGGCGGAGTTCCCCCGCCTCAACAGCGTGCTCCAGGCGGACGAGGTGCAGCTGATGGGGGAGGTGAACATCGTGATCGCCGCCGACTCCCCCGTGGGTCTGCTGGTGCCGGTGGTCCGGCGGGTGGACTAACTGAGCATCGAGGAAATAGCGGCCGAGAGTGCCCGCCTCGTCGATGCGGCCCGCCACGGTGGTCTGAAAATCGACGACCTGAGCGGCGGAACCTTTACCATCTCCAATCTCGGTATGTTCGGGGTTTCCCATTTTACGGCGATCATCAACCCGCCCCAGGTGGCCATCCTGGCCGTGGGGGGGATGGAGAAGCGCGTGGTGGTCCTCGACAACGACGCCGTGGCCGCCCGCCCCTGCCTCACCCTTAACCTGGCCGCCGACCACCGGGTGGTGGACGGCGCCCTGGCCGCGCGTTTCCTGCAGCGCCTGAAGCAGATCCTCGAGACCCCCGGCCTGCTGGCCTGAGATGGGGGACAGGGGCGGGACCGCGGCCCACCAGCGCCGGACCCAGTTGCTGCGGGACCTGGTGCGCAACAGCTATGAACAACCTTATGTGGTGGCGCGTTACACCACGGTGGGGCTCTGGCCCGGCGAGGAGACCCTGATTCTCGAACACGTTCCCGACGAGGCGCGGGTGCTGGATCTAGCCTGCGGGGCGGGGCGCTGTTCCATCGCCATGGCAGAACTGGGCTTGGAAGTGGTTGGTGTGGACCTGAGCCGGACGATGATCGACGCAGCTCGGGAGCAGGCCGAACTCGCCGAGGTTCAGGTGCAGTTCCAGGTGATGGACGCCATGGAGTTGGAGTTGCCGGCAGCGAGCTTCGACGTGGTGCTCTGCGCGTACAATGGATTGGAGCTTTTGCCCGGGTTAGGCGGAAAGAAAAGGGCCCTGGCTGAGGTCTGGCGGGTGCTCAAACCGGGAGGGCGCCTCATCTTCTCGTCCCACTCGCTTTTCGCACTAAATTACTTCGCGCCCCATCGACTGCTGGCCTTTCTCCGCCTCTGTCTGGGCCGCCTGGGGTGGCCGGTCCGCGAACGGGAACTGGGCGAACGGTTCATCGACGACGAGTGGGAGGAGGCGAAGTACCTGCAGATCCTGCCGCCTTCTACCTGGAAGCGCTTGTTGCGGGGCGCAGGATTTCAGCTGGTCTACTTCAACACCCGCAGGCGCATCGAAGCCGGGCGGGCGTGGGGGATGGGTGGGCATCTTGAGGATGGCGAACGCTTTTACGTAGCCGATAAAAGCGGCGGAACCGGGCCGCAGAAAAGCACAGGGGAATGAGCGAAACACCGGCGCTCGATAAGAACGAGATCGAGGCCTTTGTCGCCGAAGGCCTGGTGATCTTCGACCGCCCACTGACCTGGGAGATGGTTGGCGAGCTTCTTGCGGTGCTGGCGCCGCAGGGCGCAGACACCCCGGCCTGAGGCAGCGAGATCCGCGTGTTGCGCCGCACACCCGCAGGGGCGTGCGGCGTTTCTTTTGGGGCCCATTCCTTGACCACATCTGGGACGCAGAGTATTTTCCCTTAATCACTTACACACAACATCGGCTCCGGAGTCCTGCGGGCATGGCGATGAAATTAGACAAAAGAACCCACCTGACCATCGCGTACACCATCCTGACGGTCCTGCTCTTCTTGTTTATGCACAACTACCTGGGAAACCCGGTGGAAACCATCCCGTACAGCCAGTTCCGCAAGAAGGTGGCAGAGGGCAAAGTCGCCGAGTGTGTGATCGGCAGCGAGACCATCAGTGGCAAGTTCCGCCCGCCGGAAGGGGGATTTGTCACCACTCGGGTTGAGGATGCCGAGTTGGTCGAGGTGCTGATGGCCAACGGGGTTGAGATCAACGGCGCCCAGGAGAACACCTGGCTCACCACCTTGCTCTCGTGGATCCTGCCGGCGGTGTTTTTTGTCGGGATCTGGATGTTCATGGCCCGCCGCCTGGGCGGGGGCTCCGGCGGCCTGATGTCTATAGGCAAGAGCAAAGCCAAGGTCTATATGGAGAAGGGGACCGGCATCACCTTCGAGGATGTGGCCGGCATCGACGAGGCCAAGGAGGAACTCCAGGAGGTGGTGGAATTTCTCAAGACCCCGGGACGTTTCCAGGCCCTGGGGGGCCGGATTCCGCGCGGGGTGTTGCTGGTAGGC
>SXGS01312559.1_pt1 | contig 19349 bp, 16 predicted proteins | sample 3174681 | NCBI WGS metagenome assembly SXGS01 (sample SAMN11356861, study PRJNA531348) | freshwater metagenome | isolation source: freshwater sample F1-80 | place: China: Fuxian Lake, Yuxi | collected 2017-12-25 | reverse complement strand
GTACTTGGCTTCAGCTCGGTCTACGACTGGCTCATCAAACGTCATAAGTTCTCAGAGTCCGCAGCTCACCGCAGAGTCCAAGCTTCGCGACTCCTCGCTCTTCTGCCCACAGAGAAGTTCACTCAAGGTGACGTGAATCTCACGACACTTACGCAAGTTGCAACATCGGTGCGAAAAGAAGAGAAGCGCACAGGTCAACGCATGACCAAGGAACAGAAGCGCGAACTCGTCGCAAAGATCGAACGAAAAACTTCCGCGCAGACCGAACAACTCCTCGCAGCCGAGTTCCCCGAAACCAACACCGGTAAGGACTCACTACGCACGCTCAATGAGGACCACTCACGACTAACAACAGATCTCCCGGCCAAAACGCGCGCCAAACTTGACCGCCTCAAGGAACTCCTCGGCACCCAGAGCTCCGCCGAAGTTCTTGACGAAGCCTTCACCGCGCTCCTCAAACAACTCGAACCAGCTCAAGCAGAGACGCCCCGCGAAACCGCTGCGAAGTCCGTCCCTAAAAAACTCCGCCGCTACATCATCCAAAAAGCGCAGACTTGCGAGTACCAAGACCCCGTCACCGGCCAACGTTGCAGCGCCACCCACAACTTGCAAGTTGATCACATCATTCCAAAGGCAAAAGGTGGCACGAACGCGCTCTCAAACTTGAGATGCCTCTGCCGCCAACACACCATGCACGCCGCTGAACAAATATTTGGACGTGAGCACATGAACAAATTCCGCACGGTCCGTACACCTACTCAAGCCTACTCCGTCTACCACTAACGCCCAAAGCACGACTTGTACTCTCACGCCGTCAGTGGCCAAATGGATGTGTTTCGAGTTTGGTGCTCGGAAACAGATCTTCGAAGGAATCGTTGAAGAATATGTGGGTCACTTACAAAGAAAAGATCAAGCATCTCTCCGATATGATCGTCGAAGCGCAGAAACCCATTCGCGTCCTCGATGCGATCAAGTGGGACCCAACGGTCGAAGAAGACTTTTTCAAGTACAAGGCAAGAGAGCTCCCGAGAGTCGACGCTGATTACTACAAGAACATTCAGCTCGGATTTGATCCGAAGGCGAAAGATGAAGAACTTGCCTCCATCTCGGCCGCCATCAGCCGCGAGCTGGGCGATGAAGACGACTTAGGTCGACTCTTGAAGTCGACGGTGACGCAGTATCGCGAGCTGGTGCGCATGTTGACCGCGCGGGGAACGAAGGCGTTTTACGACTCCAGCCGAGTTCTCTACGGTTCGCCTAAAGACACCTTCTTCGAAGATCGAATCACGATCATGGATCAAGGGCGACAGCTCTATCATATCCTCGCGCAGCTCGAGAATAAGTTTCTGGGGCAAGAATACCCGAAGGATCTCTCCTCCGAGGAAGTCGTGCGCGAGTTGCAAACTCGTTTCGATCGCTCGTTCCTCAAAGACAAGATTGACGTCATCATCTCCGATGGAATCGTGGCCGATGCAGCTGCCGGCAGTGACGTGATCAAGATCAAAGAAGGAGCGCGGTTCTCACGCAAAGACATCGACATCTTTGAAGTGCATGAAGGTTGGGTGCACGTCGCGACAACTCTGAACGGCAAAGCTCAAAGAGTCGCACGATTTTTGTCAAAAGGTCCGCCTCGGGTTGCGGCGACTCAAGAAGGCTTGGCCATCTTGATGGAAATTTTAACCTTCAGCACATACCCGCTGCGCGCGCGCACGATCAACGACCGGATTCTGGGTGTCGACAAAGCCGAGGACGGAGCCGACTTCCTCGAGCTTTACGACTTCTACCTTACGGAAGGTTATCCAGAGTCGGATGCGTTTCGAAATGCGATGCGCGTTTTTCGCGGCGGCGACGTAAAAGGCGGAGCACCCTTCACGAAAGACATCTCCTACTGCCGCGGCTTCATCGAGAATTACAACTTCATCCGCACAGCAATTCGCAAAGGCAAGCCTGAGATCGTCCCTTTCATTTTTGCGGGAAAACTCCACGTTGACGATGTACCGCTCATTTATCAACGTTCCCTCGATGGTGTCATTGATCCACCTACGCTGTTGCCTCCGCAGTTTCAGGATCTCAACGGATTAGTCGTGTGGATGAGCTTCTCGAATTTCTTGAACACCGTAGATATGAAGAAAGTAAGTGAATATTACGATGGTCTCTTCAAGAAGTATCTCTGACTAGCTTCGGCGTGGTGGGTAAACCCGTTAGGTTCTAGAAATTAATTGTTCCCTCCGACAGTTCGCGGGGCTACCGTGAACGCGCATCTGGACGGGGAGGCGAACCATGGGACGGACCCTCAGCAAGACCATCAGTAAAAAAACGATTCTACTCTTCAGCCTCGCCACGGCGATCACGCTTCCGCTTTGCGGTTGCTCGTACGATCCAGGTCCAGACATCAATCTCACGTATGCCGATGGCGATGCCGACACGGATCGACTCCTGGACGCTTTCGACCGTGACTCTCGCACCTTCATGGATCGTGATCCATCAGGTGAGCCGATAGACGACAAAGAACTCATCGATCAAGAAGCCTTGGATGCGAAAAACGAAGCGCGCGACGAAATCATCGAAGCGGCAGGACCGCGAGCTGAATCAGCCGCCAAAGAAAAGATCGAAGATCTAGTCGATAAAGAAGATCTCATGGAAACCGACGGACGCATCCTCCGCAACTTGCGCGAGATCGATGCGCGGGGATACAAGTCCGTCGACCTCACAAACGAAGTTTGGTCGAGCTCGATCTACAACGAATATCGCGGCCACACGGCCCAACGCTACGCGAGCCGTTCATCTTCAAAAGCATCGAGCTGGCAGAAAGCTTGGGCTCTCGTTTCAAAACCTGGTCACAGCTTCTACGATATCGTCACCAGCGGCGACGCCGACAAGATCGATAAGCTCAGTCCCGCGGAGAAGTACGATCTTCTCCTCGGTTCCATCGAGGACAAACGCGATGGCTGGCTTACGAACTATGAGTGGGGAAGTGGACGCTCACGCATGGAGCAAGAAGGCGTAGTTCCCAAGTGGCATGGCTACTGTCACGGCTGGGCGCCTGCTTCGATCAGCGTGCCGCGACCTCTTCGCGCAATCGATGTGCCCGCAGCCGATGGCCAAAGCAAAATCCGGTTTTACCCCGAAGACATCAAAGCACTATCGGTTGCATTGTGGGCGAACGCTCTTCCGCGCATTCGTTTGATCGGTGGGCGCTGCGATGAAAAAGATCCGCAAAGAGATTCCACAGGCCGCGTGATCAGCGAGAAGTGCCAAGACGGAAACCCCGGCATCTTCCACATGGCCCTCGTCAACCAAATGGGAGTTGCTAAAAAGAATCTGCTGATTGATTCCACTTACGATCGCCAAGTTTGGAACCAACCGCTCGTGAGTTACAAGTATCGCTACTTCAATCCACAAACGAAGAAGTCAACTTCGCGGCTTGAGCGGGCCGCGATCGCTCGCGAGAAATTCACGAAAGACAAGTTCGAGATTTATCGAAGTCCCGATGCCGTGGAGATCGTCGGTGTCTCACTTGAAATTGAGTACAAACGAATCACGGTTCCGAAGCAGCGCCAAAAGGATAGCGCTGAGTACGACGGAACAAAAAAGGTGAAGTACCTTTACGATCTCGAACTCAACCGCGATGGTGAAATCATAGGTGGGGAGTGGTACCAAGTTCGCCATCCCGATTTCATCTGGGTTCCCGCTCGCGGTGAAACACCAAAAACTGCCTACGAAGCGCAGGCCAAAGGTCCTTGGAATCTAAGCGACCCCTTGCCGGAATCGTGGCGCGAAAGTGGAGTCAAAGCCTCTGCGCAAGGTCAGCCGCTCGCGCGCATCGTCAACGCCCTAGTAGCGGCGTCTCGAAACGAAACGCCCGCCGAAAGTCGTTAACGCGCCTCCTTTAAAGTCGCGCTGTTTGGTAGTTGACCCGAACTCGCGTCAATCTGTGCCGCCGCGACAGCGAGCACGGTGGAACGACCAATTTCACATCCCGCCACGGCTCAAGATCGCACCAACTTAGGTCGGGGAGGCGTGGAGGTATCGTAAAATCCCTAAAATTCGCACGTCGTTTCACCGACGAGTGAAGAGTGGAAAAAAGGGAGACGACGATGGAAATCAAAAAAAGCGCGGCAAAGACGATTGCTTCTGAGGCATCCCGCTTTCTGACTTTCTCGCTGAATGACGAGCAGTACGCGGTTCCGCTTCTAAAAGTGAAAGAAGTCATCGCGCTGACGGAAACAACGCCGGTGCCTTACAGCCCTCCGCATTTCAAAGGCATCATGAACCTGCGCGGGCAAGTCATCTCGATCATCGATCTCCGCATGAAATTGAAGATGCCCAAAGCCGATGCGAGCGGCGAGACGGCGATCATCATTCTTGATCTTTCTCCACTCTCCCTCGGCGTCATCGTCGACTCCGTCGAGAGCGTACTCGCCGTAGGAAACGAAGAAATTCAGCCTCCACCGGACATGGGCGGAAAAGATACGGCTTACATCCGCGGTGTCACCCGCAAAGATAAGCGTCTCATCTTGCTCCTCGATATCGAAAAGACTTTGAGCGTTGAAGATCTCAAAGCCATGAAATCCCAAACTGCCGCCTAAGTTCCAGGAGAGCTTGTGAAAACTTTCAGTTTGAACGCAAAACTTTGGTTGGTGTTCGGCGGCTTCTCGATCGAGTGTTTCTTTCTAGCTTGGCTCGGTTGGACGGGCGCTTCGAAAGATTCATTCGTCATCGTAGCCGGCCTCGTGACGTGTTTGAATATCGCGTTCGGCTTCTTCATCCTCCAGCAAATTCGCAATTCCATCGCGGCGGCCGTGCAAGGCCTCGCCGAAAACTTCGGCAAAGTGGAATCAGCGAGCGGTGTAGTCGCAGACTCGGCCGCGAAACTTTCGCGTTCGACAACAGAGCAAGCTTCGGCATTGCAACAAACGGCTGCGGCAACCCAAGAACTCAACGAGATCGTGACGCGCAACACGGAGAACGCTCAACGCGCTAACTCCGTTTCGAGCACGAGCCAGTCGAGCGCCATGAAAGGTAAAGAAGTCGTCGAGGAAATGACTCGCGCGATTTCCGAAATCGATCAAAGTAACCAAGACATCATGAATCAGGTGAATGAATCGAATCGCCAGATTTCCGAGATCACGAAAGTGATTGCAGAGATCGGCAACAAAACGAAAGTCATCAACGACATCGTTTTCCAAACGAAGCTTCTCTCTTTCAATGCGTCGGTTGAAGCTGCACGTGCTGGCGAGCACGGCAAAGGCTTCGCGGTCGTAGCTGAAGAAGTCGGAAATCTCGCGCAGATGTCGGGAACCGCGGCGAAAGAGATTTCGGAAATGCTCGACTCGAGCATCCGCAAAGTTGAAAGCATCGTCAACGACACGAAAGAAAATGTAGAGCGCTTAGTTCGCGTCGGTAAAGACAAAGTCGATGCTGGTCGCCGCGTAGCTGAAGAATGTGCGCACGTGCTCGACGAAATCGTGGGCAACGTTACGGACGTTTCGCAAATGTCGAGCGATATCGCGAGTGCGAGCAAAGATCAGGCGCAAGGCGTTCGCGAGATCAGCAAAGCGATGGCTCAGCTCGACACCGTTACGCAGTCAAACGCTCTCGCTGCGAACATCGCGGCTCAAGCCGCGGAGCAGATCTCATCGCAATCGACGCTTCTTCGTGGAACGGTTCAGTCCTTAATGGCGATTGTGGATGGAGGAGACGCGAACATCCAGTTGTCTTCGTACAACACGCGTCCTGGAGCAAAGACGCCCACGCACACGCAGACTCCGGTGCCGGCGCCTCGTCGTGCAGCGCCACCTTCGGCACCCAAGTCGGAGCCCGCAAAGCCAAACGTTGTCAAATTCGAGCCGAAGAAGTCTCCCGCGTCGAGAGCCGAATCAGCGGCACCGGTAAGTTCATCCGCAAAGACATCCGCCCCGATTAAGCTAGCGGCCGGCGCGGATATTGAGATTCCTTCCGAAAACGACCCTCGTTTCAAAGACGTTTAAAAACCGTCTCGGAAAGTCCGTACGGGAACGCCCAGCCTCAGCGCTGGGCGTTTTTTTCGACTTCGTCTAAGAGTTCAAAGAACCAACGTCGCAGCTGCGGAAGATGATCGAGTCCCGCCATCACCGTCGCCTCGTCTTGGACGTAAGGTCCTTGCGGATAGTCTTCTTCCTCCGTGCATTCCTTAACCCACTCGGGTGTCGCTTCGGGATGAAATTGAAGACCTACAACATGATCGCGGAATCGGAAGCCCTGGTTTTCCGTGATGGAGTTCGTCGCGATCCGCATCGCACCCTCGGGAAGACCAAATGTATCTTGATGCCATTGGAAGACGGTCAAATCCTTCTTGCCGCCGTTGAGTTGTACCGAATGCCAACCAACTTCCCAGTGCTTGTGCTTTCTGACCGTAGCTCCGAGAGTTTGGGCCAATAGTTGCCCACCCAAGCAAAGCCCGACGCAAGGCTTGTTGCCTTCAATGGCCTGTCGCAAAAACTTTTTCTCGTCGTTCAACCAGGGATGTTTATCGACGTCATCGACGTTCATGGGCCCACCAAGAATGATGAGAAACTCAGTCTCGCTCAATGAAGGAAGTAGGCTCTGACCCGCAGGTGTGTCTTGAAGACGGCGCACGTCCGCTTGGTGACCCCGTTCTTTAATCCAGTCGAGCACGGTTCCAGGAGGCGTACCGTTTGAGTGTTGCAAAATCGTGATCTTCATTAAAGTTCCTTAGGTGAGTTTTGCTTCGAACTTTCATCGAGTTTGGCGCATGACTTCCAGCGCATCAAAACGAAACATCTCAGGTCAGGCGAAGCTTCAGCAAGCTTCCAAATTCTATGAATGACTTGAGAAAATCGGCTCGCCGGACTTGTGGCGCCAGCATCGACCCGGTTAAAATTATATTAACGTTATCGACTCGTCACGCGTCCAGAGAAAGGCTTCTCCGAGATGGTTTCCACGGTGTTTTTATCCGCCGATCCACGCTTGACCTCGCAGGTAGAGCTTTGGGTGCGACAGTCGATGGCGGAGAAAGTTCGCTTCGAGGCATTTAAGTCCATCGAAGATTTCAAAGGCATCATCGAGAAAACGAATGATGCCGAAGCGACACCGGCGCCTGCGAACCAACCTCCCGCACTAAAGAATATTAGTTTATTCGTCATCGACCTCGATATCATTCAGCAGAAGCCAATTCAGGCGATTCTTGATCTCCAGCGTTTCATGACGGAAAAAGGCCAGCTGTTTTTAGGCGGAGGCAGCGCCAAAGTTCTTTTGATGGCATTTGAAGGCGCCACTCCTCGACTCGAAGTCTTCCAGCACGATGCCATTGACGATTTGATTCTCAAGCCACTCGATAAGTCGGTCTTTCTTCAAAAATGTGAGTTTCTCCTCGCCGACAATCCGAAGATGTCTCCGACTTTTCTTTTCCGCGCAAAGACTCAGCAAGTGGTGGAGATTGGTCGAGATGTGATGATTGACGAAGTCTCCGAGTTCGCGGTTTCCGTGCGAAGCCCGGGCCCGGTTCCTGAAGGAGCCTTTGCGACAATCCACAGCGAAATATTCGGGACTAAAGGAGCTCGTCGACTGATCGGTCGAGTTTACGAAAGTGTTCGCCACCCCGTACGTGAAGGCGAGTTCGCGGTGCGGTTCGCTTACTTCGGCATCACGCCTGATCAACTTTCGAATGTTCGTCGCTTCATCAAAGCTAACCAAACGCAAATGCGAACGGCAAAAGTTTGGACCGCGCCTGGCGCGCCTGCTGGTCAAACTCCCGCCGCAACGGCGGCTCCCGGCGCTAAGCCCGCGCTTTCGAAAGAACTCCAAGAGAAGATGGCGCTCTTGAAGCTCCGCAAGTTCGCTATCATCGACATGAACCCTGAAACGCTGAATGAAGCAAAGAGCGCGATAGAAACGGGCTTCAAGGGCCTCACGGTTCGGGCGTTTCCTTCGTACACGCGCTTTATCTCGGACCTTCGACGACTCCTCCCCGAGACGTCGGTTAAACCGCTTGCTGTCGCCACTCCTCCTGCAACTTCAACAGGTGGATCAAGCGCGGCACCGAGCTTCCCGGGCGGAAAGAAGATTACAATCGTTCTGCGCGGAAAGACATTTGAGCTCGTGAAGTTCGAGCCGGGCCTCCGGAAGATCGATATGGTCCTCGGCCGTCCCGCAAACGAGTGGATGGAGCGAGGGGATCTCTTTTTAAACTCGGTCGAAAAAGACGACCGCGAAACTTTCGAAGAGTTTCTTGGTTTCGTGGAGCAGGGCACGCCCGGCAAAGTGATCTTCCGCATGCTCGATGCTAACGGACGTGTGATTTATCTTGATGCGAGCGGCGTCCTCGAAAAAGCGGGCGCAGACGGAACATCGTTGATTCGCGTTGATCTCACGGAGATCGATGTCGAGCAGTACAAACAAGCGATGTTGCAAGCGGCCGGACCAGGCGGCGTTCCGTCGAAAGATCCTTCTTCTTTCCGCTTCGAAGCGATCCTTCTCGACGGTGCGTTCCTCAAACCTGATCCGCTCAAGTGGTACGAAAACTTCGTCGAGCTTCTCCGCGCGACGAAGGTGCTTGGTCCCGAAGATCAGCCGCCGAAGATCATCGTGATGTCAGATCCAAAAACGCGAGCGCGAGCCGAAGACTTCCGAATCAAGGGTCTTCACGACTTTGTCATGAAACCACTCGATCGGCGTTTCCTTGTTCAGAAGTACGGAATGTTTTTTCCAAGCCTTGTGCCCGCGCGTGAGCCCGAGCAGCCTCCGTTTTTGCCGTGCGAACAACCAGCAAAACTCGGAAAAGAAGTCGTTATGGACGAGATCTCGGAATTTGGACTCAACGTCGTTCATCCGAGTGTCTTCCGCGATAAGTCTTTCATGCGTTTTTACAGTAAACTCTTCGGCGAGGACGGCGAGTGGGTTTCTGGAAAATACCACTCAGCGGAAAAGCTCAGCGATAGCGAAAGCTTCCGCTGCCAATTCATGTTCTTTGGTCCGAGCGAGGATCTGACTCAACGGATACGACGTTGGATCCGCGAAGACTACGTTGACAAGAAGCAGGCCGGCGGCAAATCGTAGCCGGCATGAAGAGCCGCTCTCCCAAAGCAGCGCCTAAAAAATCGAAAAGCAACCGAGCGGTGGAGCCTCTCTTCGCCGTCGACCATCCGCCGCGCTCCCTTCTGAAAGATTTCGACGAGCAAGAGGTCATTGAATTTTTGCGTCGTCGGGATCCAAAGCTAGGCCGGCTCATGAAGCGCATCGGACCTTTTCGACTCAAAGTCGATCGCAAAGGATCACCTTACGAATGGCTCCTCCGATCGATCATCTTCCAGCAACTCAGTGGAAAAGCGGCCGGCACCATCCACGGACGCGTGAAAGATCTTTTCGGCGGGCGTAATCCTACCCCGGAAGAAGTTCTCACTACGCCCGAAACCGCACTTCGCGGTGCCGGACTTTCTCGGCAAAAAATAGCTGCAGTTAAAGATCTTGCTAAGGCGGCCTTCGAGGGGCGCGTCCCCGATCGCAAAAAGATGAGCAAGCTGAGCGATGAAGAAATTATTGAGCTGCTTATCCCGATTCGTGGCGTGGGTCGTTGGACGGTCGAAATGCTCCTCATTTTTGGCTTAGGACGCGCGGACGTGCTCGCCGTCGACGACTTTGCGATTAAGAAATCCGCCATGATTCTGCATACCTTGAAAGAAATGCCCGACCGCAAAACTCTTTCAGTTTTGAGCGAACGTTGGAAGCCCTACAGAACGGTTGCGAGTTGGTATTTGTGGAGATCGTTGGATTAATCTGTGTCTAAATATTCCCAATGTTTTCGGTTGGCTAAAAGGTGAGAATTCGTTACCCCTTTGTCGGCTTTTGACTCGCCGCTGGAGGGCCTCAGGATGCGTCAACTAGATCAAAAAGATCTCGGAATTGATCAAGGATCTGATCAAAATATTCATGCCGCTCGTTCGGGATTCGCCACGCTCAAGGGCGTTGTCCTTTCCCTTGTGGCGGCTGCGACAATCATTCCCGCCATGGCCTCAGCTTCGCCCGGAATGTTCGCGGCAACGGGTGTTGCGTGTGCGGGGGCGACAGCACCGCAGCCTCACTTTGAACTCGGCGCTTCGCCTGCTTTCCAGCAGAGCTTTGAAAGTTGGATCGACTCGCAAAAATCCACTTCGTGGACACGCCTGCTCGCAAACATCAACCGCGCCGATACAGCTCCCGGTGTCGTCGTTGCGTCCCCTTCCAAGTGCGATCCGGATTATTACTATCACTGGACACGTGACGCAGCCCTCGTGATGGATCTGATCGTGCGTGACTACCTCTCGAATAAGCAAGACGACTTCTTAGCCGCTATCAAAACTTACGTCGACTTCTCGCGCGCAAACCAACTCTCGAACGCGCAAACCGGATTAGGGGAGCCGAAGTTTTACGTTGATGGTCGTCCCTTTGATCTTCCTTGGGGACGTCCGCAGAATGATGGCCCAGCGCTTCGCGCTCTGACCCTCATTCGCTTCGCGAAATCGCTCTTGAGCGACGGCGACGCGGCTTACGTTAACGAAAAACTCTATCGGAACTCGTTACCAGCCGACACGGTCATCAAAGCCGATCTCGAGTTCGTTGCTCATCATTGGCAAGAGAGTTCCTACGATCTTTGGGAAGAAGTAAAAGGCGATCACTTCTACACACGCATGGTTCAGCATGCGGCACTCCGCGAAGGCGCGGCGCTGGCGCATCGTCTCGGTGACAAAGAAGCCGCGACCTTCTACGAGCAACAAGCTGGCGTGATCCAACAGTCGCTGCAGTCATTCTGGGATCCGAATCGTGGCTTCATCCAAGCGACGCTCAACTACAAAGAAGGCATTCACTATAAAGGTGGCCTTGATATCGCGACGATCCTAGCCGTGTTCCACTCGGGAACAAAAACGGGCGAATTCTCGGTAACGGATGACCGGATCATCGCAACCGCAAGCCGCCTTGAAGCTGCGTTCGCCTCACTCTACCAAATCAATGCGGCTGACCGTTTCGCCGACGCTGGCGTGGCGATCGGTCGTTATCCTGAAGACGTTTACTCTGGTGGCAGCGATTCAACGGTCGCACATCCTTGGGTACTCGCGACGGCGGCTCTTGCCGAGTATCACTACCGTTTGGCCCGCGCAATTCGCAGCGTTGATCAAGTGGAAGTGAATCACGCAAACGTTGATCTCTTCCGCGCGGCCGTCGGCCCGCAAGTGGGGTCCTTAAAATTAGAACCTGGCGCCGTGATCGCCCAGGATTCCGAAGAAATGAAAGCCCTCTCGCAAGCCCTTCGCAAAAAAGGCGATGGATTTATGCAGCGGATCCGCTTCCACCAGAATCCGGATGGGTCGCTCTCTGAGCAGTTTCACCGTGATACGGGATACATGCGTGCAGCGCGCGAGTTGACGTGGAGCTACGCTAGCTTCATCACGGCTTCCGAATCACGCTAATCTCAAGAGTTCTCAGCGCGCGCCCACCGTTGTTGGCGCGCCTCATTTCCAAAACGCCACCAAATCTTCGCAAAAATCCGAATTCAACGAATCTCCGGCAAAGAACAATCGAGCCCAAAGGTCTGTCGTAGCAACTTGGTTTAGTAAACCGTTCTTATTGTCGTCTTCCCGGCCAAGGGGCGCTCTCGAAGCGAGAGAGAGGGGAAGAAGAGGGGATTACGATGAAACTTTTTGGCGTAAACGTCGAGCTTCAGCGCATTGACGACGGCATCACGAGCCTAGTGCGATTCTCCGATATCCAAAAAAGAATGATGAAGGGTGCTTCGCGCTGGATCACGCTTCCGGTTGAATGGATGCGTTCGCGGGCCTACCAAGTTCGACCCGTGGACGATGGCTGGATGATCGCCGAGCGCGGTTCCAGTGTTCCGCTCGTAGTGTTCAATAAAAAGACGGAAGCTTTGCGCGCCGCTAAGAAGATGGCGCAAGAGAAGAAGGCCGCGCTCGATATTTACACGCGGACCGGCTCGCTTCAGGCAACGCTTTCGTTTGCCTGAAGTCGATCGGTAAAAAGATCAGTTCAAAGAGTTCACGACCGCAATGTAGGGAAGGTTACGGTATCGATTCTGATAATCGAGGCCGTAGCCGACAACGAATTCATTGCCGATTTCAAAGCCAACGTAATCGGGCTTGTAATTTGTTTTGAGAGCTTCGGGCTTAAAGAGAAGCGCTGCGCTCATGAGACGTTTCGGGTTTCTCGCTGCGAGCGTCTTTTGGAGAAAGCTCATCGTAAGACCCGAGTCGACGATGTCTTCAACGAGCAGAACGTTTTTGCCTTCGATCCCGTTCGTCAAATCGAGCGTGAGTTTCACTTCGCCAGATGACTTCATAGCGTCGCCGTAGCTTGCGCAGCCCAGGAAGTCCGAACGAATGTCCGCGTCGATGCTGCGGATCAAATCCGAATAAAACATAAAAGACCCTTTGAGCACGCAAACGGCGATGAGGTCTTCGTTCTTACATGCCTTCGTGATCTGTTCGCCCATCTCCTTAACGCGAGCGGCGATTTTCTTTTCGTCGATCAGCTTGGACATCTTCAGCTGGGAAGCGATTTGCGACATGGCTTTCAAGTTCCTTCTCAAAAGGGGTCTAAGCGTTGAGTTTCTACGGGAGCGTGCAATCAGACAAACGAATTGTTCATGATCTCACCGAATCCACCGCCACCAGGCACGATATAGTGCTTATCGTTCAAACCGCGTTCTTCGTTCCAGTATAAGCCTGGGGCAGCTTGCAGCGCCTTCGGGGTAGAGAGGCCACGATCTACGCGTACCGCGTAGATCAATAGATCCGGATGCTGAGCCGTTACATTTTTTAAGTACTCCGGCGTTACGATCAGGTGAAGCGCGATGTACTTGAGGGCTTTGCCGCCAACGACCTTTTTGTAGTGATCAAGAGAAGAGACCAACGTGTTTCCGGTTGCGCCCATGGGATCGGGAAAAATAACGATCGACGCGTCGACATCTCCACCGATTTTTGCGCCACCTAGCGCGGTTCCCGTTACCTTTTGCGCATCATCTGTCAGACGAGACGCGAGGATATGGTCTTGGCGGACAAGCTGTGGATCCATGACGTTATTCAAAAGGCCGTAGCAAACATGGCTCGGGAAAGTTCCCGCGCGCGCTAAATTTACGGTCACGATTCGGGTGTCCGTGTCGAAGACTTCTTCTTCGAGGGGAGCTTCCGGGTGCATGGCGGTCATGCGTGTAGGTTGCCGGACTCGCTTGCGCGGAAACTCGTTGTTCATGCAAGTCTTCAGTAGCCCCGTGTAGAGATATTCAACGAGTGAGTTGATCTGCGGTTGAAACGTCGAAGGTGAGCAAAGACGTGCCAGCCACGAGCGAGCGCACGGGTCGCTGAGGATGTGAACGTTTTTACCGTAATGATGTTCGATTTCGCTTAAGCGGAAGCTCATCGGTATTCTCCCTAGGTGAATTACGCTTCGGCGGCGTGGTGGATCGCACCCTGAATCATGATGGAGCCGGGAGCTCCAGCATCAACGAGCGAGAGTGAAGGGGCGTCGCTAGAGACTGCTAGTTCGGGATCGAAGCACTTTCGGCATCGAGACTCGTAAGTCGTATGGTCGCCAACGAGGACTGAGTTTTCATTCTTGATCAGGCGTTGCGTGCGTGAAGCCGAGTTCCCGCAAACAACACAGACGGCGTGGAGTTTGGTGACGTTCTCGGCGATCGCCATCAAAGCCGGCATCGGATGGAAAGGTTCACCTTTCCAATTCATGTCGAGACCGGCGATGATCACGCGCAATCCGCGCTCAGCAAGCTCGTTAGCAACGTCGATCAACTCGTCGTCGAAGAATTGTCCTTCGTCGATGCCGATGACTTTCGTTTCTGGGCGCAGGTGCTTGTAAATTTCGATCGCGCTCTCGATCACGACTGAAGGAAAAAGCGAACGGTCATGACTGGCGACGTGATCGGCACTGTAACGATCATCAATTCGCGGTTTGAAAACTTGGAGTGGTTGTTTTGCGTACTGCGCGCGGCGAAGCAGACGGATGAGTTCTTCCGTTTTTCCGCTGAACATGCTGCCGACGATGACTTCGATGTTGCCTTCCATAGTCGCTCCCGCTGAAGGAAATCTACGACCAGAAACTAACTCGTCGGCAGCGGCACGCCCAAGGAGAATTGCGCGGCGTCAACCATGTGGGCGAGGTGGGTAGGGGAAAGCAAAATTTGAGCTGAGTTTACTTAGGCTCGACGATGATGATGAGATCCGTAGCGCCGCTGCGGAACTCTTCGGAATTCAGCGTGCGCAGAACTTTGATCGAGTCGTAATACCGGCGTTCGGATTCCGAGAGCGTGCGGCGGGGAAGCGCACCCGCAATGAAAGCGCCTCCACCTGACGGGATCGACATGAGTTCAGGAAGCGGAAGCGCAAACTCGCTGACTTGAGGATTCGCGTCGACTTCGCGCAAGTAGCGCCAAACGCGCACTTGAAGTTGAGCTTCGTTGTCATCGAGTTGCTGAGGAGTCACGTCGACCATGAAGCCGAGGAATTGACCCGCTTCATCGCGTTGGCCGCCGTAGAACTCTGCGTTCTGCGCAGTTCGAACCATGCGTGAGTTGCTATCGAGAAGATTCAATAAACCAGATGACTGCGCATTCTTAAGTTTCGTTTGCAGGTTCGGAACAACGCCTGCGTAAATAGGTCCTTGCGATCCTGACGAGCGGGGGTCGGCACTCGCAATGAGTTCTTGAAGCAGCGAACGTTGGACTTCCGCGAATACGATTCTCACAGTTGTCGGGGCTCGGGCTGCAGCTCCACCCGCAGAAGTCGAGGCTTTCGCGGCTTCATCCGTTGCGGCACCTGGTGCCGGCGGTGCGCCTTCTGCTCCCACGAGACTCGATGATGAGCTTGAAGTTTGAACGGACGCAGGTTGTGCTGACGGGTCGGCGCTCGCCTCCGGTTGCGCAGGAGCCGCGTTTGCGGTCGCACCGGTGGCAGCCGCCGTCGATTCACTCGAAAGTTCGGCCTTATTGGCCTCGTCTTGAGAGCGTTGGCTAATCACTTGAGTGTTGGCGTTTTCAATTGATGAGATACGATCCGCAATTAATCGACGATTGTGATGACGCGCGATCGTGAAGACGACGCCGATGACGAGAATCAGGGCAGAGACTTGAAACAAAGTGCTGCCGAGAAGGCGTTGCGCGAAAGGCTTTGCGGCAGGCTTGAATGCGATCATATCGACACCGCAACGGGCGCAGTACTGATCGCGAGGCTGATTAAATCCGCATTTCGGGCAGTCGATCATCATGGCCGAAAAGTCTTCCCTCTCCTGACAGCGTTCGAGACCGAAAGTAACTTCTTAAAGACTGCTACTAGGTCTTTCCAGGTCTTTCGACTGGTCAAGGCCGCATAGGAAGAAGGCCGGTTGGTTCGCTTTCTTTGAACCCAGCCAGAACGACTCGCGCTGCGGGGTCAGATTCGTTGGCTGTCTTTAGTCGGTCGCCTTGCTATCTTCTTGAAATCCCTGGACTTCTACCAGTGTAACACGCCCTGACAGAGAACCTCAAAAGGAAATCCGGGACTTGACGCGTCTAAGCCTGAGTCCCTACAGTGGAAGGAGGTGGTAAAAAGTGGAGCGCGGTGGTTCTCCCAACGATTGCGGGGATTTGCGCGCGTAGTTCGCGGTTCGGATGCGGCTCAGTCATAGACTGAGAGGCGACGAACTCAAGGCCTACGTGCAAAAGTTCAAACAGGAATTGTTGGGTCCCGCTGAAACTTTTTCTGCCATCAGGGGTCCACGGAAGGGCTTTTGATTCCCGAGCTTCACGATGTTCGCGGTTTAAGCGCGACGAAAGAGCGACAGGCGTTAGGATGACCAACCTCGCACACGGCCCGTTTCGCGGACGATTTGAGATCAAGCTAGATCCGAAGGGTCGCTTGTCCATGCCGCCTGCGTACCGACAAATTCTGCCGGGACAGGCGCCCACTCTGGTCGTCACGAACGCTCGTTACCAATCCCGCTCATGTTTGCACGTCTATACACTTGCCGAGTGGGAGCGGCTTGAGCGCAAAATCGCGAAGATGTCTTCGCTCAAGCCGGAAGTTCAAGCTTTCAGCCGTTTTTATTTATCAGGTGGTCAGCCCGTGGAAGTCGATGCGCAAAACCGAATCCTTGTTCCGCAGAGCTTGCGTCGCTTCGCCGGTTTGGAAAGCGCCGCCGTTCTCGTCGGACTCGGAGAGAAGTTCGAGATCTGGTCGCAAGCGAACTGGACTTCGGTCTACGAGCAACTCACCGAAAATTTCGAAGATACGATGACTGCCGTTGCCGCGCTCGAAGATCTTGAGGAAAACTCATGAGCGACGCTCACGTTCCCGTGTTCTTAAATGACGTGATGACGCTTTTTCGAGGCGTAAACCATCCCATTCGATTTGCTTTTGACGGAACATTCGGCCGCGGAGGACATGCGGCTGCCGTTCTCAACGAGTGGCCCGAAGCGAAGATGGTGGCATTTGATTGGGATGAAGACGCCATCCGTTTCGGGAGCGAAAAGTTCGCGACGGAAATTCAAGCCGGTCGCCTCAACCTCGTGCGCGCAAGTTACAACGAGTTCAGTCGTGTCAAAGAAGCTCAGGGAGAAAACTTTCCCAAAGGCTTTGACGTCATGTTGCTCGATCTTGGCGTCAGCTCGCCGCAGCTCGATCGCGCTGACCGAGGCTTCAGTTTCTATCATGATGGCCCACTCGACATGCGCATGGATCAACGCGGTGAAATCACCGCCGCGAAAATCGTGAATGAGTGGGAAGAGCAAGATCTTGCCCGCTTGTTCATCGAATACGGCGAAGTGCAAAAGCCCTTCCGCGTCGCGCGCGCCATCGTGCAGGATCGCAAGGCGAAGAAACCCTTTGAGACGACTCGCGAACTCGCTTCGATGATCGAACGGGTGGATGGTTGGCACAAAAAGGGTTCGAACCCGGCTACTCGGTACTTCCAAGCCCTACGAATCAAGGTCAACGAAGAGCTTTCGACGTTGTCCGAAGCGATCGCGCCGCTCATCGAGGGATTGAATGAAGGCGGGATCCTCGCGGTCATCACGTTTCACTCTCTCGAAGACCGCATCGTGAAGAACATCTTCAAAGCGCATCTCGACAAAGGTCGGCTCGTGAACAAGAAAGTGATCAAGCCGAGTGACGAAGAGATCCGTATGAACCCGCGCTCACGGAGTGCGAAGCTTCGCGCTTTCGAAAAAGACGCGAACGCTCATCTCAAAAAAGATAAATACGCCCACAAGCGATTTTCCGAAGAGGAAGACGACGAATGAAAAAGTTGACGGGTTATTTCATCAGCCGCGAATTTGCGCCTTTCATGACGATTCTCGCTTTCGTCGCGAGCTTGTTCTTCCTCGTCTTCTGCAAAATGGAAGTCCGTCGCCTCGGTTACTCGGTTTTGAAACTCACGCGCGAAGAGCGTCAGATGCGCGATCACGAGCGCCAACAAATGGTTCAGCTCGCTAAGATCACGCGTCCTGAGCGTCTTCAAGCGGTGGCTCAAGCAAAACTGACGCTGAAGAAGCCTGGCACAGGCCAGATCATTCAGATGACTGAGCAAGGTGTCGCGTTTCGTCAGTAAGCCGTCCCGGAGCGGACAGCGATTTTCAAGGAAGAAAATAGACCCCAATGAGAGCACGCATCGTCCTGATCTTGATTCTACTGACTTGTTTGTGGAGCCTCGTCATCGCGCGAGCCGCTTTCTTGCAGCTGCTGCCGAACGACCGTCTAAAGACGCTTCAGAAAAAACAGTTTGAAACGGTCGTCACGCTCAATCCCCGTCGCGGCGACGTAATCGATCGCAACGGGCACGAGCTTGCCGTTTCGATGACGACGTACTCGCTCTTTGCGGATCCGAAAATCATCGAGGAGCCCAAGAAGGTCATCAAGCTTTTGGCGAAGGAGCTTAAAACTCCGGTCAAGCAACTTGAAGACAAATTCAAGAATCGTAAAAAGCGTTTCGTCTGGATCGAGCGTCAGTTGTCTAAGCGTGTGCGTGATGCAATCGCCTCGGAGAAAATTCGTGGTCTTGGTTTCATCGAAGAGAGTCAGCGCATCTATCCAAACGATAAGCTGCTCTCGCACGTACTTGGTTTTGTAGGCGGCGAGAGCCAAGGCTTAGAAGGACTTGAACTGAAATACAATGATGACCTCGAAGCCAAGCAAAAGAAGGTCAGCGTACGTCGCGACGCTCGCGGTCGCCCTTTGATCGTCAACGGCCAGCTCTTCAACGAAGTTCCCAACGGAAGCGACGTTCAGCTCACGATTGACCGCGAGCTTCAATTTATCTTGGAGCAAGAATTGGCTGGTGCGGTCAGCACGCACGATGCCGATTCGGCCGTCGGCGTCGTTCTCGATGCGCAGACTTCCGAAGTTTTGGCGATGGCATCTTCTCCGGGTTTTGATCCGAATCGTCCCTCCGAATTCAATCCGGATCGCAAGCGGAATCGTCCCGTCACAGATTCCTACGAGCCGGGCTCAACGATGAAGACATTCATTATCGCCGGCGCTTTATCGAAAGGCTTTGTTGAGCCGAATACGAAGATCAACTGCGAAGGTGGGCAGATGAAAGTCGGCAAGCGCACGATTCGCGAAGCCGATAGCAAGCACAAGTTTGATATCCTCACCGTCAGCGAAATTTTGGCGCATTCCTCCAACGTCGGCACAACGAAGATCGCTTTCAAAATGGGTCCTGACGCTGTTCTCGAATCGCTCAAAACCTTCGGCTTCGGTGATAAGACGGGCGTTGATCTTCCTGGCGAAGCCCGCGGGATTTTGCAGCCGCAGCCTTGGCGCGATCATTTGCTCGCGAACATTTCGTTCGGTCACGGGATGACGGCGACGCCACTGCAAATCGCAAATGCTTATGCGGCCATCGCGAATGGTGGTTGGTTGCGTCAGCCCTACATCGTCAAAGCTGTCCGCGACCGTGAAAACGGCGAAAGCAACGAAACCAAATTGCACACGATTCGCCGAGTTCTTTCTGATGATCACGTCGCGAAGATGCGGATCATGTTGACCGGAGTCACGACGGATGGCTCCGGCATCAACGCGCAAGTTCCGGGTTATCCAGTTGCGGGAAAAACAGGGACAGCGCAAAAAGTAAATCCCAATGGCCGCGGGTATTTGCGCGGTGGTTATATTTCAAGCTTCGGCGGTTTTTTGCCGGCTAATGACCCGCGGTTTGTGATCTACATCGCCGTTGATCATCCTCGAAAGGACTATTACGGCGGATCGGTTGCGGCACCGGTCTTCTCGCGCGTTGCGAAGTTTGCCGTGCGGCGCGCGGGCCTTGCTCCTGTGATGCTTGCGCAAGAGCACATGGTTCCGAAAGCGAGCCGCAAGGTC
>SXGS01309579.1_pt1 | contig 19356 bp, 12 predicted proteins | sample 3174681 | NCBI WGS metagenome assembly SXGS01 (sample SAMN11356861, study PRJNA531348) | freshwater metagenome | isolation source: freshwater sample F1-80 | place: China: Fuxian Lake, Yuxi | collected 2017-12-25 | reverse complement strand
GGGCGCGGCCGCGGTGAGCGCGCGGGCGTCGTCGCCGCGGGGGCGCTCGGGCTGGCGCTGCCGGCGCTGATCGTGATGGGCATGCGCGCCGATCGCAACGCGGTGGAGAAGCACTGCGGCAAGCGGCCTGCGCTCGCCGACGGCGCGCTGGTCGACGTGCTCGATCAGCCGGCGCTGCGCGACGCGCTGGTGTTCGTCGACTCGATGAAGATCCCGGCGGCGGTGACCGCGCATCCGGCCGAGATCGGGCGCAACCGGCCGCTGGTGGTGAAGGACCTCGGCGACGCCGCCGACGCTGGCTTCGCGCGCATCTACCCCGAGCGGCGGCCGGTGCGTCTGGTCGGCCGGCGGTTGGTGCCGCTCGCGTTCGCCGCCGATGCGCCGATGCGGCACGAGGGAGGTGCGCTTTACCCGCTCGAGCGGGCGCGGGGCGGCTTCGGCCAACGGGTGCCGGCGCCGCACGTGGGCAACCTGCCGCTGTCGGGCGGCGAGGCGCTGCGCTTCGACGTCGACCGGCCGGCGCGGTTCGGGTTCCCGGTGTGGGCGCTGGCCGGCGACGCCGGCGACATGACGCTGGCGCTGGCGTTCGCTCATCATCCCGCCGGCGCGGTGGTGGCCGTGCGCGTCGACGGCGTCGAGGTGGTGGCGAGCCACGACACGGCGGCGCCGGCGTGGGAGCTGGGGGTGCGCGAGGCGGCGGTGACGCTCCGGCCGGGGCGGCACTGGGTCGAGCTGTCGATGCCGGCGGGGAGGAAGGGGCAGGTGCTCTTCCTCGACTACGCCGAGCTGCGGCCGCGGCGGTAGCCGGCGGCGGTGGTCAGCGGAAGGGTGTCACCCGATCGCGCTCCCTGCGGGCGTTCATGAGCACCTGCAGCTCGGCCAGGCGGGCCGGATTGCCGAGGGCCAGATCGCGCCGCTCGTTGGCGTCGGTGCGCAGGTCGTAGAGCTCGTAGCGGCCGAGCTGGTGGATGAGCTTCCAGCGGCCGGAGATCAGCGCGCTGCGGCGATCGCGGGTGCGGCCGTCGACGACGGTCGCGGCGTAGGCGCCGCCGCCATCGGGGTTGGCCTGGCGCGCGCCGGTGAGGAGATCGGCGAGCGAGCGGCCGTCCATGTGGGGGAAAGGCGGGGCGACGAAGCCGGCGAGCTCGAGGATGGTGGGGGCGAGATCGACGAGGCTCACCGGCTCGTGCACCCGGACCTGGACGATGCCGGGGCCAGCGACCAGCAGGGGCACGCGGATCTGCGAGTTGTACAGGTCGGACGCGTGGAACGGCTGACCGTGGTCGCCGAAAGCCTCGCTGTGGTCGCCGGTGACGATGACGACGGGCTGGCGATCGGCGGGCAGGGCGGCCGTGCTCTCGACGAGCTCGCCGATCCAGCGGTCGATCGGGTCGACGAGCTCGTCGTAGATACGGCGGCGGTCGGGGGAGAGGTCGGGGTTTCCGCCGGCCCACTCGTCGAGCTCGATGAAGTGGATCCAGGTGAACGTAGGTGGCCCGTCGGGGCGACGGGCGGCGACGCGGGCGCGGTAGGCGGCGACCAGATCCTGACCATCGTGGCGGATGAAGAGATCGTCGATGCCGCGATCGAGGCCGAGGCGCCGGCTGCGCTCCCAGAAGCCGTCGCAGCAGACCAGGCCGACGGTGTGATAGCCGCCGGCGCGCAGCCGCTCGGCGAGCGTGACGTGGCGCGGGTCCATGCGCAGCGCCAAGCCGCTCACTCGGCCACGGATGCGCGTGGTGGCGAGGCCGGTCGCGAGCGCCGGCATCGATCGCCGCGTCACGTTCGCCGGGGCGAACGCCCACTCGAACACCATGCCCTTGCCAGCCAGCGCCGCCAGCGCCGGCGTGGCCAGCGGCCCGCCGTAGGGCTTGATGCGATCAGGGCGGAAGGTGTCGACCGTGATCAACAGGACGTCACGGTGGGTGACGGCACGGTGGGTGACACCTGGCCGCGCCGCCGGGGTCAGATCTGACATCGGCACGTCGTCTCGGATCGCGTAAAGGTCGTAGATCAGGTCGATCGAGTCAGCCGCGAAGCCGTCCGCCCCCCACAGCCCGAGGACCATCGCCGGCCGGCTCTGCCGCGCCCAGAGGGCCGACCCGGCAAGGCCGGCGGCGATGACAACCGCGAATGTGGCTGACACCATCCGGGCGCGCGACCGGCGGGCCAGGGCTCCCCAGCAAACGTGCGCCGCCGCGAGCAGCGCCAGCACCAGGAGCGGGAACTCGAGACCCGACAACGAAACGTTCGCGAACCGCGGCCGGACAGCCAGGCGCCATGTCAGCCAGGCGGCGACGGTGGCGACTGCGGCTGCCAGGGTGAGGACCCGGCGAGGTGTCACCCACCCTGGGCCCGACCTGTCGCTCCTGCGCGCCTCGAGTCGCGCCAACCCTGCGCCTAGCGCCGCCGCAAACACGCGAGTTGCCAGCACGACGACCGCGACCACCACGATCATCACAGGGCCCAGTGCCAGGGACATCGTCCGCGGCTTGAAGGCCGTGGCCCGCCAGAAGATCCACACGACCTGATGCGTCAGCACGGCGAGTAGCGCCGCCCCGAGCATCAGCGCGAACAACCAGCCCGCTAGCCGCGGCGCACTCCCGTCTGGCTCGGTCAGCGACCCGGCCAGCGCGCGCGGCTGCCAGACGTGCACGAATACGCGCGCGCACAGCGAGCTGACCGCTGCGGCTGGCCACGCGACGAGGATGGCGAATCCTGCGCTCGCCGCAAGACGGGTGACACCCTCGTAGCTGGTCGCCGCGTCATGGAGCCCCGCCATGGTGGTTGACACCGCAGCGGCCGCGATGCTCGGGGTAGCCCAGGCGGCAGCGCGACCCAGCGCGCGCCTCACTGTCTCCCGTCCGGGAGGGCCGATCACGTGGATAGATAGTACCTGCGACCCCGGTGCGGGGGCGAGGCGTGGCCAGTAGGATGGCCCGGTGAGCACCTCTCCTCGCTGGCGGCGGTTGCGCGCGCTCGCCCAGGTGGGGGCCGAGCTCGGACATGCTCCGCGGCTGGTGATCGTCGCAGCCTGCCTGGTCCTGGGGCTCATGTACTGCACCAACGACGACATGGGCGGCGACCCGAATTCGCCGCGCGGCGACGGTCGGTACCGGCCCGTCCTCGCGCGCGGCGATGGTCACATGCTGTACCTCATGTCCAGGTCGCTGGTCTTCGACCAGGACCTGGTGTTCGACAACGACCTCGCGCGCTTCGGCGACCCGTGGACCCAGGCGCGGACCAAGACCGGACGCAAGGGCATCCCCCACCCGATCGGGCCCGCGCTGATCTGGGCACCGATGTTAGCAACCGCCCAAGGAGGAGCGGTTGTGGCGAACGCCGGCGGTGCCGACATCCAGCTCCACGGCTACACCCTCTGGCACCAACGCATTGTCTTCGCGTCGAGCGTGTTGTTCGCGTGCCTGGCGGTCGTGCTCGGAGTCTGGGTGTTCCGCAAACAGGTGGGTGGCACCTGGGCTCCCGCGTGGGCGGCCGTCGCCGTGCTCCTGGGCACGTCCGTCACCTACTACGCGGCGTACATGCCGAGCTACAGCCACGCCATGGACGCCGGCACGGCGGCGATGTTCCTCGGGTTCTGGGCGATTTCCGTCGGCGATTTTCGCTGGCGGCGCTGGTGGTGGCTCGGCGCGCTGCTCGGCCTGGCGTCGCTAGTGCGGACCCAGGAGCTCGGACTCGGAGTGGTCGTCGCGGTTGAGGTGCTGGCCCTGATGTGGGTGACACCTTCAGGGGCACGTTCACCATGGCGATGGCGCGCGGGGGTGATCGGGCGGGGACTCCTGGTCGCCGGTGTTGCGCTGGTTGCGCTCATTCCTCAGTTCGTCGCGTGGGACGCGGTGTATGGAACCTGGACAGGGCTCCCGCAGGGACCCAACTACACGCGCCCTTCGTATCCGATGGTCGCCGAGTTGCTCTTCGCGTCCCGGAACGGGTGGTTTTCGACCACTCCGATCGCCTACGCCGGCGTTCTCGGGCTGGTCGTCCTGGCCGTCGCCGGCACACGGCTGACTCAGCGAGCGCGCCTGGTTGCACTCGGGTTGCTCGCTGCGGTGGCGATCCAGGTCTACGCCAACAGCATCATTCTCGACTGGTGGGGGCAGGCGAGCTACGGCGCGCGTCGCCTGTGCTCGATGACCTTGCCCCTTGTCGTCGGGCTCGCCACCTTGATCCACGTGCTCGGCCGCGCGGCGGCGAGGCTACGAGCGCCCCGTCTGGTCTGGCATGCCGCGGCGGTCATGATTCTGGGGTGGTTCGTGATCTGGAACCTCGGGTGGGTGACACGTTTCAAGAGCGGCCGCGCTCCCGAACGCCGCGCTGGCCGGATCTGCTGCAAGGACGTGCCAGCGCCGCTGGCCGCCATCGCACGTCCGGTATACCGAACAGTCGGCAACCCCTTCGCACTCCCGGCCAGCGCCGTCCTCTCGATCCGGTACGGGCTGCCACTGCAGCGTTGGGACGACGTGGTCGGCGAGTACCCGTGGATGCCCCCCATCGATCACACCCGCGAGTCGATCCGCGGTCAGGGTGCGAACTGGGATCTCGGCGGCGGCGGCGCCACCCCTTATCTGCTCGGTGGCATCGGCCCTCCGCGTCCCGGACCCGGACGCGCCGTCCGCTGGACCACCGCCCGCGTCGGCGCGGTCCTCGTCCCCAACCTGGTTCCCACACCCCAGCGCCTGACATGGTGGGTGGCACCTAACGCCGCGGAGGGTGCCGCACCAGTCCCGATCATCGTCCGCTGGAATGGTCGCGTCGTGGTGCGGACCACGCTGGCCCCGGTGTCACCCACCCGGACGATCGAGTGGACCATTCAGGGTGACGTCGGCCTCAACGAGCTCTCGATCGAGGCCGCCGTCAGCGCACCGATGGGGGTTGCGGGCGAATTCGTTCCACCCGGCCCCGCCGGTGTCGCGATCGGGGCGTTGCGCTTCACTGGAATCTAGCGGAGAGGGATCGCCGACGTCGCAGCAGCAGCAGGATCAGCACGGACGCCGCGATCGCCCCGCGAGGGTCCCGGTTCACGCCGGTGCCGCAGCACCCAGCGTCGCCGGGGCCTGGCGGCTCCTGCAACTCATCGCACGGCTCAACGTCCCCCGGCACCTGTGCCACGGTCGCCGGGATCATCGCCCGGACAGTGCCATCGAACGTGGCGACCACCAGGTAGTCGCCGGCCGGTGCCGGCGCGCTCACGATCGGCGCTCCCAGATCGGTCGACCAGAGCTCGCTGCCGTCAACCGCCGCAAGCGCGACCAGCTTTCCGTCCGGCCGCGGCACCCATACGATGTCGCCTGTCACCACCGGGCTCGCCGGGAAGCCAGGCTCTCCCGACCTGTAGTGCGCGAAGTTGAGCGGGCCGCGCGGCGTGGTCGCGCGCCAGAGCTCGACCCCCGTGGCGGCGTCGATGGCCACCAGATCTTTCCACTGCGTCGGGACGAAAAGTCGCCCGTCGGCGATGGCGGGCGCAGCGGTGATTGAATAGCCCCAATCGAACCCACCCGGCGTGAAGCCGTTCGACCACACCTGCGTGGACGACGCCACGTCGACCGACGTAACGATCCCGATGGAATTGGCGAAGTAGAGCTCGCCGTCAGCCGCGACCGGGCTGGCATTGATGGCGAGGGACTTTCCGGTCTTGATCTCCCAGAGCTTCGTGCCGGTGGCCGCGCTCCAGCCGGTCATGCCGTCATCGCGTGAGTAGTTGGCGACGGCCACGCCGTCGGCCACGGTGACAGCGGCAAGGCTGCCGAGCCACGGATAGACCGGCGTGAGCTCCTGGACCCACCGCTCATCGCCGGTGGCCAGGTCGATCGCAGCCATGCGGCCCTGCACGGCGACAAAGACGGCGCCTCCGGAGATCGTCGGTGCCGCCCACAAGGACGACTGGTACGTGGGCAGACCGTCGGCGGCGTCGTAGATCCAGCGCTGGGACCCGTCAGCGAGGGCCACGGCGTGCACTTCGCCGTTACCAAGGGCGACCACGACCGTGTCACCCTCGATCGCCGGGGCGTTGCGGACCTGGTAGGGCGTCGTGTATCGCCAACGCTCGGCGCCAGCGACGAGGTCCAAGGCTACGATCCCGCCTTCATCGCCGCCGCCGAAGTCGGTGACCGACACCACCACGGTCCCGTCGTGAACCACAGGGGAGCCGAGGACGACGTTTCCTCCGATGGAGGTAGCCCAGGCCTGCTGGAGCGGGGGCAAAAGGGGAGCTGGGGTTGCACCGGTGTGCGCAGGTCCGCCGCCGAGCTGGGGCCAATCGCCGAGGCGCGGTTGCGAGGCCCCCGAATCGCAGACGTTGAAGGCCATCGTGCGTTGCAGACGGCGTCCGTTGGCCGAGTCGGCTGTGAGCGTGATCGAGTGCGTACCGGTCGCGAGCGTCGGAAGCTGAGTCGCGAAATCCCATCCGCCGCGCGGTTCGAGCTGGATCTCGGGCCCGCAATCGACGCGCGCGGTCACCACCGGTGTCGACGCGTCGAGCGCGGCTGCAACCAGGAGCTCACCCTGACTCCGGGCGCAGCTCCCGGCATGTGGGGAGGTCACCGCGAGGTGGGGTTCCACGAGCCGTGCTCGGTGCTCGACCACGGGCACGTCCCCCTCGAACGTCACGATCCGGTACCCCGACGGCGATTGGTCGATGGAGCCCATAAGGAACGTCTGTGTTCCCCATTCGACTAGGCCGGCACGTTCGACGCGGCGATTGGCGTGCCAGTGGCCTGTGAAGAGGAAGTCGACCCCAAGCGCGGCCAGCTGATCGGCAACCGTGTCGCGAGGCGAGGCGTGGCCAAGTCCCACCACCGTACGGGTGGGTGGCACCAGGGCGAGCTCCGCGGCGAAGAAGGCGACCTGATCGGTTTCAGACAGGTTCGTGTCCCAGACGACGAAGTGTACGTTGCCGATGTCGAAGCTGTAGTTGTCGGGGCCCCAGTGCGATCGCCAGGTAACCCCCCCGTCGTACCAATCATGGTTTCCGGCCACAGGTACCCAGGGGGTCTCATTGCCGGCCAGCGCCTGGTCCACACGTTCAAACTCCTCGGAGCGGTTGCCTTGGGTCACGTCTCCAACGATTGCGAGGAACCGCGGTGGATAGGGCAACGAGGTCGCCTGGTCGATGGCGTCGCCAAGGTCACCGCCATCCCAGGGGTCGGCGGGATTGTTGGTCATGTGGGAATCCGCCGCGATCACGAACGTGAGCGGGGCCGCGGCTTCGTCGACCGTCAGCGGGGTGACGCCCAGGTCGAGCTCGCCAGGACCGACGCGCTTCCAGACTGGCCCCGGGCGGAACCCATCCGGTACGCGAACCCAGACAATCTCGCCGCCCGAAGCGACATCGAGACGGTACTCACCGTTACTGTCAGCCGTCGTGAACGCCCCCCGGTCCACGGCCACGATCGCGTTGGGCACTCCTGGCTCGTCGGCCTGTCGGATACGATCGCCGTTTCGATCGACGAAGACCGTGCCGGTGATGGTGGCCGCACACGCAACGTGGGTGGCACCTAGCAGTGCCGCGACCGTCAAAGCGCCGACCCATCGCCTGACCATGCCTCTATCCTGGCGCAATCCCTCGAGTTCGCCAAGACGCAACCGACGCGGGCAAGGCACGATACAGGTGGCACGATGGACGACAACCTGAAGATCACGCTGGTCTTGAATGGAGGTGCCGTGCGAACGGTCGAGTTTGCGGGCTCCGCTCTTGTCGGATCAGGTCGCGCTGCCGACCTCCGAGTGCCCGATCCGACGCTCGCGCCTGCACACCTTCGACTCACACGCATGGGGAAAGCGATCAACGCGATCCCGCTCGCGTCCGGAGTCCTGCTCGAGGGTGAAGAGCTCGATATCGACGAGTCGTACGCCGTCGGCGGACGAACTCTGGAGATCGGTTGCGTGCAGATCACTGCCAGCATCGACGGTGTCACTAGCGATCCCGTCGAGACGTCGCAACAGCGCACGGATTCACTCGCAAGAGAGCTGATGCGAGGGATGTTGGAAGGCCCTGCCGGCGTGGGCCCGCGGCCGGAGTTTGTCGTCGAGGGCGGTCCGGCGAAGGGACAGCGCAAGGCTGTCTCTCGGCTCGAGCGTCGATTGATCATCGGGCGCGGTGAGACTGCGACCTGGATCCTCCTGGATCCGGATCTGTCACGTAGCCACGCAACGATCGAATGCCGCGACGATGGCGTCCGTGTCTACGACGTTGGCTCCAAGAACGGGACCAAGGTGAACGGCCGCCCGGTGAGTATCGGCCCGCCGGGTGTGCTGCTCGAGGACGGCGCGATCATCACGCTGGGTGACACTCGCCTTCGCTACATTGACCCAGCGGCCCACTTGCTGGCCGAGCTCGAGGCGGGCCTCGATGCGGCCGCCCGAGGTGTTCCAGGCGCGATCACCCAGACCAAGGCGGGTCATGGGCGTGCGCGAGAGGCGCTGGAGTCGCACGACCGATCGGGGGGCCACCTGGGTCGGGGGACCGTGGCGGCGATCGCGGTAGCGGTGCTGGTGGCCCTTACAGCGCTGTGTCTGTTGCTGTGGCTCGTGACTTCGGCGTGAGGTCCGCCGCCGGCGGAGCCGGGGTGCTCGACCACGGCAGGTCAAGGGTTCTCGGTTGAACGAACGCGCCGGCCCTTGGGTGGCTTCCCTCTGGGAAACGGCGGGAGGCTGCCGGTTCGTTGCGTTCGGTCGATCGTGTGGCGCACCGGAACGTCTCGACGAACGCGTCATAGGCGGCGAGATATGCCTCGCGCGCTTCGACCGTGGCGGCGTGGCAGATCGGTGCGCGCTTCCGTGCCGGACGCTCGGGTCGACCGAGCGGATCCTGCCTCAGCACCGCGGCGCGGCCAGCGACGCCAGGGCCGCACCGGCTTCGGAATTCGGAGACGATCTCGGCGATCATCGTTTGCACGCGCGTGATGCGGGCAGCGGCCGTGAGGTGGCGCCATGACGGAATCGGATCGAGTGAGATGTCGTACCGGTCTTCATCGCCAACCTCCTGGCGTTGATCGCGAGCGTCTCTGCATGCCGTTGCGAGCCTCCAGGTCCCCGTGAGTTTCCCGCCGAGGAGTCCGGGTGTCGACGACGCTCCTGGCCACTGTTCGGGTCGCGCAACCAGCCGTTCCTTCACCCCGTGCGCGAGAATGTACCGGAGCCGCGCCTCGTGGCTTGCACTGTCGACGATGGGGATGACGCGAGCGCGGCCTGCCCAGAACGGACCGCGCCATCCATGCAGCTTGCCGATGCGCCTCGCGATGTTTCCAAGAACGTAGCCGATGAACCGCGCAAGCTGGGAGGCGTCGTTCGAGGAGATGAGCATGTGTAGTTGGTTCGAGAGGACCGTGTACGCGTGTACCCGAACCCCGGAATAGAGCTCTTGTCCGCGACCGATGACCCCGTGAATCTGTTCGCGCGACGCCGTCCCGGGGCGCAACAAGAAGCGCTCTTGGATGGTTCGGTTCGTCACCTCGTACATGACGTTCGGGAGGTACCAGCGCAGCGGATGACCCACGCGCGTCGTCAGAGCACGGGTCGTGCCACTCGGAACCCCCTGATCTTCATCGGCCGAGGCTGTCCGGCGTGTCCGGGTTCGTCCGGATAGCGGACGGCAATCGTCCGGGATCCGGACATCAGGGCATGGCGAAGCGCAAGACCAGTCGTCGATCGTTCGCGCCGCCTTGAGCCCGCAGGACCTCGGTGTCGCCCACAAGGAGCCTGCCTGGGCCGGTAACGGTCGCCGAAGCCCAGCCGTTTGCCTCGGTGAAGGCGACTGCGACTCCGTTCCACGTTGAACCCTCGAGATCCACCGCGGCCGCCGATCGGACGTAGCCAAGGCCGTCCGGCTCGTTCAGCAGGCTCACAGCGCCAGCTTGTCCGGCACATGGGTAGATCCAGAGTTCGCGGTCGTCCTTGGTGTCAGCTACATCGACGATTCCGACGCGCGCGTCCACCACGGTGTCGAGCTCTGCTGGATAGAGGGCGAGCAGCCCACAGTCGGCGACGAATGACGGGATCTCGTCGATGGTGGCCGTGGCGGCGATGGGCGTGCTGCCGTCGCTGACCACGGGCCGCCCGTCGAGGAGGCCGTACCACGTGCCGGGTGGCAGGAACAGGGTCCGCTCGGTGGCGCCTGCCTGGATGACCGGCGCCACGGTGATGCGATCGCCGAGCATGTACTGGTCTACAATCGACCAGCCAGGGTCCCATTGCGGCCAGTCCAGTGCGAAAGCACGAAAGAGCGGTGCGCCGCTGTTGGATGCTTGGTCGGCCATCGCGCGTTGGTAGGGCACCAGTTGCATGTGCAACTTGGCCCATCGACGCAGATGCGCGGTGGAGGCGGCGTCGCTCTCCCAGTTCCAGTTGGCGCGAGCGCTGCGCCCATGGTGGGTGCGCATCACGGGGGATAGCGCGCCAAGTGTCACCCACCTGAACCACAACTCCTTCGTCGCAGGGATCGTGGTCTGGCTCATGTAACCGGCGATGTCGTGGCCGAAATACGGAAAGCCTGTGATGCCCAGGCCGATGCCCATCGGGATGACCGACGGGAGGCCATCGCCATTCGTGAAGTCGGTCTGCTGGTCGCCTGCCCACAGCACGTGCATGTAAGGCTGCGACCCGAGATGCGCGGCTCGCGCGAAGTAGATGCGCTCGACGCCGTCGCGCGCTTCGGCGTCGGCCAGGATCTCCCAGTTGAGCCGCGCCCAGTCGACTGCGTACTTGTTGTGGTATGCGAGCGCGTCCTCACCCGAGGCCAGGCGCGCGTCGGTCGGCAGCCACTCGGCGAAATCCGCCATCCAGCCGTCCGCGCCGATGGCGACGACGTCTTCGTAAAGGTCACGGGCCCACGCAACCGCGCCCGGGCTCGTGAGGTCTAGCATCGTGGAATCGCGGAACTTCACGCCAGTGAAGAGATACGGACTTCCGTCGTCTCGTCTGATCGCGTGGCCGAGTTGGATGGCTTCGGGGAACACATCCGCGTCGCTGTCGATGAACGTGTTCGAGTACGTGAGGAACTTGAACCCCGACTGATGCAGGTGCCCGGCCAGCGTCTCGAAGTTCGGGTAGAGGCGGCGGTCTACTCGCCAGTCCTCCTCCAGGACGTAGCCGCCGGCGGCTCCGTTCTCGTCGTTACCGCCGCGCCAGTCTTCGGTCCAGATGACGCTTATCGGGATGTCGGCGGCCCTCAAGGTGTCAGCCACCCGGCGCACGTTGTCCTCTCCGTAGATGGCATCCAGCCAGGGGGCGAACACGAAGGTGGGTGGGACCGCAGGGCGTCCGACCCAGGCGGTCATGCGCGCGACCGCGTCGCGCGGCGTCGAGCCGACGAAGAGGTGCAAGGACAGGCGGTCCTGCCAGACCTCAAGTCGGGCGGTGTCCGGATCCTGGTCACAGAGGTCGAAGATGCTGCGGGTGGGGGTGTCGACCGCGAGTGCCCAGCCGCGAGAAGAGAGCATCATCGGCATGGGGGTGTGGGTCGAGTGGCGACGTCCCTGCAAGGCCCAGATGCCCTCGTAGACGTCGTCACGAGTATCCGGCTTGCCGATGCCGTCTTCCTGGACCCAGAGCGGGACGGTCTGCCCACGATGATCGATCGCCCACGATTGGCCGCCGAGCCCCAGAAAGTGCTCTCCCTCCGCACACTCGAAGGCGAGGGACGAGCGGTTACCCTCGCTGGGGCTGGTGTCGAGATCGATGACGACCTCACCCCCGCCCGCGCTCGCCGCCACCAGCACCTGGCCGCGGGCAATTGGCTGGCCGGCCCGATCGTGCATGACGAAGTCCACCCGGTCGGGACCGACGAGGACCTGACGCAGCGTCGACGCCGAACGCCAGGGGGTCTCGTCGTCGACGCCGAAGCGGAACGAGCCAAACTGCATCTGCACGCCGCCCGCGACGCCATCGAGGATCGGCTGGGTTGTGCGCGTGGCGGCGAACACGTGAGGCGCACGGTCTTCCCCGTCGTCGCCGCGCAGCGTGCGCCACACGACCTCGCCGCCACGCAGGACGGAGATCTCGGCCGGGGCGTCGGTCACCCGCACCTCGATCACACCCTGCGTGATGACCACCGGCGCGCGCACCGGGTCGTCGCCGCACGCTGTGGCGGCGAACGCGGCACCGAGGACCACCGTGGCCGCGGCCCCGACAGCGGCACATCGCCTTTCGCCCCGTCCGCCGCGAGCGGTCACAGGACCTGCATGACGACCAATGCGCCAGCGCCGGCTGCGATGAGCAACAGGATCACGATGGCGACGATGATCTTGGCGCTGCCGCCCTGATCATGGACGCCGGTGCGATCCGGCTCGAGCATCGACGAGAGCGACTCAACGTCGCTGGGAGGCGCTGGCCGGGCCTGTGGCGCTGGACGCGCCTGCGACGTGGGCTGCGCCGAGGCCTGGGCCCGGCGCAGCGCCTGCGGGTCCGCCGGCACGTCGGCGCCGACGTCGCTGGCCCACGCAGAGGTGTCGACGAAGTGGCTCGGATCGAGGCTCATCGAGCCTTCGCCTGGCCCCGAGCCAGTGGCCTGCGAAGCCGCCTGCTCTTCGGATCCGACCAGCGAGCTCAGCCGCTGGACCTCATCGTTGATCAGCGCGTCGATGAGTGACGCCTTTGGCTCACTCGAGCGCTTGCGCATGCTCTCGAGCTGCGCGTCCCGCACCAGCTGGGCGATGTCGCGCGCAGTCACCTTCATGCGCCGCGAGAACAGGTACTGGGCGAGAGCGTCGCCGAGATCGGCGGCGTGCTGGTAACGGTCCGCGGGATCCCGCGAGAGCGCCTTGCGAACCACCTGCTCGAGCTCGGGCTCGACCTCGGGATTCAGCGCTTGGATCGACGGAACGCGCGCCTGGCGAACCAGCTCGACGGTCTGGTAGTCGGTGTCGCCGAAGAAGAGCCGGCGGCTGGTGAACATCTCCCAGAGGATGATCCCGACGGCGAAGACGTCGGCGCGGTGATCGACTTCGACGCCGCTCGCGGCCTCGGGAGACAGGTAGCTGAACTTGCCCTTCACCACGCCGGGATCGGTGGACTCGATCTGGCTGTTGGCCTTGGCGAGGCCGAAGTCGACCAGCTTCACCTCGCCATTCTTGCTGAGCAGGATGTTGGGCGGTGAGATGTCGCGGTGGACGATACCGAGCGGTTCACCGGTCTCGGGATGATCCAGCACGTGCGCGTAGTTGAGCGCCTTGCAGCACTCGGTCATCAGGTAGATCGTGTGCGCGATCTCCATCCGCTTCCCGCGCTGCTTCTGTCGCTCGATGAGTGCCTTGAGGTTGCACCCATCGACGAACTCCATGACCAGGAAGTACGCGTTGTCCGGGGTCTTCGAGATATCGAAGACCTGCACGATGTTGGCGTGCTGGAGGAAGAGCGAGAGGCGCGCCTCGTCCAGGAACATCGAGACGAACTTCTGGTTCTTGGTCAGGCTCGGCAGCACGCGTTTGATCGCGACTGCCTTCTTGAAGCCCTCCATCGACTCGGCGACGCCGCGGAAGACCTCGGCCATGCCGCCCGCGTCGAGTCGCTCGGTGATCGTGTAGCGGTCGCGCATCCGGGACCACCGGGATCCTACCAGACGTTTTCGAGGGTTAGCAAATTGGCGCGCGGCCAGGTGGGTGACACCTGGGCGGATTCCTGGGCGGATCCCCGGGCGGATTCCGCCTATTCCGCTGCCTCGTCCGCCTCGACCTGCTCCCGCGCCGTCTTGCACTCGAAGCACAGGGTAGTGACCGGGCGGGCCATCAGGCGCTTGAACCCGATCGGCTCGCTGCACTCCTCGCACTCGTCGACCTCGCCGGCCTGGAGGCGCTTGAGGGCGTCCTGGATCTTGGCGATGAGGAAGTTCTCGCGGTCGTGGAGACGGAGCTGGGTGGAATAGAGCTCCTCCTCGGTGGACTCGTCCATGGAGTCGCGTCCGATGCGGTCGCGGTCGCGGTCCATCGTGAACCCGATGGCGGCGTGCGCGTTGGCGACCAGGCGGCTCAGATCGGCCTCGAGGCGCCGCTTGAGCTCATCTGTCTCAGAGGCCGTGAGCATGGGATCGAGTCTAGGTACCGGCGCAAGGACGCGTCAATGCACGCGTTCCGGAGTTCTGCGACCCGCGCGCCGCACCCTTACACCCTCTTGACGCCGCCGGGAAATGAACCCCCGGATGCGACCGTTCGTTCTTATGGGCGTCGATCAGATAGATGCCCGCCCCAGGAGCCAGCGTGACCTCCCTTAGCCGCTATCGCCTCGCCGCCGCCTTCTTTGCCCTCACCACAGCGTTTGCCGGCTACACAGCGTGGTCGCGCCCCGACCCTCGCTCGCAGAGCTCCGTCGTCACGGCCAAGGCCCGCAAGGGTGACGTCAGCGCCCTGCGTCGTCCGCTCCGCATCGACGCTGCGGCGGTGGGCCTGTCCGAGCACGCGCTCATCGACCAGCTGCTCGCCGCCCGCACCCCGCAGCAGGTCCAGATCATCGCAGACAAGCTGGGCACGGTCGGCACCGACGACGCCGTAGCCGCCCTGGCCGGCTTGGTCGACGATCCGCGGCCGGGCGTGCCCGAGACCGTCATCGCCGCGATGGGCCGCATCGGCACCACCCGCGCCGTCGACCTGCTCCTGGATCTGGAGACCGACGCCCGCCCGCGCATTCGCGGCGCGTCCATCACCGGCCTCGCCGCGAGCGGCGATGCCCGCGGCCGGACCCGACTTGTGGCGTTGGCAAAGGATCGCGGCGACCCGCTGCGGACCTCGGCGATCTACGCCCTGGGCGAGGCTGGCGGCGACGAGGTGGTGACGGTGCTCGGGGCCATCGCCCGCGCCGGCGACTACGACGCCGCTTCGGCCGCGGTGTACGCGCTCGGCCAGATCGCAGGTGGCGAGGGCCAGGCCACGCTGGTCGCCATCGCGCGATCGGGTGACACCCGCATTCGCGCGCTGGCGGTCCAGAACATCCAGCCGCAGGATGACGCGACGATCGCGCTCCTCGCCGAGATGGTGAAGTCCGGCGACCCCACGATACTTGGCCCCGCGCTCGGCGCGCTGGGCAAGAGCGGCGACCCGAGCGTCCTGCCGTTGCTGGTCGCCGCCGCCACCAGCGGCCCTCAGTTCGCGCGCTGGAACGCCGTCACCGCCATCGGCGAGATCGGCGGCGCCGAGGCGGTCGCGGCCCTCGGCGAGCTCCTGCGTAGCGGCGACCGGAACATGGCCGGCCAGATCGCACAGATGCTGGTGAACCTCGGCGGCGACGACGCGCGCGAGGTCCTCATCGAGGTGGCGCTCGCGGAAGGTGCCACCAGCTCGATGGTGATCCAGGTCCTCCAGCAGCTGCGGAGCCCGGACGTGACCACCGCGCTGCTCGAGATCGCCCGCCATGGCCGCGCGGCCGACCGCCGCGCCGTGCTGCCGAGCCTGGTCAAGGCCGGCAACCCGGAAGCGGTGGCGCTCGCGATCGAGCTGGCCGAGCGGGGCAGCCGCCAGGACAAGCAGGAGGCGATCCGCATGCTGGGTGACACCAGCGCGCCCGAGGCCCGCGCGGCGTTGCTCCATATCGCCGAGACCTCGAGTGGGCAGAGCCGCACCTTCGCTCTCGACGTGCTGGCCCAGGCGACCCCGGACGACCCGGCGGTGACCCAGATGCTCTCCGACGCGCTGTTCTCGGGGCGCGCCGACGAAGCGCAGCAGGCGGCGTGGATCCTCGGGCGCCTCGGTCACGACGACGCCCGGACGGCCTTGCTCGCCGCCCTCAAGGGCGATGACACCGCGCTGGCCCAGGCGGCGCTCGGTGCGCTCACGCAGACCGGGTCGGCCGCTGTCGTGCGCGAGGCGCTCGTCGATCTCGCCCGCAACGGCAAGCCCGAGCTGCGCGGCCAGGCGCTCGGTCAGCTCATCAACAGCGGTTCGCCGGAAGGCCTCCAGCTGGCCGCGCAGGTGCTGTCGGGCTCCGACGTCGAGCTGGCGCGCAACGCGGCGTGGGCGCTGCAGGGGCTCGGTTCGGCCGACGCCCACCGGGTGCTACGGCAGGCAGTGAGCTCGTCGGACGTCAGCGTGCGCGCGGCGGTTGCGGGCGCGCTGGCCCAGGCCGGCGACGACGCCAGCATCGACGCGCTCCTCCAGCTTTCGCGCGACAGCGACCCGGGCGTGAAGCAGCAGGCGCTGGCGGCGTTGGGCCAGACCGGCTCGGCACGCGCCGTGGACGCCCTGGTGTCGGCCTCGAGTTCGGGCGACGCCGGCCAGCGGATGGCGGCGGTGTCGAGCCTCGGCGCCGTCGACGACCCCCGGGCGAGTCAGGCCCTGTCGCGGCTCATCGAGGACGGCGACGAGCAGGTGGCGGCCGCGGCCATCTGGGCGGCGTACAACGGAGGCGACGAGGTCGACCGCGCCCTGCTGCGCACTTTCGGCGTGACCTCCTCGGACTCGGTCCGGATCGCGGCCGCGCAGCAGATCCGGGCGCGCGGCATGGACGTCGACGACGCCACCCGCCAGAAGCTCGACGACCTGCTCGGGCAGAGCGGTGGTTATGGCTACGGTGGTTACGGGTACGGTGGGTACTATCCGTCCCACTACGACGGCGAGTGACGGCAAGAGCGAGGCAGGTCAGTCACGGCCCGAACGGGTCGTCGAGGTCGTCGAGGTCGTCGAGGTCGTCGTCGCCCTCGCCCCCGGTCAGCATGCTGAGGCATTCGTCGAGGGCGTCGACGCTGGGGGCGCGGATGGCGCAGCGCCGCCCGTCGGGTGTTGACGCGCCGCAGTCGCGCTGGAAGATGCGCTCCTCCTCGAGCATGGCAGCGGGGTCAGGTGCATCGGGGCCACGGGTCAAGAGCTCCATGGCGTGGGCGACGACCTCCTTGCACGTCGGTGCCGGGGCTCGGCCGGTCTGGCGGCGGCCGTCACCCAGCGCGGGCAGAGACGGGCAGGCGCGTGCGGCGGCGAGCGTGGTGGCCTGCGCCAGGCAGCCACGGGCGCGCTGGGCGAGCCCCGGCTGCTGGCACAGGTCGATGACCTCGCCGTAGAAGTGGATGGCCACCAAGCGCTCGGCGGCCGGGGTCCGTCCGATCACGTGCTCGGCGGCCAGGGCCACATCGCGGCACGCTGGGCCAGGTGCCCGCGCGCTGGTTGCGCCACCGCCGGAGCCGCAGCCCTGGAAGATGGCGGCCAGTGCAAGCCAGGTGGGTGCAAGCCAAGTGGGTGACACCTTCGGGGCCACCTTCGGGGCCACGAGCACGAGTGTGGATGACACCCTCGTGGGCGCGAACACGAATGTGGGTGACACCGTCGGGGGCGTTGGCACGAATGTGGGTGACACCTTCGAGGGCATGGTGTCACCCACCGGCGGCGCGCGGCTGGCGATGGAACAGCAGATACACGGGGATAGCCATGGCCATGAAGGCGATGCCGGTGAGGCTCTGGTCGGGGGCTGACACCACGGTGTTGAGGAGCAGCAGGGACGAGAGGATGAGGAAGCTGAGCGGGACCAGCGGGTAGCCCGGGACGCGATAGGGGCGGGCGAGGTCCGGGCGCGAGCGGCGGAGGCGGAGGACCCCGCCGGCGTTGAGCGCGTAGAAGAGCCAGGACGAGAACACCACGTAGTTGGTCAGCTGATCGAAGCGGCCGCTGGTGGCGAGCAGGCTGGCCCACATGCCCTGGATCAGGACCGCTACCACCGGCGCGCGCGCGCCCGGGCTGACGTGGGCCAGGCGTCCAGGGGCGAGCCCGTCGCGCGCCATCGCGAAGGGCACACGCGCGCCCGTCAGCATGGAGCCGGTCATCGCCGAAAGCGCCGACGCTGTCAGCGCGAAGGCCAGGAACCCCTGAGCGGTGTCACCCAGGAACGTGCCGGCGGCGCGCGCCGCGACCGCCGGCGCCTCCGAGTACGTGTCCGAGCGCGACGTCGCCACGTCGTCGAAGCCGAGCGCGTAGAAGTACGCGACGTTGATCAGCGCGTACACGGCAAGCACCACCAGCGTGCCCAGCACGATCGCGCGCGGCAGATTCCTTCCCGGGTCGCGCACCTCACCGGCCGCCATCGGTAGGTTGTTCCACCCGTCGTACGCCCACAGCGCGGCCAGCACCGCCAGGCCGAACGGCCCCCAGCCCGGGAACCCGCCGCCCGACCAGCCGCCGCCCGACAGCCGCGCCCAGTCGCCACCGTCGGCGAACAGGAACGCGCCGCCCGCGAGCCCGAGGATGAGCACCACCTTGAGCGCGGTGAGCACGGTTTGCAGCCAGCCGCCGGCGTTCACGCTCAGGCAGTTCAGCGCCGTGAAGACGACGATCAGCGAGATGGCCACCGGCACCACCCCGCCCACCTCGTTGATCGGGACCAGCCCGCGCAGGAACGTCGCCGCGCCGACGGCGTACGCGGCGATCGACGCTGGCGTCCCGATCCAGAACCGCGCCCAACCGTAAAGGTAGCCGACGAACGGTCCGTAGCCCTCACGCAAGAAGACGTACTCGCCGCCGGCCCGCGGAAACGCCGCGCCCAGCTCGGCGTAGCTCAGCGCGCCGAGCAACGACAACCCACCGCCGACCGCCCACGCCGCCAGCACCCAGCCCGGTGACCCGCAGAGCTGCGCCATCGGCGCGGCCTTGAGGAACACGCCGGTCCCGATGATGGTACCGACCACGATCGCCGCCGCCTGCCAGGCCCCGAGCGCGCGCACCAGCTCGGGCTGCTTGCCCTCACTCATCTGGCGGCGAGTATGCCCGAGGTGTCACCCACCCGCGCCCCCTCCCACCCGCGCCCATCGCGCCCGTGGACGCGCGGTCGAACGTGGTCCACCTCACTCCAGCCGCGGGTCAGCTCGCAGCCTTGGACTCGAGCACCAGCTCGGGCCGGCCGCGGGCCTCGACGACCTCGCGCGTGACCACGCACTCCTTCACGCCCGAGAGCGAGGGGATCTCGTACATCACGTCGAGCATCACTTCTTCGAGGATCGCGCGCAGGCCGCGCGCGCCCGACTGGCGCCGCACCGCCTCCTCGGCGATGGCCTTGAGCGCCTCAGGGCGGAACGTCAGCTTCACGCCCTCGAGCTCGAACAGGCGCTGGTACTGCTTGGCGAGCGCGTTGCGCGGCTTCCACAGCACCTGGGTCAGCGAGTCGATGTCGAGCTGATCGGCGCTGACGATCACCGGCAGACGGCCCATGAACTCGGGGATCATCCCGAACTTCACCAGGTCCTCGGTGCGCGCCGACCGCCGCAGCGCGTCCTTGTCGTCGTCGAGCGTCCCGATGCTCGCCCCGAATCCGAGCCCACGCTGACCCACGCGCCGGCGCACGATGTCCTCCAGCCCGTTGAACGCGCCGGTGCAGATGAACAGGATGTCGGTCGTGTCGATCTGATCGTCCGGAAGCGCGATCAGCCTGTCGATCTGG
>SXGS01716548.1_pt1 | contig 19357 bp, 24 predicted proteins | sample 3174681 | NCBI WGS metagenome assembly SXGS01 (sample SAMN11356861, study PRJNA531348) | freshwater metagenome | isolation source: freshwater sample F1-80 | place: China: Fuxian Lake, Yuxi | collected 2017-12-25 | reverse complement strand
TTCTTTGCGTCAGCTGCATTCTTTGCTTCAGCTGCCTTCTTTGCGTCAGCTGCCTTCTTTGCGTCAGCTGCATTCTTTGCGTCAGCTGCCTTCTTTGCGTCAGCTGCCTTCTTTGCGTCAGCTGCCTTCTTATCAGCCATTGCTTTCTTTTCGGCTGCTTCGTTATATGTAACAGCATACACAGATTGCATTATAGGAGTGCCAATTGCACCTGCCAACAATACAAAAACGACAATACTTGCAAGTATCTTAGGGTTCATTGTTAAATAAAAATACAGTCAAGTTGTATTAATGAATAATCTTCAATTATCAATGTTGGAATGATATGTTTAGTTTAATTAAAAAAAGAAGAAATAGACAGATTACATGTAGTATAAAACAAAATTAGATTAACGTCGGTACAAATAGAGGAAGAAACAGAATAAACCATGTCATTATTTTGTGAAACATGCAATGATAGAAGACTGCCAAGATGGATAAAAGAAGAAAACAAGACCCAGTGGCTTTGTGAAAGTTGTGGTAATTACGTAGATGCTGAAAATAACATTATTCGTCAGAGCACAAAATAATTTGAAAATAATAATTTTAAAACACTGACTACTTTTTTGATGCACTAACCAAAGACACTACGTCTCTATCCCTTAGTTGATAGTCCACAGGCAATCTCAAATTATATCTCAAGTCTTTTCCATAAAGCAGCCCTTTGGTAAGATCAGTATGAATCTCCTTTGCAAGATCAGATATTGTGGCTCCAGCCTTAAGCAAGATTACGTCAGGCAATACCCGCCCTTTCTTATCTGCCATGTGTTTCTCATCAGCCACAGGATAGATTGAATTCATTTTCAGAAGTTTGAATACTGCCACATTTATCGCAAATTGCACACCAGTTCGCATGTATTCGCCCATTATTCCTTTTTTTATGAAATTCAATGCGTTGGTTTGTTTTTCATTAAGCTCTTCAGATTTTATTATTTCAAATTGTTCTGAGCCAGGAGAATATTTGATCAGCCCTTTTTGCTCTGCCCTTCTCAGACTAAATTCACTGTCACCACTGACAGGAATGATAATAGAGTCATTGTAGCGTTCTCTTAATCTAGCAAAATTTTTGTCGGCACCTTCAACATCTATTTTGTTTGCAACAATCAATGTTGGCTTTGAAATTTTTCTAATATATGCAGCTAATTTTTTGCTATCAACCATATTAAAATCGTCGAATTCTTTCTCTTCTAATCCAACTGCAACCAATGCATCTTTGACATGTATTTTATTGACACCTATGCCGCGATACAGATCAGTAATAGCATCAACAATACCAGACCCAGTTCGAATTAACTTTGAAACCTTGTCTCTATTTCCTTCCAAAATTTTATGATACCACATGATCAATTCCTCTTCAATATCTGCAAAGTCAGATATTGGATCGCCACTTCCAACCTCGCTGATTTTTCCAGAAGAATCAATACCGCCAGATGCATCAACTACATGAAGTAACGCATCGGATTGTGCCGCAATTGAAAGAAATTGGTTTCCTAGACCTTTGCCTTTCCATGCATCTTTGATAAGACCAGGTAAATCAATTAATTCCACTGGCATGTATCTCCAACCTTCAACACATTTTGAATTATTTGGGTTATCTTGTATTTTGAATTCAGGATGAACGCATAGGGTGATTGCATGTGCTGTTCCAGAAACAGGTTTTTTTGTTGTAAATGGATAAGAAGATATTTCTTCAGAAGACAAAGTAGCGGCATTATAGAAAGTGGTTTTGCCGGTATTTGTTTTGCCTATCAATCCAAGTTTAATTGGCATGATTTGATTGCAATCTAAGAATATTTATCTCTGCCTAGATATTAGAGTCGTTAATTTTCTCAGATATCTTTTGAAGAGATTGTTTTAATTCTTTTATGGACCATTCTATGTCATTTGCATCTTTTTTTGAAAGTTCACTTTTCCATTTCTCCAAAACAATGTTTGCTATTTCTGAACAGTTGTAAAGCAAATTCCAGTAAGGATGATGTTCTGCAGTTGCATATGCAAGTTCAGTCATGTCATTTAATCCATTTTTAGCTCTTGCTAATGCAGTAACATTTTCACCAAAAATTTTTACAATGTCAGTCTCTAGATCTTTTTCGATTTTTAGCGGAGTATTGCTTTTTTCATGTTTATTGACTAATTCAAGCAGATCATTGTAAAAATCATCAAAAGAGGCCATGTTCAAAATAGTCTCTGATGTTCTGCCAACATACATCTATTGAATACAACTTTGATGTCTTTTTTTCTTGCCATTTCCTCAGCTTCAGGATTATGAATTCCCTCTTGAAGCCAGATCACCTTAGGATTTTTCTTTATTGCATCCTTCACGACAGGAAGTACAAGTTCAGATGGCCTAAACACGTCAACGATGTCAATATCACCATCAACATCAGAAATAGAAGGGTAGCATTTCTTGCCTAAAATCTCATCAGTTGTAGGATTCACAGGAATTATATCAAACCCATTTTCAGACAGATATTTTGGTACATAGTGCGCTGCCTTGTTGTCATTTTTAGACATTCCAACTACTGCAACATATCTCAAAGAAAGAATATCTCGGATTTCATCATCAGTGTAAGAATCACGTTCCATGAAAATTCTAATGTATGGTGGAATATAATTTTTGAATACAAAATTAATTGGCGTCAAAGAATTACCAACATTCTATAACAAATACAGTAATAACACCATAAAACCAAAGCATGTATTGGAAAAGTCAATTCTAGTGACAGGGGCCACAGGTTTCATAGGATCCAGACTAGTCAATTCCCTTATAGAAAAAGGACATGACACATCATCGCTTATTCGCAAAGGGAAAACAGGACATGCTAAATCAAACAACATAGTAGGTGACTTGACGGATTCAAGATTAAACATTTCAGACACAAAATTTGACTGCGTATTTCATTTGGCATCACATACACCACTTGAAAGAAATAAAAAAATTTTAGAAAAAGTGAATTTGGGAGGAACAAAAAATCTATTTGAACAGGTCAAAGACAAAACAAAGGCAATCACCTACATTTCTGGACTTGGAGTATATGGTGAAACACAAGGTATGGTAGTCGATGAGACTTTTCCATACAGACCAAATACAGAATTTGTAAAAATAAGATTAGATGCACAGAAATTTCTTGAAAAAAATTGCAAAGACCTTGGAATCAATTTCACAGCAATACATCTTGGTGACGTATATGGTTCAGATGGTTGGTTCTACGATGTATTAGTCAAACGTCTTTTAAAAAATACGTTTAGGCTCCCAAAAAGTGGAGACTATTACAAGGCGTTTGTGCATGTTGATGATGCAGTTGAAAGTATGATATCAATTTTAGAAAAAAACTCACCAAATGAAACATACATTGTTGCAGATCCCACAATAGTAAAATTCAAAGAATTTGTAGATTTTACTGCAGACAGTCTAGGAGTAAAACATCCAGGACCAATACCAACATTTGTCGCAAAAGCAATACTTGGTGCAGATTTGATTACACTACTTACAACATCCATTAGGATATCAAATGAGAAAATATCACAAATATGTGATTTTAAATTCCCGTCATATAAGCAAGGAATACCAAATGTTATTTCAGAATTAAAAGCCAAAAAACTATTAAATAAAACAACATAAAAAAGCAAAATCGTAGGGTATTTTAATAATAATAAAAATAAGATTGCATGGAACCAACTTCTGAAGAGCCAAAGGATGTAATTGTTCTTGGTGCAATTAAAAAAGGAGCCAAAAAATTTGAAAAAATACAAAACGCAGCTCAGATAGATGCTGAGGAATTAAACACCATTCTTGAAAAATTAGAGAAAAGAGAACTGATCACTGTTGAAGAAAAAAAGAGTTGGTTTGGTAAAAAAATAGAGATTAAAATTACTGAAAAAGGATCAAAAGAAGTAGAAGAGAGAATTCACGAATTACAAGGTAAGTGGGATCAAATGTCATTATTGTATAAAAGTGGAGACAAGCAAAAACTAAAACAGTACATGGACGATAACAAATCAATCCTCCCTACAATGATGTTCTTTGGGATAATGGACATGATTATGTTTTCAATGATGTTTAGTATGATGGGTATGATGATGACAGATTATGTACCTGCAGAAAGTATTCCAAGTGATACTGGTAATGGTTCATCAGATAGTGGATCAGATGGAGGGTCTGATGGGGGCGGTTCTGATGGTGGCGGATTTGACTTTGATGTGGGATTCTGAGTTAAAGTTGATATTTTATACCTGAAGTAAAAAACAAATCTAGTTGATTTACAGTTCTTATGACAATCCGGGATTAGTCAAAGTATTATCATTTCTAAAATCACACAATACAGAATATCTTTCAGGTCAGGATTTGAGTGATGTGTTAAGGATCAGCAGGGTTGCAGTCTGGAAGAATATTAAAAAAATTAGAGAGCTAGGATATAAAATAGAATCAAAACAAAAGCTTGGATACAGACTAGAATCCAGCACAGATGCATTACTCCCATGGGAAATCACGTCAGGGCTAAAGACCAAAATATTTGGAAAACATGTGTATTATTTTGATTCAATTGATTCCACACAAAACCAAGCAATGAAAATGGCTTCAGATGAAGCAAACAATGGAACTATAATAATTGCAGAAAAACAAACTGGTGGAAAAGGAAGATTAGGTAGAAAATGGATTTCACCTAAAGGAGGCATATGGCTCTCGTTAATTTTACATCCAAAATTTGACATATCAGTAATCACATTATTTCCAATAGCTTCTGCACTAGCATTATCAAATGCAATAGAAAAAACATTAAACATCAAAACAGAACTGAAATGGCCAAATGACATAACAATCAAAGGCAAAAAAGTTGCAGGAATGTTAGTTGATGCATCATTGGAATCAAATAAAATAGAAACTATGATACTAGGAGTTGGAATAAATTTTGATGTAGATGTCAAGCAAATTGAAAAGATCTTAAAAGATACACCAAATTTTTATGGAGTGGCATCTCTAAGCGAACAAAATAAAACAACAAAACCAATTTTACTAGTGCAGTCATTTTTGATCGAGTTAGAACAAATTTATGAGTTATTAAATGCAGGAGATATTAAAAAAATCATAAAAGATTGGACGAAAAAATCATCCACGATAGGTCAAAATATAGAATTGAGTACAGATGATGGAAAAATCAAAGGAAAGGCAATTAAAATAGATAATGACGGAGCGTTAGTCATATCAGAAAATAAGAAAAACATTAGAATTACTTCAGGAGATATTAAACATATTTCAAAATAGCACAAGGTCAGCAGACGTTATTTTTTAGACGGTTTTCTTTTTGTTTTCTTGTTTTTAGATACGGTGATTCTAGATTTTTTATCAGGTATGAGTTTGGATTGTTCTTTTAAGAGAGTCGTGAGATCTTTTTGAATATCAAAAACAGAGTCAAGCATTTCTTCTAATGCCTTAGAATAGTTATCATATGCAGATAGCAGATCAGATTGCTTTTTAGATACTTTGGCAAGATATTCATTTGAGCGTAAAAGATTAGCAGAAGTAATAAGCTCAGGCATGTCTGAAATTGGACCTCCTAATGCATCCAACTCTAATTGAATATCTTGAATTTCCTTACGAATCTCATAGATGATTTCCCCATCCCGGTCTTGCTCAATATAGAAAACAAGTATTTGTTAAAAGATTAAAGATTTACTAAATGAGTTAAACGAGATTCTGAACTAAAATTGCCAATAAATGTCAGTAGCAGGCATATCTTACAAAATGGAAATAAAATATATCTGAAATCAAAACAGGAAATATGTTGATGCTTGTTTTTCTAGGTTTGATGTTACTATTGTCTAGTTTTATTTCAGTTCCAGTATTTGCTCAAACACCAGATGATGCACCAATAATGTTTAAAGAAGCCAACGAGTATTTTGTAAAAGGAGATTATAATCAAGCGATTGTAATCTATGACGATATTTTAGAAATTGCTCCAAATAACATATCGACATTAAAAATGAAGGCAATTGCACTAAGTAATTCAGGTTATCATGAAAAATCATTAAAAGAATTTTTCAAGATACTACAATACAGACCAGATGACACTACAGCACTTGCTGGAATGGGTGTTGGTTTTGGAAATTTGGGGGAATATCAAGAAGCTAAGTACTATTTTGCAGAAGCGATAAAGAAAAAACCAGACAGTGTTATGATCAACAATTATAAAGAATTCACAGACAAGGTGATTGCAAAATATCCATACATTGCAACAGAGAAACCAGAAGGGTTAGGAAAAAAAGACATCATAAAAATACCAGAGTGGGTAAAACCAATTGCAAAGTGGTGGTCAGAAGGACAAATAGAAGACTCTGAATTTGTTTCAGCCTTGCTATTTTTGATAGAAAATAAAATAATCCAAGTTCCACCAGTACAAACAAAATTAGAGACAGGAGAAAAAATACCAGAGTGGATACGAAACAATGCTGCGTGGTGGGCAGAAAATACGATAACAGATAAGGATTTTGTTTCAGGCATTCAATATATGATGGAAAAAGGAATCATAATTGTAAATATCAAAAAATCGCAAGAAGAAGATCAGATAGAAAAAAATGATGAATTTTATTTGTTTGAAAAATATCTACGCAGTATTTCAAAAAATGTTTCAGATGAAAAAAGATACATTGAAGATCCAAATCCAAGTCAAGAAGTAATAAAAAAATTCCTTAGAGATTACATAAAATGGAATTTTGAAGAAGAGGTAAAAACTGCGTCCAGTAACTTCCCGGATCCAACATACGAATTGATAGATAATGTGTATGTTATTCGTTACAAAGTTTTTGTAAATGAACAGCCAACAGGGCTGCCATTAAATCATGTAAGTACATTACAAAATTCATTTTTGTTTTGGGAAAATCAAGAATTGAGTACAAACGGACAAAAAGCCAAAATAGTATTTGAAATCACCAATCAGAAACAAGAAGCAAACGTATGGGTCACATGGGTAGTAAGGGACATAGGACAGGGAGTACTTGGGCATGCACATTTAGGAAAAGGAGTAGTGGAAGTCACATTAGGCGATTACAACTGTGATGGAATATTTCAATTATATGATGTAAAAACGGTTGAAAAAATAATGACACATGAATTGGGTCATTCAATAGGACTTGAACATGTATCAGATCCAGATAACATAATGTACACTTCATTAAAACCAAATTATGCGTATTGCTTACTAGGATAGATCCTAAATTAAAAAATAATTAGTTTCTCCTAATTATTTTATATCATTCTAATTCTATAAAATCAGAATAAGCATTAGCTTAACCTACACACAATTAACCTGCAGAAGTTATGTAAAATGAATAATAAGCTAATTGTGCAATTTATGGATATTATGCTTAAAAGTCCAATGATCTCAGGACCAAAATGCCCTTCATGTGGGGATAAAAAAATGGTAACAGATGAAACAACAGGTGAATTGTTTTGTGGAAAATGTGGATTTGTAGTTTCAGATAAAATTTCAGAGACAGGTGCGGAATGGCGTTCCTTTGCAAATGATGACACTAACAGAACAAGAGTGGGAGCTGGAACATCGTTGACAATGCACGATATGGGATTATCAACTGTAATAGGTGCTGCCAACAAAGATTCTACTGGAAAACCGCTTACATCATCAATGAAGAGCTCAATTGAGAGATTAAGAACATGGGATAGCAGAACACAAGCACATTCATCTGCAGATAGAAATCTAAGACAGGCATTAAATGAAATGGACAAATTAAAAGACAAACTTGCACTAACAGATGCAGTGGTTGAAAAAGCTGCATACATTTACAGAAAAGCCATGGAGAAAAAACTTGTAAGAGGCAGATCCATTCAAGGCCTTGTTGCAGCATGTCTTTATGCTTCATGCAGAAATACGGAAACGCCTAGAACGCTAGATGATGTTGCCAAAGGAATCAACATTAGAAGAAAAGATGTTGCAAGATGTTACAGGTTGATTTTCAGAGAGTTGGAATTAAAAATGCCAGTAGTAGATCCTGTAAAAGGAGTTTCCAGAATTGCAAGTATTGCAGAACTGAGTGAAAAAAGTAAACGAAAGGCAGTCGCAATACTAGAGCAAGCGAAAAAAATAGGCATGGTGGCTGGAAAAGACCCAATGGGAATAGCAGCAGCTGCATTGTATTTGGCATGTATTAGCACGGGTGAAGTAAAATCACAGAAAGAAATCTCAATTGCATCAGGAGTTACAGAAGTAACAATAAGAAACAGGTGTGCAGGCTTGAGAAAGATGCTTCAAAGTTAGTGAGAAAAATGCTCAACAATGAAAACGCATGGTCAGATTGGCTAGATTTTAACGAAGAAACAATTTCAAAAATACCACAATCAGCAGGTGTCTATATGATGCACGCATCTATGAAAATTTTATTCATCGGAGGTTCTGAAAATATCAAAACAAGCATTCAAGACAAAGATGGAGATCCATGCATTTCAAAAGCGACAAGAGTAAGATACATGCAAACTTCATCTTACGAACAAATTACAGATGATTTAATCAAAGATTATCAAGATAGACATGAGGGAAGACACCCTCAATGTATGTAGATATATTAAAAAATTAATTTTCAGAATAGATTCAAAAACTATAAAGCAAAATCTTTTAGTCGACGATATTCCAATTTATCCCACGGATATACAATATATTCAGTGCCTCTAGTTTTTTGAGCATATACAAGTTGTTTAGGATATTTTTTGCCTTGTCTTGCAAATAATGTAGCATATACAAAATTTGAAGGGTCAGTTACTTTTGGAATTATTTTTTTAAATGTATTACCAGAATCGTAAATATCATCAACAAAGAGGGAGTCAGGTGGAATTTTATTTTTGTCGACAAGAATAATGTCTATTCCCATATGATCAGCCAAGAGTCTAGCTGGGACTAGACCACCACGACTAATTGTAGAAATACTTGAAAAATCTTTGGACAACATAGAAATTTTCTTTGAAAGTAATTCAGTTAGTCTTTCAATTTCAGTCCATGTCACATTTTGAGAATCAGTTTTCATAAGTATCATTATCTTACTATAATTGAAACATGGATCAAAAAGTTCCTAGAATGGATTTTTTGTATGGTGCAACAAGTTTGAGAATTTTAAAAGCGATTTTCCCAAAATCAGCTTCTTTTTCAGAAGAGACTAACAAAACATCATCGTTTGCCAAAGGAAAACTCATCACAATCACCTTATCCCTGTAAGACATCGAAAAGTGGACTTCGCCAAACTCCTTGTCAAATTCATGTCTCATCCGAACTCTCAGTGCGAGTTCCATGAACATCATCTCATCTTGTTTTTGTGATTCCAATGAAAGCAGACCCTGTTTCATACCGCCTGCAACAAGATGTCCTCTGCTATTGATTATCCTAGCAGATCTCATAAGAGGGTCTAGATTTGTAATTTTTTGGCATACCTTTTCAAGGTCTTCAGAATTACTCAATTGTCTAATTAAACAAGCGATCTATTTATTGAGATCTATGCTGAAAATAAGCCGTGGAATCACAATCACCAAAAGACGTTACAGATTATTACAAGCACCTGTCCTTGTTTTGGACAGATATCATCCATCTTATGGCAAGCAAGCCACAAGCCCTTACTTCAATGGGTCCTATGCGTGCATTTGCTTCAAATTCTAAGAAAATTTCAACAGAATTAATCCAAATTAACGAGAGTTTGATGGAATTTAATAAATTTGTAACAGAGTATTATAAGCAATTATCTGAAACTTGGAGTGAGGCTCAAAAGAAAGTCAATGTAAAAGCACCTGATGTTCCACACGATGTAGAACAGATGGAGTCATTTAAGAGAATATGGATAGATATTTTTGATAATGATTTTACAGAATTATTTGATTCAGAAAAATTTGGAGAAAATTATGGAAAATTAGTTTCAAAAGAGCTTGAACTTACAAAACACTGGAATAATATCTCAAATGTGATTTTGCAATCAGTAAACTTGCCAAGTAAAGAAGAAATTGATGAAGTATACAAAGAAATTCATTCTCTTAAAAAAAGAATGACAAAATTAGAAATTGAATTAAAAAAGAAAAAAGATACAAAAAACGGAGATACAATAAAAAATGAAAAGTGAGTCAAAATTTGACCCTAAACTCATAGAGGAGTTGATAAAATTTGGCAAAAACATCATTGATGCGCCTAAATTTGTTTCAGCCCCAGATGAAATTAACATAGAGGTAACTCCACATGATATTGTACAAGAAATAGACAAAACAAGGTTACTGCATTACAGACCATTAACAGAAAAACAACACAAAACACCATTATTGATTTCCTATGCATTGATTAACAGATATCATATTTTGGATATACAACCAGAAAAAAGTTGGGTCAGAAATCTACTATTGCAAGGATTTGATGTATACATGTTAGACTGGGGATCTCCAACAAGTATGGACAAGTATTTGGATTTTGATGATTACGTTAATGGATATTTAGACAGTAGTGTAGAATTTATCAAAGATGAATCATCCACGGAAAAAATATCATTGCAGGGATATTGTACGGGAGCTACAATAGCAACAGCATACACAACACTGCATCCAGAAAGTGTGAAAAACTATATCGCGACAGCACCAGTAATTGATGGATGGAGAGACACTACAGTAATCAGCAATTTGGCAAAACATATGGACGTAGACAAAATGGTTGAGATCATAGGAAACATGCCTCCCGAATTCATGTACTATTGCTTTTCAGTACTAAAACCATTTGAACAGGGGATTGAAAAATATGTGAATTTCTTTAAAAACATTGAGAATAAAAAATTCGTGGATAATTTCCTAAGGGTAGAAAAATGGCTAGGAGATACACCTCCAATACCAGGTGCGCTCTTTAGACAATGGATAAAAGATATCTATCAAGACAACTTGTTGATTCAAAATAAAATGTATGTGGGTGGTAGTCATATAGATTTGAAGAAAATTGACATGCCAATATTCACACAGGTTGCAGTGGGAGATCATTTGGTATCACCAGAGTGCAGCATGCCTTTACATTATGCAGTTGGAAGTGAAGACAAAACATTGAAGATGTATCCAACAGGCCATGTAGGTATGATTGCTAGTTCATTGTCTCAAAATAAGGTACTGCCAGAGTTAGGAAATTGGCTTGCAGAAAGATCATAAAATAAAAAAAAGATAAAAAATAAAAATTTACCACTAGTTGTTCTTTGTGGTGAATGCTGTTATCCAGGATTGTAGAATGTTTCTGTTTAAGTCAGCAAATGATTTTGCATTGTCATTGAATGTTTTGATGTTTTGTTGTGTTGCATCAATTGTTGCAAGTGTCATTTGATTTTGTATTGAAGCTGCTTTAACAAATTCTTCTGTAGTATCATGAATTACTTTTAGTGTTGCTTGTGGAATGTTAGTTGCAATACCTGCTTTCTTTGCATATTCTTTTTGTAGTGCGATTGTAGAATCAACAATATTTTCATATGCTTGCAGATATTCTTGCTGAACATTAGTAATTGACTGATGATACTGTGGTACTGAATGTCTAATACCAGAGAATAATTTGTCTACGTTTTCCTCATAAACTGAAAACATATCTTTTGTTCCTGGTGTTTGTTCGTTTTTACTCATTGTTTCACCTCCTTATTTTTTGACTTTTTTGCGATTGGAAGGACTATGACTTGAACCAAGTCGCCTTCTCCTAATCCAAGTGCATTACGTTCTGCCTCTGGAATTGAAATTCTGCCATTGCTGCTGACAGTTGTTTTGTAAGCACCCCAATTCATAAAAGACGGGAGCATTTGACCAATCTGAAACATAGTCTCCATGCTTTTATTTTGCATAGAAGACACATTTTTCATTAAATCAGATTGAGTGTTTCTTGCATTATCAGATACTTCTTTTAGAGTTTCTAAAGGATTGAATGTTTGTGTATTTTGAGTTGTCATTAAAGAGCCAAAATTTTTCATAAATTCAGCTTGTGCACGACCATTTTTCTGAATCCAATCTTTAAACATCTCTGAAGGGTTAAACTGGTTATAATTACCGCTCATTGGTAATTGTAGGAATTAAATGGTATATAAAGTGATCTAACTATGAAAGAAATTTCAAAACTGTAGATGAAAACGTTTCAGGTTCTTGGACATATGGGGTATGCCCACAACCATCCATGATATGAAATCTGCAATCTACAATATAAGATGCAAAATATTCTGCATGTTGAATTGGAATGACTGGATCTTTAGAACCCCAAATTAACAAAGTAGGACATTTAATCATATGCAGTTTAGGCGTAATGATTTCTGAATTTTTTAGTCCCAAAACAGTAGACATGAATGCTAATTTTGCATTTGGCAATTGCATTCTTTCAATAAATCCCTTAACAATTACATCGTCAACTTGATTACCAGAAGATTCCATCAGCTCAAATGCATTTTTGGCACTTTGTGGATTTGGATACAAGGCCGCCATAATATAAGCATCCAATGCAGGAGTTGATTGTTTCATTGCTCCAGCAGGAGATACAAGAATTAATTTTTCTATAGTATCGGGATTCGTAGATGCGTATTCTGCAACTATTTGACCTCCTAAAGAAGAGCCAATTACGTTAGGACGTTTGATTCCCAATGCATCAAAAAATTTCCCAAGGAATGCTGAAAAAAAGTCAGGAGTATAATCGACAATAGGTTTATCGCTATAACCAAATCCAATTAAATCAGGTACTATTACACGATAATGTTTTGCAAATGTTGGAATTACATTATTCCATCTTTCAGCAGATGCTCCTAATCCATGAACCAGAACTAGGATATTTTTGGAATTTCCTGACTCTAGATATCGAATCTTATTTCCATCCACTTGAACGAAATTTTCTTGCACCATTTTAGCGTCAATGATTTAGCTAGTTAAATTTAGTTAATACTATCGATCAGTTATTTTTATCGCTTTTCTAAATTTTTATGCGTGTGATAAGAGAGATGGTATTTTTTAAGATCTGAACAAAAAACATGTTTACATTAAATAAAAAATCAATAAAATCAAGTGAATAGATATACTACTGTTTTATCACAAATATGACTTTCAAGATACAAGATTTGGGCCATTATGACATTTAGAAGAATCACGCCTAGAAAGTTTCAAAACATGTCATTTATTCATCAAAAATTCCAATAATCATTACAAAATGTCTTTAGGAGAGCCCGTGTTTCTGAAAATATTTTTGATGGTATTCTTCAGCTTTGTAAAATTCCGGAGCAGGTACAATTTCAGTTACAATATGTTTCTGAAATCGCCCTGATTTTTCAAGTTCTTCTTTGGATCTTTGTGCAATCTTTGCTTGTTCTTCATCATGAAAAAATATTGCAGAACGATATTGATTTCCAACATCAGGTCCTTGTCTGTTTAATGATGTAGGATCATGATTACTCCAAAATACATCAAGTAATTCATTGTAAGAGATCTCATTTGGATCATATTCTACTTGTACTGCTTCGGCATGACCAGTTGTATCAGTACAGACTTCTTCATAAGTAGGATTTGTCAGTTTGCCTCCAATGTAACCTACTTGTGTTGATTTTACACCTTTAGTTTTACGAAGCAAGTCTTCGACATGCCAAAAACATCCTGCACCAAATGTCGCTTTCATGATTTCTATAATAATTTTATCAGATTAAAACTATTTGATCAATACAAAATAATCCAGAAATTCAATAAACTATTCAATTTCAATTATTTGTTCTTTAATTAGATATTCCAAAGAATCTACAAACTCTTGTTGCGAGATTAGATCATGTGCCCACCAATCAGCATTATGTCGTATCCAATTTGGAATATCAGATACAAAATTTTGTTCAGAATAATTCAGATTTGGGATTACAATGATATTGTGTTCCAACATAAAATCCAATCCGGAAATAAATTCAGAGTCAGAAATGTCACCTGTTGCCCACAATTCAGCATATGTCTTTATCCAGTTAGGAATAACGGTTGAAAAACCCAATATGTCATAAATGGATTTTTCAGGAAATTGAGAGTCAAACCAAGACTTGTAATTTGGTTCATTGTTGTATCGGTCAATGTAGTATTGAGGAGAATGATCTAGTGAAGGGAAATTTTGAATGTGGGTTTGTTTGTATCCAACAACCTCGTGTATCAAATAATCAGGAAATTGAGAGTCAAACCAAGACTTGTAATTTGGTTCATTGTTGTATCGGTCAATGTAGTATTGAGGAGAATGATCTAGTGAAGGGAAACCAGGTATTTGCAATTTAGGGTTTTCGACAAATGATTCATTTGAAGGATTCAGTGAGGGGTCTATTGAATTATCAACATCGGATGATAAAGAAGATTTTTGATAGAAAAATGTTTTTTCAAGATTTCCTCCATATGACGCCTTGATTGTATAAGTGCCTTCATCAGACCATGTGGGCCCACCAACATGAAATGTAGCAGTGAAAGAGCCATCAGATTTTGGCAATATGTTTGCTATTCCAGCAAGACCAGTACCTCCAGGAGTAATTATTTGCAATATTACAGAAGGAATTACAGGATCATAGTTTACAGTTCCTGAAATTTTAAGAGTGTCACCATCATAATATGTCGATTTATCTGTAGAAAAATTTTGAACTGATCCAAATATGGAAATAAAATTTCCAAATGTAAATAAAATTAAAAATAAAATAAGAAAAGGCTTAATCAATACGTAAGCAAAAATTATCAGATATTAAAGTTGTAAGATAGAAAGAAAATCTAATTAACGTGTGTAAAAATTCCAACTACCTTCTGAGCCAAATTTTCAATGTTTGCAGAAGGCTCTGCAGAAATCAAAAGAAGAATCTGGGTGATTGGGAATGGAAAACTTACCAAGACTGCCTTGTCACGCCTTGCTGCAAGGTAATTAATTGGCCCCAAGCTTTCATCATATTCTTTTCGAATCGATGCTTTTGATACAAATTCCAAAAAAGAATGCAATCTAGTTTCATCGCCTTCATAAGGGATTAATCCTTCTTTAAAACCTCCAGCAATCAGTTTTCCATCTTTATCCACGATTCCCGCAAATCGGATTTCAGGTTCTTTGAGGAGTTGGGAACATTTTTCATTATAAAGTTTGAGGGTGGTATTATTTTGTGCGGACATCGGAGGATGTCAATATATCAAAAATAAAAACTTAGCCAATTACAGTCATTAAATTATTGGAATCGGCTTTGGAAGTAAAATTCCATATCGGTCACAAAGTTAAGAGAATTTCTACAAGTAATTAATAAGCAAAAAAACACACCCAGATCTTAATGAAAACACATGTGTTGATTCTAATGATAATAACAGGAATGATTGCAGGTACAATTAATGTACCTGTAGCATTTGCCCATGACCCAGATTTTGAAATAAGAACACCAAAAGACATTCTAAAATTTTGTGAATTTTATTATGACGAATATGTGTTCATGGGATTAGAATCAATGACAAAAGCACATCTGGGTTATCCAAATCTCAGAGCATGTGTAATTTTGTACGATCACATAGCTTGGAAGAGTACACACCCAGCAAGAGACATTGTGTTAATTGCAGAAATTGAAAAATATCTTGGAGATGCAGGATACATCAAAGAAAGACATGTAGAAAATTCAGACATAATGCCAGAATGGATGAAAAGTGATGCAAAGATGTGGGTTGAAGGAAAAATCAACGACATGTCATTTGCATTTGGTATTAGAACAATGCTTGAAAGAGATATCCTAAACCCATCTTTGGCTAACACAGGAAAAGATTGCAGTGACAACAAACTGTGTATTACAAAATCAGATTTTATAGAGTATTCATATTCAGACAAATATGGAAATGACATTACTGAAACATATACGGTAGACTCGATTAATGATGATGGAGTTTCTATAATAACAGAAAAAATTTCAAGAGATGGAAAAGAAATCACAAATATCAATATTGACAGTCATGGAACCATTCCAGAAAACAAAAAATGTTGCATATTAGACAAATTCATATTTTTAACTCCAATTAATTTAGGAGACATGATAACTGCAGATTTAAAAATAATAGGAGATACACAATATGAATTCAACAACAATACACATCAGGTATGGATTGCACAAAATTCAGAAAAACAAGATACAGTTATTGTAGATAAAAAAACAGGGATAGTATTTTCAGATGATCATAAAGAAACAGGTGCTACAATAACGTGGCACACTACAGAATTGAAAGATACTAATATTTTTGAGAAAAAATATCTATCAGAAGAAGTGTTCATACCAAAATGGTATAAAACAATTACAATGTGGTTAGGCGATGGGTTGATTTCTGAATCAGAGTATTTGAAAGCAACAGAAAATTTGTTGGAACGCGGAATACTACGAGTCTAATTTAGATCTTACATTTTAGAACAACATAATCAATAATTTTTTGTTCAGAAGCCTTTTTCATTTTAAGAATAGATTCATAGAGTATTTTTTCCACATATTTTGGATATTTTTTCAAAATTAATTTTTTTAATTCTTCCCTATGTCCAACATAATAATTTGCCAATGGAACATAGACATTTTCTCCTATTAATTTTTCATCGTGAATTTTAAAGCCACTAGAAGACACAAGTTCCTTTACATGTTCCAACCCATAATGCTCAGAGGACCAAGTAAATTTCAAAATACCCAATTTTACAAAAGATGCAGATGGAAGAGTTACAGGTAACGCCAAAGTCAGTATTCCGTTTGATTTTAAAATTCTCTTTGACTCTGAAATAAAATCTTGTAATGGTTTGAAGTGTTGTGAAGACTCTAATGCCAATACTCGATCTACAGATCTGTCTGAAAAAGGTAATTTTGTAGAAGTTGAATTTAAAAATTCGAGATTTTTTTGATGTCCCGAAAAAGATAATTGGTCATAATTGATGTTTATACAAAACAAATTCAATTTTTCATAATTATTTCTCCAAAAAATTGCAGGTGCAGACAACCCGCTTCCAACATCGACAGCAGTTGTTGCATGTTCCAATTCTGCCAGTTTACCAAAATACGAGCAAAGATTTTCTTGTGCAGACACAGGTTCAAAGGTATTTTCCATCCAGTAGCCAAAATTCAGCATCGACCCACCGGTTGCAATTTGCATTATAGGGGAGAGAGAATTGTAGAGATTTATGACATCTTTTTCATTTTTTCTAACAGTCCAAAAAAAGACATCAAGTGGATTAATTAAGTTCAAAAAGATTTTCAAATATAGTTGAAATTAGATCTTATTAATTTCTAGGGTAACCCTTCAGATTCATCTACACAGTGCTTGTGAACCCATTTGTCATCTTTATTTTTAGCGATTTCTTTGCCTAACTGTATTTTGTCTCCACAGGATATACACGAGGATGCAAATTTTGCTTTCATATTATTAGATGATGGATAGACAATAAATCAACTATGTTGGAACAAGTGTTAACTAAAGATCAGCTGTATATCACATCAATTGAAGATGTTTTATTAGATTGAACAAAACAGTGACAATATGAGCGAGCCAGAGTTCTCAGAGATAGTGATTGCAAAATGGAGTGACAGATTTTTTGCGTGGTTGATTGACTTTTGTGTTATTTCAACAATTTCATTACTGATTATCTTCTCAGTTTTTGGAACAATTGATTATGAATTAAGCGAAAAATGGATATGGGCAGAAACTACACAGTTTATTCCAACTAGTATTGTCTTTTTTGCATATTGGACTATTTTAGAATATAAAACCGGTCAGACAGTAGGTAAAAAAATCCTAAATTTGAAATTAACTGACAAGTATGGAAAATCACCAGATTGGAAAGGAGTTATGATCAGCAGTTTTGGCAAAGCATTTCTATTGCCAATAGATGTAGTATTTGGATGGTTTTTTACAAATGAGAATCGTCAAAGAATTTTCAATAAAATAGGAGATACACTAGTAATTAAAATAAAAATTACAGAAGAAAATAAGGAAAATACCAAGTACAAAAAAGACTAAGTTTTGTCATATTTTGTTATACAATTGTTTTGTAGAATTAACCATTAGATCTATTACCAACTTTGAATCTTAATTTTTAGAAATGTCTGAAAATACAAAATGGTGGATGGGACTCCCAAAAGAATTGGAAAAAGACATAGAATTTGAAGAATAAAATTACATGCAAAATTTGAAATTTTATTCAGTAACAGAATTATTAATTAAATTTTGGTATCTACGTAGACAAACAGAAGATTACTGAGTCCAACCCCAAGCAATCAATTTTTGAACACTTGTTGTTTTAATGCATGCTGGTTGTCCGTTTAGTTTGAAAACAAGTTCTAGTCCTTCTTTACAAACTATATTTTCAGGGGCAATGCCCTCTTTGATTTGTTTAAGTGGTGAAGGAACAACATCAGAAAGATCATCTTCGGTTTCTGCCATATCATCTTCGGTTTCTGCCATATCATCTTCGGTTTCATCTGTTTCGCTTGAGGTAGAATTAGTTTCAGATGAAGTGTCAGATACTTCTAAATTTTCTTCAATTTCAATAGATGTAGAGTTACCATTAGTTGCATTTACAGGTGTTTCTTGTGCAAATGCAGTGGTAATCATTAGTCCTGTAACAAGTACAGAAAATAATAAAAATAAACCAAAATAATTACTCATGAATAATAGAAAAAAGAGTACAATTTAACATTTGTCATTAGTTCAGAAATTAGACGCTAAAAATTATTTTCTTAATGTCGTGTATAGCATTCGCTAGGAGTGATTAAAAATAAAATCATCAAAGCAAATGCATAGCATTCGCTAAGTATGATTAAAAATAAATCATCGTACACGTCGTGTATTTGTTTTAATGAATTCAAAAATGAATTCATCGTGCATAGTCTCTATGTAAGTGGCTGAACCGGTGTGTTGGTCTGTTAGTAAAGGCTGGCTCACCACTCGCCGAAGCTTGTGATCTACACCACCTTCCTATCAACGCAGTCTTCTGCTGCCGACCTTCATCTTACGAAAGGATGTCTTGTCTCGGGATGGGATTCGTGCTTAGATGCTTTCAGCACTTAGCCCAAATGGCTTAGCTGCCCGGCCTGCCTTATCAGACAACCGGTAAACCAGTGGCCACGCTACTCTGTTCCTCTCGTACTCGGAGTAACTTCCCCTCAGACATCCACGCTTCCATCAGGCAGAGACCGACCTGTCTCACGACGGTCTAAACCCAGCTCATGTTCCCTTTTAATAGGCGAGCAGCCTCACCCTTGGCCCCTGCTGCAGGACCAGGATAGGAAAAGCCGACATCGAGGTACCAAACCGCGGGGTCGATAGGAGCTCTCGCCCGCGACGAGCCTGTTATCCCTGGGG
>SXGS01539200.1_pt1 | contig 19357 bp, 17 predicted proteins | sample 3174681 | NCBI WGS metagenome assembly SXGS01 (sample SAMN11356861, study PRJNA531348) | freshwater metagenome | isolation source: freshwater sample F1-80 | place: China: Fuxian Lake, Yuxi | collected 2017-12-25 | reverse complement strand
TGAGCCGTCGCGCCGATGGGGGAGTTCCCCACGGAGCCCGCGGCTCCCTCTCCCGCATGTGCGCCCACCAGCAGGGTGGCCGCCGTCCCTGCCAGGAAGTCTCGCCGGTTGCCGGGTGTTCTGCGTACCATCGTTGTGCCTCTTCCCCAACGGATCCCCGCGGTTACGGGGCGCACTTCTTCCGGAACAGTGCGGACAACGGACCATGAAACCCTTCCATCACGTCCTCGCCGCTCATCTCACCGTCCAGACCGATCCGTTCCACCGTACCGTTGCTCCGAGAGACCATCGCGCTGCGCGTGTGGGGGGATCACCCAGACGAGGCGGACCCCCGCCGCGAGGTATTCCGCGACCTGTGTTTCCAGTTCACGCACCGGATCGTGCGGCGAGGACACCTCCACCGCTAGATCGGGAGCCACGCGCACGTGCCCCTCGTGGCCCTCCGCTTCGGGCAGACGGTCCCAGGAAGTGAACGAGTGATCCGGCTTGCGGACCTGATTCGGATTGTCGGGGAAGCACTGGTAACCGCACTCTCCGGCCGGCGTCCGCCCGAGATTCTGCTCCTCGACGAAGTTGCCGAGGCGGCGGCTGACCCGGTCCGTCACTTCGCTGGTCGCGAGACCCATCCTTTTCTCCTGGAGCATCCCGTTCACCAACTCGAAATGCTCTCCACCGGGCAGATGGAGCAAGTCTTCGGGAGTGTACGTTCGAGAGACGGCGCGCGCCGAGAATGTAGGCTCCCCCGGTGCGGCGCGCACCGGGGAATCGGCAAGCATCGCCATCACGAATCTCTCCTCTTCGCCAGGCGTGCTGTGTCAGGAACCGGGGGCGCCGTGGCCATCACTTGCGTCGTCATCGGGAGGCTCGGGAAACAGCTCCCCAAGCGGACACCGGAAACCTGGAAGCACATCTTCGCCGTCCAGAGCACCCTCCGGGCCAATGCGCTGCGTGGTTCCGTTTTGCCGAAGTACGGACGCCGTCCCCGTCGCGGGGAAGATGACCCACACCAGACGAATGCCTGCCCGCAGGTAGTCTTCGAGCTTCTCCGGGAGCTCATTCACGCGGTCGTTCGGTGAGACGATCTCCACGGCCAGGTCGGGAGCGACGCGCATGTGTCCCTCCTGGAAGTCGGCGCGCTGCAGACGGTGGCGCGCGATGAACGACGCATCCGGTTTGCGCACCTGATCCGGCTTGTGGGGGAAACACTGGTATCCACACTCCTGGGCCGGCGCCCACCCCGCCCGGTGTTCTCGCACGAAGACTGCCAGGCGGCTCTGGAGTTCGGTGGTCGTGAGGCTGGTGACGAAACCCGTTTCCTTCTCCCGAAGCGCTCCATTCACCAATTCCAGGTGATCCCCGCCGGGCAGGTGGAGGAGATCCTCCGGCGTGTACGGGCGGCCAACAGGCGCTGCCGGCAACCGGCGCGCCGCCAGGGGATCCGCGAGCATGGTCATCGTTGGTCTCCGATCACTTTTCGGATTGACGGTTACACAGAAGGATGACGCTGCGATCAGCGTTCGGCGCAGCCCCAGTCCAGCACCTCGAACGGGCGCTCTGCGGGGAACGAGGTAGTACGACGCGGGCGGCGCACCAGTTCACCGCCGCAATTGGGGCACTCGGCCGCCAGCGCCACCACGCACTCCCGGCAGAACGTACACTCGTAACTGCACACGAATGCGATTCCATCCCAGGCGAGCGGATTCCCACACCGCTCGCACGCCGCCTTCAACTGAAGCGCCATCCTATACTTCCCACAGAGGCGCTCCCGTCCGTGCGAAAGCCAGAAGCGTCGCCACAGAATGATCCCAGAAGCGGTCACGCCAGCCGTCCGAGTACGCCGCACTGTGGGGAGTGAGGACGACGTTGTCGAGCCCGAAGAGCGGGTGGGCAGGATTTGGGGGCTCCGGATCAAGCACATCCAGCCCGGCCCCCAGAATGCGGCCGTCGCGCAGGGCCCGGGCCAGGGCGTGTTCATCCACAATGGGGCCGCGGGCAGTGTTGACGAGAATGCTCGTGGGCTTCATGCGCGCGAACGCCGCTTCTCCGAGCAGGTGGTGGGTGGACGGGAGCAAGGGGCAGTGCACCGATACCAGGTCTGCGGTCTCCAGAAGCACTTCCAGCGAGACGGGCGCAGCGCCGCCGGCGGAAATGGCGGCCGCCGAGAGATGCGGGTCGAACGCGAGCACGCGCACGTCGAACCCCGAGAGTTTGTGCGCGACCGCCCGGGCGATCCGCCCGTAGCCCACCAGACCCAGGGTGGCGCCGGTAACCCGCACGCGGGGCATCCCCCGATCCCGGTCCCACGCTCCGCCGCGGGTGGCACGATCCTGCACCGCGATCTGGCGCACCACGGCGAGCAGCAGCGCCACGGCGTGTTCCGCCACCGTGTCGCCGATCGCCTCCGGCGTGTTGCCGATGCGGATGCCTCGCGCGCGGGCCGCCTCGACCGGGAGGTTGTCCACACCACTCCCGCTCCGGAGCATGAACCGGCAGCGCGGGAGGCGGGGGAGGATCTCAGCCGTCACCATCGTCCCGCCGCCGAACACCCACACCGCATCCGCCCCTGCGGCGAGTTCAACCACCGCCTCCGGCGAGGGGCAGCGGCGAGCGACCAGGCGCACACCGCCGGCGGTGAGACGCGCGGCGACCCACGCCGGAGCGTCATCTCCATCTACCGAGACCAGCGCAACTTCGCACTCCGGCGCCGTTGTCATTTCCCATTCTCTCCGCCGAGCCAGTCCACAGAGAACCGGGTAAACATGAGCATTTCATAGGGGCTCTGCTCGCCGCGCTCGTACAGGCAACCGATGTGCCCATCCGGCAGAGGCGCCAGTGCCGAATAGGCCGCGGGCCCGGCATGGAGCACCCGAGCCGCCGGCCAGGTGTGACCGTCGTCCCGGCTGAGGCGCAGGGTCATCCGTTCGCGCTTCTCGCTGGCCGGATTGGCGAACACCATCATGCCGGGGCGCCCAGGCGCCGACACCAGGCTCGCCTGGCAGACCGGCTCGATCAGGGCAGCATCCTCCTCGGGTGCGGTCCACGTCAGCCCGCCGTCGCGGCTCACAGAGGTCACGCGGCGGTGATTGCCCCGGTAGCTGCGCATGTTCAGCAGCAGCGACCCGTCTGTGCGTTCGGCCACCTGGCACTCGTTGCAGTGCGGTCCGACGGTGCCGCCCAACTGCCACGAGACGCCGTGATCGTCACTGTAGATCACGTGCGACCGGCGTTCTTTCGTACCGGCCACGTAGTAGTCGCACGGAATCACCATCCGGCCGGCGCGGGTCTGAATTCCCAGGCCGGGACCGGTGGCGTACCACGTCCAATCCGGTGGCTTGACCGCGCGCGTGATCTCCACCGGCTTCGCCCACGTCGCCCCGTCGTCGGTGCTCTTCGTCACCCAGACCGTGCGGGTGCCCTCACTCGTGCGGTCCAGGATCTGGGCCTCGGTGTCCCGTCCCAGATTGTGCGTCAACAGCAGCCAGACCGTGCCGGTGGTCCGGTCCACCACCGGACAGGGATTGCCGCAGGTGTTCGGCCCGTCATCCCAGACAAGCTGCACCGGGTCCCAGGTGCGACCACCGTCCCGACTCCGGCGCAGGAGCAAGTCAATGTCACCCGCGTCTGAGCGCCCCTGCTTGCGCCCTTCGCAGAACGCCAGCAACGTCCCCGCCCGTGTCGCGATCAACGCCGGGATCCGGTAGGTGTGATAGCCCCCCTGACCCGACACGAAAACCGGAGCCTGAGTGGGCTCCGCTGCCCCTGCCAGCGTCGCCGCCGCGCCCGCCAGCGTCACTGCCAGGCCCGCCATAGTGAGTCTCCGCGCCATCCCATGCCGCCTCCGCTTCCTTCCGCGCATCCGCCTGCCTACCCGGACAAGTGTACCGCACGCCCGGCCGATTGCTCCACCACAGCCCCAGGATCCGGCGGACACGCGCGAGGGCAGGTGGGACGCGAGCCACTCCGAAGAGAACCCCCGGCGCCCCGCAGTGCGAAACCCTGCGAGTGAGGGGCGACCGGGCCCACCCGGTTGAGGCGCACCAACGCGAGAGCGAACGGAGAGTGGTGAGTCGTGCGCGCCACCACGTACCCGAGTCACTTCCGGTGCCCCCAGGGCGGTGAAATCAGTCCCCGCGACGAGCGGCGCGCGGTAGGCGGCGCCCAACTCCCACTTCGTATCTCCTCACCCACGCACGCTTCGCTCCTTCCACTGGACCGGGCGCCGCGAGACGGTGAGGAACCAGGAGATCCATTGGATTGCGAGGAGGATGGCGATGCCGGGTTGTCGGGCACCGTGAGCGAGTCACGTTTCAGGTTTTGCCGGCCGCCCAGTAGTCAGGCTGGGCACCGGGGCGCTGAACCATTCCGGCACCCAGCACTGGTTGGGCAGCACGATGCCGAGTGACGCCACCACCACCCAATGGGTAAGTGAAGGTTACATCCGGGATGGCCTCAGGAGATCACCCTGCCGCTGGAGGGGGAAGCCGGCATCAGGGCGATCCGGGTTGGTTGGGTCCGGGCTAACGGCGATGGGAAACGGTCTCTTCCCCGCTCCTGGCGGGTGGCGGGGACAGATCCAGGTCTCCGAGCCACCCGTCTACGGTGCGGGGGCTGCGCAGCTGCAACCACCCCTGTTGGTAATCCCACTCCAGGTCGAACGCCCGGGCCACCAACTCCAGCACCTCCCACACCGGCTTGCGCTCCCCCGGCTTGGGCGGACCGAGCACCGCCCGATTGCGGAATCGCGGATCCGTCGCCGTGCCTCCCCAACAGGGATCGTACTCGCCCACCAGCGAGAGCCCACTCGAGGTGCAGAGCTGGCTCAGGATGCGGTCCACGGTATTCTTGCTGGTGTCCGCCCCCCCGGGGACCGGAATCAGCCGTGCCAAGGCAGGCATTTGCGCGGCGCGGGCCGGCCCCCGTCTCCGATCACGGTACGCCGCGATACCGGGATACTGATCCGGGTGCGCGTCTACCCAGCCTTCCGACCGCACCCAGGTAGGCTCATTCACCAGATCACCCGACACGGGACCACCTGATTGCTGGCTGCGGATGTGTAGCTCCAGGGTGAGATGTTCCGGAGACAGACGGTCCGGAGTAATCTCCACATACCGTCGCCAGGCATCCCCGGGTTGTCTCCCTACCACCATTTGATTTACCAGATCGAGACCCCCAGGGGAAAGCTCGTCGAAGAAGACTCGAGTGGACTTTCCACCCAACGCGCTCATCTTCGCTGCTGGCGGCAGACTGTCGAAGAGCCGCATCCAGCGCGCGTGTCGGTTGCGGCCGTTAATCTTGCCCTGCCACTCTCCCGCGATCGGCTTCACCCACTCCTGCATCTTGCGCAGGCCCGCCTGGCGCAAGGCCGTCTCGCGACGCCAGCGGGCCCGGGCGCGCTCCAGGCGGGCCTGCTCGCTGCGAATGTCCTCCTCGAAGCGCAGCACACCGCCGGACAAGTACCACGCCGCGGTCCCCGGCGGTTGCGGCACGAACTGCTTCAGGGCGTCCTGAAATTCCGGAAGCGTGCGCCCGCGCAGATAGAGGAAGTAGCGCCGGTCCTTGACCCGCGCGCCTGCCGCCACCGGGCGTTTCGCCAGGCGCCCGATCTCCGGCAGCGCCTCGCCCAGCGTGTCCCCCGCGATGCTGCAGGTGAGTCCGGGCTCGGCTGATCGCGCAGCGTCGCCCGTGATCGCTGCGAGTGCGAGAACGCCCATCAGGATAGGCAACGTTGTCGGGTCCGCCGATTTTCCCATCATTGCTGATTCCTCCGCCCATCCTCACGCATGGGAGTGACTCCGGGGGAGGGCAGCGACGCTGCGGACGATATGACTCCGCTACAGTAGTGTAGCGACCATCAGTACCACAACTCTCTCCGACGGCTGAGAGGATTCCGGTCGTTCGAGTGGTCAACGGCGCCGGGCGCCGGCCAGGGATGCGAAGCCGGGTTGGCCCACCAGGACCCGTTCCGGACCGAACACCGATTGCACGATGGCCAATTGCTCCTGCTGCCAGGTCGGGTCCAGGACTTCCGGGTGGGCGTCAGCAAGGTAGGCGCGGAAGGGCGCCGGGGTGGCGGCGCCGAGGCCCGCCGCCTTGAAGAAGAGCAGAGTGATGTACGCGATCCTCCAGGCATCCAACTGCGCCAGGGCGCCGCACAGGTCGTGCCGCGGGCCGAAGGGGCTCAGAGTGGCGACCACGCACAACTCGCGCTCGCGGAGACGCTGAATAGCCGCCATCCGCTGCCGGAAGGGTGGGGTGGCGCGTTCCCAGGCGCGGATCAGATCCTCGCGGTCCGTGCCGAGGCTGTAGCTCAGCAGCACCGGGTGCCCCTGGGCGTGGCTGCCATCTGTGGGAGTGGCGGAATCGGGAAGCGCATCCGGCTGAGGTTTCGCTCGGATCTGCACAGCCACCAGCGAGGTGTTGTTCACGTCTGGAGCGGGAAGTTCGTGCCGCGCAGGGCATCCCACCTGGCGTCCTCCCGCTCACTCGCCTGGAGTGCCGAGGCGAAGCCCCATACGCCGGCTTCGTCCGGCTGATCGGCATCGGTGTCGCGCTGCGACTCTGGCTCGTGGCCGCTGGATTGGAAGCGCTGCCGGCCGAGCGACGGGAGATATCACCCCCCTCCCTGTAGGCGGAGGCGGGGCTGGAGCACTTTCCGAGAGCGGTGTACAACGCAAAGCGACCGCACACGGCGCTGGGGTACCGGGTGCCGGCAGAGTTCGAGACGCTCACCATCGCCGGCGTACTGCGGGCCTGCGTGTCTCCGACTCAGGGGTTAAGCACCGAGGAGTAGAGAAGTAAGTGACGGGGCATGAGGAGTGACTGGGGAAGCGGCAGAGAAATGAGTGACCAGAACCGAGAAACACGTACACGCTGGGGGTTGACAAGAGAGTGGTGATAGTTACAGTTACGATGAAATTGGGAACCATCCCAGTAGCGATCGCCGCGCATTTCAACAGTTGGGTGAGAACCCGTGAGTGAGCGACGAGATCCGGGACGATTTCGACAACAGCGGTAACGCTTGAGCAAATCGCGCGCGCAACTCCCCGGGCGCCTGATGGCTGTTGCCGTCCTGGTCACCGGGGACGTAACTGTGCCGCCGCCGATCCTCCCCGCAAGGGTGGAAAATGCGGCGTCCGCGATCAACGTCACGCTCAGGCCCGGGTGGGTCCGACATTCCTTCGCGTGGAGCGGCTGGCGGTTGGTCCTCGTCGGGGCGCGAGGACTCCTGATGCAGGAGGCATCCAATGCAATCTGATAGACGAGTTCAATGGACCGGGTGGGTCTTCATTGTGGCGCTCTCCGCGGCCAGCGCCGGCGCACAGACCGGAAAGGATTCCCCCGCACTCGGAGACGCCAAAGTGCGGCTCACGAGGGGGAGTCTCAGCATCTCGGCACTGCATGCGCAGTTGCCCCGATTGACGACGGCACTCGAGAAGGAAGAACGAGTGCCCTATCGCGTGGATCCCGCGTTGGGGTACAAGCGGATTCATGTCTTTGCCGCGTCATACACTCCCGTCCGGCTCCGGAGTGTGGTGGCGCGGATGTCGCGGGCGACGTGGCAGACGTCTTCGGAAGGGTTCGTGCTGGTCCCGCGCAACGGCTGGCGTACCGAACGAGATCAACTGCGGCGAAAGCACCCCCTCCCCGAGAAGCCGACGCCAACCCCAGAGGCACGCCTGGACTTCGCCAGGAAACTGGTGCTCAGGGCCCAGGAGGAAGGAGGTCGCGCAGGCCCGGGGAGCCTCTTGGGCTCCCGGCCGTTGGCCCGATCTGCGGTGGCGGCGCTCGGGGAACTCACGCCCCTGCACTTGCTGCTGCTGTCCGGTCCGCAGGGGGTGGCCTTTTCGGAAAACGAACTATCACCAACCGCCTCCCGCCGCTTGTTGCAGGAACTACAACGAGAGAGGCCAGACTCCATCGGGTTGGATCGGGTGCAGTTGCGGATCGGTACGGACGGCCGTCTGGCTGTGGCAGTGCATGGGAAGACCGGCGATGGTAGCGAGGTCGCCCTGGGGCAAGTGCTCACAGGCGTCGGACCGGGAGCCGAGCATCCCGCGAATCATCACGGGCCGGCGAACGACTCCCCGCCGAACTCGAAGGCCACGAGGAAGCCGGAGGCGGCCGAACCACTGCTCGTCGAGCCATCCGCCTTTCTCGTACGCGACCCAAGGGGGCCAGTCCCCTATCGCTTTACGGAGAGCCTGCAGCGCCTGTCCCGGCAGTACGGGGTAGAGATCGCGGCCGATATCCTCTACCGGGCGCCGGTCGTGCGACCGGGGCCTGATCCACAGCGAGATGCATACAGGACCCTGGCGGTCGAGGAGGGTGAGGTCAAGCGGGTCCCGCTCTCCGCGGCGCTGGAGGCGTTCGCCACGATCTTCGGATGCGACTACGAGGTTCACGAAGGCACGCACCTCCTGCGGAACCCTGCCTGGTACTGGGAAGAGGAGTTCGCCCACTCCGACGAGGTGCTGGGACGGCTGCTCCGCACCCAACCGGGCCATCGGGGGAGACTGGCAACCCTGAGTAGTCTCCTCCCACTGGGTTCGCGGGTCGCCGAAGGGCTCACCACTCTGTTCCCGGAAATGGTCTCCCTGCACGAAGACCGTGGGGAGGTGGTGTTCTTCGCTGCTCTCGGCGCAGAACAACAGGAACGGCTCGCGTCCATCACCGGGCTCCCCGCGACAGGTCTGCAACCCCGACAGCTCCCGTACTTCTGGCCACTGGTGGGAGCGGCGCCCGCGGTCGTACCGCCGCCCCTGTTGGCGCGCATCCACCTCCAGTCCGACGTTGTCGGGAACCGTGAGCGAATCACGTTCCAGGTCCGGCCGCCCGGCCAGTAGTCAGGCTCTGCACCGGGAGCGCTCAACCAATCGGTCCGTCGAGTGCGGCGAGGCAGCACCACGCCGCACCCCGATCAAACATCGAAGTCAACGCATTCCGCCCAGGGAAAGGGCAATCCCGAAGCCGGGAGGCGGCTTCTCGCCGCCTCCCCCGAGCCATCCTGTTCCTCGTAGAAGGCGGCGGGCGGGATCCCCATCCGGCTTCCAATTTCCTCGAAAGTGTGCCCGCAGGCGTGGAGCCACAGGAGGTGGCGGTGGGCGGGGGGCAGTTGGGCGAGGAGGTCTCGAACCAGGATTGCTTCTTCGAGCGCGCACGATGGCGTGTCCGTGCCAGAATGGATGAATTCCTCCATTGCCGGGGGGGTAATCGGCGCATGGCGTTGCTTGCGCACGGCAGCCCGAATGCGGCAGGGCCCGAGGACGAACACATAGGCATCGAAGGGAACTCTGTGTTCCCAGCGATAGTCGCGGACCAACTGGTCCAGCACCAGGAAGGCGTCGCCGGGCGCGTCCTCGCGATCCCCTGGGTTGCCCCGTGCGCACGCGCGGAGGAGGAAGCGGGAGAACTGGGCAAACAACTGGTCACGCGCCGCCGCATCACCGCTCTGGGCACGACGCACCCGTGCGTGCAGCACCTTGAGGCGAACCGTTTCAGACTCACACATGGGAGTGACTCCGGGGGAGAGCGGCAACGCTGCGGACGGTATGCCTCCGCTACAGTAGTGTAGCGACCGTGAGTACCACAACTCTCTCAGACGGCTGAGAGGATTCCGGTCGTTGGAGTGGTCAACAGCGCCAGGCGCCGGCCAGGGATGCGAAGCCGGGCCGGCCCACCAGGACCCGTTCCGGACCGAACACTGATTGCACGATGGCCAGGTGCTCCTGCTGCCAGGTCGGGTCCAGGACTTCCGGGTAGGCCTCGGCCAGGTACGCACGGAAGGGCGCCGGGGTGGTGGCGCCGGGGCCCGCCGCCTTGAAGAAGAGCAGAGTGATGTACGCAACTCCCCAGGCATCCAACTGCGCCAGGGCGCCGCACAGGTCGTGCCACGAGCCGAAGGGGCTCAGAGTGGCGACCACGCACAATTCGCGCTCGCGCAGCCGCTGAATCGCCGCCATCCGCTGCCGGAAGGGTGGGGTGGCGCGTTCCCAGGCGCGGATTAGATCCTCGCGGTCGGTGCCGAGGCTGTAGCTCACCAGGACCGGGGGTCCGCCATCCGCAGGAGTGGTGGCACGGGCGTACCGCGCGAGGAGGTCCGCATCGCGATCGGGCCGGAAGCGGGTCTGGATGGCGATCCGGCGAGGACGCCACGCGGCAGGCGCCGCACAGAGGGTCTCCCACAGCGCGCGCGTCATCACGGGTGGAGCCGCGTAGGGATCGGTGACGCCGCTCCAGTAGACGGTTCGATCCGCCAGATCCCCCGCCTCCAGGTGGTGCTGGAACTTCGCGATGGCATTGCGCTTGGTGCGCACCTCGAACCCCCAGCGGCTCCCATTCGGCCCCCGTACCGCCGCCGGGGCGAAGCGGGGACCGGAGGGCACGTAGCAGAAGAGGCACCCGCCGGGACAGCCCACCTGGAGCTGCATGGTGTAGTCGAACCCCGCCATGAACCCGCGGGAGGGCGAGAGCACGTCTGCGTCGCTTTCGCCGTACTGCACGGTGTCCGGCGGCGCCATGCGGAACAGGTGGCGGTAGGTCTGGTCGTACGGTCCGGGACTGGACATCGGGGCGCCTCCGGCAGGAAAACGGGGACCTCAGGCAAGCCGGCTCTGGCGCCCGCCCGCCCAGGGTCCGCTTCATTCTCCACCCCGCTGCCGGATAGAATGCAGCGGGTACGGGGTACAGCGACGTCTCGTCCCAGGAGTGGTCGCAACATGCAACTGACCGAAGCAAATCTCCCCCCGATCACTACGTTCACCGACTACTTTCGGATGAACGTATACGTAGACGAACTCCTCGCCGCCTTCGGCTACTCCTATCGTGCGGCGCAGGTCCGGTTGCCGATCACGGGGGCTCCACCCGCGTGGGGGGACGAACTGCGGCGGCGCATCGAAGCCTACCTTCCCTACGTCGCGTTCGCCAACGAGCAGGCTCGCCGGGAGTGCCTTGTCGCCCCGGTGCTGCTGGGACTGGTCAGCCATTTCCACGCACACCTGCGCATTGAGTATCCCATTGAGGTGAGCGAGCGGCTCCGGGGCACGCTCGACTACCTCATCCAGGGAGAACGCCAATTCCTGGTGGTCGAAGCCAAAAACGCGGACCTCCAGCGTGGATTCACCCAACTCGCTATGGAATTGGTGGCGCTGGATCAGTGGAACCAGTTGTCCGCTCCGACGCTGTACGGCGCCGTGACCATGGGCAACGCCTGGCAGTTCGGCATTCTGGATCGAACGGACCGGCGGGTAACCCAGGTGTTGCGCCTGTTTTCGGTACCCGATGACCTGACGGACCTGCTCCGCGTCCTGGTCGCCATCCTGGAAGGTCGTACGGTCCTGGAGAGTGCGGAAGCAAGTCCGGCTCCGTGCGCGGGGCGGGGGTAATCAGCCCGTGCATCGTAGTCGCCGCAGGTTTCTTCAAGGGCTCGCCGGATCGAGCACCGGGGCGCTGGGTCTGGGGGTGTATGCCTGGCGCATTGAGCCGCACTGGCTGGAGATCGTGGAGCGGGACCTGGTGATTGCGCACCTGCCGCCGGAACTGGAGGGCAAGACGCTGGCGCAGCTCAGCGATCTGCATGTCGGGCGGCGCGTGGACGATGCCTACCTCTCCGCTGCGTTCCGGCGCGTGCAGGGCCTCCAGCCCGATCTGGTCGTGGTCACCGGAGACTTTACGAGCTATTACCAGGGCGTCGAAGCGCGTCTTCGTCGTGTGCTGGAGGGGATTCCGCGCGGCCGGCTGGGCACCTTTGGGGTATTGGGAAATCACGACTATGGGGACGGATGGCGGCACGTGGATGTTGCGGACCGGATCGCCGGGATCGCCGGTGAGGCCGGCATCCGCATCCTGTCCAACGAGAGCACCGAAGTGGGCGGCCTGCGCCTCGTGGGGGTAGATGACTTCTGGGGCCCGCGCTTCGACCCGAAGCGGGCGCTGGCGTCACTCCGCCCGTCGCAACCCACGCTGACCCTCTGCCACAATCCGGATGGGGTGGACCAGCCGGGCTGGGATGGCTTCCAGGGCTGGATCCTCGCCGGGCATACGCACGGGGGGCAGTGCCGCGCCCCGTTCCTGCCTCCACCGCTGCTCCCGGTCGCGAACCGGCGCTACACCGCCGGCGAGTTCGATCTTCATGACGGCCGCCGCCTTTACATCAGCCGGGGCGTGGGCCATCTCTTCCGGGTACGCTTTCTAGTGCGCCCGGAGGTGACTCTGTTTCGCCTGCGCCGCGCTCCGGCTGCGGCGTGATGGGAAACACCGCCGGAATACAGGGATCTCGCTGTCACACGGCGAACACATTCCCGACGCCGTCCGCACATCGCCCGCCAGTGCCGCCATGCCTAACCATCGCCGCCGTATCCTTCTCTCCGCTGCCGGAGCCGGTTTTGCCATGAGCCCCGCACCCTCGACCGCAGCAGCCGCGGACCCTCGACCTTCACTGGAAGCGCTGGATCGCGCCGCAGCGCCGCCGGTGCTCCACCTGGAAGGGCTCGGGGCGCCGGTCCGGGTGGCTTCGCTGGAATTGCTGCGCACCGGGCGGCACTTCCTCGTACGGGCCCGCTCGACCGACGGAGCCGAGGCAGTGATCGTGCCGAACGAAGACCGGATGCATGACGTATACCCGGTATTCCTGAATCGCGTCGCGCCGTTCTTCGTGGGTAAAGACGCCCGGGACCTGGAACGGCTTCTGGAAGAGGTCTACCGGGAGGGGAGCAACTACAAGTTCCAGGGGCTCGCGCTCTGGGTGCCGGTGGCGGCGGTGGAGTTTGCACTGCTCGAATTGCTGGGGCAGACTGCCCGCAGGCCGGTGACCGACCTGCTGGGAGGCGCGCGCCGCCGGGACATCGCCATCTATCAGGCCAGCGGAAACCGGGGAAACACGCCGGCCCAGGAGATCGAGTATCTGCGGAAGATCGTCGCCGAGAGCGGCGCGCGCGCGCTGAAGTTCCGCCTGGGTGGGCGCATGAGCAAGAACGCGGACTCTCTCCCGGGCCGCACCGAAACACTGATCCCCCTGGCGCGGGAGACGTTCGGTCCGGAGATGACCCTGCTGGCCGACGCGAACAGCTCGTACGATGTGCCGAAGGGGATCGAAATCGGCAAGCTGATGGAGCAGCACCAGTACGGGTTCTATGAGGAGCCGGTGCCGTTCGACCACCTGGACGAAACGAAGCAGGTGGCGGACGCTCTCCGCATTCCCGTGGCGTGGGGCGAACAGGAATTCAGTATGTGGGGCTTCCGCTGGATGATCCACCATCGGGGAATGGACATCGTCCAGCCGGATCTCCACTACTTCGGCGGGCTCATCCGGTCCACCCGGGTGGCGCGCATGGCGGCCGAGGCGGGCCTGACCTGCACGCTGCACATGGGAGGCACGGGACTCGGCTACCTGGACGCGCTCCACTTCATGGCCTGCGTCCCGAACCCGTACGCCTTCCAGGAATACAAGGGCCCGAGCGGCCTTCCAGTCGCCTGCGTCACCTCCTCACTCCAACCCAGGGACGGCGTGGTGCGCGTCCCCTCAGGCCCCGGGTTCGGCTACACCCTCGACCCGGAGTTCGTGAAGCAGGCGAAGCCGATGTGAGAGAAGCTCGCCGAAGCGGAGGTGCTGGCCCGGCGGTGAGTTCTTCGCCGGCGTGGCTCGGGTAGGCGGACAGCGGCACGTACTCCGCCCAGGGTGTTCCAGGTGAAAACACTGAGAACCCCGGGGGGCGCGATGGTTTGATCGTCGCGCCCCCCGTGCCCTCCTGCCGCCGGGGCGCGAGGGGCGCGAGGGGCGCGAGGGGCGCGAGGGGCGCGAGGGGCGCGAGGGATTGAAATCGCCTCGCTGGTAAGCGCGTCCTGCCGGACGGGGACCGGGGCGCACGCGATAACAGCCGGCGGACGAGCACCACAGCGAGGAGAAACCGAAAATTTGCCTGGGCGCGCGCCCGAGGTCTCGTCCTGCAATCGGAGTTGCAGGACTCCGTATGGGGCCGTGCGCCTATCCCTACCCCCGTCGCGTCCCGCATCCACCTTCGTCCGGAAGACGCCTTGCCGAGCGCCGTGGTTTCCAACCCGGTGCCCGCCGCGCGCCGATGTCCGTGCCGCCTACAACAGCGCGCCTATCGGAGTCCCGCGGCTGATCTGCATCGGGCGATTCACGCGGTCCAGGTACTCGGCAGCGGGATCTACGCCGAGGAGATGGTAGAGCGTAGCCGCGATGTCCCACGGGCCGATCTGGTTCTCGGCCGGGTAGGCGCCGGTGGCGTCGGATGCGCCGTGGACGCGGCCCCCTTGGATGCCGCCGCCGGCCAATAATGCCGAGTAGCACGCTGCCCAGTGGTCTCTCCCGGCCGTGTTGTTGATCTTTGGGGTGCGCCCGAACTCGCCGAGGACCACCACCAGGGTGTCGTCCAACATCCCACGGTCGTCCAGGTCCGACAGCAGGGCGTTCACCGCAGTGTCGAGGATCGGCATGCTCTTCTTGTGGCCCGGACAGTTGTTGGAGTGATAGTCCCAGGAGTTGTCGGCATCTACCCAGTGGACCTGAACGCAGGGCACGCCGACCTCGACGAGCCGGCGGGCCAGCAGCAGTCGCTGACCGGTTGCAGTGCGGCCGTACCGGTCGCGCAGCTTCGGGTCTTCCTGCTCGATGTCGAGCGCCTTCCGCGTCGCCGACGCCGTGATGAGTTCCAGCGCACTTTGCTGGAAGCCTCCCAGCCCTGCCGCGCCGGGATTGCGCTCGGCGACCCGTACCGTCTCGTCAATCATCTGCAGCATGGTGCGCCGCCTCCCCAGACGCGCCGCCGGCACCTCGGCCGACAGCACCAGTTCCGGGACCCGGAAGCCGGGAGTGGCGGGATTACCGGGCACCGGCAGGGGATCGTACCGCGAGCCGAGCATGCCGCCCCGCTGGCCGGGCACCTCGCCCGGCGTGTTGACAATCATCCCACCCAGCGCCACAACCGGCGGCACCGGACGTCCGCTGGGGCGAAAGTGTGCGAGCACGGCGCCGTGCGAGGGGCGATCCTCCGGGGAGGGCGGCGGCGTGCCGGGACGCCCAAACGGCCAGCCGGTGTAGCTGGTGTACATCGCGGTGTCGTGGGTGTTGTCGCCGTGGCTGATCGAGCGGAGCAGCGCGTAACGGTGGGCGGAGCGGGCCAACTGCGGGGCGAGTTCGCAGATGCGGATGCCGGCCACATTCGTCGCGATCGTGCTGAACTCTCCGCGAATGTCGGCGGGCGCGTCCGGTTTCGGGTCCCAGGACTCATACTGACTCGCCCCTCCGAACAGGTAGAAGAGAATTACCCGGCGCGCCTGCCCAAACCGTCCGTGGGACCCCGGTGCAGGGGGACGCGCGGCGGTGGGCGCCGCGCCGAGGCCCAACGCCGTCAGGCCGCCGAAGCGCAGCACCTCCCGCCGGGTGGGGCCTGCGCACAGGCGAGTAGTGGGGCCGGTAACGCTGATGAACGTCATCGTAGAGAGTGCTCCGTTGGGCGGGCCCGGCGCGGATTACCGGCCCTGATTCTGGTAGAAGTGGAGAATGCGCCAGGCCTCATCCAGCGTGATCCCGTCCTTTTGGGCGCGGGCCAGCGGGTGGTCGGTCGGTTCGACGACGATGTCGGGGCGCAGGTCGCCTCCCCGAAAGTGGGCCATCGTCTTCAAAAAGAGAGTGCTCGGCTGATAGTAGGGGATTTGAGTGCAGAGCCAGCCGAAAAACGGACCGATCGTGTCGGACCGGTGGTTGTCGAGATAGGTCTGGAAGTTTTCCCGCTTCTGCGACACCCAGACACCCAGGCCCCAGTCCTGATCCTGGTCCTTCAAAGGGATACGGATCACACCGCGGATAAAGAAATCCGTGTCGTCAATCACACAGGTGTCGGGGTTCCACCGCACGCGGCGCGCACGCTCATGGGGCGGAATGCCGAACCACTGGTCCGGCCGCTCTGCCCCGATCTCGGGCAGAGCGTCGTGCTCCGCGCCGCACACCTGGCATTGATAGGACATTCGGGCCTGCTCTCCCGGGGAACTGGGGCCAGCCACCGCAGGGTTTCTCTCTGTTTCTGTTGTACCACGGTTTGCGGCGACGTGCCTGCCTCTTCCGTGAAAAGGAAAGTGCGGGGTGATCACGAAACCATCCTGGTGGCCGCAAACCATAGCGGACCGGATCCCAGAGCGTGAAGGAGAGGAAAACTTGTCACACACCGCAGCCGCTTCGGACGAACGCTTGCCGGGCGAAGGCATCCACCCGTTCGCGCTAGATGACTTCTCGGATTGGTCTACCGAAGACCTTCTGGCCGGGCTGCGGCGCTATGGCGTGGATACGGATGCCGAACGATTCCGCGCCCAGGCACTCGCCGCCGGCGGTCCGGAGGAGTTCGGGACTGCCTGCAACGCAGTGGCGGACGAGCACCACCCGAATGTCTACTCGGATTTTCCGTGGATGGCCGCGTGGGTGTTGTGGTATCGGCTGGCGCCGGACGACCTGACCGCCACCGGCGTGCGCGCGGATCTGGAAAACGCGCTCGCGTGGGATCCGGGGAGCAACCAGGCCAGTTTCGGCGCGCCGGTTGTTTCGTACTGGGAGGCAGCTCAACGTCTGGGGCGCCTACTGCAGCAAACACCCCCGCACTCCCGTCGGGATTGCTTTAGTCACGTCGACGCCGATGGAATGTACGTGCACGAAGAAGTGCTACTTGATCGGTTCGTGGTCTGGGCGCAGGAGTGTCCGACCGAGTCGCTGGCTCTGCTGGACCTGCTGGAGGAAGCGACAGCAAGCCCCCGTTTCCGTCTGCCCCGCCCGCTGGCGCTGGCGGCGCTGGGGCGGGAAGCCGAGGCGCGGGCGGCGATGACGGAAGCGCTGCAGGAGAACGATGCGCCTTTCTATGGGCACATGTGCGCCGGTGCTTTCGAGGAAGCCCTCGGGAATGAGGCGGCGGCCTGGGATTACTGGAAGTCGGCCCTGGAGTGCGCCGCCGAGGACTGGGAATGGGAGGAGTGCGAGCGTCGGCTGAAGCCGTTGGCCGAGAGGACCGGCCGTGCCGCCGATTGGGAAGCGCTGCGGGTCGCCAATCCGCCGCCGAAAGCGGTTCAGGAGGCGGAGGAGAAGGCGCAAGCGGCGCAGCAGCGCGCCGCGGCAGAGGCGCAGCGACGCGAGCCCGGACTGGTCCGTTCGCAGCCCCCGGCATTCGACGCCCTCACCCAACCGAAGATACTCCCCGCGCAGGTCCGCCGGCTGGGTCGCAACGACCCGTGCCCGTGCGGGAGGGGGAAGAAATACAAGATTTGCTGCCTGAAATCGGGCAAATTCAAGTAAGACGCCGACAGCGGCCTCGCTCGCAAGTCGAGGCCGCCGCCGGCGCGGGGGGGCTCCGATCCCCACAAAGTAGCACACGACTCTGTGGGGATCGGCGGCGGAAGTGACGCCGGCGACGAACTCGGCCACCGCACCCTGATCGCAGGTGTCTCCGGCTCCGTCTGAGCATCCCGCGCGTCGGTCCGACGGCATCCTGCCTCAGACGATCTCCTCTGGGTCTGACGGTCTCCCTGCGGCTTTAGCTCACCGTGCCGACCAAATCCGGGGGCGTACTTGCTGGTTCGGGCTCCAAGTGGAACTTGGCGGTCAGACGTTCCCAATCGAGCACGAGACTCCCGCCCGTAGCTTCATGCTGCTGCTCCCAGGTCATGAGGAGCTCGAGACAGGCGTGGTCAATGTGCCCGATGCCTTCGATGTGCACGTGCAGTTCCGTGTTCGGAGGAATCTCCTGGAGGGCGTCAGCAAGAATCGGCAGGCGGAAGACCGTCGCCGCACCGCCGAGATACATGTTGGTGCGGTTGTGAATATTGTCCTCTTCCACCCGAATTGACAAGTGCGTGAGGCGGTAGACCAACCGCACGATAGCGACGGTAAGTCCGATCGCGATCCCGGTCAGCAGGTCAATCAGGACGACACCGGCCAGCGTCACCAGGTAGACCGCCACTTCCCCTTTCCCGTATTTTCGCAACGCCTGCATCTCTTTAATGTCCACCAGCTTCACTCCGGTGTACACCAGAATGGCCGCCAGGCTGGCCACGGGGATCAACCGAAGGACGGAGGGCAGCAGGGCTGCGAAGAGGAGCAGCCACAGCCCGTGAAGGATCGTGGAGAGGCGGGTGCGACCGCCCGCCTGCACATTCGCCCCACTGCGTACGATCACGCCCGTCAGGGGCAACACGCCCAATACCCCACACAGCATGTTACCGACCCCTTGAGCGGCCAGTTCGCGGTCGTACTTCGTGCGGGGAGCGTGCTGTTGCATCGCGTCAACCGCCGTCGCCGTCAAAAGAGTCTCCGCGCTGGCGATGAAGGCGACTGTCGCGCCGGAGACCAGGATTGAGCGGTCAAACAGTCGGGATAAATCCCCCAGGGCCGGGAAGGTGAAAGCGTCGGTGAGCGTGTTCGGAACCTGAATGTCCTTAGGGTCAAGGCCGAACTGTTGAAAGATCGCCCCCAACGCCGTCGCCGCCAACACGGCCAGCAAGGGTGCGGGCACCGCCTTCAATCGCCTGGGGGCAAGCTTCGTCCAGGCGATGATGACGAGAATCGTGGCGATTCCCACCAGGGCTGCGGGGCGATGGACCGGGTCCGTCACTCCTTTCCACACGGCTACCGGGATCGTCGCAAGGTTGATGATCCCCCCAAACTCCTTGCCGCTGCCCGGTGGCTTGTCATCCACCATGACATGAAACTGCCCGGCAAAGATCAGGACGCCGATGCCGGCCAGCATGCCCCGGACGATTGCGGGAGACACAGCGCGGAACCACTGTCCCACGCGAAGCACGCTCGCAAGGACCTGAACAGCCCCGGCCACCATCACGATCAGGCCCAGCGCGGCAAATCCGTGTTGGGCGATGAGTTGCCCGACGATCACCGCCAAACCCGCAGCGGGGCCGGTGACCTGGAGAGAGCAGCCAGAAAGAGCGCCCACTACCACGCCGCCGATAATACCGGAGATGATCCCCACCGCCGCCGCCTTCTCCGGCGGAACGCCCGATGCGATGGCGATCCCCATGCAGAGCGGCAGCGCCACAAGGAAGACAACGATGGAAGCAAGAACATCCTGCTTGATGGGATTTGTCTTGCCGGGCATCGTCGTGTCGTTCATCATTCGTGTCTCTCCCACAGGTAACGCCTCAAATGGTGCCGGCAATCCTGCGTATCCTGGCGCTGGTCATTGAAGGATTGTACTCGGCTAGTTTCACAAACTGCGCATTTCCCACGTCATAGGCGAACACTTCGCCAGTTTCGATCTTGTAGACCCATCCATGCAAATGCAAGTCGCCCCGCACCAACCGGGAGCCGACTGCAGGAAGCGTCCGCAGATTCTCAAGCTGCACGAGC